>Ga0111539_10005209_pt1 | contig 16838 bp, 14 predicted proteins | sample RhiMethybrSRZTD1_FD_79667 | JGI IMG/M metagenome (GOLD analysis project Ga0111539, IMG submission 79667) | Populus rhizosphere microbial communities from Tennessee, USA - Rhizosphere MetaG P. TD hybrid SRZTD1 (version 2) (version 2) | ecosystem: Host-associated > Plants > Roots > Rhizosphere >... | reverse complement strand
TGCATACGTGTCCGGGTCGAACTCGATCTCAGTCATCTGTACGTCGAACGGCAGGTCGATAAGCACTGGGCCCGGCCGGCCGGAGCGCATCAGATGGAAGGCCTGTTGGAAGACGCCCGGCACCTGAGCCGGCTCCAGCACAGTGACCGCCAGCTTCGTCAGCGGCTTGGCTATCGCTGCAATGTCGACCGCCTGGAAGTCCTCCTTGTGTAGCCGGGCAACCGGCGCCTGGCCCGTGATGCACAGGATCGGTATTGAATCGCCGGACGCCGAGTACAGCCCGGTGATCATGTCGGTGCCAGCTGGGCCCGACGTACCGAGACAGACCCCGATGTTGCCCGCCTTGGCCCTGGTGTAACCCTCAGCCATGTGCGATGCGCCTTCGACGTGACGCGCGAGCACATGCTCGATGCTGCCGTTGCTCTTCATCGCCGCATACAAGGGATTGATGGCAGCACCGGGAACACCGAAGGCATGTTTCACGCCTTCGCGCTGCAGAATCGCGACCGCCGCTTCGGCAGCCCTCATTCGAGCCATTTCGATCCTCCTGTCAGGCCGGCGGGCGGCGTGCCATGTGCTACGTCGGTCGGGTCGAATTGTGCGAGTCAGCGGAACGGCCGGACAACTCTCGTACCAGCTTGAGCAAGCCGGAGTGATCCAGCCCGCCGTCACCGCGTGCGACCATTGCGGCAACTAGTTGGCTGACGACCGCGCCGAGCGGGATAACCACGCCGGCCTCTCGGGCCGCACTCTGCACGATCCCCAGATCCTTGTGGTGCAGTTGCAGCCGGAAGCCGGGGTTGAACTCACCGGCCAGCATCCCTGCACCCTTCCGGGCCATCACGGTGCTTCCGGCAAGGCCGCCACCGAGCACCTCCAGCGCAGCCTCCATATCGACGCCGTACGCCTCGAGGAACGTGATCGCCTCTGCCACCAGCTCGATGTTGCCCGCGACGATCAGCTGATTGGCAGCCTTGACGGTCTGCCCCGCGCCCGCGGGGCCAACGTGGACAATCGTCTTCCCGACGGCCTCGAGCACCGGTTTGGCGGCCTCAAAGTCGGCCGCATCGCCGCCGACCATGATCGACAGGCTGGCCTCGACCGCACCGACCTCGCCTCCGCTGACCGGCGCGTCCAACACCCGCAACCCGCGCTGCCGACCAAGCTCGGCGACCCGCGCCGACACATCTGGCCTAATCGAACTCATGTCGATGTAGAGCGCGCCCTCTTTAGCGTTGGCGAAGATCCCGTCATCCCCGGTGGTCACGGCCTCGACGTCTGCGGAGTCGGGCACCATCGTGATGATGATGTCAGCATCGCGTACGGCGCCACCAACGTCGTCCGCACCTTGCCCGCCGACGCCGATCAGTGCGTCCACCTTGTCGCGGCTCCGGTTATAGCCGATGACGTCAAATCCCGCTTTGACCAGGTTCGCCGCCATCGGACCGCCCATGATTCCTAAGCCGATGAAGCCGATGGTTGTCATCTGCACACCCCTCGCTGTAGGTCAAGTCGTATAGGCGGCCTCAGCCGTTGGCGGATCGCCGTTCTAGCGGCAGCCAGTCGAATGCGTCGGCGCTCTTGCCGCTGGGCTTGTACTCCAGGCCAACCCAGCCGTCGTAGCCGGTCGCCGCGAGACGGCTTAGGTAATAGTCGATGTCGAGAGTTCCGGTGCCTGGCTCATTACGGCCCGGAGCATCGGCGATCTGCACGTGACCGATCCGACCAGCGCTCGCATCGATCGCGGCGTCCACATCGTCACCGTTGACTGCCAGATGATAAATGTCGAACAACAACCGCAGATTGTCCACACCCTCAGCTGAGGCGCGGTCGATCACCTTCAGCGCTTCTGCGGCAGTCAGCAGGGGATAACGAGGCGCCCCGCTGACCGGTTCGACGAGCACTATGCCACCGAAACGCTGCGCGGCCTTGCCGGCAAGCACGAGGTTCTGTATCGCAAGGTCGTCTTGTTCTTCCGGTGTGCTGTCGTCGGTTCTGTTGCCATACAAGGCGTTGAACGCCCGGCAACCCAGCCGCTCCCCCAGCGCCACGGTGACATCGATGTTGTCTCTGAACTCGCTGCTGCGAGCTGGCCAGGACACCAGTCCTCGGTCTCCCCCCGCCATGTCTCCCGCGAAGAAGTTGAGACCGACGAGTTGCACGTCGGCGTCGGTCACGGCAGTCGCAAACTCCTCCACTTCACTGTCGGAGGGGACGGCGACCGACCATGGCCACCAGAACTCGACCGCGTCGAAACCGGCTTGCTTGGCAACTTGCGGGCGCTCGAGCAGCGGCAGCTCAGTGAACAGGATGGAAAGATTGACGTCGTATGTCAGATCCACGTGGGCTCCGATTCCGTCATCCGGAATGCGAGTTGCAAACAAGGAGAACTCTAGGCTGGCCCGGCTCAGAGCGTCAACGCTGGCCAAAATTGCGCTCGACGTTTCGATGCCAGCTGCGCGTCCATTGATCGCCATTTTTGGCTTGGGCAGTCTCGCAACGAAGCCAATAGCGGCTGGTAAATCGGACGTTACATTTTGCATAGCGGAATTGAAGCCGGGTAATCATCTCCGGTGGCACGGCGGAAGGTGTGTGCATGGTGGCGAGGACCGGTAACGGTGAAGCGGAAAACGGCGGAGGCGTACAGTCGGTTGAGCGCGCCTTCGAGATCCTCGAGGTGATCGCCAAAAATGGCGGAGAGCTGTCACTCTCCGAGATCGCAGCGGGCACACACATGCCGGCGGCGTCGATTCATCGGCTTATTCGTACGCTGGTCTCTCTCGGATATGTTCGTCAAGAAACGTCACGCCGGTACGGATTGGCGGTTGGGCTAATCCGGCTAGGAGATGGCGCCGCCAAGAGGCTGGGGACATGGGCCCGGCCGGTGCTCGCCGGTTTGGTCGAGAAGATCGGTGAGACAGCGAACCTGGCGATCTTGGAAGGCTCACACGCGCTTTATGTAGCTCAGGCACCGGGGCGGCACTCCATGCGCATGTTCACCGAGGTGGGAGCCCGAGTACATCTCCACTCCACCGGCGTCGGCAAGGCCCTCTTGGCTCAGCTGACGGACGACGAGGTAGCCAGAATCCTGGAACTCGGCGGTATGCCCGCCGTGACGGATCACACGATTACCGACCCAAACGTGCTTCGACACGATCTCGCGGTGACTCGGGCACGTGGCTACGCCATCGACGACGGCGAGCAGGAGACCGGTGTGTCGTGCGTCGCCGTGCCCGTGCTGGGAGCCCCAGTTCTGACCGCAATCTCTTTCTCGGCTCCAAGTCCCCGGCTGACGCCTGACGTCATCCGACGTGCAGCGCCAGCGCTGCTGGATGCCGCCGAAACACTGACCAACCGACTAATTGCGGAACGCGCTGTCGCCAGCTGACTCCTGAGCAGGTCGGACCCGAGGGGACGCCGGCTGGAGCGGTCTATATCCGCCTCGCATACCAGCACCTCGGTCTTGACGGCTCACAGCTTGTCGGCCTAGGTTACTCCGCATAGCGGAACAATAATTCTGCTCAACGTTGATCGCCTCGAGGTCGCTCATGGCCCCAGGAGCGTGATAAGCGCATCCAGATCCGGGAACGAGCTGAGGCGACTGACAACTGGCTCTTCTTACCCGGCTGTGACTGGAGAGGTTGCCGCCAGTATGACTTTGTCCACTCATGTGCTGGACGCCAACAGTGGGCGCCCAGCAACGAATGTGGCTCTAACACTGCACCGCCAGGCCGAGACTGGCTCTTGGGAGCCAGTCGGCGAGGGTACTACAGACGATGATGGCCGCTGCCGCACGTTGACTCCAAACGGCCTGGAGGCCGCCATCTACCGGCTGGTCTTCGACACCGGAGCCTATTTCGCATCAACCGGGCAGCAGGGGTTCTACCCCGAGGTGTCCATTGTCTTCGAGGTGACCGAGCCCACGCGGCACTATCACGTACCACTGCTTTTATCTCCGTTCGCCTATTCGACTTACCGAGGGAGCTGACCATGGGTGTCAAGCTTGGCTACAACCAGTACGGCAAGGCCGAAAATCGCGTCGTCCGGGTGTTCCGCGACTCCGATCCGCACGAAATCGTTGACTACAACGTCAGCGTCGCGCTCTCCGGGGGACAGGAGGCCCCACATCTCACCGGCGACAATGCACCAACGTTGCCGACCGACACACAGAAGAACACTGTGTACGCCTTCGCCGCAGAGGATGATGTGGTGACCCAGCCGGAGTCGTTCGGCATTCGGCTAGCCCGCCACTTCGTTGACAACACCGAGCCGATCACCTTCTCCCGAGTGGGGCTCGAAATGTACCCGTGGACGCGGTTGGACAACCCGCACGCGTTCGTTCGGGACGGACGGTATGTCCGGACGGCCACCGTCACCTACGACGGCACCACCACATGGGTCGTTTCGGGGCTCAAAGATCTGATCATTCTCAAGTCCACTGACTCGGAGTTCTGGGGTTACTACCAGGACAAATACACGACCCTGCAACCGACCAACGACCGGATTATGGCCACCTCCCTCACGGCTCAATGGCGCCATGACGACACCGATGTGGATTGGGGAAAGTCGTACGACGCAGTGGTTGAGGCAATGCTCAATAGCTTTGCCGGCCACCACAGCCTGGCACTACAGCACACGCTGTACGACATGGGGACAGCGGTCATCAATGCTCAGCCTGGGATCGCCGAAATCCGTTTCTCCGCGCCGAACAAGCATCACTTCATCTACGATCTCGATCGGTTCGACATCGAGAACAACAACGAAGTGTTTCACGCTGATGACCGCCCATACGGGCTAATTGAGGCGACAGTCTGTCGCGACGACGCCGGAGACTCGGGCCTGGCTTTTGATCCTGGTCAGGGCTGGTAAAGGAAGGCAACGTCACGAGTGGGCGCCATCTTCGCGGGCCGCCTAGCGGAATAAAAGCTCAGCGGAGTTGTCGCGCGTTGCCTGACGCCGCGGCCGTCGGTGCACCGCTGCCGCCGTCAGGGACCAGCTGCGCAGGGTGTCAGCGGCGGTCAGCAGTCGCTGTCGCCCAGGCGGCTCGGACGGGCTGGCGCAGTTGAGCTCTACAACCCAATCCAGCAGATTCACGAGGCGATGTGGCGCCCCGCATATCCGAAGATCCAGCTGGCCTGACCGGTATGCCTTGTGTTAGCCCGTGTGCAGAGCGGCTCATTCCACACACCACGTCGCAGCAATGAAGTCCATTGCGCCTTCACAACGCAGAATTTAGAATCCGCATTACGGAACTTACTCCTCCGACGGGCAACTCCACCCAGCCCACAGGATCCACTCCACGAAAGGCTGCCGAGGGATGTCCCTTGAACTCACTGACCCGCGTCCGATCGAACGAGCGGAGGAGATCCTCACTCCCGACGGCCTGGCATTCGTGGAGTCGCTACATCTACGCTTTGCGTCTCGCCGCGATGAGCTGCTAGCGGCGCGCAAGGTCAAGCGGGAGCAGGCAGCGCGAGCAAGGCGACTTGGCTTCCTTGATGAGACGGCCGACATCCGCAGCGGTGACTGGACGGTAGCCCCAGCACCTCCCGCGTTGCGTGATCGTCGGGTGGAGATGACGGGCCCAGCGAGACCCGCCAAGATGGCCATCAACGCGCTCAACTCAGGCGCAAAGGTGTGGCTGGCTGATCTTGAGGACGCCAGCTGCCCGACCTGGCCGAACGTCATCGACGCCCTTCTCAACCTACGCGACGCCGCCCTGGGCACACTCTCGTTTTCCGGGGACGGTCAAGACTATCGGCTGCGTACGGATGTGCCGATGGCCGTCGTGGTCACGCGCCCCCGCGGCTGGCATCTTCCCGAGGCGCATGTTCTGATCGACGGTAAACCCGGCGTCGGTGGCTTGGTCGATTTCGGCCTGCACTTCTTCCACCTGGCCAAGCTACTGATCGACAACGGGCGTGGGCCCTACTACTACCTCCCCAAAATGGAGAGCTACCTCGAGGCCCGCCTTTGGAACGACGTCTTCACCTTTGCCGAGGCCGAGCTGGGCATCCCGTACGGCACGACCCGGGCTACCGTCTTGATCGAGACCATCCCGGCGGCGTTCGAGATGGAAGAGATCTTGTACGAGCTGCGCGACCACGCCAGCGGGCTCAACGCCGGACGCTGGGACTACTTGTTCAGCATCATCAAGTACTTCCGCGACGCTGGTCCTGACTTTGTTTTAGTGGACCGTGGCGACATCACGATGACAGCTCCTTTCATGAGGGCCTACACCGAACTCCTGGTCAAGACCTGCCACAAAAGGGGCGCCTTCGCGATGGGAGGAATGGCCGCGTTCATCCCGAGTCGGAAGGACCCGGAGATCAACGCGGTCGCGTTCGGGAAGGTCCAGGACGACAAGCGCCGTGAGGCAGGCGATGGGTTTGATGGGTCCTGGGTGGCTCATCCGGACCTGGTGCCGATCTGTCAGGAGGTGTTCGACGGCGTACTCGGCGACCGGCCCAACCAGTTGGCCAGACGTCGTGACGAAGTGCAGGTAACCGCAGATCAGCTGCTTGGTGTGCGATCAACCGAGGGCAGCAATACCGAGCAGGGCTTGCGGAACAATCTCTATGTCGCCGTGGCCTACACAGCCGTTTGGCTGTCAGGCAATGGAGCGGTGGCCATCCACAACTTGATGGAAGACGCCGCCACAGCCGAGATCTCTCGCTCCCAGGTCTGGCAGCTGAGGTACAACCAGTTCAAGCTCGCAGATACCGGCGAAACCGTTACTTCCGAGCTGGTGTCCCGCCTCCTCGATGAGGAGGTCGAGCGGCTCCGCGGAGAGGTGTCGCCAGAGGTTTTCGAGCGGTATTACCAGCCCGCGAAGAAGTTGATCAGCGACTTGTGTTTGAGCGATGACTTCGTCGACTTTCTTACCCTGCCGGCGTACGAGCTCGTGAAATGAGTGATGCGCATTCACCGGTGCTGCCCGAGAAGATCCTGGACCGTATCGACGACGAGCTCGGCGAGACCGATGCCTTCCTTGCTCGCTGCTACCCCGGCGAGGATGCTCGTCGCCAGCCCGTGCATACGGTCTGTGTAGCCGCCGACCGCTATACCGCTGACCTGCCTCAACGGTGGGGCGCCGCCGCCCACACCGAAAATCTCGCCATCACCGACCAAAGGAGCTCATGGTGACCACCACTTACTATGCCCCGCAGGGCGGACATCCCGCACAGACGGAGCTGCTGACCGATAGGGCGATGTTCACCACCGCCTACGCAGTGATCCCGCGCGGCTGCCTGCAGGACATTGTGACCAGCAAGCTCCCGTTCTGGGATAGCACCCGGCTCTGGGTACTCGCCCGGCCGCTGTCGGGTTTTGCCGAGACCTTCTCCCAATACATCGTGGAGGTCGCGCCTGGGGGCGGCAGCGATCGCCCGGAGACCAGCCCGCAGGCTGAGGGCGTGCTCTTCGTTGTGGAAGGCCAAATGCGGCTCACCATCGGCGACGACGAACACACGCTGGATGTCGGTGGATACGCGTTCCTGCCGCCCGGAACAGCCTGGACGGTTCGCAACGACGGCAGTGCGCCGCTGCGGTTCCATTGGATTCGGAAGGCCTACGAGCCCGTCGAGGGCATCGACGTACCACCCCCGTTCGTCACCAATGAACGCGATGTGGAACCGATTCCGATGCCCGACACCGACGGACGCTGGGTGACGTCACGCTTCGCCGATCCAGATGATGTGCGGCACGACATGCATGTGAACATCGTTACTTTCCATCCTGGCGCAGTGATTCCGTTCCCCGAGACCCACGTCATGGAGCACGGCTTGTATGTACTGGAAGGCAAAGCGGTTTATCGGCTGAACCAGGACTGGGTGGAGGTTGAGGCCGGGGACTTCATGTGGCTGAGGGCTTTCTGTCCTCAAGCGTGCTACGCCGGAGGGCCAGGGTTGTTCCGATACCTGCTCTACAAAGACGTCAACCGGCACGCTCGGCTCACCTGAAGTCCGTTTGTCAAGACTGGCCGCCGGCCACCCTGCAGTGCCCCGTTCTCGAACCCCGGCGAGGACGGCGCCACGAACGTCAACCGGAGACGCCGGACGATTCCCGAACAAAGATCAAAATGCAACGATATCTCGGACACCTGCAAACGATGTCCGAGACATCAAATGGGTGGAGCTTAGGGACTCGAACCTTTGACCTCTTCCATGCCATCGACAGTCAACTTGTGTGGTGGACCGGCCCTGAGGCTGGCGATTGATCACGCGCGTCCGCCGTTGACCACGACTGTACGAAATGATGGTAAGCAGTTTGGTAATCAGTGTCGTCGTCAGACGATCGGCCGGTTGGGTCACACCCGAGGTCAGCCCGACTTTTAACCGAATTGGTGTATGCCGTGGTCGGCATCTGCATGCCTTGGATTGTGGCGTGGCCATCGATACGCTCACACAAAAGCCGATCCGGGCGCGGTTTGCTCGTACTGTAGCTCGCCTCGCACAGTCGAAATCTCAGCGTTCCAGCACCTTCGGTGTCCACACGAGATAGTCACCTGCGTATTGTCCGTGTCGGTAGAAAGGGACTTTTTTGGATAAGCGGTACGGGGTTTGAAAATTTGTGAGGTATTCGTTGATTTTCCTGCCATTGACTGTATTTAGTGTCAGATAGATTGTCCCGAAGTGCGTTTGATCGATCGCCTCACGGTATGCCGCTTCGCCCACCTTATTACCGTACAGCAGCACAAAGGTATCGTTCCATTGCTCAGGCGCGGTGACGGCACGGAGGGCATACCGTTGTGCGGAGGGTTCCTCACCAAGTATCGCTTTATCGGGCGAGATCGCAATCTCTTCGCGCAGTTGGGCGACCATCTCTCGATCGTCGACCCATGTCGTCAGGAATTGCTCGGAATTCCTAATTCCGGATGCTATCATCATGGCCGCAATTGCCACCGCGATGGCGACTCCTACCAGCTTCGTGCGCGTAACAGTCCAAGCGAGCAGCGACCCGATCAGCGGGGCGGCGAAAACAATACCGTAACCAACGTGCTTCGAAAGCGATGTGCCCTCACCAATCCGTATCTGCTGCAACGGGCCGATCATCGACATCGCCAACAGCACTGCCGCAATCGTCCATCGACGTTTCTGAGTCAGCGCACCGAGAACGGCCAGCAAGATCCAGAGCCCGATCCACTCGACGACGTACCAGATCAGTTCCGGTCGGGGAGCAGGTGAAAGTGGAATCCGATTCGCAGTTGTGGAAACTATTCCGCGTTTCAGATCGGGAGCCCAGAACGTCAGAATGAAGAACACGGCTGCGGCAGTTGCCGCGACAATTAGAGTCCCACGCCGCAGTGCCCCCCATCTGATGTGGGGCCACGCGAGCAAGATACCTATGGCAGCGATCCCCGGAACGTAAACTCCCATCGCATACTTGGTCAGGAATGCAAAGGTGAGTATCAGTCCGACGATGGGCGCCCACAGTAACCTGTCGTGGTTGGCGCTGTAAGCGGTCAGCCAACACCCCAGAGTCATCAAGCAAAGCGCCATCGCGTCCAATGTCGCGAGGTGCGAAATGAAGATAACCGAACCACACAGAGCGAATGCGCCCGCGCCGAAAAGTCCACTCACTCTGCCGAACAATTCATTGCCAATCCCGTATGTCCCAACGATCACGATGCACACGCAGAACAGGCTCAGGAGGCGCGCACCTTGAACGCCGGCAATGGCATCTGCGATCGCTCCCACCACCGGATAAAGCCCGGGAGCACCGGAAAAGTACGATCCCGGGTGCTCGGACACATTAACGCCGGAGATGAAGTGGTCAATCATCCGGTGACCCATATAGAGGTAAAGGCCCTCGTCCTGAAATGGATTCGTGTTCGCCTTCACCCGCAACGAGATCACTGCAAATGCCGTGCAAATTGCCCCGAGGATGAATGCGCTAGACCAGAGGATCCGCAACGGGTGGCGTGATTGGGCGGGTTCGGCCGCACGCCGAGCCGGCGATCCGGCGACACGACGTGCCTGGCCGGGTTCGGCCGCACGCCGAGCCGGCGATCCGGCGACACGACGTGCCTGGCCGGCTTCGACCGCACGCCGAGCCGTCGATCCGGCGAGACGTGCCTCCAGCGTTGTCATCCGTGTAAGCCCGCCAACTTGCGCTTGGGCATCATGGGATCGAGCCACCGCGGAAAGTCGATCCGCCAGAAGATCATCGGATAAGTTATGGCGAGATTAAGGGCTGCGAACGCCATCATGGGCAGATAGTCGTACCAGCCGTACTCTGCCGCCCGCCATAGGCCTGTGCCCCACATCAGAACCTGCACTAGAACGCACCAGATCGTCATGAGCCGATGCACTCGCCGGGCGGTTGGGCTTCCGCCCTTCACACCAGTAGCTTGCCAAGCGTCAGTGCGCCCACGGATCACATCGAGCAAAGCGAGCGCGTGAGCGAACGAGTACGTCGACTGAATGCGGGTCAAGCCTGTCATCGATTCGCAACCCATAGTGATGACGGGGACGACCGACATGCGCACGATCAGCGCAAGGAACACGAACAGGTAGTTATTGACCGAAACGGCTTCGGGTGCGAAGACCGCCATGAGGATCGGCGGTATGGAGACGATGAAGACGTTGATAGCAGTATCGATGTAGTACAAGAATCCGGACCAGAAGCAGAGGCGCTGCATTGGCCTAAGCGCAGACCTGTGAAAGCTGCGCGAGAACAAAAGGCTCATCGAGCCGGTGCACCAACGGTACTGTTGGTTTGCGAATTGATCTAATGTGTCCGGGCATAGACCTTTCGACACGACGATCGGTACATAGCGAACTCGGAAGCCGACGCGCATCAAGTTTACTCCGGTGTGGACATCCTCACTGTGCCCGATCTGGGCGAACCCACCGCTCAACTCAAGTGCCTTACGCCGGTAGATTGCGCATGTCCCGACACAGATCGCTGCGTCGCTGCGGTCGCGGGCGGGCTGGATCCAGCGATAAAACAAAATCTGGGTTGCGCCGGCAGCGAACTGCACCCAGTTCATTCTTGTGTGGGTATCGAAGTACTGTGGGCTCTGGACGATTGCGACGTCCTCTTCGGTTGTGTAAGGCATCAACTGGAGGAGGTAGTCGGGCCGTGGGACGAAGTCGGCGTCGAAGATGGCGATAAAATCGCCCGTGGAGTGCTCATACCCGAACCTCAAGTTGCCGGCCTTCTTCAGATATCCACGATTCGGGCGAGTGAGGTAAAAAAAGCCGTGCTCCCATGCAAGCTCTCGGACGGATTCTCGCGCCGAATCATCGAGCACGTAGACATTAATCGGACCCGCCCACTTCAGCTGACCTACATGGAGGAAGGTATTCGCCAAAATGGCGAGGTCTTCACCGGCGCTCGGCAGGAACACATCGACACTCGGAGGGCGGGATGGCCGATAGCGCTTGACACGATGACCGTGCGTGAGGAGTGTATCCCGTGGTTTTTGCACTGAGGTCACTAGCGATGCGATCATGCCTATCGTGGTAATCGCCAGCGGAATTAGGAGCGGAAGCGCCCACACTTGACTCCGTACCAGAAACAGTAGGCTGACCGTCGTCAGAAAGCCTCCGAACGCCGACGCGAGGGGAACCCATCGATGCGAATTCTCCAGGTAGGAATCCCGTTCGCGATCATCGGGCGGAACAGGAACAGATGGATTAGGTTGAGTCGAGACAGTTTTCCTGGATGCGACGCGAGGTTGCGCGTGGACAGCAGTATCAGTCAAAAGACGGCCCCCGAGTACGGTTCGAATGTCTCCTCAAAACGTACAATAGGCGGCGTTAATGTACGCGGCGGACAACGCCGTCGTCGGCAGTTTCTTCTTCGCGAGGTTCTGGGGCGTTCTCGATGAAAGGCCAGAACAGGATCGTTCATTTAGCGGACCATGAACCGACCACATAAGCGTTTCCGGCGGCAGGCGGCATCAGTAGCCGCGATCATCTTGATGATCCTGGCAGTGTCAAGCTGCGGCAGATCTGAACGAGAAGTTCGGATTTTTGGGCTTTCGTCGGAGGGCCAGAACTTCGGTGTGGATGCTGCTGAGCAGGCCGCGCGTTCACTCGAACGGAAACTCGATGTCGTAAACATCTTTATGGCATGGGAATGGGAACAGCCCCTGCCGACAGTGACCTTGCAACGTATCCACGACCTCGGCGCATTACCAGCAATTACGTGGGAGCCGTGGCATCCTGCGGAGGGAGCGGATCAACCGCAGTATGCGCTCGACCGAATCACCGATGGCGCTTTCGATGCGTACGTAGCGCAGTGGGCAAAGGCCGCAGCATCATTCGGTCAACCGATGCAGATCCGCTTCGGGCATGAGATGAACGGCACATGGTATCCATGGTCGATTGGCAGCAATGGCAATTCCGCAAAAGACTACCGGAACGCATACCAGCACATTCACGACATCTTCATCGCGGCTGGAGCGGCCAACGTGCAGTGGGTCTGGTCGATCGACTCGGCGAACAAGCGGCCCCAGGGACAGAGGAACGCACTCGACTCCTACCCGGGCGATCCGTACGTCGACGTCGTAGGCATCGACGGCTACAACGGCGGCCCGGCGGGCGCGACTTGGGATTCACCGGAGGATCTGTTCGCGGCAGCGATCCACATCGCCACGTCGGTTGCCCCTCAGAAGCCGGTATGGATTTACGAGACCGGTTCTGGCGACGAGGGAGGCGACAAAGCACAATGGATCACTGATTTGTTCACCTATTTGGGACGAACTAGGGTCACTGGGCTGCTCTGGTTCAACTTCAACAAGGACAGAGAACAGAACTGGCTCCTCGACAGTTCACCTGACGTCACTAAGGCCGCAAAAGCGGCACTTGTCAATTGGTGAACAGCGACTGGATGAAGCATCATCCCAGCGGCCGGGATAGCTTTTGGCTGGTGATGCGGCCGCCGGGATCGGGGCTCGAACGCGGCATCGCCTTCGCCTCGGTCGCCGGCCCTCAGCGTCCGCAATGTCGTGCGACACCCGTCCGCAATGTCCAGGAAACAGGACACCCTGCGGCGCACAGATTGCGAACTCGAGCAATTGACCATCAGTCTGGCTCCGGGTAATCTCCTCGTCCCAGTCACGCGTGAGCCTTCCTCGGGCGAGACGAGACGCGGTCGGGCCTGGATCGACCGGACCGGTGGCGTTCGCATCGGCTACACCTTCGATGATGAAGTTGTCGAACCCTGGCTTGTCATAGGCCAGCGCGCGAAGGACCGCCTGGGCACCATCCCGGGCGTCGATGTAGGGACCACAGGTTCCATTTGCGGGAGGCCGGCGCAGCCGAATCGCTGCAGACTGTCCAGCCCGATGACGTGTACAGCGAGGTGTTCGTACGCCGGTGATGGTCACGCGAGGCAGCACACGCATTGATCACACACTGACGACTGCGGGTCTGACTGGCCGCGGCATTTCTTACGCGGCTGGTCGCGGCGATGTCAGAATGGCCTCTCGTGGAGGGTACGAGGTTTTTTAACGGAGAAAGTCGAGGTCGGCTCCTTCTGGTGCCTGAACGACGCTCCTCGCCGTCGCACACAAGCGCCAACGGCCCGCCCAAGGCTGCCTCCGGGGCACAGTGAAGAACGATCGTCCCGTACGCGGTGCCGCTCATGCGGCCATCGGAGATCCGCACCATGTCCCTGATGCCTTCGCGGGCAAGGTATTTGGGGATGGGGATGGAGCCTGCTTCTGGCATCCCGGCGCCTATCGGGCCGATGTTGCGCATGATGAGCACATGACCGGGTGTCAGCCTGAGGCTTTCATCGTCGAGTCGCGCTTGTACGTCGGTGAGCAAATCGAAGACAGCGGCCGGACCTTCGTGCACCAGCAGGTGTTCAGATGCCGCGGCCGCTTTGAGCACGGCGCCATCAGGTGCCAGCGAGCCCTTCAGCGTCACCAGGGCGCCTGCCGGACCGAGCGGATCTCCCAGTGTTCGGACGGTGTCTTGCCAGGCTTGCGGACCTTCTTTGTCGGCCAGCACCTCTGCGAGGGTCTGGCCTGTAACCGTCGTGACCTCCAAGTCCAGTAGCGGTTCCAAAGCCTTCAGTAGTGCGGGGACGCCGCCGTCGCGGTGCATGTCAGGGAGGTGATTCCGGCCGGCCGGCTTGCAGTCGACAAGCAGCGGTGTTTGGGCGGCGATCTCGTGGAAGTCATCCAGATTGAGCTTGAGGCCCAACCGTCGCGCGATGGCGGTGAGATGAATGACGGCGTTCGTCGATCCTGAAATCGCGGCAAGGACCGTGACCGCGTTCCGGACAGAGCCCTCGGTCATGATCTGGGACGGTCGGCGGTCTGCAGCTGCGAGCTGGACGGCGGTGCGGCCGGTTTCTACGCCGAGGCGCAGCCGCTGGGAGGAAACAGCCGGCGCGGTTCCTGCGTACGGCAGCGACATGCCCGTGGCCTCGGTGAGGCAGGCCATGGTGGACGCGGTTCCCATGACCATGCAGGTTCCTGCGCTGGGCGCCAGCTCCTGGTTGACATCGGTGATTTCATTTTCGTCGAGCTTGCCGCCCCTGAAGTCGGTCCACTTACGCCGACAGTCGGTGCACGCACCAAGGCGCTCTCCTCGATAATTGCCGACCGACATCGGACCAACAACAAGAGCAATCGCTGGGAGGTCCGCCGAAGCCGCGGCCATCAGCTCAGCCGGGACGGTCTTGTCACAGCCTCCGAGCAGAACGACGGCATCCATTGGCTGAGACTTGATCTGCTCCTCCAGCTCCATGGCCATGAGATTCCGAAAGAGCATCGTTGTGGGGTTAGTGAGAATCTCACCGAGGGACATGACGGTGAAGACGAACGGGAGTCCGCCGGCCTCGAGCACCCCGCGCTTGACGTGGTCGATGAGCTGGGGCATGTCGCGATGGCAGGTGGTGTAATCCGACGCGGTGTTGACGATGCCGATCACGGGACGTTTTAAGTCTTCGGCGTCCAAGCCTGCCGAGGAGAGGAAGGCTCGGCGCAGGAACTTGCTGAATTCCGGATCGCCGTAATTCGTGAGTTTGCGGTCAACTCCCGCAGTGTGTCCGGCTGATGCCATGAGATCCCCATCTTCACGTACTTGGCGATTGGGAGCGTGCGCTTCTACGGCGGAGCCGACCCGTTGATCGCCAGTCCGTTCTTTTTCGCGTCTGCGGCTGCGGTAGCGCTCGCCGCCAAGGGTGTTGCTGCTACAGCGATCTGGCGCGAACGCGGCGGCGGCGACCAAGACATCGCCATCGACATTCGGAGGGCGTTCCAGCGGTTCTCCGGATTCGGGGCCGGGCGCTGGGAACAGATCAACGGACGGCCGCCATCGTTGAAGTTCAACAAATACAACCCGTTCGTCGAAGTGCCGTTCTTCCGGGCTACCCGGGACGGCCGGCATGTGATTGCGCTCAACGTCTACCCGGGGCTGCACCAGAAGGCCCTGACGTTCCTGGACTGCGCGGACAACCACAAGTCGATCAACGAGGCCATCGCGAGGCGGGACGCCGATGAGCTCGAGGAGGCGGCGGCTGATGCCGGCATCGTGCTCGCCAAGGTGCGATCGACCGAGGAGTTTTTCCAGGAGCAGCAGTACCAACAGGTGCTGCAGAACATGCCACTCATCGCAGTCGAGAAGATCGCTGGCGGCGACCCGCAGCCGCTGACAGCCGGTGCGTCAACGCCGCTGGAAGGCATCCGGGCCTTGGGAATGGGCCATGTCATTGCCGGCGCAGGGATCGGCCGGGACCTGGCATCGTTCGGGGCCGACGTCCTGAACGTACATCGCCCCGACGACAGCGAGGTCGAGGCGATGTACTGGGACACACAGGTAGGCATGCGATCGGCATACCTGTCCGATACCGGTGACGATCGTGCCAAGCTGGACGAGCTCTTGCGGGGAACAGACGTCTTCTTCTCAAACCGTCACCCTGGCCACCTGGAGCAGGTCGGCCTGACCGCCGATAAAGTCGCCGTCGGCCACCCGGGTCTGATCCATGCCCAGGTGCTGCTGCACGGCGCCGCCGGGCCGTGGGCGACACGCCCCGGATTCGACGAGGTCGGCGCTTGCGTCAGCGGGATCTTCGCTCTCGGCGGCACTCTCGAAGACCCCAGGCAGCCACCGATGCTGCCCATCGTCGACAACATCGTCGGCTGGTTCGGCACGGTCGGGGTATTGGAGGCGCTCCGCCGCAGAGCCGCCGAGGGCGGCTCCTACCGCGTCCGGGTCTCACTCACCCGCGTCTGTCTCTGGCTGATCTCCCTGGGGATCTTCGATAAGGAGTTCGCTAGCGCGGCAGCGGGGAGCACTGCCGAACACACGGCCATCCCGCCCGAGCTGTTCACCGCGAAGACGCCACTCGGCACCTACCAGGGAATGACCGACCAGATCGAATTCTCTTCACTGACGCAGGGATTCACCACCACTGTGCTGCATCCGATGGGCGCCGACGTGCCGGAATGGTTGCCGCGCGCAAGAAATCCGGCCTGAGCGCGGAGCGGGGCCAAGGGGACTCGAACCCTGACTCCCTGCTGGCCCGGTGCTGGCTATCGGCTCGGGAGCGATCGCGGCAGCGCGAACCATGGCAGCACGCTGTTGTCGAAGCGGGTCATGGCGCAGATCCGGTTGCCGGCAAGGGTGAGCACGTAGAAGCCGGTCGCGTGGCGGATGCCGGCCGCAACGCGTAGGTAGGCCCCGAACGCAGGCTGGCCGTTGGCTCGGGTCGGGACGAGGTCGAACCTGCGGCCCGCGCCGAACTGGCGGGCCCAGTACCGGGCTACGAGGTCACGGCCCTCGTATCCGAACGGCTCCGGCGGCATCGCGATAAAGACGTCGTCGGTCAGCAGGGCCACCAGCGCGTCGAGGTCGGCCGACTCCCACGCGCGG
>Ga0111539_10005208_pt1 | contig 16842 bp, 14 predicted proteins | sample RhiMethybrSRZTD1_FD_79667 | JGI IMG/M metagenome (GOLD analysis project Ga0111539, IMG submission 79667) | Populus rhizosphere microbial communities from Tennessee, USA - Rhizosphere MetaG P. TD hybrid SRZTD1 (version 2) (version 2) | ecosystem: Host-associated > Plants > Roots > Rhizosphere >... | reverse complement strand
GACCATCAGGTCGAGCGTGCCCTGCAAAACGTCGGCTTTGGATCGAGCGGCTTTATTAGACACACCAATGGAATAACACCGCGAGCATTAGAACGTCAAATGAAATGACGGTGTGCTGCCCAAGCAACCCAGGCGCGAGGCTGTAGCCAAGCGGCGCGCCGCGAGCGCGAGACGTTGACACATAACTACAATTGTAGTAGATATACCCACGTCGATAGGAGACGCGGGTGGCGCTGCCGAAGCTGACCAGACTCGAACACCGGATCATGGAAGCGCTGTGGAGCCACGGCGCCTCGTCGGTCCGCGAGATTCAGGAGTGGTTCCCCGACAAAGACCGGCCGGCGTACACCACCGTCCAAACGATGGTCTACCGCCTGGAAACGAAGAAGGCGGTCCGCCGGGTCAGGAAAATCGGCAACGCGCACATCTTCGAAGCGGTCGTCTCCCGCGCCGCCGCGCAGCGCCGGCTGATCGACGACCTGCTGGGTTTCTTCGGCGGACGGATTCAGCCGGTCGTCGCGCACCTGATCGACGCCGGCAAGCTGACGCTCGAGGATGTCCAGGACGCGGAGAAAACGTTGCGCACGCTTGCCGAGAAAAGGAAGAGACGATGACGGGGCTCATCGCCAACCACCTCTGGCAGTCGACGATCTTCGGCGGATTGACGGCGCTCGCCGTCCTTGCGCTCCGGCGGAATCGCGCCGCGGTCCGTTATCGTCTGTGGCAGATCGCCTCGCTGAAGTTCCTCGTCCCGTTCGCCCTGCTCACTGCCGGCGGAAGCCGTCTGAGCTGGCGCGTTGCTGGAGCGGCGAGTCCGACACTGACGAGCGTCATCGAGATCGCCAGTGCGCCGTTCGCTCAGCCTGCCGTCCGCACCGCCGCATCGAGCGCCGGAACGTTGCTGACGTCGGTCGTGCCGGCGGCGCTGGTTGCCGTCTGGGCCGCAGGGTTCGGCGTGACGCTTCTCACGTGGGCCATTCGCTGGCGGCGGATGACGCATGTCATTCGCTCTGCGCCGACCCTCGAAGGGGGTCGCGAAGTCGAACGCCTGCGCGCGCTGGAACATGCGGCTGGCGTGACGTATCGCCTTCGGCTGGTGGTCGCCGACTCACTCTTCGAGCCCGGCGTGTTCGGCGTGCTCCGCCCCGTGCTCGTCTGGCCACGCACGCTCAGCGATCATCTCTCCGATACGCAGATCGACGCGGTGCTCGTGCACGAGCTTGCGCACGTGCGCCGCCGCGACAATCTTGCCGCGGCTGTTCACATGTTCGTCGAGGCAGTGTACTGGTTCCATCCGATGGTCTGGTGGATCGGCGGCCGGTTGCTGGACGAGCGGGAGCGGGCGTGCGATGCCGACGTGGTGGAACAGGGAAGCGACGCGGAGACCTACGCCGACAGCATTCTCACGATCTGCCGGTGCTACCTGGAGTCTCCGCTGGCCTGCATCGCAGGCGTCACGGGCGAGGATTTGAAACGAAGAATCGAGGGCATCATGCAGAACGACCCCGGCACGGCGCTCGCGGCGCCGCGCAAGCTGATGTTGGCCGCAGCTGCCGTCGCCATTATCGCGGGCCCGGTCGGATTCGGCGTGCTCACGTCGGGGCGCGTCAGCGCGCAAGCCGCGGACACGCTCGGGCCGCCGTTTGCGCGCGTGTCTGTGACGTCCCACGATCCCGCCGACGACAAGGCATATCCGTTCGAGATGGAGGGTGACCGGTTCATCGTCAGGAACGTTCGGCTCCGGAACCTGATCTTCAACGCCTATCAGCTTCGACCACCGCAGTTGGTCGGCGGTCCTGGCTGGGTCAACGCCGAGCGCGTGGATATCGATGCGCGGACGACTCCGGGCGCGACCAACGCAGAGAAATGGGCGATGGTCCGGCGGCTGCTCGCGGATGAGTTCAAGCTCCGCCTCACCCGCGAAATCCGGCAGGTGCCGCAGTATGCGCTCGTCTTCGCGCGCGCCGATCGCACACTCGGCCCGCAGCTTCGCGAGTCGCTCTGCACCGGCAAAGATACGACGCCGCTCGGTCCGACCTCGCCGGCGCAGCGGCCGGAAATCCGGTGCGGCATGGCCAAGGGTTCGCCGAACGGCATGATGGCGGCGCGATTCGTGACGATGGACGATTGGGCAATCGGCGGATTAGGGCCGATGCTCGGCCGCCTCGTGCAGAACGAGACGGGACTCGCCGGGCACTTCGATCTCGATGTGATGTGGCCGCCTGATTCGCGTCCGCCAGGGCCTCAGGCTGCCGGCGTCGGACCGGCGACGTTGACGGCGATCGAGGAACAACTCGGACTCAAGGTCGAAGAGCGGACGGGTAACGTGGACGTGTTCGTCATCGAAGACATCCAGCGGCGCCGAATGCAGAACTGAAACGCGCCGCCTGACCTCTCGACACCGTGCCCGCTCCACACTACGGCGTCACGCAGGACCTACCCGGGACGGCGAGCCGCAAATATGAACAAGCCTCCCGAGCAGGGTCTGATGCGTCCGCTGCGTTATGCAGCCCCAGGATAACCTGCGGCTCGCCACGCTTCGACGCCCCCCTTCAGCGCTTTGACGTTGCTGAAGCCCTGTGCCCGATATTTCGCTGCCTGACCGGCAGCGCTCCCTTCGGCAGGTCAAGCGCAGAAAAAGATGATTTCCTGACTCCTAGGCAAAGACCCCGCCTTCGACTGAAAGTCAGTCAGCGAGATGGATCCGCCCAGATCGAGCATCCTGCATTTTGCTTCGTCCTCGTAGGCGCAGACGAGCAGCGCTTGGTTTGCTTTTGTTTTCTTGTGCGCTTCTTCAACACTGATTCGCTCGATGTCTGCCATGTCTGCCCCTCGTACGGGTGTGCCGGACGCGGTGTCCCACACGAAGACTTTAAATCCATGCGTTCGATGAGCCGAGACGTCGTACTCTTCCAGACGCCCTCAAGTTGTCTTTACCGACGATCAGATCACCTGCGGCAACTCCAACAAACGCCGGATGATAGCACCAAGGGAGCTGCATGAAGCTCTCGCTGGTTAGCCGCGGGCGGTGCGGTTGGCTGCGTCCGGCTGCAGCCAATGTCATCGCTTCAAGGCGTTTCCTCGACGCTAACCGCCGGCCACCAGGCCGTGGCGCACGGCGACCGCGGAAACGAAGGACTTGATTGGCTGCGAATCCTCGCAGCTAATCGTGTCCTCATGAGCGCCGTACCTGAGGGTCACAAGCGTGTAGTCGCGTAGTGATTCCCTCTCTGCCCGACGACACGCCGCGGATCGCGCTGCGTGGCGTGACTGATTCCGCTTGCGACCGCGTTGCTGCGTCAGCTAGTGTGTCGTCCGCTCAATGTGGACAGCCTTGTGGTTGCTCGCTCTGCAGGCGACGATGTCGCCCGCGCCCGCAGCGCGCCCGATAGTCACCGCGCAGGAGATCGCACGCGGGCGAGCGCTGTTCGAGGCGCAATGCGCCTATTGTCACGGCGCCGGCGGCGACGGCGGCAGGGGCGCCAACCTCGCACGCCCGGCGCTGCGCCGCGCGCCGACCGACGAGGCGCTGTTCCGCGTCGTGAATCGCGGCATCCCCGGCACCGGCATGCCGGGCAACGGGATGAGCGCGCGTGAGACCTGGCAGGTCGTCGCCTTCGTTCGCAGCCTCGGCCGCGTCAAGCGCCAACCGCTTCCGGGCGACCCGGCGAGCGGCGCCCGGGTGTATCAGGCGAACGGCTGCGCATCGTGTCACACCATTCAGGGCCGGGGCGGCGCGTTCGGTCCCGACTTGACGGACGTCGGCGCCCGGTCGAGCGCGGCGTTCCTGCGTGAGTCGCTCCTCGACCCCGGCGCGGACGTGCCCGTTGGGTTCATGCTGGTGCGGGCCGTCACTCGCGAGGGCCAGCGCCTGGCGGGCGTCCGCGTGAACGAGGATCCGTTCTCGATTCAGTTCCGCGACGCGAAAAGCGAGTTGCACTCCTTCTTCAAGAACGAGCTGGCCGAGCTCGCGAAGGAAGAAGCGAAGACGCCGATGCCGAGCTATCGCGACCGTCTGGACGCGACAGCGCTCGACGATCTGGTGGCCTATCTCGTGTCGCTGGAGGGATCGCGATGAGAACCGTGCTGGCGGTCCCGCTCGCGGTCGTGTTCGCGGTCGTGTTCGCCCGCCACCCGTCCGCGCAGCTGACCACGAACGTATCCGCGAGTCCGCGCGCGAACCGGGCAGCTGGCTCACCTACCACGGCACCTATGACGGGAAACGATTCTCCGCGCTGGACGAGATCAGCCGCGCGAACGTGCAGCAGCTGCGCCCGGTGTGGATGTACCAGGTCCAGGGACGGCATCATTTCGAGACCACGCCCCTGGTGTTCGACGGCGTGATGTACCTGAGCGATCCGCCGAGCGATGTCGTCGCGCTGGACGTCAAGACAGGACGGCCGCTGTGGACCTACCGGCGGAGCCTGCCCGACGACCTCCGGGCCTGCTGCGGCGATGTGAACCGCGGCGTCGCCGCGCTCGGAGACCAGATCTTCATCGCGACGATCGATGCCCATCTGGTCGCGCTCGACATGCGGACCGGCCGCGTGCGGTGGGATGTCGAGGTCGCCGACCACAAGACGGGGCACTCGCTGACCGCCGCCCCGCTGGCGGTCAAAGACAAGGTGATCGTCGGCATGGCCGGCGCCGAGTACGGCGTCCGCGGTTTTCTCGACGCCTACGACGCAGCGAGCGGCAAGCGGGCCTGGCGCTTGTGGACCGTGCCAGGCCCAGGTGAGCCGGGTCACGAGACATGGAGCGGCGACAGCTGGCAGCACGGCGGCGCGACCACGTGGGTGACAGGCGCGTACGATCCCGACACCAACTTGACCTACTGGGGCACCGGCAATCCGGGCCCCGACTACATCGGCGACGTTCGCGCAGGCGACAACCTGTACTCCGACTCGCTGTTGGCCGTGGACGTGGACACCGGCGCGCTCCGATGGCACTTCCAGTTCACGCCACACGACGTCAACGACATCGATGCCACCGAGATCCCGATTCTGCTGGACGCCGAGTTCCCCTTCGACGGAGCTCAGGGCAGGGCCGGGCGCCCGCGCAAGCTCCTGCTCTTCGCCAACCGGAATGGCTTCTACTACATCTTCGATCGCGTGACGGGCGAGTACCTGCACGCCAAGGCATTCGCGCGTCAGAACTGGGCGAAAGGCCTGGACGCGAAAGGCCGTCCGATTCCAAATCCCGACACGGTGCCCAGCACGCAGGGCGCCCTGGTCTATCCCGACGACGACGGCGTCACCAACTGGTTCAGCCCCTCCTACAGCCCGCAGACGAAAACCTTCTATCAGAACGTGCGGGAGAAGGGCGGCATCTACTATCGGAACGACGCGGTCTACCAGCCGGGCCGGATGTACCTGGGCGCCAGCAAGCGCGCCGTGCGTGGCGAAGAGCCCTGGGGAGCGCTGCGCGCGCTGGACCCTCTGACCGGCGATATGAAATGGGAATTCAGGGTGACGACGCCTCCATGGTGCGGCCTGCTCTCCACGGCAGGTGGCCTCGTGTTTTCGGGGACCATGGAAGGGATGTTTTTCGCGCTCGATGCCGAGTCGGGCAAGCCGCTGTGGCAATTTCAGACCGGCGGCGCGATCTGGTCCAACCCGATCAGCTATCAGGCCGGCGGCCATCAGTTCGTGGCGATCGCCGCCGGCAGCGCGCTCATGGTGTTCGGGCTGGCAGGACCCTGATGATTGGTTTGAGGTCTGCGCCCTTACTTCACACAGCTGTAGCTGGCGGCGCTCTTCGGATCACCCTCGCCCTTGAAGCGCGGGTAGGTGGGATAGCGGCACATCGGGAACGTCGCGCGGACCGCGAACGGCGGGGTGAGGTCCATGTCGGTCAGCACCTGCGTGTCGGCGGGCGCCTTGCCGTGCTCGACCCAGTCGTCGAGCATCGCGATGAAATCCACATACATCGGCACGGGCGCGCCGGTACGCGGGTTGCGGCCGACGTTGCGGTTGTGGAACAAGCCGACGGCCACATAGAAGCGCAGGAACTCGTCGACCGGTCCGGCGCCCATCTTCTCCACGACCTTGTCGTAGTACTGCATCACCCAGCGCGGGTTGACCGTGTAGTCGGTGGTGTTGACCTTCATGATCAGCTTGCCGCCGCGGCGCCTGAACGCCGACAGGTCCGGATCGGCGGCGTCGAGCAGCGCGGACAACTGCTGAATCGCCTTCGCGTATTTTGCGAGGTCGGCCTCGAGCACGTTGACGTTGCCGTCGCGGACGATGCGGCTGCGCAGCAGGCCGCTGTTCGCGGACGCCGGCGTCGGCTTCTCGTTGAACGTCTTCCAGTTCGTCGCCGACTCGCTTCCGGTCCCCCAGCCCGCAAACGTCGTCCACCCCTTGTCGAGCGGGAATGGATACGCCGTGGCCGCGTGGAGGGCATCGGCCGCCTTGATCTGCGCGTCGGAGAGACACGTCTCGCCGGTGTCGGCGCCGCCGGCGCAGCGCACCGCCGCCAGCGGATTCGGCGTGACGCCGGGATCGAACCGGCGGTTGCAGGCGACGTAGTTGCTGACCAGGCCGTCTTCGATGCCGTCGAGCGCGTCGCACTGCCGCCGGACCTCGTTGGCGACGACGGCGACCTTCGCCGGCGGAATCCATCCGTCGCCGGCCTGCATCCTGGCGCGCGCGAGTGGGTCGCCGACCGCCAGCTGCACGTACGTGTTCGCCGGCACCTGCGCGAAGACGCCGTCGTAGTCCTGTGGGAATCGCTGCACGACGATCAACGCCTCGCGCCCGCCCTGCGACGCCCCGAGGTAATAACTGCGCCGGATCGGCTCGCCGTAGAACTTCGCGACCAGCGCCACGGCTACGTCGTGCGTCTTCTTCATCTGCGCGTATGCGAAGTTGGTCAGCGCCTCGTCATTCGTCGTCCAATCCGGCGGCGGAGGCGCCGCGCCCGCGCCGGCGGCGCCTCGCCCCGGCGCATTCTGATGACCCGAGTCGCTGCCGTAGGTCACGAACCCGCGCGACAGCGCGTACGGCGCGTTCGGCGGGATCGACTCCGGCCCCCACTGCATGCCGGTCGTCAGCGCGACGGGAATCACGCCGTTGTTGCCGCTGCCGCCCATCTGCGCGATCTTGCGATTCCACGACGCCGGCAGATTGACCTGGAAGTTGATCGCTGGCGCGGACGGATCGACCGGCGCGATGCTGCCGGTGACCTTGCAGTACTCCGGCGTCGCCAGGACCGCGCGCTCACCGACGACCGTCTCCGGCGCCGCGGCCAAAAGATCGGCCGCCGCGATCGTGGCGCCCGTGGTGGGCAGGCCAATCGACGCCGCCGGAATGGCGAGCCCCTTCAGCGAGTCGCACGTCGCCTGGTTCCTGACCGTGGTTTTCTGCGCGGCGGCGCCGCCGGATGCGGCGGCCATCGCGATCGCGACGCCCGTGGCGATCAGACTCGTGTGCCGCATGGCCATCTCCGGTAACTTTTCCACTCGTCTGGATTCTCCGATCCCTCCGAAATATACCCTTCCAAAGCCTCAACGAGCGCGCTGGTTTGCGGTGATAATCGCGTGGCAGCGAAGGAGCCGAACATGCCGTACATCTCCAATCGACGACGCTTCCTGAAACATGCGGGCCTTGCGATGGCGGGTGCGCAGTTGACGCCATGGCTGACATGGGTCACCGCCGCGGACCTCGGAAACGCGGTCGCGGAGACGTCGGCCGGGAAAGTCCGGGGCGTCGTCGTAGACGGTGTGAATGTGTTCAAGGGCATTCCATATGGCGCCTCCACCGGCGGAACGAATCGCTTCATGCCGCCGCGCCGGCCCGTTGCGTGGACCGGTACCCGCGACGCGCTCGCCTTCGGCCCCACCGCGCCGCAGGCCGGGGGCAACTCGGGCACCGCCGCCGGATCGCCCGCCCAGCAGAGCGAAGACTGTCTCGTTCTGAACGTCTACACGCCCGGCCTGAAGGATGGACGCAAGCGCCCGGTGATGGTCTGGCTGCACGGCGGCGGATTTTCCAGCGGCTCCGGCTCCGGCCGCATTCTCGATGGCAGCCGTCTCGCGCACGCGCACGACGTCGTGGTCGTCACCATCAATCATCGCCTCAATGTGTTTGGTTACACCTGGCTCGGCGATGCGATGGGATCCGACTTCGCGCTGTCGAGCAGCGCGGGCCTGCTCGACATCATCGCTTCGCTCGAATGGGTGCGCGACAATATCGCCGGCTTCGGCGGCGATCCGCAGCTGGTCACGATCTTCGGTCAGTCGGGAGGCGGCCGAAAAGTCGCGACGCTGATGTCGATGCCCGGTGCGAAAGGGCTGTTCCATCGCGCCATCGTCGAGAGCGGAGCCGTGCTGCGTTTGACGATGCACGAGGATGCGGTGCGTTACACGGATCTCCTGCTTGGCGAACTGGGATTGAAAGCGGGGCAGGTGAGGGAGCTTCAGGGCGTGCCGATGGCGCGCCTGCTCGAGGCCGACGGCGCCGTGCAGAAGAAGATCACCGCGCGCGAGCCAGGCGGGACCGCGAACTCGCCGATGGTAGACGGGAAGGCGATCCCGAGCCATCCATGGGATCCGGCGGGGCCCGCGCTTTCGGCGGGCATCCCGTTGCTCATCGGCTACGCGCACACCGAGGAGACGCTCTACGACCGGCCGACGCCCGAGAAGCTGGCGCTCGACGACGCCGGGCTGCGGGAGCGCGCGTCGAAGCGGCTCGGCGGCGATCCCGCGCGCGCGATTGAGGCGTTCCGTCAAGCGCATCCGGAGGCGACGCCGTGGGATCTGTGGATCCTCATGGCGACTGAGCATCCGCGAGGCACCTACGCGCGCGAGCTGGCGAAGCGAAAGGCCGATCAGCACGCGGCGCCGGCGTTCATGTACCGGTACGACTGGGAAACGCCGGAAGGCGGCGGCCATATGCGGTCGCCGCACACCATCGAGATTCCGTTCGTGTTCAAGAACATCGAGATCGCCGGACCGCTGATCTCGAAGATGCCGGAAGCGTACGCGCTGGCCGAGCGAACCAGCGCGGCGTGGGTAGCATTTGCGCGCACCGGCAATCCCAATACGCCGAAGCTGCCGAAGTGGCCGGCCTACTCCGCAACCGCGCGCGACACGATGCTGTTCAACAACGAATGCCGCGTGGCGTCCGATCCCGACCGCGGTCCGCGCGTCATCATGGAAGAAATCCTGAAGCTCCGACGAGCTGGCGACGTGACGCGATGAACCGATCGACGATGAACCGATCGAGATGTTCGTTACGGCAGGCCCTTCGACTCGCCGGTGCTCTCGTAACGGCTCGCTCAGGACAGGCGCGCGTCCGGTCGCTCCTCTTCATGGGATGTCTTGCAGCCACAGGACTCGCCGGCGCGGTCGTCGGCGCGCAGCGAAACTCGGTGCACCCGCAACCTCGGGCCGAGACTCTGCCTGCTCCATCGAAGGCCACGGCCAACCAGAACAAACGAGTGCCGCAGCCCGAGGGGACCTTGCCGAAAGTCCCCGCCGGGTTCTCGGTGGCGAGCTACGCGGAGCTGCGAGGGCCGCGGATGATGGTCTTCGCGCCGAATGGCGATCTCTTCGTCAGCTCGCCATCGTCGAATTCGATCTTCGTCCTGAGGGACGCGAACCACGATGGGGTGTTCGAGCGCCGCGGCGTCTTTGCCGACGGCAAGACCGCGCCCGCGCCGGCGCCGCCGCCCGCCGCGGCAGACGGGCGCCCCGCACCGGTCCTGGGAGTCCTCGAAGGCCCGCAGTCGCTCGTCGCCAACCCGGCTGCCTGCACGCCGCCACCCGACTACCGGCGCACCGGTCCCGGCGGATTGCGCCTGCCGTTCGGCCTCGCATTTCACGGCGATTACCTCTATGTCGGCAACACCGACTCGATCGTCCGATTTGCTTACCAGAGCGGCGACCTGGAGATGCGGGGCGCGCCGGAGAAGCTGCTCGAGTTGCCGACCGGGGGACACTCGACCCGCAACATCGTGTTCAACCGCGCCGGAACGAAGCTGTACATCGCGGTGGGCTCGGCGTCGAACAGCGATGCCGGCGAAGACTGCCGCCGCGCGGCGATTCTGGAAACGAACCCCGACGGCACGAACGCCCGGATCTACGCGTCGGGCATTCGCAATCCCGTGGGGCTGACGCTGCAGCCCGGAACCGATGTGGTGTGGACCGCGACCAACGAACGCGACAACCTGGGCGACGATCTCGTGCCCGACTACGCGACGTCGGTCAAGGAGGGCGGGTTCTACGGCTGGCCCTATTCCTACATCGGCCGCCACTACGATCCGAAGTTCGTCGGCGCGTTCCCCGATCTCGTCGGCCGGGCGATCGTGCCGGATGTGCTCGTGCCGGCACATTCTGCCGCGCTCGGCATCACGTTCTACACCGGCTCGCAGTTTCCCTCGAGATACAAGAGCGGCGGGTTCGTGGCGCTGCACGGATCGTGGAACCGGACGGTCGCATCGGGGTACCGGGTGGTGTTCTTCCCGATGGTGAACGGCCGGCCGGGCCCGATCGAAGATTTCATGACCGGCTTCCTCGCCAGCACCGGCGAGAACGGCACGCCCGTTCAACAGTGGGGACGCCCGGTGGGCGTGACCGTCGCGCCCGACGGCGCGCTCCTCGTCTCCGACGACAGCGGCAACCGGATCTGGAGGGTCACCGCATCGGCCGCGGCGCCTCGACGCTGAACGCGTTCCGCATCCCAGGTTGATAGAGGCGATATGACCCGTCGCGATTTCGGAAGAGTTGCGGTGATCGGCTGGTCCGCTATTCTCGGCGCGGTACGATCGGGTACGGCCGCCGCCGGACAGGCGGGCGCCGCCGTTCGTCGGAACAATCGGTCGCTCGTCGGCGGTGTGCAGTTCGGCCTGCAGCCGTTCTGCTATCACGATCTCGCGATGACGCCGGAGAATCGGTCCACGCTGGTCCGCAGGCTCGTCCAGAACGGTATGGGGCTGGTCGAGCTCCATGCCACCTGGGTCGAGCCGAGATTTACCGGGCCGGGAATCAGCGCGGAGGCCGCCCGCGAGAAGCTGCGCGCGTGGCGGCTCGGCAACCCGGTCGATCATTACCGGCTGGTGAAAAAGGAGTTCGACGAGGCCGGCCTCGACATCTTCACCTATTACGTCAACGTCAACGAAAGCTTTACCGACGCCGAAATCGATGCGGTCTTCGCCGGTGCGAAGCTGCTCGGCGCGAGAGGGTGCGTCGGGTCACAGGGTCTGGATGTCACTCGGCGAATGGCGCGATTCCCTGGCCGGCACGGCATGTTTCTCGGCGTTCACAACCACGACAACCTGTCCGATCCCGACGCGATCAACAACGAAGCAAGCTTCGTCAGAGCGTTGGGCTTCTCGCCGGACGTTCGCGCGACGCTCGACACGCGTCACTTCACGGCTGCCAACGGCGACTGCATCCAGTTTCTCCAGAAGCACCACGACCGGGTGTCCAGCGTTCACCTCGGGGACCGGCGGAAGAACAACGGGCGGAGCACGCCGTTCGGCGAGGGCGACGCGCCGCTGATCGAGGTACTGCGGTTGATCCGCGACAACCGCTGGCCGATCGTGGTGCTGCTCGAATTCGAGCACGGCACGCTGCGGCCGGCGGTCGAAGAGGTGCAGCTGATGTTCGATTACTGCAAACGGGCGCTCTCGTGAGCCGGCCGCTGTTGGTCTCGTGTGGACTGATCGTCCTGGTGTCCGTATCGGCTGCGGGACAATCGCCCGCGTCGACCACGACGCCGGCGAGAGCCAGCTACGACATCGATTTCATCGGCCCGCCGCTGGCGGATCCCGTCATGCAGCACGCGAAGGAGACGTATGTGGTGTTCGGCTGCGCCTACTGCCACGGCGTCACGCTCACGCCGAGAGGCGAAGCGACCGACCTCAGGCGCTCGGCTCTCGTCGGGGCGGACATCGACGGCGACCGGATCGTCGCGCTCCTGCGGGCGGGCATTCCGCAGACCGCGAAGCTGTCGCCGATGCCTCAGTTCTCGGACCTGAGTGATCGGCAGCTGCACGACATCGCGAATTACATCCACTACGCGCGCCAGGAGAGTCGATACACGCAGATTGTGGAGGCGCCGCGTGGAACCGGAGACGCCGCGGCAGGGAGGGCGTACTTCGATCAGCAGTGCGCTTCGTGCCACGCCGATGGCCCGTCCGGTATCGCTCGCAACTACGACGCGCCGACTCTGCGCGATCGACTGCTGAGACCGCCGGCGCTGAGCGGCGTGCCGTCATTCGATGTCACAACGCGCCTCGACGCGAAGAGGGCCACTGCGCGCGAGCGGCACAATCACCTGCTCGAGAACTACACTCCGGCGCAGGTGGCAAACCTGATCGCGTATCTGAGCGCTCGATAGCCGGAGCCGAACCATGCCGTACCTCTTCAGCCAACGACGCTTCGTGAGACGTGCGGGCCTTGCGATCGCGGGCGCGCCATTGACGCCGTGGGTGGTGGGGGCCTTCGCCGCTCTTGCCCTGCTCGCCACGGTGGCGACGGCCCGGACCGACGGAGAACGGGCGCCGCGAACCGCCGCCGAGTTCGACGCCATGTTTCGGGAGATCAACAACTGGCGCCGCTGGGGCGCCGGCGACGAGCTCGGCACGATGAACCTGGTCACCGCGCAGAAGGTCCGTGAGGCGGCGGCCCTCGTCCGCCGCGGCCTCACCGTGTCGCTCGCGCACAACCCGATGCCCGACGAGGCGCCGGACAACACGGCCGGCGCCTTCAGGCACACCATGGGCGCATCGCGGCGGACCGACACCTATGAATTCACGTATCACGGCTACGGCGTGAGTCACATGGATTCGCTGTGTCACTTCCTCTGGAACGACCGGCTCTACAACGACATCGCGCCGTCGGCGAGCACGGCGAAAGGATGCGGCAAGCTCGGGATCCAGAACCTGAAGCGTGGCATCGTCACGCGCGGCATCCTGCTCGATTTCGCGCGTCTCAAGGGTGTGCCGTACCTGGAGCCCGGGACGCCGATCTACGTCGAGGACATCGAGGCGTGGGAACGGCGGGCGAAGATCAAGGTCTCACCGGGGGACGCGATTTTCGTGCGCACGGGGAGGTGGGCGCGCCGCAGCGCGCTCGGCCCGTGGCAGGTGTCGACCAGCAGTGCGGGGTTCCATGCCTCTGTGCTCCCGTGGATCAAAACGCGGGGGGTCGCGATTGTCGGCAGCGATGCGGCGACCGACGTGATGCCGTCGCGCGTGGAAGGCGTCGTGCAGCCAGTCCACACCATGCTGCTGGCCGGGTTCGGCACGAACATCTTCGACAACATGGACCTCGAGGCGCTGGCGGAGACAGCCGCGGCACAAAGCCGGTGGGAGTTCCTGCTGACTGCCGGTCCGATTCCAGTCGACGGCGGCACCGGATCGCCGCTCAACCCGATCGCGATCTTCTGAGCACGCTGGAGTCGCCGCCGAGATGAAACCGTCATTTTCCGGAGAACGCCACATGGATGATCCGACAAGACGCAACATGCTGAAGGCCGGGGCCGCGGCGGCGGCGATGGCCGCGATGCCACGCGTACTTGCTCAGCAGGCGGCCAACGGAGGGACTGGCAAGTTCTACGAAAGAGGCCCCGTTCGCATCCACTATGAGGAGGCCGGGGCCGGGTTCCCGCTGATGCTGCTTCCCGGCGGCGGATTGAACGCGACAATCTCGTTCTTCACCCGCAACTCGCCGTTCAACGCGATCGAGGAGTTCAAGGCCGACTATCGCTGCATCACGGCCGATTTGCGCAACGCCACTACCGGTCAGTCCACCGGGCCGGTCGAGGTCGATCGGCCGTGGGAGTCCTACGCCGACGACCAACTCGGCCTGATGGATCATCTGGGCATCGACAAGTTCATGGTGATGGGGTTCTGCATCGGCGGCCCCTTCATCTGGAGTCTGTTGAAGCGCGCGCCCAATCGTGTTGTCGCGGCCGTGCTGGCGCAGCCCGTCGGGTGGCGGCCGGAGATGCGCGACCCGAAGTACCCCGGCGTATTCTGGAAGGCCTGGGGTCCGGCACTGACCGCCCAACGGCCCGAGATCACGTTGCCGACGACCGAGAAATTCGTGGCCCGGATGTTCGAGACCGACCCTGACTTCGTGTTCACCGTCACACGGGATTTCGTGCGTGGTTGCCAAACCCCGATTCTGGTCCTGCCGGACGATTCCCCGGCTCACCCGTACGACGTCGCCATGGAGAGCGCGATGCTCGCGCCGAAAGCCGAAGTGAGCATGTTCCCCTGGAAAGAACCTAAAGAGCGGATTCCGCTGGCGGTGCGCCAAATCCATTCATTCCTCAAGGCGCATCGGCCGCTCAGTAAGTAATGATCCAGGGCACGTTTAATTTTTCCGTAATGAAAAGGAGACCTATGAGGGACAAGATGTGGCCACGCCGGTCGTTGATGTCGGGGCTGAGCGCTGTCGCCGCCGCCTTTGCGCTTGGCGCACGCCCGGCGGGCGCGCAGACCGCGGCCGGCTCATTCCAACCGGCCCGCCACCCGCAGGACGAGTGGTTGGACAAGCTTCGAGGAAAGCACCGCGTCGTCTTCGACGTGACCTCCGCCCAGGGCGTCCCCGAGGCGCTGCATTTTGCGTACAACACTTACACCGGGAACAAGAGCATGTACGGCGTCGACGAGGCCGACCTCGCCGTGGTCATCGTTCTCAGACACTCCGCCACGGCGTTCGGCTACTCCGACGCCATGTGGGCGAAGCACGGCAAGGCCCTGGCCGAGGCCAGCCGTTACACCGACTCGAAGAGCAGCGCGCCGCCGAAGGGCAACCCGTTCAATGTGAACCCGAACGAATCCATCGACGTGATGGCGAAGCGCGGTGTCCAGTTCGCCGTCTGCGACACCGCCAGCCACGGTCTCGGGCGCAGGATCGCTGGCTCGGGTGGCGATGCCGATGCCGCCTACAAGGAGATCGTCGCCAGCATGATCCCCAACAGCCGCCTGGTGGTCGCCGGCGTCATCGGCGTCGCGCGCGCCCAGGAGTACGGCTACAGCGTCGTGCACGCCGGCTAGCGCGTTTTCAAATCCATGTAGTGTCCGCCTTCAGGCGGACCTCGCGAAGTCCGGCTAAAGCCGGACACTACGAACGACTGGGTCAGAAGCACAGGCCGCGCGGGATCAGGCGGTGCTCGTACGCCTGCCGCTCCAGGCCTTCGCGAAAGTCTGGATGCGCGATGCCGATCAGCCCCTTCGCGCGTTCGGCGACCGACTTCCCCTTGAGATTGACCATGCCGTACTCGGTCACGATGTACATGACATCGGAGCGCGGTGTGGTGACGATGTTGCCTTGCGTCAGGTTCAGCACGATCCGGCTGCGGCGCTCGCCGCGCTTGTCGTAGGTCGACGAGAGGCAGATGAACGACTTGCCGCCTTTCGACGCGTAGGCGCCGCGCACGAACTGCAACTGTCCGCCGGTGCCGCTGAGATGGCGGTGGCCGTCGGATTCGGACGCGGCCTGTCCCTGCAGGTCGACCTGCGTCGTGTTGTTGATCGAGATCAGGCGGTCGTTCTGCATGATGACGTGCGGGGCATTGGTGTAGTCGACCGGGCAGCAGTGCATGTCGCGATTGCGGTCGAGGGTGGCGTAGAGATCGCGCGAGCCGAGCGCAAATGTGTAGATGATCTTGCCCGGGTTCAGCGTTTTTGCCGCGCCGGTGATGCGTCCGGCCTTGTACAGCTCGGCGAGGCCGTCGGTCATCATCTCGGTGTGCACGCCAAGATCGCGGACTCCGCTTTCGAGCAGGAGCGTACAGACGGCATTGGGCATGCCGCCGATGCCGATTTGCAGGCAGTCGCCGTCGTCGATTTCAGCCGCGATCAGCCGCCCCACCGCGCAGTCGACCGCGCTCGGCGGCGGATTCGGCAGTTCGGCCGCCGGCGCGTCGTCGCCTTCGATCACGTAGTCGACTTCGCTGACGTGCACACCCGTCTGCTCGCCATAGACGTAGGGCAGCCCGCGGGTCGTCTCGACGATCACCATCCTGGCGCGCTCGACGATCGCGCGGTGCCAGAGATTCGCTGCGCTCAGGTTGAAGTAACCGCTTTCATCGATCGGGCAGGTCTTGAGGATGACGATGTCGACCGGGTCGATGAAGCGCCGGTAGTAATCCGGGATTTCACCGAGGTTGACCGGGATGTAGTTGCAGCGGCCGCCATCGTGCTGCCTCCGGTCGTAGCCGGAGTAGTGCAGGCTGAATCCATGCACATGATGGCCTTCGGGATCGGCCTCGAGCACGGCGCGGGGGCGCATCGTCAGGCAATGGCGGATCTTGACGCTGGTGACTTCCCGGATGCGTGCGCCGAGCGCCTTGTCGAAGACATCCGGTTGGCACAGCGAGGTGCCGTAGTCGAGCCACATGCCGGATCTGACGAAACCGGCCGCACGCTCGGCGGAAATCGCCTGCGCTGGAGCGCTGGCGACTCTCATCGTCATCGGTTTCTCCGCCACGCTCCCACCGCCTACTGAAGGCCGCCGCGCACGGACGTGATGCGCTGGGTGTTGAAGCCGAGCCAGTGCATTCGTCCGAGGTAACGGGCGTGTTCCACCTTGATGCAGCGATCCATGACGACGGACACGCCGCCGGCCTCGGCCACGCGCGCGCCTTCCTCGTTGATCACCGAGAACTGACACCAGAGGTTTCCGGCGCCGATCTTGACCGCGTCGGCGGCGATCGCCGGCAGCGCGTCCGGCGCGCGAAACACGTTGACGATGTCCACCGGAACCGGCACGTCGAGCAGGCTGGCGCAGCTCTTCTCGCCGAGGATCTCGGCCTCGCGCGGGTTCACGGGAATCACCCGGTACCCATGCCGCTTGAGGTAGTAGCCGACGAAGTAGCTCGCGCG
>Ga0111539_10005205_pt1 | contig 16846 bp, 12 predicted proteins | sample RhiMethybrSRZTD1_FD_79667 | JGI IMG/M metagenome (GOLD analysis project Ga0111539, IMG submission 79667) | Populus rhizosphere microbial communities from Tennessee, USA - Rhizosphere MetaG P. TD hybrid SRZTD1 (version 2) (version 2) | ecosystem: Host-associated > Plants > Roots > Rhizosphere >... | reverse complement strand
CTGCGCCTGCATCACGCGCTCGGCGCCGACGCACAGCGGATACATCTGGCCGCGCTTCACGTTGCCCATGATCAGGTACTTGATCACCTGGTCGAAGTACGCCTGCTTCGCCGCGACCACGATGTGGTCCTGTGCGCCGAGCGCGCGGGCGCGCTGCTCCAGCACCTTCGCCGCCTGCGCATCGATGCCGCCAGTGTCGACGGTGACCGTGACAATCGGTCGGTTGTAGGTCGCGCTCAGCCACGGCACCAGGAACGACGTGTCCAGGCCGCCGGAGAAAGCGAGAAGAATCGGCTCGTTGCCGGCCGGCAGGGAGGCTTCGCTCATAGGTCAGATTCCGAAGATGACGCGCAGGCGCTCGCGGAGCTTGCGCTGCTCGCGGCCGCCCTCGGTGGCGATGAAGATGGTGTCGTCGCCGGAGATCGTGCCCACGACCTCGCTCCAGCTCGACTCGTCGATGGCGACTGCGACGCTCTGCGCCGTGCCGGTCGTGGTCTTGACGACCGTGAGCGACGGACCGGCGGTGCGTACTTCCATCACGAAGTTCGCGACCGCGGCAAACGGGGTGCCGGCCGAGCTGTTGTCGCCACCCGGAAGGATGTAGTGATCGCCGGCCTTGGCTACGCCCAGCTCACGCAGATCGCGGCTGACGCTGGACTGCGTGGCCTCGAATCCCTGCTTGCGCAGGAGCTTCGCCAGCTCGTCCTGGTTGTGCACGGTCGACTCCCGGATGATCCGGAGAATCGCCGCGCGGCGCGCCACCGATTGATGAATCTCTGCTGCCATGTGAGCTCATGCATAAAAACGCGCGCATCGTGCATAAATATGCAATGGAAGTCAAGTGACGAAAGTGACGAGGTGAAGAAGTGACGCGGAGGTCGCTGCTTCGTCACTCCGTCACTTCGTCACTCCGTCACCATCCTCCTAGCTCGCCACATGCCATCGGCGGCATATATGCCCAGCGCCGTCCAAATCAACACGAACCCCGCTACTCTCGGCCCGCTGAACGGCTCGCCGAACGCGAACACCGCGAGAATCAGCTGGATCGTCGGACCGATGTATTGCAGCAGTCCGACGGTCGAGTAGGGGATGCGCCGGGCGCCGAACGCAAACAGCACCAGCGGGATCGCCGTGATCGGCCCGCCGATCACCAGCAGGGAGTACAGGCCCGGACCGGAGTTCGAGAGGACCCCGCTACCCGCGATCTCGCACCACACGATGTAGCCGATGCCCAGCGGCGCGAGCAGCAGCGTCTCGGTGGCGAAGCCGGCGAGCGCATCGACGCTAACGACCTTGCGGACCAGGCCGTACAGGCCGAAGGAGAACGCCAGCGTCAGCGAGATCCACGGCGGGTGCCCGGCCGTCCACGTCAGCCACGCCACGCCGGCGGCGGCGATCGTGACCGCGGTCCACTGGGCGGCATTCAGCCGCTCCGAGAGCAGCAACACGCCGAGCAGCACGTTGACGAGCGGGTTGATGAAGTAGCCGAGGCTGGTCTCGACCACGCGGTTCGCGGCGATGCCGTACACGTACGTGAGCCAGTTGATGCTGATGAGCGTCGCACTCGCGCACAGCCGCCAACGCGTCTGCGGGTCTCTCAGCGCGGCACGCACCTGACCGATCTCGCGCCGCAGGTACAGCCACAGGAATGCGAACAGACAGCCCCACACCAGGCGATGCGCGGTGATCTGCACCACCGGAACGGCGTGCAGCAGCTTGAGATAAAGCGGTAACAATCCCCAGATGAAAAATGCCGACGCGGCGGCGGCGAGGCCGCGCGGATCGGTGCGCGCCGGGATGACGGAGGGCTGCTGCGCCCGGGCGGTATCGTTCATGGTGCAGACGAAGTGGCGGGCGCGAATGGTTGCACACACGCGCATCTCAGTCCAAGCTCGCTGCATGTCATCGGTGCTCGATCTTTCACGCCGTCTGCTCGCGTTGTCGCAGACCGGGCTGCACTTCACCGCCGAGGAGTACGACCGCGAGCGCTATCGCGAGATCGGCGACATCGCCGCCCGCTTGCTCGCGTCGCAAGGCGAGGTCGGCGCCGAAGCGGTGCGCCAGGCGTGGTTCGTCGAAGACGGCTATGCCACGCCGAAGATGGACGTGCGCGGCGCGATCTTCCGTGACGATCGCGTCCTGCTCGTGCGCGAGCGCGCTGACAGCAAATGGACGCTGCCAGGCGGCTGGGCCGACGTCAACGACACGCCGAGCTACGCCGTGCTCAAGGAGATTGAGCAGGAGACGGGCTTCACGGCGCGCGTCACCAAGGTGGCCGCCGTGTACGACCGCAACAAGCAGAATCATCCGAAGTACCTGTTTCATTCCTGGAAGATGTTCTTCCTGTGCGAGATCACCGGCGGCGAGGCGCGCACCAGCTACGAGACGACCGCCGTCGAATTCTTCCCGCCGGACCAGCTGCCGGAGCTGTCGACGGGGCGCTCGAACGCCGAGCAGATCCGCCGCATGTACGAGCATCACAAGAATCCCGACTGGCCGACCGAGTTCGATTGAATGTCCGAACAGACTGCCGCCCCCGAGTGGTTCACCCGGGCGATCGCCGCGCCTGCCGAATCGCGCTTCGCCCAGGTCGATGGAACGCCGATCCACTATCTGTCCTGGAACGCGGCGGACACGCACAAGCCGGCGCTGCTGTTTGCACATGGCTTTCGCGCGCACGCGCGCTGGTGGAGCTTCATCGCGCCGTTCTTTCTGAGCCGCTTTCGCATCGTCTCGCTCGACTTCGCGGGCATGGGCGACAGCGGCAGTCGGCCGGAGTACCTGCCGCTCGGCTTTGCCCACGACATCATCGGCGTGCTCGACCACGCGGGCATCGGGAAGGCGACGCTCATCGGGCATAGCTTCGGCGGCGGTCGGGTCGCACGCGCCAGCGCGGAGTTTCCGGAGCGCGTCACGCGCACGGTCATCATCGACAGCCACATGCGGCTCAGCGACGAGAAGCGCTCGACGCGGCCGTTCGAGATCGGCCCACGGCGCGTCTACCCGACGTTCGAGGCCGCCCGCGCGCGTTTCCGGCTGGTGCCGCCGGAGAATCGCACGGCGCCGTATATTCTCGACTACGTGGCGCGGCACTCACTGAAGGAAATCGAAGGCGGCTGGACCTGGAAGTTCGACGAACGGCTGATGCCGAAGCACGACGATGCCAAAGCCCGCGACATCCTCGGAGCGATCCAGGCGCCCGTGACGTTTATTTATGGAGATGCGAGTGCGATCGTGTCGCGGCAGCATGCGCATGACATCGTGAGCTGCCTGCGCAACGGTCATGGGCCGATCGCCATTCCGGAGTCGCACCACCATGTGCTGCTGGATCAGCCGCTGTCGCTGGTCGCGGCCCTGCGAGGAGTGCTGTACTAGCGTTCCGTCGCGAACTCCAGATCCGCGCTCTGTTCCTCTCCCGCCTCGGTCTTGAGCACCCACTTGTCGCTGATCGTGTAGCGCAGCTTCAGCGTGTTGATCGATTCCGTCAGCGAGATGCCGTAGCTGACGAACAGCCGCGGCGACAGGAACTTGCCGAGCACGAGCGCGGTATTCGCCTCGCCGGCGCTGTTGACGGTGCTTTCCACGCCCACTTCCTCGATGCCGATGACGCGACCGATCTGGCCCGCGAGGAAACCGCCGCCCTGCAGCGCGAGCGAGTCGCGCGCGGTGCTGATGCTCTTGGTCTCGGTGCCGGTAATCGAATCCACCGACTTGCCTGTCAGCAGATACGACATGATCTGCGACTGCGTCATCGACGGGTCGGAGAAGAACGTCAGCCGCGGCTCCTGCAACGTGCCGCGCACATTGAGGCCGACCTCGGTGGTCTCGATGTGACGGCGCGCCTCGATGTCGAGGCCGGGATCGTCGAGCGGCGAGCCGTCGAACAGCAGCCGGCCGCGATTGATCTCGAGCTTCTGGCCGAGCGCTTCATAGCGACCGTCGTCGACGGCGAGCTCGCCGCGGCCGATCGGCGTCTCGCCAGTGTGCGATGTGGTGCCGACGCCGCCGACGATGCGGCCTTGCAGACCGAAAGCGTCGACGCGCACGTCGTCGCCCATGTCGACGCGGATCTCGCTGTGCACGACGAACGTCCCCGCACGCTCGGCGGCCGAGTCGCCGACGTAATGCGCATCATCCGAAGTCTTGACCGCTCCGGTGATCCTCGCCGGCTGGATGCGAGCGCTCGGAATCTTGACGTCGCCGGCGACATCCAGGCGCTTGCCGTCGACCTGAAAACGCAGGTCGGGCGAAGCGACCACGCGATACTCGGGCAGATCCGCGACCAGCAGGTTCTCGCCCCGCAGTCGCAGCTCGCCCTGCGACTCGCCGCCGCGCCACAGCAGCTGGCCGTCGGCTTCCAGCCGCCCGTCGCCGACTCGACCCTGGCCGCGGAAGCGCAGCCCGCTGTTTTCCAGGTCCGCGACCAGGCCGAGCTCGCGCATCGAGAAATTGACTCGATACGAATCGAATTCGCCTCGCTCCAGCTGGAGGCGACCGTTGAACTCCGGCAGCGCGAGCGTGCCGCCGATCGTTGCGTTCGCCGTCAGGAGGCCCGCGGCGTGATCGATCTCGGAGAACAGCAGCGGCAGGATGTTCGCGTCCGCCGCGCGCGCACGCATGTCGCCGGTCAGCGGCAGATTGAGAATGTCGTCGCGGCCGTCGCGCTGCAGCCGGGCGCTCGCATACAGGAAGGTGTCGGTGAAGGCCTGGATACCGAAGGAGAACTCGATGCGCTCGGGCTTCGCCGTGGCGGCGAGACCGCCGGTGCCGAAGTTGAGCGTCTCGGGCTGCGCCCCGGGCGGTCGATAGATGATCGCTGCGTCGATGATGCGAGCACCGGCTTCGCCCTGCCATGGCTGTCCAGCCGCGCCGAACGCGTGCACGCGGCCTTCGATGCGTCCGGCGATCTCGGCTTCGGGGCCGCTCGGCGGCAGCACGGCAGCCAGCGGAATCTCGTAGCCGGATACGGTCGCCTGCCACGCGCCCCCGCGCTGCCACTTGCCTTCGGCGCACATGCGGCCGGCGCCGATGACCAGGCAGAAGTTGTCGAGTTGTGCGCGGTCGCGCGAGGCGAACACCGATGCCGGCTCCGGAGTCTTCAGCTGCTGATTCGGTGCACCGGTTGTCAGCTCGGTGGTGGTGACCTTTGCAGTCCAGATCTCTTTCTCGTAGCGGCCCGCGACTTCCATGAGCGCGTGCGGCGCTGCTTGTTGCGGCTGCGGCGGGAAGCCGGTCACGTCGATCGAGATGCGATGATCGCTCGCGACCCCGGTGCCGGTCGCTTGCAAGGTATCGACGAGCGGACTGCCGCGTCCGATCTGGCGCGCCTGCACTGTCAGCCGCGACGGATTGCCCCCGGCCGCATCGACGTCGGCATCGATGTTCAGCTGCCGCGCGAGCCAGCCGCCGTAGCGCAGATTCTCGGCACGTAACTGTCCGACGACGTGCGGCGCGGCAAGCTTGCCGCTGGCCGAGCCGTTGGATTCGAATGAGCCGCCGGCGTCCGGCAGCAGCCGATCGAGCGCGGGCGCACGAATCGACCAGCGTGCATCGATGGTGTCGCGTAACGTGCCGTCGAGCGTGGCGCGCGCGCCGCCGAACGCGAGCCGCGCGTCGCTGACTTGCCACGTCTTGCCATCGCGCTGCACGGTGCCGCGGGCTCGCACGGACTCATTGCGTAGCGTGCCGCGCAGATTCGTGAGCGCCAGCCGGAAACTCGCCTGCTTGTCGAGACCTCTGCCTTCGGCCTGCGCGCGCACGTCGATCCGTCCGGGGAATTCGTCGTGCAGCTCGACCGGATTGATGTCGTCGGCGCGCAGCGCCAGCTTCCACGCCCGCGGCTTTGCGAATTGCAGTTGTCCGTTGCCTTGCAGGCTGCCGTCGAATGCCTTGACGTCGTACTCGGCGACGACGAGCTCATCCTTCGACAACACGCCGCGCGCTGAGCCCTGCACCGGCGGCAGATCCGGGCCGTCGACCTGCGCTGTCGTCGTGAAGTCATACGGCAGCGCTCCGCGCAGCGTTCCCTCGCCGGTGGCGCTCGTGACGACGGCTTTGCCGTGCAGCGGCCATTGCAAGCTCTGCCACTGAGCCGCGATATCGATCGTCGGTGTATCGCCGTCGAACTTGACTGTGCCCTTCGCGTGCACCTTCGCGGGACTGTCGTCGAGCGCAATGTTCGAAGAGTCGATCGTCAGCACGCGCTTGGCGAAGTTGCCGCTGGCTGCGACGTTCAGATCCCTGCTGTCGAACTCGGGGATCCCGACGTTGCCTGCGACGCTGATGCGATCCGCGTTGGCCTGCACGTCGAGCGCGACGTTACGCAGCGAGAACGGCGGCTTCTGGAGGAACGGATCCAGCGCCAACGCCGCAGCGTCGACGTGGCCGGCGATGTGCCATCGATCGTCGGGATGTGTGTACACCGCAGTCGCCGCAGCCTTTTGCGGCTGCAGCAGTTGTGCGGCGATTTCCAGCCGGTCAAAGGTGCCGTCGGCCTTGCCGTCGAGCGCGAGCACGACACCGTTGCTCATCTGCAAGTGTCCGGTCGCGTTCGCAGTCATTGACATGGGTCGGGCAGCGCGCATCGTCATATCGCCGGCGGCGTCGAACGGCTGACCGTTGAACTTCCCACCTTCAGCGCCACCGTCGCGAACGCGCAGCGTGCTCGCGGTGATCGTCACGCGACCCAGCAAGCGGTCGGCTTCGATCACCATGCCGTTCGTGTGCTCGTAGCGCGCGTGCGTAAGAACGGCGTTGCGCGCATCGACTCGCAGGAACCGCGGCAGGAAGTGCGGTGGCTTCGTGCTCGGCGGCGTGTGATCTTCACGCAGCGTTACGACGGCGTCGCGGGCAGTGACCGACGACGCCTGCAGCGTCTGGATCAGCAAGCCGCGCAGCTCGGTCTCGATGACGATGTCGTGCACGACGATGTGAACCCGCGGATGATCGAGCTCGAACTGCTCGACCCGCAGCGGTCCCGAAATCGTGCCGCTGACGCCGCTGATGTGCACGCCGACGCGCTCCAGCCGCCACAACTGTCCGGCGACCAGCGACAGTCCGGCCTGCGTGTACAGCACGATGCCGACGAGCACGAATGGCGCCAGGATGACCAGGAGAATGGCAGCGATGAGCAGGCGGCGCCGCATTCAGAATTGCGTCGAGATGTAGAGGTGGAGGCGCGGGCCGCTGCCCGGCTCGGACAGCGGCTGTGCGACGTCCACGCCGAAGCTTGCCACGGCAATGTTGTAACGCACGCCGACGCCAACCGAGTACTCGAGACCGGGCTCCTTGAAATCGTCGAACGCGTTGCCGATGTCGAAGAACGTGGCGATGCCGAAGTTGCGCGGCAGGTCGCGCGTCACTTCGATCGTACCGGTCAGCAGGTTTTTGCCGCCGACGCTTTTGCCATCTTCCTGCGGCGACAGCTCGTTGAGCTCGAAACCGCGCACGCTGCGGTCGCCACCGGCGAAGAAGCGCTGCGAGGCAGGCAGCTCCAGCACCTCGTTGGCCTCGTTCGATTCGATGTGGGTTGCGCCGACCTCGCCGCGCAGGTAGAGGTGCCAGCGCCGCGCAAAATCGAACAGGCGCTCGCCCTGGAAGCGGAACTGCAGGAATGAAACGTCGGAGCCGAGCGTGGTGGGCGAGCCGCGCAGCTCGAAGTACAGCCGGTACGGCCGCACTTTGCCGCCGACGATATAGCTCGGCAATGTCGAGTAGCTGATGCCCGGGAAGACATAGAAGGCGGTGTTGCGCGAGCCGTCGACTTCAGTGGTGGTCTCGTTCGACAGCCGCACGAACAACACGCGTTGCCAGCGGCCCTGCACTTGCGTCAGGCCGACGCCCACTTCGTTACGCCGGCTCTTGGTGTCGCCGATCTCTTCATCGACGAGATCGCCGGTGAACTCGAGTTTCTCCAGCGCGACGTCCATCACCGGGATGACGTAGCGTCCGGTGAGCTCCTTGATGACCGATGAGCCGAGCAGCTCCAGCTTGAAGCGGTGCCCGTCACGGTTCACGCGGCGGTTGTCCCAGGTGAACTTGCCGCGAGCTTCGGTATCGGTGCCGTAACCCACGCTGGTGGAAAAGCGATGCCGGCGGTTCGGCTGGGCAGTCACCGTGACCGGCACCGTCAGCGCCGCGCGGTCGACTGTCCCGGTCTCGATGTTGACGCTGGAGAAATACTGACTGTCGTCGAGCGTGTACTGCGTGCGCAGGAGAGAGTCGAGTGTATAGGGATCGCCCGGCTGCATGCGCAGCAGTCGGCGTGCAGCTCTGTCCTCGATGACGTCCTGCACGACCTTGATCTCGCCGAAGTTGTAGCGCTTGCCGGTGTCCATCTCGATCGTCGCGGTCGCGCGGCGCTCGGCGCGATCGATGCTCAGGTCGTTCTTCGTCAGGTGCGCGTCGAGATAGCCTTCGTTCTTCGCGGCTCGCAGCAGCGTGCCCTTCACGCGTTCGTACGTGCCGTGATTCAGCCGCAGCCCGGGCTTCAGCTCGTGGGCCTCGACGATCTCCTGGATCGAGCGATCGGCGGCGCCGGGACCCGTCACGTTCACGCTGACGTCGGACAAGCGCACGGGCCGACCCGGCGTGATGTGGATCGTGACGCGCCAGTCGTTGCCCTCCTGCGCAGTTTCGTACGTGACCTCGGGCTCGTAGTAGCCGAGCGGCTCGAGCGCTGCGCGCGTCTCGGAGACGATGCGGCGGTGCAGGCGCGACATCGTTTCCGGAGTAATGTCGTCACGGTCGGCGTAGCGGGTCAGGCTGAGGAAGGCCCGGACATTGGTCGCGACCTGCTCGGTCGCTTCGGGAATGTCGATCGCGATCTTCGCCTGAGCCGCCGGCGGCAGCAGCAACGCGAACATCAGCAGGGCGGAGCTTCGGGGCATGGCGAGCGACCCTGTCTGGCTGCGCGCTATTCCGGCGATGAGTCGAACGACGGATCGGTCGCGACCGGCTCGGCAGGATCGTTTGCCTCGAACCACACTTCCGGTACTTCGACGCTCCTGAACTCGAAGCGCGAGGTGCCGCTCTGCACGCCGGCCGCGTCGAAGCGGCGTTCCTGCAGAATGGTCGTGCCGTTGCGCTCGACCAGCAGGACGCTGGAGCAGCGCGTGCCGTAACGCTCATTGACGATGAACGGCGCGGAGACAACGCGTTCCCAGTCCGGCGGCAGTCCGGTAGAAGGCAGGTGATCGTCGTGGGCCGGCTCGCGATCGCCGAGCATCGCGAACAAATCCTCGGGCGCAACGTCCGCGCCGGTCAGCAGCTCCTCGAACCGCCGGCGCGTGCGGGCCAGCTTCGGCCACGGCGTGTCGAGCAGGTGATTGCTCAATCCATAGACACCGGGTGCGAGCACCGCGGGCGCGTTCGGCCCGCGGTTGGAAAAGTAATAGAGAGCTCGCGCGCCGCCGACCAGCAGGTTGAAGCCTGAATAGCGCGGCGCCGCACCGCGCAGGTCGTCGAGAAATTCCTTGGGCGAGGTCGCGCCAGTCAGAAATCGCGGGACGAGCTGGCCGCGCGACGGCGCGCCTTCGACCGGCGCCTGCAGGTCGCGATAGTTGGTCACGACGCCGAAGCGCCCGGAGCGCGCCACCCCGAGCCAGGTGCCGCCGGCCTTCAGGTCGCGCCCGCCGAGGATGCGCGGATCGTCCTGCCACCAGCCGAGCGGCGCGGCGGGACGTTCGTGAAACTCATCGCGATTGCCGGCGAGGATCAGCCGATAGCGCGGGTGGTGCTTCCAGGCGAGAACGAGCAGGCACATGACTCGAATTGTAGAGCACGACGGACCTCATGAATGCCCGCGGTGAACTGAATGGCGGCTGAAATAGAGAGGAGAAGCGGTTAGCTAACCGCCAACCGCTTCTCTCTTCGGCGCTTGCCACATCCTCACACCCGGCTCGTCCCGCAGCGGGGTTTTGGCGCCGCTGTCGTACCAATCTTCAACCAGGCGGAACGAGATCGAGTGCGTCGTCGGCAGCGCGATCTCGCCGGCGGCGATCTGCGCGCGGGTGAACCAGCCGGCGTCCTCCAGCTCCTGGTCGCTCAGATCGATGGCGGTCTGGCTCGCGTGGGCCACGAATCCCAGCATCAGCGAGGAGGGAAACGGCCACGGCTGCGACGAGTGATAGGCGACTTCGTCGACGACCACGCCCGTTTCCTCGCGCACTTCCCGCGCGACCGCGTCCTCGAGGCTCTCGCCCGGCTCGACGAACCCGGCGATCGTCGAGTACCGGCCTGCCGGCCACGACGGCTGACGGCCGAGCAGCGCCCGCTCGCCGTCGGTAACCAGGACGATGACGGCGGGGTCCAGTCGCGGGAATTGCTGGTGCGAGCAGTTTGGATTGGAGCAGTGCATGACGTGCCCGCCCTGCCCCGGAATCATCGGCGAGGCGCACCTGCCGCAAAAGCGGTTGTGCGCCTGCCAATGCACCATCGCGCGGGCGTACGCGAGCAAGCCCGCTTCTTCGGCCGACAGCTCGCCGGCAATCAGGCGCAGGTCGTGCAGTTCCGTACCGCTTGCGAGCGCCGGCGGCGCATCGCCGGCAACCGCGACAGCGAACACGACGTGCTGGTGAAACTCGCCGAGCAGAATGAAGCCGCCGCTCGTGTCGACGCCCGCGAGCGCATGCGCGCCGGTTGCGAAGTACGCGGCAGCACGACCGTCCGGCGCGGTCACGATTGCGCTGCGCGCCTGCCACACCGGCACGAACCACGTCGCGGGATCGGCCAGCGCTGCACGCAGACGCTCTTCGTCCTTGCGCCAGTGCGCAGCGCGTTCGAGGTACGGTCCGGCCAGCACGTTGGGATGGGAGCGTGGCAACGCCATGCGCGCGATTGTATCAGCGTCGTTCTGCGCGCGTTCGCTTCAGCGTGCACACCGGGCAGGTGCGGCGACACAGGTTGACGCGATCGCGCAGGTACTGGCTGTCGCAATGTCGGCAGCGAACCGCGTGCAAGTCAGCGTTGCGCGACAGCAGCTGCAGGAGAAACCACGCGTGCTCGAACGAGATGTCCGCGTTGCGCAGCAGCTGTCGATGCGTTTCGTATGCGTCGCAGAACAGCCGGCCGAATTCGATCGAGCCGGGCTGCACCGGCTGCTGTGCGCGCAACAGACCGAACGTGCCGAAGACGCTCGCGAGCATCGATGACTCGAGCTGCGCACGCGCGTTGCGCACGAAGAATGCAACCTGCCGCGGCGACTTGCCGCGACGCCGCCGCACTGGCGCGCTCGGCATGTGGGTTGCGTAAGTCTTGTAGAGCCGGCGGATGCGATCGTCGGTCAAGCCGGTGCACGAGCGGATCGTGCAGGTGCGGGCTTCGTGACGGATCATGCGCAGCGCGAGATCGTGACGCTGGCGATCGTGGAAGTAGCGCTCGTTACTGATGTGCATGGACGTTCCCTCCCGGTCCATTCGTCCTAGCGCTCCTTCGCGCGCTAGTGTGCCCGCAATTGACGAGTTGTTGAAGCCGCTGTTTAATGCCTGGCCTTCGAATCTTTCACGTCATGCAAGGATGCATCGATGAGACGCAACGACACGGAAGACCTGCCCGGCGCGAGCGCGCCGGTGCTGAGCGCCGCAGTGCTGGCGCGCATTCACGAGCTCAATCTCGACTACATCGAGCTGCTGGCTGCAGAGCACAACGGCGGCGGCGCGATCGATGGTCAGCTGCAGCACCTGCCGTGCAAGCTGCACGCGACCATCGCCAGTCTTACGCCGTCGACGCGCATGTCATTGGCGGCGCTGCCTTATACGCTGTACTCGCTCGGCTTCGAGGACGAGAAACTGTGGCGCTCACTTGCCGAGCCCGCGACGCTGGCGTCATCGCTGTCGATGAGCGAGCGCTATGCGCAGCCGCACAGCCACTCGCTGCAAGCGTCGCTCTGCGAAGTCGCACTGCTGTACGCGTGGCATGTCGCGACGGCGAGCCCGCTGGCAGCGCGTCTCATCTACGCGATGCCCGAGGCCATCACTCAGCGGCTGACTGCAGCGCCGCCGTGGTACGTCCGACGCCTCGCTGTGCACCACGCTTCATTGCTGATGCCGCGCTGGCCGACGAACCCCGGCTTCTGGCCGGACCTGGTGCATTTCGCAGCTGCTGGCGATCAACAGCGGCTGGCGACAGCGAAGGTGCTCGGCAGTCAGCTGATTGCAGCGGAGCTGCAAGGATCGGCGCTGCAGTCGCCGCGCTTGCGTGCGCGTCAGCGCGGTTGACGATTGCGGAGTGAGCTGCCGCGCGCGACGGCGTCGTTGCCGAACTTCGCGCGGATGTCGTCGAGCGTGGCGTCCAGATGCTGATTGCGGCCCGCTTCCGGTGCAGTGAAGAGCTCGAACTGCTGCTCATTCGTCAGATCGGTCGCTCCGACGCCGAGCAGGCGTATCGCAGCGCGCGGTTGCTCGCGCAACCACTCGTCCAGCAGCTTCGTCGCTGCTTCGAGCAGTGGACGCGTCTGCTGAGTCGCGGGCCGGATCGCACTCTGTCGCGTGTACGTCTTGAAGTCCTTGCGCCGGATCTTCACGACGACTCTCTCCGCCAGCCAGCCTTGCGAGCGCAGCCGCGCCGCAGTGCGGTCCGCCAGCTGCGCGAGCTGAGCGTGCAGCTGCGCACGGTCGGTGATGTCCGTGTCGAACGTTTCCTCCGACGAGATCTGCTTCTCGTCCCAGTCTGCGATCACCGGCCGGTCATCGATGCCGGCCGCGCGCGCCTTCACTCCGGCCACATAGCGCCCGAACACCGGCTGCAGCACGGAGTCGCTCGCAAGCCGCAGATCGCGCAACGTGCGAATGCCGATGCGCTCCAGGTGCGGCGCGGTCTTCTTGCCGATGCCGAATAGCCGGGTGATCGGCAGCGGATCGAGCAGCGCGGTGACTTCGCCCTCGGGCACAACGACCAGTCCGTCCGGCTTGCGCAGATCGGAGGCGATTTTCGCGACCAGCTTGTTCGGCGCGACGCCGACCGAAGCCGTGACGCCGGTGCGCGCGACGATTTGCTTCTTGATGGCGACGGCGATTGTCTCGGCGCTACCGAGCGCTGCCTGGCTTTCGGTGACGTCGAGGAACGCCTCGTCTAGCGACAATCCCTGCACCAGCGGCGTGAACTCGTGAAAGATTTGGAAGACGATGCGCGAGACTTCTTTATAGCGGTCGAACCGCGGGCGCACGCAGATCGCGTGGGGGCAGCGCCGCAGCGCTTCTCGCATCGGCATCGCCGAGTGGACGCCGTACTTCCGCACTTCGTAGCTGGCGGCAGCGACGACACCGCGGCCGCCGGTACCGCCGACGATCAGCGGCTTGCCGCGCAGCTCAGGATTGTCGAGCGCTTCGACGGACGCGTAGAACGCGTCCATGTCGACGTGCAGAATGGCTCTCAGACAAGAACCTCATGCGTTGCTGACGCGCGCCGGACGCACGTCGTCGACCGACTGCTCGCCGCCGCCCGCCGCCATCTCGTCCGTCGTGAAGTCGTCGACGTGGACGATTTCCATCACGCGGCGATCGTAGTCGCGCAGCATCGAGGCCTCGCTCTCGGTCAGGATGCCGGCCGCGAGCGCCTGCTGCACCTGGCCGGGAAAATCGAGCGCCGTCACGCGCCCGGGCTTCACGCCTTCGACACGCACGCGTTTCTCGAGCGGCTCCGCGGCGTCGGCGAGCACCAGCACTTCCTGCAACAGCCCCAACGAGTTGTTCGGCTCGATCGTGCGGTACACGCCGTGGGTCAGACGATCGCGCGGCATGCTCGTGTGCAGCATCTGTTCGGCGATTGTCTGCCCCAGCCGATCCTGAGGCGCGTGATACGTCTGGCCGCGCGGGAAAATGAAGAAGCGCATGAACGACGCGAGGAAGCGATTCGGGAAGTTGCGCAGGAAGCTGTGCAGCTGTTCCTGCGCCTTGTACAGCAGCGTGCGGCACGCCCATTCGACCAGCGGCAGATCTTCTTCCGGCCGACCCTGGTTCTCGTAGTGCTTCAGCACCATCGACGCCAGGTACATGCACGAAAGCACGTCGCCCAGCCGCGCCGACAGGCTCTCCTTCTTCTTCAGATAACCGCCGAGCGTGAGCATCGCCACGTCGGTGGCGAACGCGAACGAGGCGCTGAAGCGATTGATGTGCTGATAGAAGCGCTCGGTCGAGCCGGCCGCCGGCACGTGCGAGAAGCGGGCAAGCGTCAGCGCCATGACCAGCGAGCGCACCGCGTTGCTGATCGTGAAGCCGATATGGCCGAACAGCGCTGCGTCGAACTCGCGCAGGCCCTTGCGCTTGTCCTTCTCGCGCGCGGCATTCATCTCGCGCAGTACGAACGGGTGACAGCGGATTGCGCCCTGGCCGAAGATGATCAGGCTGCGCGTCAGCATGTTCGCGCCTTCCACCGTGATCGCAACGGGCACCAGGTCGTAGCCGCGGGCGAGATAGTTGCGGGGGCCGAGCATGATGCCCTTGCCGCCGTGAATATCCATGGCGTCGTTGGCGACGACGCGGCCGTACTCCGTGAGGTGATACTTCAACATCGCCGACGGCACCGACGGCTTTTCGCCGCCGTCGATCGCTCCGGCCGTGACCGAGCGCGCGGCGTCCATGATGTATGTCGTACCGGTCATCCGCGCGATGGCTTCGGCGACGCCTTCGAACTGGCCGACCGGAACGTTGAACTGCCGCCGGACGCGTGCGTACGCGCCGGTCGCGAACACTGCCGCTTTCGACGCACCGGTTGCACTCGACGGCAGCGAGATGCAGCGGCCGACCGACAGCTGCTCGACGAGCATGCGCCAGCCTTGTCCCGCCATCTTCACGCCGCCGATCAGGAAGTCGAGCGGCACGAACACGTCCCTGCCCTGAATCGGGCCGTTCTGGAACGGCGCGTTCAGGGGGAAGTGTCGCCGCCCGATCGTGATGCCGGGCGTGTGACGCGGGATCAGCGCACAGGTGATGCCGTAGTCGCTGCGGTCGCCGCCGAGCAGACGGTCGGGATCGAACAGCTTGAACGCCAGGCCGATCACCGTCGCGACCGGCGCCAGCGTGATGTAGCGCTTGGAGAAGTTCAGCTTGATGCCGACGATCTCGCGGCCCTCGTACAGACCCTTGCACACGATGCCGGTGTCCGGGATCGACGCGGCATCGGAGCCGGCGCGCGGCCCGGTGAGGCCGAAGCACGGTACTTCTTCGCCGCGCGCGAGGCGCGGCAGATAGTAGGTGCGTTGCTCTTCAGTGCCGTAATGAAGCAGCAGCTCGCCGGGGCCGAGCGAGTTCGGCACGGCGACCGTCGATGCAACCACGCCGGAGCGGCTGGAGAGCTTCACCAGCACGCACGAGTGCGCATAGGCGGAGAATTCGAGACCGCCGTACCTCTTCGGAATGATCATCGCGAAGAAGCCCTTGCTCTTGATGTAGTCCCAGAGATGTGGCGGCAGATCGGCGCGGCGGTGCGTGATGTCCCAGTCGTCGATCATCCGGCACAGCTCTTCGCACGGCCCGTCAATGAAGGCCTGCTCTTCGGCGGACAAGCGCGGCGGCGTCGCCGACAGCAACTTGTCCCAGTCCGGACCGCCGGTGAACAGCTCGCCGTCCCACCACACCGTGCCGGCCTCGAGCGCATCTTTCTCCGTCTGCGACATCGACGGCAGCATGCGGCGGTAGGTGCGCAGGAACGGGCGGCTGATGAAACGGATGCGGAACGCATCGATGTTGAGCAGCACGAGCACTGCGAACAGCGCGACGAGCAGCAGCGTCGAGACCGGCGCTGCTGTCGTGAATGCGTAGATGAGCGTCGCCGCTGCGTACGCGAGCGTCGCGGTGAGCAGGCTGACGCGCTGGTAGGCGAGCACCAGCGCGCCCACCAGGAAAACGAGGAACCAGATGATGCCGGTCATGGGCTGACACTAGCTCGCTGCGATTGACGCATCAAGCGTGCTAACCCACGATCGTCCGACAGTCCGACCCTGTAGGTCGGGCTTCAGCCCGACGCCTTCAGATCAGATCCTTCACGCCGTCGCGCTCTTCGAGCAGCTCTTTATGCGTGGCGTCCATGCGCTGGCGGCTGAAGTCGTTGATCGCGAGACCCTGCACGATCTGGTAATCGCCGTTCCGGCACGTCACGGGATAGCCATAAATGATGCCCGCGGGAATGCCATAGCTGCCGTCCGACGGCACGCCCATGCTGACCCAGTCGCCGTCCGCTGTGCCCTTCACCCAGTCGCGCACGTGATCGATTGCCGCCGACGCTGCGGAAGCAGCTGAGGACTGGCCGCGCGCCTTGATGATCGCCGCGCCGCGCTGCTGCACGACCGGGATGAACGTCTCCGCGTACCACTTCTGATCGACCAACGACAACGCCGCTTTGCCGTCGACGAGCGCGTGATGCAGATCCGGATACTGAGTCGCGGAGTGATTGCCCCAGATGATCGGCTTGCGCAGGCGCGTGATGTGCGTGCCGGTCTTCTCTGCGAGCTGCGCCAGCGCGCGATTGTGATCGAGGCGCACCATCGCCGTGAAATTGCGCTGATTCAGACCGGGCGCGTTGCGCTGAGCGATCAGTGCATTGGTGTTCGCGGGGTTACCGACGACCAGCACGCGCACGTTGCGATTCGCAACTGCATCGAGCGCTTTGCCCTGCGCGGAGAAAATCTGCGCGTTCGCGAGCAGCAGATCCTTGCGCTCCATGCCCGGGCCGCGCGGCCGCGCGCCGACGAGCAGAGCGACCTCGCAATCCTTGAATGCGATTTTGGGATCGTCGCTGGCGACGATCCGGTTGAGCGTGGGAAACGCGCAGTCGTTGAGCTCCATCACTACGCCCTGCAGCGCCGGCAGCGCCGGCGTGATCTCGAGCAGATGCAGATTGATCGGCTGATCGG
>Ga0111539_10005204_pt1 | contig 16852 bp, 14 predicted proteins | sample RhiMethybrSRZTD1_FD_79667 | JGI IMG/M metagenome (GOLD analysis project Ga0111539, IMG submission 79667) | Populus rhizosphere microbial communities from Tennessee, USA - Rhizosphere MetaG P. TD hybrid SRZTD1 (version 2) (version 2) | ecosystem: Host-associated > Plants > Roots > Rhizosphere >... | reverse complement strand
TGATCGAAGTGATGTACACGGCTTCGCAGTATCAGCTGGTCTCGATGGCGCTCAACAGCCTCGGCGTGCAGCTCGATCCCGGCCTCGAAGATCGCTTCCCGAAGGACGTCGCCCTGCCCGCGCTCGCGACCCTGCCGCAGTCGGCGCGACTCGAGCAACCCCGCGTGCCTGCGCTGCATCCAAAGGATTGGACGCCGGAACAACGCCAATTGGTTGCCTCGCACACCGACACCAGCCAACCCGTGCTGAACCTGTACTCGACGATGCTGAACCATCCGGGCATGTACGCTGCACGGCTCAAGTTCGGCAGCTATCTGCAGCGCGACTCATTGCTGCCGGCCAAGACGCGCGAGCTGGTGATCATGCGTACTGCATGGCTGATGCGCACCGAATACGAGTGGGGTCATCACGTAGAATCCGCCCAGAAAGCGGGTTTGTCGGACGCTGAAATCCAGCGCATCGCGGCCGGCCCGGATGCGCAAGGCTGGAGCGAGGAGCATGCGGCGGTGCTGCGCGCCGTCGACGAGCTGCGTCGTGAAGCGTTCATCAGCGATCGGACGTGGAAGACGCTGGCGAAGCACTACGATACGAAGAAGCTCATCGAGATCATCTTTACGAGCGGCGGCTATACGATGACGGCGCTCGCGATCAACAGCCTCGGCGTCCAGCTCGAACCGGGTTATCCGTCGATTCCCAAGCAATGACGCCCGCCGCTGAATACAACCGCCGCTTGCAGGAGCGCGAAGCGCAGGTCGCACAGCTCGAGCTCAGCGCTGCGCGCATCTCAAACGTTCGGGTCGTACTCGCGATCCTGTTCATCGTCGCTGTGTGGTGGAGTGCACGCTCCCACTCATTCGACTATTGGTGGGGTGCGCCGCTCGTGCTGTTCATCGTGGCGGTGATCTATCACTCCCGGGTACGTCGAGCCCGCACACGGGCCGAGCGGGCTGCAACTCACTATCGCGCCGGCATCGCGCGGATCGAGGATCGCTGGAGCGGCCGCGGCAATCCCGGCACGCGCTTCGACGATCCGCATCATGTCTATGCCGCCGATCTCGATCTGTTCGGGCCGGGGAATCTGTTCGAGCTGCTTTCGATCGCGCGCACGCGGATGGGTGAGAACGCGATTGCGGCGTGGCTGCTCTCGCCCTCGCCAATCACGACCATTCAGGAGCGCCAGAAGAGCAGCGCCGAGCTGCGCGATCGGCTCGATCTGCGCGAGGAACTGGCTGTGCTGGGCGAGAGTGCCGGCGTCGGCGTGCAGCCCGAGCAGCTCGTTCGTTGGGCGGAGTCGCCGAATCGGCTGACCGCGTGGTGGATCCTGCCCGTCGCGCTGCTGCTGCCGCTTCTCGTGATCGGGGCCGTCGTGTTCTGGAACAGCTCAGCGCTCGTGTCGCCGCTGATCGCGGTCCTGGCGATCGAGTTCGGCGTGATGCGCTTGCTTCGCGACCACCTTGCCGACGTGTTTCGCAGCACTGAGGAAGCTTTCGACAATCTGCGGCTGCTGGCTGCGCTGATGGAGCGGCTGGAACGCGAGCCTGTGCAAACGTCGCTGGCGAAACGCCTCATCGCGCAGCTGTCTTCGGAAGGTCTCCGTGCGTCGCGTGCGATCGGTCGGCTCGGGACAGTCGTGCAGTTTGTCGAGTCCCGGCGCAATTTCATTATTGCGATCCTCGATCTGCCGTTGCTCTACAGCGTACACGCCGCGCTTGCTGCGGAACGCTGGCGCCGCCATCACGGTCACGCGGTGCGCGTGTGGCTGGAAACGATTGGCGAAATCGAGGCGCTCATCTCTTTGTCGGGTTATAGCTGCGAGCATCCGGACGACCCGTTTCCAGAAATCGTGGAAGGCGCAGCGACGTTCGAGGCGGAGTCGATCGGTCATCCGCTCCTGCCGCAAGCGTCTTGCGTGCGCAATGATGTGACGATCGCCGGCGACACGCGGGTGCTACTGATCAGCGGCTCGAACATGTCGGGCAAGAGCACGCTGCTTCGCACGGTCGGCATCAACACCGTGCTGGCGATGGCGGGTGCACCGGTGCGCGCACAGCGGCTGCGGCTGACGCCGCTGCAGGTCGGCGCGAACATTCGTATCAACGATTCGTTGCACGAAGGCAGCTCGCGCTTCTACGCAGAAATCACGCGGCTGCGCCAGCTCAATGAGCTTGCCGCGCGGACGCCGCCGCTGCTGTTCCTGCTCGACGAGGTCCTGCAGGGCACGAATTCGAAGGACCGCTTCATCGGCGCACAAGGCGTCATTCGTGCGCTGCTCGGCCGCGGCGCAATCGGGCTGGTCAGCACTCACGACCTCGCGCTGACGGAGATCGAGGTCGCCGGCAGCCAGTACCTGCGCAACCTGCATTTCCAGGACGAGCTGGTCGACGGCCGCATGAAGTTCGACTTCAAGCTGCACGAAGGTATCGTGACCAAGAGCAACGGCCTGGAGCTGATGCGCTCCATCGGGCTCGATGTCTAGATGGAGACGATCAGCATCGCTGTCGCCGGTTTCTCTGCCGTCAGCGCGGTGCTCCTGTTCTGCACCTACGCATTCCTGATCGACGTCCAGGGCAAGTCTGCATACTCGGTGATCTCGTGTGGCGTACTGCTGGCGGCGCTGGCTTCCATCCAGATCGCTCATGCCCGGTATTTCGGCGGCGGCGCGCCACCGTTGGATCTGTTCCACTACCGTCTGATGCTGTTCGTCGTCCCGCCGGCGTTCTACTTCTTCGGCCGGTGGGCGATCCAGCCGACCGAGCGGTTCCGGCTGGCTGGGCTACGTCGTCTATGGACTGCGCGCGCAGCGCAAGCAGTTCCGGTTCGCGCTGTTCTATTTCTGCGTGATGTCGGCGATCGCCGTGGCGGTGCTGATCCTCGGCTTCGCCATTCCGTTCGTCGACGACGCGCTCTTCTACTACTTCTACAGCAACGCCATCGGGCTCGCGTTCGGCATCATGATCGTGGCCCTGATCTCCCAGCCTGGCCGTTTCCAGGGTTTACCGGGACGAGGATCTGAGCTTGTCCTCGCTGGCCGAGCAGGTCGGTGTATCCGGCCACCAGCTGTCCGAGATGGTGAATACCCGGCTGGGCGTCGGGTTCTCGAAGTACGTGCGCGACTGCCGCGTGGAAGCGGCGAAGGCACTGCTGGTTGCGGCGCCCTCGCAGTCGATCCTGTCGATCAGCATGGATACCGGGTTCCGCTCGCAGTCGGCGTTCTATGCGGCTTTCAAGGAGGCCACCGGCCAATCGCCGGGGGACTATCGCAAAGCGCGCCTTGCGCAATGATCTTTCCGGAAGTGACTTGCTCCTGACTGATCATCGCGGAAGTCCGGGCACGCTCGCGGGGCTAGCCTTCGCCCCATGCACACAGGCCACCACCGCCCGCCCAACTCCATCAAGATCTACAGCCGCGCCGGTCTGCGCCTGTATGACGCGCTGGTCATGGGCGTGCTCGCCCGGAATGTGTGGCGCTGCCCCGCGGACGCCTGGTCGCGCATTACCGCCGGCATATTACGTCCAACCATGCGGACATCGGCGTCGGGACCACGATGTTCTGCAACCGATGCCGGAAGTCGTCGACCGCTTCGACTCGGTCGGGATCGGCGGCGTTCTGCACTGTCTGCCCGGCGGCATGCGCAACAAGAGCCGCGTGTTCGACACGATCCGGTCGCTCACTCGTTCGGGCGCGAAGATCTTCGGTTACAGCCTGATCGCGGACCGGGGCCGGCGCCGCACACGCGGCGACTTCGTACTGCGAATCCTCAATCGGCTGAGAGTCGTCGACAACGCCGACGATCGCAGCGACGATCTGCTGCGGGAGCTGGCGAGCCGGTTCGAGGACTGTCAGGTCGAGCGGGTGGGATATCTGGTCTTCTTCAGCGCAGTGGTGAAATGAATGAAAACCTCGATCGGTCGGGTTCGGACGACGGGCAGGCTTGCGTGCGATGCTCAGACGGCGTGGCAGAAGGTGTGCTTCTACGAGCACATCTCGAGAAAGCCCTCCTGGCTGCTGCGAACGGTGCTGCCGACGCCGCAGCGGACGACGGGGTCGTATCAGAAGGTCGGTTATGTGTCGCGCTGTATGTACAGCGACGGCGGCTATCTGGCGAAGACGATCACGCGCATCGTGCCGGGCAGGCAGATCGACTTCGACATCGCCGAGCAGACGATCCGCTATCACCGCCGCATCATTCTCAAAGGCGGAACGATCGCCACCGACGCCCACGAGGATGGCACGAGCTCCGTGCACATGCTCACGCGCTACCAGCTGCGGTTTCCGACCTTGGGCCTGGGCCGCTCTTCGTGGAGCTCGTCGTGACAGCGATGCACAAGATCGTCATTCGCGACATGCAACAGGCCCTGGCATGTCGCGATTACCAGGGCTGCGTCAGCGATTTGCGGCCTTCTCTTCCGCGGGCAAAGGCAGCGATGCCTGACCGAACACGTAGCGCCAGCCCTTCGGCGTGCGTACGTACGTGTCGCTGAACCACAGGCGGCGCTCGAACGCTTTGCCTTCGTACGTGTACTTCAGCCACAGCCGCGCCGTGACAATCGCTGTGTCGCCGTACATCCGCACCGTCTGCGTGCCCGCATCTTCGTCCTGCGCTTCGTACTGAATCTTGCCGGCGCGCGCTTCGTTCAGCAGGTCAGCGCGTGTAGCCGTCCGGCCGCTGCCCAGCACCAGGATGAAGTCCTCGTGCAGAATCTGGCCCATCGTCTCCGCGTCGTTGCGCTTGACGGCCGCCTGGTACTTCGTGTCGATCGCCGCGACCGTCGCGCGGTCCTCCTCAGCAGTCGCCATGCTGGCGCCCGAAGCAGTGAGCAGAGTAGCCGCCGTCAGCGCGGCGCCCAGGGTGGATGAACGCATTTGCAGCTCCGAATCGTTACCGGACATGGCGAAATCATAGCCGCGGGACCTGGCCTCGACTTGGAAAATCTTGCGGTGCCGGGAGAGAAAAACAGGGGAAACTCAGCACCGCAACATGATCGGCCGGAAGACCGGCTGCGAATGCTGCGCTGCTGAGTTTCCCCCGTTTTCTTCTCCCGGCACCGAATCTATTTGCGCGGCCTGATGCGCGTGCCGTCGGAGATTGCGGCGCTGGGGAAGACGATGACGAAGTCGCCCTCGGTGACGCCGGAGGTGATGGCGCGGAAGTGTGGGTCGGCTTCGGCGACTTGCACTTCGGTGAGCGCGGCGCGGCCGTCCACGACTTTGTAGAGCGCCCAGGCCTGGCCTTGACGGAACAATGCGCCGAGCGGAACGCGCACGGCGTTGTTCGCCTCGCCGACTACGACACGCACGTCGACGCGGAAATCGTGCGCCTGCAGGGGAGCGCTCGGTCCGTCCTTGAACTGCAGGATGACGTTGGTGCGTTGCTCTTCGACGCCAAGCGCCGAGATCTTCGTGTGCGCGACCGGCTCGACGCGATCGACGACGGCCGGCAGCGGCGGCCCGCCCCAGTTCTCGATCTGCGCCACGGCGCCCGGCTTCATCTTCACGGCATCCTGCGACAGGAATTCGGCTATGACCTCGACGTGGCGCGGATCGCCAACGTCGACGATCGGCGTGCCGATCGTGATCACCGCTTCGCTTTCTTGCGGCCTGCGCAGCACTCGTCCCGCGCTGGGGCTCGTGACGTTCACCAGGCCGCTCTCCATGCGGGATGGATCCGTCAACGCGCTCCGGGCCCGCGTAACTTCAGCCTTCGCAGCATCGCGAGCCGCACGCGCGGCATCGCGTCTTGCCTCGCTCTGATCCGCCGCCGCCTTGGAAATCAGATTCGCGGCGACGAGCTCCGTATTGCGACGATGCTCGCGCTCGGCCAGCGCCAGGTCAGCTTCAGCCGAGCGCAACTGTGCCTCGGCAGCACTCACCGCCGCCCGCGCCTGAAGATCGCTGCGGGTATCGAGAAACCCGGCAGCCGCCCGCGACATGCGCGCCACGATTGCGCCCGCCGCGACTTCATCGCCCGGCTCGACTTCCACGCGCAGCACGCGACCCGTGACCGGCACGCTGATGACATAGATGTCGTGCATACGCGTCTTGCCTTCATCGACGACTTCGACGCGCACGTCGCCGCGATCGGCCTTCGCCAGATCCGCGTCGACCGCACTGGGCAGCAACGACACCCCGATCGTAACGACGACCACCGCCGCCGCCACGATCCAGAAGATGCGCACCCGCCGCGAGCGCCGCTGAAGCTCTTCATTCGCCATTCTTATTCTCTCGACTTGAGCACACCGACGAGGTCCAGGCGGTCGACGCCCCGGCGCACTGCGAGCGCGGCGCCGATGACGGCGGCCGCGACGAACAATGCGGAGCGCCCGTATGCCGAGGCCTGCGTGACGTACGGAAACGTGAACAGCTCCGTCTGAAACTGCGCCATCAGCCACCGCGACAGCAACGTACCGAGCACACAGCCCACGGGCAGCGCGACCAGCAGTAACGCGCCGATCTCCGCGAGTAGAACGTAGGAAACCTCGCGCCGGCTGAAGCCGAGCACACGTAGCGTCGCCAGATCGCGCTCCTGCTCAGCAAACGTCACGCGCGCCGCGGAATAGGCCACCCCGCCGGCCATCAGGCACGAGAAGACCACGAACATGTACGCGAAGAACCCGCTGCCTTCGTTGAACATCTTGCGCATCGACGCCGATGCGTTGTCGAGGAACGAAACGCCCGCGACCATCGGCAACTCTTTGACCTCACGGTTGAGCGAGTCGCGCTCACGGCGATCCAGCAGCACATACGCCGCGCTGACGCGGCCTGGTTCGCGGAGTGCACGGCTCAACGCGTCCAGCTGCATGTACGCAGCGCCGGCAAGATATGGTTTGACGACCGCGACCACGGCGAGATTTGCCTGGGCCCGATGACCGTCGGTCGCCTGCACATTCACGATGTCCCCGACCTTCACACCGAGCTTGTTCGCAAGGTTCCGCGACAGCGTGATGCCGTCCTCGCGCACATCCACTGCATCCATGTCCTGATCGAGCAGGCGATACAGGAACGCTCCCTCCGTGAGTCCCATCAGCGTGTCGCGACGCTTGCGGCTGCCGGCAGTGAGGATGACTTCCGTCGCCCGCAACGGCTCGACCGACAACACTCCGGGCAGCCGGCGCACGTCGGCGAGGATCCGATCGTCCGCGGTCTCGGCGAACGTCAGCGTCGCATCCATGCGCTGCGCGACTCCGAACGTCACGTCGACGATGTGATTCATCGAGATCGGGAAATGCTGCGACGTGATCAGCAGCGACAGCGCCAGCATGATCCCGACGACCGTCGTCGCCGAACGGCGCGGAAAGCGGGCAATCCGCCGCGCGACCATGCGCGTCTTGCCGTCGAGATTGCGAGCCGCATTCTCGATGCCCTGCCCCAATCGTCCGAAGCTCACCGGCGCGGGCGGCGCCAGCGCAGCGGCAGGCGGCAAGCGAGCTGCACGCAGCACTGCCTGCGCAGCGCCGAGCAATGCCGCGAAGAGCGAAACAGCGACGGCCCACACATAGACATGCAGCTCTGCATCGAAGGCGAGATGCGGGATGCGATACACCTTGCTGTAGATCTTCGCCATGTAGCCGCCGAGATACTGACCGACGATCACGCCGATCGCCGCGCCCAGCAGCGCGAAGACGATCGCAAACTTCGCGTAATGAAGCGCGATCGAGAAATTGCCGTAGCCGAAAGACTTCAGCAGACCGATGTTGGAACGCTCCGTCGCGACCAGCCGCGACAGCGACACGTTCAACAGGAATACGGCCACCAAGAGAAAGATCGGCGGCAGGATCCGCGCCATCGTCTTCAGCGAATTCAGCTCGTCCGCGAGAAACTGCGCCGACAACATGCGGTCGCGCGCGTACGCGCCGCGGCCGCCATGACGCGCAAGACGCGTGTCGATTGCGAAGATTGTCTCGCGCGCATCCGCGCCCGGCGCCAGACGGAACACCACGTCATTGAACGCACCGTCGACGTCGAACGCGCGACCGAGCGCCTCGCGTCCCATCCAGACCACGCCAAAGCGTTCCGGCTCTGGCAACAGCGCACCCGGCGCGACGGCGAACACGAACTCCGGGCTGCTCGCGATGCCGACGACTTCGAGCTGGCGATAGCGGCCGTAGATCAGCGCGCGCAGCTGCGCACCCGGCGCCAGGTAGTTGGCTTCGGCGAACGCCTCGTTGAGCAGGACTTCGTTGTCGCGCGTCGGATCGGGCCACCGCCCTGCACGCAACAGCACGTCGTTTACGCGCGGGTGACGGTCCGGCGGCAGCGACACGAGCCGCGCCGACACAGGATCGGACTTGCCCGCCAGATCGAGCAGGCCAATGCCGGTCACCCGCGCCTCCAGCGCATTGACTCCGGGCAACTCGGTGAGATCGTTCGCGACCGGATCAGGCGCACGCACCACCGACACAGCGACATCGGCCATGCGCGCCGTGTCGTAATAGTTGTCGCGCGCCCGTTCCATCGAGTCGTACATGCCCGTGGCCATGACGAACAGCGCCACGCCGCACGCGAGCACCGACGAAACGGCAATTGCCTGCGTCCGCAACCGCTTCAGATCGCGCAGCAACTTGCGGTCGAGCGTGGCGAGCCGTATTACCACGTCAACTCCGAGGGCGCGATCCGCTTCTCGTTCGCTTCGATCGAGCGGATGTGACCGTCCGCGAATCGCACGACGCGATCGCCGATCCGGGCGATGTCGGCGTTGTGAGTGATCAGCAGCGTCGTCGTGCGCAGCTTGTCGTTGGCAGTGACGATCGCGTCCAGTACGTGCACGCCGGTCGCAACGTCCAGCGCGCCCGTCGGCTCATCACACAGCAACACTGTCGGTCTCTTGGCGATCGCGCGTGCGATTGCGACGCGCTGCTGCTCGCCGCCGGAAAGCTGCGCCGGGAAGTGATGCAGCCGCTTGCCGAGCCCGACGAGCTCGAGCGCTTCCGGCGCCGGCATCGGCTCGGGCGCGACCTCGGTCACCAGCTCGACGTTCTCCTGCGCGTTCAGGCTGGCGATCAGGTTATAGAACTGGAACACGAATCCCACGTGCAGCCGGCGATACTGCGTGACCTCGGCATCGGGCGCGTTCGCGAGATCGGTTTCGCGAAAGAAGCAGCTGCCGCCGGTGGGCCGGTCGAGCCCGCCGAGCACGTTCAGCAGCGTCGACTTGCCGGAGCCCGACGGCCCGAGCAGCACGACCAGCTCGCCTTCATCGATTTCGAGGTCCACGCCACGCAGCGCATGCACGGCTGCATCGCCCTGCCCGTATACCTTGCGCAGGTCGACGAGCCGAAAGACGGAGGGCTGCGCGCGTGACATGTCCGTAATTCTAGCCGAAGATGCCGTACCGAATTCCTCCACACACTCGAGCCGAGGCGACGATATGAGCGCAGTGCTGGTGACCGGTGGATCTGGCTTCGTCGGCAGTCATTGCATCCTGCAGCTGTTAGCGGCCGGTCACACGGTCCGTACGACCGTTCGTCATCTAAAGCGCGAAGCCGACGTGCGCTCGATGATAAAGACGGGCGGCGCGACGCCGGGTGACAGGTTGTCGTTCTTCGCAGCGGATCTCGAGAGCGATGCAGGCTGGCCCGAAGCACTTGCAGGGTGCGACTACGTTCTGCACGTCGCTTCCCCCATTCCGGTGGCCGTGCCGAAGGACGAGAACGAGTTGATCGTGCCGGCGCGTGAAGGCGCACTGCGCGTACTCCGGGCAGCCAAGGCCGCCGGCGTGAAGCGTGTCGTGCTCACTTCTTCGTTCGCGGCAATCGGCTACGGGCAGAAGCCGCAGGACGCGCCGTTCAACGAAACGAGCTGGACCGACATCAATGGCTATGGCGCCACGCCCTACATCAAATCGAAGACGATCGCCGAGCGCGCAGCCTGGGACTTCGTTGCGAAGGAAGGCGGACCGGAGCTGGCTGTCGTCAACCCGGTGGCGGTGCTCGGACCTGTGCTCGGACCCGACTATTCGCCTTCGATCATGATCGTTCAGCGCATGATGGACGGTGCAATTCCCGGTTGTCCGCAGCGCTGGTTCGGCGTCGTGGACGTGCGCGATGTCGCGGACCTGCACCTGCGCGCCATGACGCATCCCGCCGCGCGGGGCGAGCGCTTCCTGTGCACGGGCGGCGATTTCATGTCCATGCTCGAGATCGCGAAGGTGCTCAAAGCGCGCATGGGCGCAGCGGGTGCGAAAGTACCGGCGCGACAGCTGCCGAACTGGCTGGTGCGTCTCGCCGCGTTGCGCGACCCCGCGCTCAAACAACTCGTCCCCGAGCTGGGCAAACGCAAGAACGGCACGAATGCGAAAGCGCGCGGCCTGCTGGGCTGGCAGCCACGCTCGTCCGATGAGGCAATCGTCGCCAGCGCCGAGAGCCTGATGCGACTGGGACTTCTGAAAGGTACGGTGAGGCAAGCTGCATGAACGATTTCTTTCGGCGTTATCTGTTGCCGGGCTTCGTGTTCGAGTCCGCCGTCATCGCCGGCGGCTACGCCACCGGCCGCGAGCTGGTGGAGTTCTTCCTGCCCGCCGGTCCCTGGGGCGGTGTGCTCGGCATGATCGTCAGCATGCTGTTCTGGAGCGCCGTGCTCATGGTCAGCTTCGAGCTGGCGCGCATGGCGAAAGCCTACGACTACCGCTCGTTCTTCAAGCTGCTGCTCGGCCGCGCCTGGTTCCTGTACGAGATCGCTTATTTCGCGCTGATCCTGATCGTGTTCGCGGTCATGGGCGCGGCCGCAGGCGAGATCGCGCACGAAATGTTCGGCCTGCCGAAACTCGTCGGCTCGATGGGCATGATCGCCGCGACCGGCCTGATGGTGTTTTACAGCAGCTCCGCAATCGAAAAATTCCTGGCGTTGTCCGTCGGCTATCTGTACCTCGTGTACATCGTGTTCTTCGTCTGGAGCCTGGTCGCGTTCGGCGACCGCATCGAGGCGGCTTTCGCCAGCGAGCCCGTCGGTAACGGCTGGTTCAAAGCGGGCGTCACCTATGCCGGCTACAACGTCGGGACGATCCCGGCCGTGCTCTTCTGCATCCGCCACCTCACGCGCCGGCGCGAGGCGATGGTCGCAGGCCTGCTCGGCGGGCCGCTCGGCATGCTGCCGGGCGTCGTGTTCTTCATCGCGATGGTCGGTTACCAGGACCAGATCGCGAACGTCGCGCTGCCGTCGGCATTCCTGCTCGGCAAGCTCGGCGCCCCCTGGTTCGCCTATGCGTTCCAGCTCGCGGTGCTGCTCACGCTGGTCGATACCGGCGTACCGATCCTGCACGCGATCAACGAACGCGTTGCGAAGGTCTATGAGGAGCGCAATCGCCCGATGCCGCGCCTGATGCGCCCGGCGCTCGCGGTTACCGTGATGGTGATCGCCGTGTACGCGGCGGGCGCGATCGGGCTCATCAACCTGATCGCGAAAGGCTACGGCTATCTCACCTACGCGTTCATCGCGCTGCTGATCGTGCCGGTGCTGACGATCGGTGTCTGGCGCATCACAAGGCCGCCTGGCGATCCTGCTCGACCAGATGACGACGGAAGAAGTCAGCCAGTGTCATCGTCGACTTGACGCGGTTGGGGATCTTGCGCCAGCCGTGACCTTCGTCCGGGAACAGCAGAAACTCGACGTCGCGGCCGTTCTTCTTCAGCGAGTCGACGACCTGCTGCGCTTCGACGAGCGGCACGTTGGTGTCGTTCGCGCCGTGCATCACGAGCATCGCGGCGCGCACGCGATCGAGTTTGTGAATCGGTGACAGCCGCTTCAGCAGGTCGGCCTGCGTTTTCGGGTCGCCGTACTCGCCGCCGGAGATCGCGCCCATCCATGGCGTCGACTGGGCGAAGAACGTCTCGAAGTTGACGATGCCGAACAGGTCCGCGCCTGCCGCGAACGTCTCGGGATACTCGGTGACGGCCATCATCACCACATAGCCGCCGTACGAGCCGCCGACGATGCCGAGGCGGCCCTTCGCGCCGACACCGGACTGGATGAGATAGTTCGCCGAATCGAAGACGTCGCGGTTCGCGTCGAAGCGCTTCTCGTGATTGTCGAGCGCGAGGAACGCCTTGCCAAAGCCTGATGAGCCGCGGATGTTTGGAGCGAATACCGCGATGCCTTGCGCGAGGATCGCCTGGTAGTCGGCCTTGAACGTCGGCCGCTCCTGCCCTTCCGGTCCGCCGTGGAAGCTCAGCACCACCGGACCTGGCTGCTTGAACCCTTTCGGCAGATACAGCCAGCCCGTCAGCTCCAGGCCGTCCTGCGCCTTGTACTTGCGCAGCTCGGGCTTCACGAGCGAGGACAGATCGACGTCCGGCGTCGCAACTGGCGCGATCGGCGTGTAGCGCTGCGAGGCGAAGTTGTATTGCCACGCGCTCGACGGCTGCGCGGCGCCCGTGACGCTCAGGGTCACGCGTGAGCCGTCCGGCGCAAAATCGCTGATCGAGGCCACTTCTCCCGGCGGCGGCCGCAACCGCGCCCGTTTGCCATCGGGCAGCGAAACCAGGTCGAGCTCGGTGCGTCCGCCGACATTCCAGGACAGCACTGCGCGCCGCCCGTCATCGCTGATCGTGAATCCGTCGGCCTCGGCGTCATCGCGCTCGGCAAACAACGTCATCGCGCCGGGCTTGCCCGTGGCGTCGATCGGGACGCGCGAGACGACCAGTCGGTCGCGTCCGATGTTGTGCGCGATGTAGACGGCACTGCCGTCCGGCGCGAGTGCGCCGAATGCAATCGCCGGTCCATCGTGCGGCGTCAGCAGAATCTCCTGGTGCGTTTGCAGATCGTGCAGATACAGATTGGTGTTGCCGCGCGTGACCAGGCGCGAGATCAACGCGCGATTCGGCGGACGCTGAATGTCGGTGATGCCGCCGAACCCGTCGTACTGGATCGCCATTGCGGCCTTGCCGGCTTTGGGGTCGTAGATCCACGAATCGGGCGCCTGCGGATCGCGCTGCGCGGAGCGGAACCAGTAGCGCCCGTCCGGTGCGAAAGCGCCGGAGAAGTTGTCTTCCTTACCGCCGCTCGTGATGCGCTTGACGGCGCTGCCGTCGGACTTGGCTACGAACACCTGCGCGTTGAAGCCGCCGCCGCGAGCCACGTCGTATGCGATCGTGTCATCGACCGGCGACCACGCGACAGAGCCGACGGGATCGCTGCCCTGCGTCATCTGCTTCGGCGTGCCGCCCGCCGCGTCGACGACCCAGACCTGCGGCGTGCCGCTGCGATTGCTGAGGAACGCGATGCGCTTGCCGTCCGGAGAAAACACCGCGCCGCCGGTAAACGGAATTTCGGCCATCGCCTTGACGCGCGCCGCGAGCGCATCGGGCGAGGGCGCAGACTGCGCGTGAACGACGAAGAGCACCAGGCAAGCGGCCAGCAGCAAGCGCTTCATTCGAGCTCCCCCCTTTTTGTAGGGCTCGAATTCTACTCGCCCCGCCCCCTCATGAGCTCGAAAACGCCGGCGATTCACCCTCCGTGCGACCCTTCACCCACTGGATGCCCGAAATCCCGACCCGCTCCATCTTCAGCGCCCACATCGTGCTGCGGCAGATGAATTCCTTGAACCACGCGCCGCGCCGGTGCGTCAGCACCCGGCCGGTCATCGTGCCGTCGCGTGCCGCCATCTGGATCAATCCGTCGCGCCGGCCGAGGCTGACGCAGAAGAACGGTACGCCGTATTGCAGCGGTTGCTCGGGCTGGCCGCGCAGGCGGCGAGCGATGTTCTCGGCAGCCCATGCGCCGGCCGGCATGGCGCTCTTGCATCCCATCGGCATCTGCGGCGTCAGTCCCGGCGCAATCGTTCCAAGATCGCCGATGACGTGCACGACCGGATGCGAAACCGACCGCAGCTGCGGATCGAGCAGTGCCTGTCCTTGCTGGTTGACCTTCAACCCGCTGTTCCACGCGAGCGGATGGCCGACGAAGCCGCCGGCCCAGATGCAGAGATCGAACGGCAGATCGCCGCGATCGGTTTCCAGCCGCTTCTCATGCACCGCGCGGATATGCGGACCTTCTTCGACGCGCACACCGAAACGCTGCATGGCTTCGAGCGCATGAACGCGTGCTGCACCGGACCAGGTCTCGGCGAGCCGCGTCTGGCTCACGAGCGACACTTGCAGATCCGGCATCGACTCTGCGATCTCGGTGGCGAGCTCGATTCCGGTGAGACCGCCGCCGACGATCGTGACCTTGCCGCTGCGGGCCGCAACCTTCTGCAGCGCCTCGTGGATTCGGGACACGGAGCCGAACTCGACTGCAATCGCGTGCTCGCGCACACCCCTGACGCTGTCGACGTCGACGTGCGAGCCGAGAGCCAGCACCAGCGTGTCGAATTCGATTCGCTCATCGCCGACCGACAGCGTGCGGCGGCTGAGATCGAGCCGTTCGATCTGACCGACACGCAGCTGAATGCCCGTGCCGCGAATCAGCGCCGGCAAACTCCAGTCGCCGATGTTCTGCCCGGTCACCCGTTGATGCAGCCGAATGCGCTCGATGAACCGATCCGTGGCGCTGACGAGCGTTACGCTCGTGCCTCGCGGTACGCGCCTCGCGAGGCGTAACGCGCAACTCAAGTTGCCGTAGCCCGCGCCTGCAATCACTACTCGATGGTCGGTCATGTCTGCATCCTCACCCTCCAGACGGACGAGGCAGGCGGGCTGTGACAGAGTGAATCGCCTCACGTCAGAGCGGTACTATTGCGGCCCGGAGGCTCCTCATGAAAGTTGCTCGGTGGATATTCGGCATCGCCGCGGTTTACGGTTTCCTGGTGATCACGCCGCTGTACTTCATGGAAGCGCGCATCGGTCACGACGATCCGCCGGCCATCACGCATCCGGAATACTTCTACGGGTTCATCGGCATCACCCTTGCGTGGCAGGTGGTCTTTCTGCTGATCGCGCGACAGCCGGCGCGCTATCGCCCGCTGATGCTCGTGTCGGTGCTGGAGAAGCTCGCGTGGGGCGTTCCCGCGATCGTGCTCTTTCAGCAGCAACGGGTGAGTGGCACGACGCTCGGGTTCGGCGGGATCGATCTGCTGTTCGGCGCGCTCTTCGTCGTGTCGTTCTTCCTCACACCGCGGGGCGAGGTCTTAACCGACCAGGACTTGCGGCCGTAACGCCGCGAATTCACACTGCGGCCCCATGCATGCACTCCTCGTCGCGCTCGCCAGCACCGTCATCATCAACGCCCAGGTTGCAGACGGCACGGGCGCGCCGCTCCAAAGGGCGAACGTGCGCATTACTGACGACCGCATCGCTGCGATCGGCGATTTCAAGCCCGCAGCGGCCGACCGCGTGATCGATGCCGAAGGCCTGGTGGTCGCGCCCGGCTTCATCGACATCCACAATCATTCGACGGAAGGTCTCGAGCGCGATCCGCTGGCGACGACGCAAATCGCCCAGGGCATCACCACAGTGCTGCTCGGCGCGGACGGCGACTCGCCGTGGCCGATCGGTTCGTGGCTCGAGGCGCGTCGCCGCCAGCCCGTGTCGTTCAATCTTGCGGTGACCGTCGGACACGCGACGGTTCGCGAGCAGATCATGCACGCGGATTTTCGGCGCGTGGCGCGACCCACCGAGATCTCGGCCATGGCCCGGCTCGTCGAGCAAGGCATGAGCGAGGGCGCAATCGGCCTGTCGAGCGGCCTCGAGTACGACGTCGCCAGTTACAGCAATACAGATGAGATGGTTGCAGTAGCCACCGCAGCGGCGAAACACAACGGCTTCTACATGACGCACATTCGCGATGAAGCCGATCGTGCATTCCCCGCGCTCGAGGAAGTGATCGCAATCGGCGAGCGCGCGCACATTCCGATCGAGCACTCGCACATCAAGCTCGGCACTGTGAGCGTCTGGAACAAGGCTGTCGAGTATGTCCGGATGATCGAGACCGCGCGGCGCAACGGCGTCGACTACCTGGCGGACTGCTATCCCTACGACGCGTGGTACTCGACGATCAAGGTGCTCGTGCCCGACAAGGAGTACGAATCGCCGGAAAGCGTCCAGGAAGCGCTCGACGACGTGGGAGGTCCCGGCAACGTGACCATCGCCAATTTCGCGCCGAACAAGCGTTACGAGCAGCAGACCATCGCGCAGCTCGCGCTCGTCGAGCAGATGGATCCCGTGCAGATGTTCATCAAGATCGTCCGTGAAGGCAACGCGGCGAAAGACGACGCGATGGTGATCGCCAAGTCGATGACCGAGGCCGACATCGAGCTGTTCTACAAGCAGCCGTGGGTGATGGTCTCGAGCGACGGCGGCATCGATATGGCCCATCCGCGCGGCGCGGGAACGTTTCCGCGCGTGCTCGGGCGGTTCGTGCGCGAGAAGCACTGGCTCACGCTGCCGGATGCGGTCCGCAAGATGACGTCGCTGCCGGCGCAGCGGATGGGCTTGCGCGACCGCGGCACCTTGCGCGAGGGAACCTTTGCCGACCTGGTGCTGTTCGATCCGCAGACCGTCATCGACCGCGCCACGTTCGCCAAGCCTCAGGAGCTGCCGGTAGGGATCCAGACCGTGTTCGTCAACGGCGAAATGGTGTGGAACGACGGTCGGCCGACCGGTTCGAAACCGGGGCGTGTACTGACGCACTGATCGCGGGGGGCTGCCCATGATTACGAGACGTCGGGTCGTTGCAGGGTCCGCTGGCGCACTGCTGCTCACCGGCGTCGGAGCCGGCGCATTCGGGGCCTCGGATGGCGCTGATGAGCTGATCGCGTTGCCGGGCAAGCGGCCGCTGATCAAGCGGAGCTTCCGACCGCCCAACTACGAGACGCCGCTCGCCGACCTGCGCAGGCAGTACACGGCCAACGACGCCTTCTTCGTTCGCTATCACCTCGCCTCGATTCCGCAGGTCGACGAGCGTGCGTGGCGCTTGCGGGTG
>Ga0111539_10005202_pt1 | contig 16855 bp, 12 predicted proteins | sample RhiMethybrSRZTD1_FD_79667 | JGI IMG/M metagenome (GOLD analysis project Ga0111539, IMG submission 79667) | Populus rhizosphere microbial communities from Tennessee, USA - Rhizosphere MetaG P. TD hybrid SRZTD1 (version 2) (version 2) | ecosystem: Host-associated > Plants > Roots > Rhizosphere >... | reverse complement strand
CTTGCGCTCGTCTGATTCTTTCCATGGCACTTCAGTTTCTGTCTCGCGAGTTATACGACGGCCTTTCGTGCCGCTATATCGCTGCGCCCTGGTTTCTCTTTCGTTTAGAGCGATAAAGTTGTTTACCCTTGCTTCAGTACTTACGATTGATGGAATATTGTCGCGATCAGATCTGATCAGTGAATATACCATTGGTAGTAATTCGACCTCAGGGCAATATTTCCTTATTAGCGGTTCAAGCATCCGTGCCTGAAAGGGATCTGTTGCCACAGCAATTCGTTTAAACCCCATACTTCGAGCCATCTTCATAGAATAGTAAACATTCTCAATACTATGTTCTGCCTGCGTTTCAGCAAATAGGCGATCAGACGGAAGACCCAGGGAGTCGGCCATAATTTTCATGGCGATACCTTCTATGTACGGAGAATGAACCGCGGAACCGGAAAAGATAATATTATGAGTGAGACCAGCATTGAACAGATAACGAGCCCACCGGATCCGCAAGTCTAAGATCGAGGGAACATCATCGGGTTGATAAGGAAATCCTGGTACTACAATCACGTCAAAAGGCGCCGTGACATCGTTGAATTTCATTTTCGCATAACGGGAATGCGGCGATGGGAGACGCACGCCGATGCTAAAGAGTTTATCGACAGAGCATGACTGGAGCACAAGGGTTGTGAGAAGGATTAGCCAGAGAATTTCTTTCATTTTGCGTAACGTTTGATTCTATGATGAATCTACCTGTCACAGAAGTATGTTAACAGGCGACGTTCGTGCATCGAGGGTTTTTGTTTTGCTGATGTCGCAACTAATTGAACGGAAATTGATAGTCGTTGCAAAAAATACTACGTGGCTTGAACGCGAATTGAAAGGAAAATGAAAACGGATTCTTATCGATACAACGGAGTGGCCGGATAAATTAGAAATAACGAGCAGTCAACTATCTGATTGTGTAGTCTGATTATAACAATTCGGTCATTGTTTGAAACAATCATGACGTGCTTGATTGCTTTGCAGATCACCGCAATAAATGCATGTCACAATGTCCACAAAGAACGACGAAGCGCACGACGCATTCTTATCGTTTCACCTAGTGATCGTTGTACGTCCTTTGTTATCGTGGTGAACCCTGCATTTATAAAGGCAGGTCACAATGTCCACAAAGAACCACTAAGAGCACGATGCATTCTTATCGCTTCACGTAGTGATCGTTGTCCCTCCTTTGTGATCATCGTGACCCTGCATTTAAAAAGCTTTTGGATAACCGTGAGCATACGCAAAACCTTGAAGCTATGCAAGCCTATCAACATGATGTCAACACAAAAAAAAGACCACCAGATACTGATGGTCTTTCTATATAGTTTGCCAAACTCAGGTCGCCCATGTTTTACCATTGCCGGCCTCTGACAGCGGAATACAACCCTTGTAGGATCCCGGAACGGCTACATACTGCAGCACCTGCGTAGCGCCTGGCTCTGATGTAAAGAACCCAAGCATTGTAAGCTCTTTCGTCATTAATATGAACGGTCGTTTTGGAGCTGGAGTCGTTGCGCGCTCGGCCTCCACCGCGGCGTCATGTACCTTCTTAACAAAGGCAGCTTTCTGCTCGCCACTTAGTTCATTAAAAGGATCTCCATATTCTTTTTTAGCCTCCTCATCGAATGCCTTCAATCCTTCGAGATAACGATCCTGATCTTCCTTGGAATAAACATCCTTTAGCATCAGGTCAATAAATCCAGGAACGCCGACATCCTTCGCTCCGGGAGTATCAGTTTTCGGGATGATTATCTCGGCGACCTCCGTTACAAGGATGCCATGATCTTCTGATAAGAATACAGGCTTCCAGTCGATGGTTGGTTTTGCAGCACAGCCATTGAGGACACCCATGATTGCGGGAGCTGAGACGACTCCTCCCATGAGCCAAGCTGTTCGTTTTAATGCTTCTCTACGATCCATAATTATGATGTTGTTTGAATCTTATGATAAGTTGTTCTTCTTTAATTCATTTACAGCGTAATCTACGGCGCGCGCTGTGAATGCCATATAACCCAATGATGGATTGTGACACGCCGCAGAAGTCATGAATGATCCATCCGTAACGAACACGTTTTTACATGCATGAACCTGATTCCATTTGTTGAGAACGGATGTTTTGGGATCTTTGCCCATACGAGCAGTTCCCATTTCGTGAATTCCCAACCCTATGCCTATCTCAGCGTCTCTGGTTTTTACTTTTTTAAAACCAGCCGCTTCAAGCATTTCCGCTGCATCATTAGCCATATCCTTACGCATCTTCAATTCATTATCGCGAAGAATCGCATCAAAAGTAAGCGTAGGTAAGCCGTACTTATCTTTCTTCTCTTTATTTATGACCACGAAGTTATCGTGATAGGGCAATATTTCTCCAAATCCACCTAGGCCCATTGTCCATTTGCCGGGACTTGCGGCGGCGTTCTTAAGCTCTGTGCCAATGCTAAGTTCTGCCACTAAACTGCTCCATCCCTGACGACTTGCACCTCCCTGATATCCAAAACCACGAATGTAATCGCGTTTGTCCTTTCCTACGTTACGGTAGCGAGGTACATACACACCGTTCGCCCTTCTTCCCGAATAGTACTTGTCATCGTATCCATCAACCTCTGCAGACGCGCCGACATTAAGGTGATGGTCCATGATATTATGTCCAAGTTCTCCGCTGTCATTACCGAGACCATTCGGAAAACGCTTTGAAATAGAATTCAATAAGATGAATGTAGATCCAAACGTTGAAGCGCAGAGGAAAATCACCTTTGCGAAGAACTCAACTTGTTCGCCTGTTTCCGCATCCAGCACTTTCACTCCGGTAGCTTTGCCCTTCGCTTCATCATAGATAAGCTCATGCACAATTGAGTTGGGACGCAGCGTCATGTTACCGGTTTTTTCGGCCGCAGGTAATGTTGACGAAACACTGCTAAAATAGCCGCCGTATGGACATCCGCGCATACAAAGGTTTCTGTACTGACAAGTTCCTCGCTGCGGGCTATGAGGTAGAGGTGCTGTCGCGTGAGCAGTTCGGCCGATCGTCAAGAGTCTACCGAACTTATCTTTCATAACCTTCTTAAAATCCAACTCAACGCAATTCAACTCCATCGGGGGCAGGAATTTTCCGTCGGGGAGTTGCGGAACACCTTCAACCTGGCCACTTACACCAATGAATGTCTCCACATAATCATACCAAGGAGCAATCTCCTTGTAGCGAACAGGCCAGTCGACGGCTATCCCGTCTTTCACGTTAGCTTCGAAATCCATGTCGCTTAATCTGTAGCTTTGGCGTCCCCAGGTTATCGAGCGGCCGCCAACATGGTATCCACGCATCCAGTCAAAGCGATGCACTTCCGTGTACGGGTTTTCCAAGTCGTTTACAAACCAGTGCTTGTGGCCCGGTGCCACTGTATATCCTGTGCGTGCCTGCACACCTTGCTGTTTTAAATCCTCTTGCGTGGGCTTACTACCATAGGGAAAATCCCAGGGTTCCTTCGTTGATGTTGGATAATCCGGATGTTTTACCATTCTTCCTCTCTCCAGCACCAATGTCTTCAACCCTTTTTCCGTTAGCTCCTTTGCTGCCCACCCTCCACTGATACCAGTGCCGACAACAATGGCATCAAATGTATTTTGCTTTTCCGCCTGTATGTTGAGATTCATATTCGATATAAAATTTGCCCAAAATTATACTATTCACACGATTTATAAAGCAAATTACATTAACGGCGCCAGAAAATCTCGGTGTTTAGAAGCGATTTAAATATAAAGGCCTCGATGCCGATTACCTTGCAGGTTGTAATGGTCTAAAACCAACCATTTGACTCTTCTTAGTGTCTAGCATGTACAAGCATTTTTATGAAAACTCGAAATATATGGTTTGTGATTCCGGCAATACTGTCTCTTACGGGCTGCTAAGACCACAAAATAGTCAGGAGCATAGACAGCTATCAATACCATTCCGATTCATTTTTTCCGTTAGCTATTGAAAACTATTGGCGCTTAAACGACGAAAATTATACAGAAATAACAAATGAAGTTCTAATACAAAGCGATTTCTATTATAAGGTTTATTCGCTAATTGGTGGAGATGCCACTTTAACAGAGTATTTACGAATTGACGATGAAAATAACCTCATTAAAAGTTATCCAGGCTCATCCTCGAATTATGTACAAGCCAAATTCAACTCATCAGTTGGTGATACGTTTTTTACACTAAACGATTCATCTTGGAATGACTTAAAGGTTACTACGATCTCGAAAAGTGAAGATATGATGGAGTTTGAATATCAAATGGTTTACCATCCAACTCAAAGTAGCAGTAGTTTCAGCATGGTATATAAGAAAGGATTGGGTCCCGTTGACAAATGGAAAGAGGTTCGTATTGACGGTGTGATCTACAAGTACGATTAATACATATTCCCGACATAAGTCAACTGCCTTTCATCAAGTATCGCTTTCAATTCATCAAGTACAGATCCCTGTAAATGCCAAGTTTATTTATTTTGTATTGAAGTTCTGCCAGAGCCTAACTCTTTCTGTAATAACCTCAAAACTGTAGGCTATGGCTATAGACATTTACCGGGAAAGCATAAACAGTAACCGACTATTTATTGCTATCGTTATTCTTTGTCCCTTATTATTTTCCTGCAAGACAGAAGTTTCACCTTCGTTGCTATTAGAACCGGCGCAGGGGTCCCCTATTGCAATGACTTGCAGCCCTGGTAATTTAGCGGCAGGAGATTTAAATAGTGACGGCAAACCCGATCTTATAGTTGCATGTAGCCAAGACCACAGTCTTACACTATTTAAAGGCAGGGGTAACGGGCAATTTGATGTCATTGATAGTAGTCCGCTTTTATTACCGTATTCTCCAAACGAAATAGCAATAGGAGATATGAATAATGATGGGAAGGTGGACCTGATCGTTGGCAGCCATGACAGCTATAGCATTATGATTTTGCCGGGTGATGGAAAAGGGAATTTTACCGTTTCACCTAATTCCTCTGTTGCCATGAAAGAAGGCGACCTTCCGCACACACATGGTCTTGGAATCGGTGATCTGAACGTTGATGGTTATCAGGATATTGTTACGGCCAACAGTTCAGACAATGATATTGCAGTGGTCTTAAGTGACGGCACGGGTGGTTTTATCCCTTCGTCCGGTTCACCACTTTCTGTAAACACATCACCTTATCCGTTAACTCTTGGTGATGTGAATGGCGACGGGCATTTGGATATTGTGTCCACCAGCTCAAGTAGTAAATTTCTTACGGTATTATTTGGTGATGGACAGGCGAATTTCCGCCGCAGTGATATACCATTACGCACAAGCCGTTCCGGTTTTGTTGCTCTCGGTGATATCAATAACGACGATGTCCCTGACCTGGTCATTTCCCATTTGGAACAAAGTGAACTGACAGTCACTACTGGAAATGGAAACGAAGGCTTTATAGAAGTTACTGGTTCTCCTTTCGATCTAGGAAATAATGCCTGGTATATAGCGATAGCAGATTTGAACCGTGACGGCAACCCAGATGTCTTAGCGGCAGCCAACAACGGTGTTCGGGTAATGTTCGGAGACGGTAGTGGGCAATTTGTTCCAGCCCCGGGTTCGCCGTTTCTAACAGGTAAAGGCTCCTGGCAAATGGCTCTCGGCGATGTCAATGATGACGATAAGCCGGATGTAATTACGACCAATCTTGAGAGTGATAATGTGTCTGTACTATTAGGAAGGTAATCGAACCTCAAAGGTTTAAGGTTGGGCGTGAAAGAGGATCAACATAAAGAAAAATATAAGCAATACGCGTAACCAATTATAGATCTAAGCAATTCGTATATTCGGTAGTTGGCAGCAATGCGGTGGCCCGTGGACAGTGACGATCTAAATTATAAAATGTCGAACTGAGAATGGAAAGAAAAGAGGATTCAATGAATAAGATTTTAGACAGGTTAACGATTGAAGAACACAACGATAAAGAATTTATATTCGTGGACTACAAAGGACTGAAAGAAAACGAAATGATAAAATTAGTAAATAGACATTTGGAATTGACCCTCGAGAGAAAATTGCCTTTCCTGGCTGACTTTCACAATACCTTTGCTACACCAGGATATATGATTCATGCAAAGAAATTCATTGAATCAACAAAAAGCATAATTGACAAAGGAGCCCTTTTAGGAATTGACCCGATTAAGGCTTGGATACTAAGGGGAATTGTTTATGACTATAACGTGAATTACAAATCATTCGAGACTGTTGAGAAAGCAATTACATTTTTGACTAGTACAACAACCTCAGTTATACAATCCAGTGAACAATGAAAGCGAAACCCTACAGCTTCCAACACTCTGCATAATAAATTGCCTGGTTCAGTTTAAGTCTTAAGTATTATCACCGCTAATTTGCGGCAATGCAGCTAATAAGTTTCACCAGTATTTTTTGGGGAGAATTACTGATCAACCAGTTCAGCCAACTCCAGCCAACGCATTGTCTTTTCCTCTACCGACACCGTTAGAGACTGGATTTGTTCTGCCCACTGTTGAAGTTGGTGATGATCAGTCGTACCACTGTTCAACAGATTTGTAATCTCGGCTTTTTGCTTTTCCAGCGACTCGATTTCCCCCTGAAGCCTATCATACTCTTGTTTTTCCTTGAAGCTCAACTTTTTCTTTTCCGACTGTGATTGCGTTTTCTGTTCCACAACTTTTTCCACTTTGCGATCAACGAATTCTTCCTGCTCTTCTTGCCAATCACGGTAGTCCGTATAGTTTCCGTTAAATAATCTGATTACACCATCGCCTTCGAACACAAAGAGCTGGTCCACGAGGTGATCCATAAAATAACGGTCGTGAGAAACTAACAAGAGACATCCGGAGAATTTGTCCAGAAAATCTTCTAGGACATTCAACGTATCAATGTCGAAATCATTGGTAGGCTCATCGAGGATGAGAAAATTGGGGTTAGTTACCAGCAGCTTAAGAAGCTGTAACCGTTTCTTTTCTCCGCCACTGAGTTTATCGATGTAAGTGTATTGCTTTTCTGGCGGGAAGAGGAAGATGTCCAGAAACTTTGATGCAGATACTTGTGATCCATCCGACAGCGTGATAAACTCTGCTATTTGCTTTACTTCTTCGATCAGTCTGTTCGATGCATTCAGGTTGACCGCTTCCTGAGTGAAGTATCCAAACTTTGTAGTGACACCATGGATCACTTCACCGCTGTCTGGCTTAAGACTCCCAGTAATCATGTCCAGGAAGGTAGATTTCCCAATTCCGTTCTTTCCCACAACGCCTATCCTGTCCTTTTTCTTGAACACATAGGAGAAATCTTTAACGATCGTGATATCGCCATACTTCTTCGAAATGTGTTCCGCCTCAACGATCTTTCCGCCCTGTCGCGCCTCCTTGATGTCGAGTTCCAACTTGTCCTTCTTCAGATCCTGCGACGCTTTCTTTTCCAACTCGTAATAGGCGTCGATACGGTACTTCGCTTTGGTTCCTCGCGCCCGTGGCTGACGTCGCATCCATTCCAGCTCTTTCTTCAGGAGGTTACGCGCTTTGGTGACTTCAATCTTCAGATTCTCCTCGCGTGCAGCCTTTTTTTCCAGGAAGTAGGCATAATTGCCTTTGTATCTGAAAAGTTGCCCGCGGTCCAGCTCGATGATCTCAGTGGCTACATTGTCGAGAAAATACCGGTCGTGAGTAACCATAATCAGTGTGATATTCTGACCCGACAGGTAATTCTCCAACCACTCAATTGCTGTAAGATCGAGGTGATTGGTTGGTTCGTCCATTATAATGAGATCAGGCTCCAACAAGAGCAGCTGTGCCAGGAAAATGCGTTTCCTTTGCCCTCCGGAAAGTTCTCCAAACTTCTTGTCGATGTCCGGGACGCCAAGCTTCTCGATTATTTCGTGCACCTTATTTTCATAATCCCACGCCTTGAGTTCCTCCATCTTTTCAAGCACTGCCTGCATCCGTTCCCCCGAAGTCTCCGGATGGTGAATACAGTCTTCATATTCCTTCACGACACGGGCTATCTCATTCGCATCACTGAACAAAATATCTTTTACTGACAGTTGAGAGTCCACAGTAGGTTGTTGCGTGAGAAAACCCAGGCGAATACCCTGGCGTACGCTTACTTTTCCCTGATCGGGCTGCATCTCGCCGGTGAATATCTTGAGCAGCGTTGACTTTCCGACACCATTATTGCCAACCAGCGCAAACTTTTCCCTTTGGGAAATCCCCAGTGAAATTTCCTTAAAAAGCCAGCGGTCGTTAAATGTTTTGGCGATCAGTTCAGCGGATAAGTAGTTCAAAATGTATTTGTTTAGCCTGCAAAGGTAAGAATTAGTTTATGTCAGGCGAGTCCCCGCGAAGGAAAGATCAGGGACGTTGGAACCTAAATTTCGAATGCTTCCAAACCAATATTACAGCTAGTTAAAATACAGACTAAAAATATTTTACTCATAGTCACCTTAAGATTTTAATTATCTATAGACCACATAAGCCTTGCAGTCAATACACTACGATTTGTAATAACAAAGGCCGGCCGACTACTCTTTGAGCAAATAGTTTTTCAAAAAAAAATTTCTGATAAGAAATTCAAATCTGATTTTAAAATTCTCGTGAGTTATCTTATTGAAAACTTTATTTTAAAAAAATTCAAATTAAATTTATGCGAGTCTGTAGAATATGCGCTTTAATCTAAAAACTTTCTTATGCATCATACTATTAGTCGTTACTTCAACAACCTTCGCTCAATCATCAAATAAGTTTTCCGTTACCGCCTATTATTTTGGTAGCCCGGAAAGAGCCGATAGTGTAGATGCAGAAAAACTCACTCACATAATTTTCAGTTTTTGTCATCTCAAAGGAAATACACTTCAAGTTGATGACAGTCGGGATGCTTCAACCATTACAAATCTGGTGGCATTAAAAAAGAAAAACCCGCTGCTCAAGGTGCTTTTGTCTCTGGGTGGATGGGGAGGATGCGAGACGTGTTCCGATGTTTTCTCCACTGAAAAAGGTCGCCGCGAATTTTCGCAATCCGTCTTACAGCTGAATGAGTTTTTCAAATCAGATGGAATTGACCTTGACTGGGAGTACCCAGTAGTCGAAGGTTATCCTGGACATAAGTTCCAGCCGACTGACAAGCAAAACTTTACTGCTCTCATTAAGGAACTTCGAAAGACATTAGGCAATAAGTATGAGATCAGCTTTGCTGCTGGCGGATTTCAAAAATTCCTCAACGAAGCAGTAGCATGGAAGGATATAGTTAATGACGTTGATAGAATTAATCTGATGACATATGATCTTGTCAATGGTTATTCCACGGTCACAGGTCATCATACTCCCCTTTACAGTAATGGAGATCAAAAGGAGTCCACTGACAACGCGGTGAAATATCTTATAAAGATTGGAATACCAGCCAACAAGCTCGTCATCGGCGCGGCATTCTATGGAAGAATGTGGGAGAATGTTCCTTCAGTTAGGAACGGACTTTACCAATCCGGAAAATTCCTGAAGGGAATCAATTACAAGAAATTCAATTCAGAACTCTCGACGGAAAAAGGATTCGTTGCGTACTGGGATGACGTGGCCAAAGCTCCGTACTCCTACAACGCCGATAAAAAGCTTTTTATAACGTACGACGACAAGAAATCGATGGATCTTAAGACAAAATACGTTGCCGACAACAAACTTAATGGAATAATGTTTTGGGAACTCACTAACGATACGTATTCCGGCGGATTACTGGATACTATCAATGGAGTCAAAGCAAAGTACAAATCAAAGTGATTAACGAAGTAACAACCACCTTCATTCTATTCGATCATGAAAAAATATATCGCGACTGCTTTACTGCTGATGATTGCGCTCACCACCTATTCACAAAGTGCAAAAGAATTCCTTAAGAAGGGTGGACAGGAATACAAGGCGAAGGATTACGAAAGCGCCTTGAAAACTTATAAGGAAGGTTTAAAGATCTATCCTGACGATGCAAAACTTAATCTTCAGACCGGACTTACTTATCTGTCAATGCCGAACAAGAAGGAATCATTGACGTATCTTCAAACTGCGTTCACCCTGGACCCTTCGGTCGATGAAGACATTTATTACTACCTGGGTCTATCCTACCAGAGCAATCATCAATTTAAGAGCGCGGAGGAATTTTTTACTGAATATAAACGACGTAATAAGAAAGGCGCAGCTATCGCAGACGCAAAGATTCGTCAGAGTCAGTTTGCGGATTCATTGACTAGGATTTCATCCGATGTAGTTGTTGAAAACATAGGAAAAGTCATTAACTCATCTTTTCATGAATATTCGCCACTTGTTTCAACTGATGGCAATACGATAATCTTTACGTCGAATCGGCCGGCAGATGGGTCGAACGCACTTTCAACATATGAGGACATATATATCTCGAAAAAGGTAGATGGTGAGTGGACCCTACCAACCAAGATAAGCCCCAATATCAACATCGAATTCAATGATGCAGCCGCCTCACTTTCGCCGGATGGTAAAACATTGGTGCTCTATTATGAATACGGCGGCGGCGATATTTATGTGTCCAAATCTGAGGGTGACGGATGGACTAAACCCATTGCTCTGAATGAGAACATTAATGGGCCTATGTCATGGGAAACATCTGCTTTCTTGACTGAAGATGGAAAACACTTGTACTTCAGTAGCAACCGTGAAGGCGGATCTGGCAACCTCGACATATATGTTAGCGAGTTGGATCAGACAGGTGACTGGGGTAAAGCCAACAACATAGGGCCGGTGATCAATACACCTGGAAAAGAGGATTCTCCTGCGTTAGATCCTGATGGTACCACTTTATACTTCTCTTCAGACGGACATCCGAATATGGGTGGCACAGACATTTTCAAAAGCGAGCTCAAGGATGGTACGTGGCAGAAACCCGTGAACCTCGGTTACCCCATCAACTCTGTCGAGGACGACAGTTTCTTCGCAGTCTCATCAGACAGAAGAAGAGCTTATTTTTCAACGTTGCGTGAAGAGGGAAATGCAGAGATATATACGTTGACCTTTATCGAGCCCCAGCAGCAACTTGCCGACGTCATCGCTCCAACAGTCACAGCACCTTCCGAAACAGAACAACCCGTAACATCTCGAGTGGAATCCGATCGCGAGCAAAATGTTGACTTGGAAAACACGAGCCGTGGCCTTGCTGCATCACCATCTAATGCGGACTCGGGTGATATTAGATTTGACCTTGGGCGCACGTTCCTCTTCTTCGCCATTGGAAAAGATAAGTTCAATGACGAAGCACTAACACAACTTGAAGGTGTCCACAGGGTGCTTGAACGGGATAACGAGGTGAAACTGCTCATCGAAGGCCACACAGACAACACAGGCAGCGCCAGGCTGAATAAAGCCTTGTCAATTGCCAGAGCCAATGTGACCGCCAGATATCTCACACAGCGTGGAATTAATCCTGAGAGGTTGACAGTTAAAGCGTACGGAGCTTCAAGGCCAATTGTTTCTAATGATGATGAACTCGAGGGACGCGAGATAAATCGAAGGATTGAGATGATCCTTCAGCGTGCCAGTACAACCGCAAGTACAAAATAGAGCCTATCCTTCACGCCGCAGCACTTGAAGCGGCGGCGTGCTAATAACTTCGCGCGAGTTAAACCAACCGATCAATACGGTTAACAGCACAACACCGGCGCTGATCAAAAGCAATTCGAGCCAATCGAAGGCAAATGTGATCTCGAAAAAGTATTTTGTAAGAAGCCATCCCCCACCCAGAGAAAGGATCATTCCCGTTAGCGCCGAGAAGAGGCCAAGCCATGCATATTCGATCAGCGTGATCTTAATGATCTGACGAGTGCGCGCTCCAATCGTTCTTAGTAAAACATTTTCCTTAATACGCAAGTACTTGCTGTTGATCACGGCACCAGCCAACACAATGAGTCCAGTGATAATACTAAACATAGCAAGAAACCGTATCACTAAGCCGAGCTTCTCAAAGAGTCCATTTACTGTGCTAAGGATTAACCTCAGGTCGATTAACGACACATTCGGATACTGAAGCACAAGTTGTTGCTGGAATGCATTTGCTTTTTGGTGGTCGTCTATGCGGGTCGTAGTAACAAATATCTGCGGAGCGTTCTCCAAAACTCCAGTTGGAAATACAAAAATGAAATTGGGAGGATCTTTAGGCCAATCCACTTTACGAATTCCGGCAATGCGCGCCTTCACTGGAACTCCCTGAATATCAAATACGAGAGAATCCCCCAGCGTTATATCCAACGATTCCTCCATACCTTCAGAAATTGTTACCCACACTGAATCCTTTTCTGCTTTTTTATGATGAAGCTCTCCTTTTATCAGTTCTTCTGAATGGTGCAAACTGTCTCTGTATGTGACCCGGTATTCCCTTCTCAGAGCCCAGTTCGGAATCTTATCTAAAGTGTCCTGTGCCAGGATTTGTGTGGATTTGCCTTTAAGTTCGCTTAGCCTGCACGTGATAATGGGAACGACTTGATTTACCTTCAGCTTGTTATCCTCCATGAGCTTGATAACACCGTCTTTCTGACCGGGCTGGATATCGAACAGAATCGTGTTGGATTGATTCGACTGTCCCGTGAATTCGACCTGACCCAACATACTTTCCTCAACGATGTTCAGAGTTGAAATAATAAATGCACCCAGACCAATAGTAACAAGCAACACGCGTGTTTGATTATTTGGGCGGAATAGGCTTGACAGAGAATGCCGCAGAATAAATCCAGCGCCATTCGGAAAATATCTTCTTACGAGAAAAAGCAGAATCATAGCAACCATCGTCAGGCAGGCGAGTGCGGCACCAAGACCAAGGAAGAAGAATACTCCGGTCATAAGATTCTTTGTCTGTATTGCGGCGAATGCCAACGGAAACAACCCGATCAACACTATCGCAGCGACCTTTGTCTTAGAAATCTTTTTTGAAGGTTCTGTACCTGCCCGTAGTACTGTAAGCGGCGGTACAAAACGGACTGAAACGAGTGGAAGAATCGAAAATAAAACGGAAACAATCGCGCCAATGATTAGCCCCATGAGTAAAGACACCCAAGATATTGAAAACTCAACCTTAAACGGCAGTATACCTTTCAACAATACCGGAACGAGCTGCTGTATTCCAATCCCAAGGAAAGACCCTACTATACTGCCAAGAATTCCCAGGACGAAGATTTGAATGAAAAAGATGTTGAATGCTTGCCAACCCGATGAACCCACGCATCGGAGAACGGCAACTTCATCTCGTTTTTCCGTTGCATAGATGTGTACGGAGCTGGCTACTCCAATGCATCCAAGTACAAGGGCAACAAAAGCGAGCAGTGAGAAGAAACGGTAAACGGAAAGGAATCCCTCACCCAATCCCTCCTTTCGCTCCTGAACGGTATCATAGGAATATCCCAATCGTTTCAGCGATGGTTCAATATTCTTGATGAGTGTTTGCGTTTCCTCCTCGGTCCCGGTCTTGAAAAAGCGTTTATAGTTTACACGGCTTCCGTACTGGACCAATCCAGTAGAGTCCAGTTCGTTCATCGAAATATAAATTGAAGGAGTAAATGAAGCCATGATCCCTCCACCGCCCGGAATATTTGATACTACACCTGCTACTTTAAAGACTGTGTTACCAAGCCGGAGCGAGTCGTCAGAACTTACTTCAAATTGACTTGCAAGCGTTTCATCCATCATTGCATACCGGCCAGTTTTGATCTTTTCGTAGGCATCGGCAGGTTGAGTTTCGATCTTACCATAGAATGGGAAGGGGCCCTCAAATGCGACGAGGCGAATGAGGCGTGACTGCCCGTTGTGAAGGAAGAGTACCATCGAGGCCATATCAGCTTCTGAAGCCTGATCGAGACGGGTAGAGTCAAAGATGGCAAGAAGCTCCTTTCCAAACTTTTTGTCACCATTGACAACCAGGTCTGCACCCACAAGTTCTTTTGCGTTACGGTCAATATCGTTCTCCATGATCCGGCTAAACGAATCGAGCGCCACAACGGCTGCAATACCGGTTATTAGTGAGGCAGTAAACAGCAGCAACCTGGAAAAGTTGTGTCGTGAATCTCTCCATGCCATTGCCCAAACCCAACGGTCCCTGAAAATGGATTTTGTTTCGCGTTTGAGCTTGATAATGTATTCGATCATGTAATGGCTTTTGGATTAGACTGACTGCAGCTGATGTATCTCTTCTTCAAGTCTGCCTCCGCGCATTCGAAGGATACGTCTCGTGCGTTGGGCGAGCTCAAGGTTATGCGTGACCAGTACAAGAGTCGTCCCCTTTTCTTTATTCATTCCAAACAGAAGCTCCGTGATGTGTTGCGCATTCTCTTCGTCAAGATTGCCCGTAGGCTCATCTGCAAAAAGGATCTTAGGATCAGTGATAAATGCCCTTGCCATTGCCACACGCTGCTGCTCACCGCCTGAAAGCTGTGAGGGGTAGTGATGAGAACGTTCGCCAAGACCTACTCGTGCCAATAGCTCCTTGGCCTTGCTCGACGCGTCACGGGATCCCCTTAGTTCTAGAGGAACCATGACATTTTCCAAAGCAGTAAGGGTCGACAACAATTGAAAGTTCTGAAATACGAATCCGACATACTGGTTCCGTAGGTACGCACGGTCATCTTCATCCATCACGTTTAACTTAAATCCCATAAGAGACAGCGTTCCAGACGTCGCGGTATCCAGACCGGCGCAAAGACCCAGTAATGTTGTCTTTCCGCTTCCCGAAGGACCTATTATCGCCAACGAATCACCCTGACCTACGGAAAACGAGACGTTATCCAACACCATTAGCTCCCTGCCGGCAGAACGGTATACTTTTGTCAGATTTTCAGCTTGAAGAATGGATGTTGACATGATTTTTGTTTAGACCAATTATGATAATAAAGCGTTATTACGCTAAAATTGTTTCAGTTTCAAAGAAAAGACAAATGAGTTTATGTCTATGGTCGTAAAAAACCTGCTAATTATTTCATTCCTGGTGCTATTTCAGACCGCCCCTCCCAAGCTGATTCTTTTTTACGGCGATAGTTTGACAGCAGGCTATGGGTTATCCACGGAAGACGCATTTCCCGCTATTGTTGAGGAGAAACTGAATAAAAAGGGCAAGCCAACGAAGGTGGTAAATGCCGGACTTAGCGGCGAAACGACTGCCGGTGGACTAAATCGTCTCGATTGGGTGTTGAAACAGCCCGTCGATATTTTTGTTCTGGAACTTGGCGGAAACGATGGATTAAGAGGATTGCCGCTGGATCAAACAGAAAAAAACCTTCAGGCTATTATAGATAAAGTAAAGACAAAGTATCCCAAAGCAAAGATCGTAATTGCTGGTATGCTTGTGCCTCCGAATATGGGTCCAGACTATTCTGCAGGCTTTCGCAAAATTTTTCCGGAACTGGCGAAGAAAAATAAAGCAGCACTCATTCCATTTCTCTTGCAGGATGTCGCAGGAAACGAAAAGCTAAATATTCCTGACGGTATACATCCGAACGTTGAAGGCCACAAGATCGTAGCTGATAATGTATTAAAAGTTATCGAACCGCTGCTTTAGTCAATAGTCCATGGTCGATGGTCCATCGTCCATCCTTAGTTGGTTGGTCCATAATAAATTAAGCGGCCTTTGCGCCCCGATAACTATCGGGATTGCGCCCATTGCGCCTGCCCCGATTCGTCGGTGGTGAAATGGATTTAATCAATACACTCATCCTTCAATGTTGAACAATCTATCAAACTAGGGACTATCGACTATGGATCATTGACTACCGATAAAAGGTTCAAAAAAAATTCAAAACCTCCTCAATAACTGTTATAATTACTCTGTCAACACCTGGTTATTGATATCTGCTAAGTAATATGAAGGTTGCTGTATTTATTCCTTGTTATGTAGATCAATTTTATCCCCAGGTTGGAATTGCAACTTTGGAGCTACTGGAGAAATATGGCGTCTCTGTATCGTATCCTGAAAATCAAACATGCTGCGGACAGCCAATGGCCAATGCAGGGTTTGAACATCTGACAGGACCTTGCAATGACCTTTTTATTAGGAATTTTTCCGGCTACGATTACATAGTAGCACCCTCCGGAAGCTGCGTCTTGCATATCAAAGACCATCTTCACTCGAAATCAATGGAGAACGATGCAAAGGAAATTCGTGAAAGAATATTCGAACTCACGGAATTTCTCACAGACATTCTGAAAGTGGAAAACGTTCCATCAAAGTTTTACCACAAGGTTGGATTACATCAAAGCTGCCACGGTCAACGTGGTTTAAAACTTTCACAAATGACAGAATTAATAGCACCAGGATTTTCCAAACCTGAAAAGCTGTTAAGTATGGTTGAAGGATTGGAGCTTATTCAACTTGATAGAAAAGACGAGTGCTGCGGGTTTGGAGGAACGTTTAGTGTGAGTGAAGAAGCTGTGGCGGTAAAAATGGGCAAAGACCGCTTGGCAGACCATCTTCAGTATGGCGCCGAATTTATTACTGCAAATGATATGTCGTGTCTGATGCACCTTGATGGTATACTTCGGCGACAACGCAGTGCGACTAAAGTGATACATATTGCTGAGATCTTAAACCGTGGCAAGTGATGGCTCCTGAAACCAACACTTCTGATCACGCCACGCTCGCGGAAAAATTCAATAAAGATGAACCGCGTGTAAATTGGCACGATGAAACGTTGTGGTTCATCCGGAAAAAACGAGATAAGGCAGCATGGCAGATACCTGAATGGGAACAGTTGCGGGAAATAGCCTCGCAGGTAAAAAACAACGTACTGAGTAACCTTTACGAATATCT
>Ga0111539_10005201_pt1 | contig 16858 bp, 20 predicted proteins | sample RhiMethybrSRZTD1_FD_79667 | JGI IMG/M metagenome (GOLD analysis project Ga0111539, IMG submission 79667) | Populus rhizosphere microbial communities from Tennessee, USA - Rhizosphere MetaG P. TD hybrid SRZTD1 (version 2) (version 2) | ecosystem: Host-associated > Plants > Roots > Rhizosphere >... | reverse complement strand
TCGCCGAGCTCGCTCCAGAGGTTCTTCGGCTTGCGCTCGCGGTTCTCGGAGATGACGGCGTTCGCCGCGCGCAGGATCGCGTTCGTCGAGCGGTAGTTCTGCTCGAGAGCGATCTGCTTCGCCCCGCCGAAGTCGCGTTCGAACTCCATGATGTTGCGGATGTCCGCGCCGCGGAAGGCGTAGATGGACTGATCGGGGTCGCCGACGGCGAAGACGTTCTGGTGCTCGCCGGCGAGGAGCTGCAGCAGCCGGTACTGCGCGTGGTTCGTGTCCTGGTACTCGTCCACGAGGACGTAGCGGAAGGCCTTCTGCCAGCGCTTGCGCGCCTCGGGGAAGCGCTCCAGCACCTGCACGGTGAGCATGAGGAGATCGTCGAAGTCCACTGCGTTCGAGGCGAAGAGCCGCCCCTGGTAGAGCTCGTAGACGTCGGCGACGGTCTGGTCGTAGAAGGACGAAACGCGCGCCTTGTAGTCGTCGGGGGTGATCAGCAGGTTCTTGGCGTTGGAGATCTGCGAGTGGATCCCGCGCGGGACGAAGCGCTTCGGGTCGCGCTCGAGCTCCTCCAGGCAGAGCTTCACGACGCGCACCTGGTCGGCCTGGTCGTAGATCGTGAAGTTCGAGCGGTAGCCGAGCTTCGGCGCCTCGGTCCTGAGGATGCGTCCGCACGCCGAGTGGAACGTCATCACCCACATCGTCCGGGCGATGCCGCCCAGGACGCCTTCGAGCCGCTCGCGCATCTCCCCCGCCGCCTTGTTCGTGAAGGTGATCGCAAGGATCTCCTGCGGCTTGACGCCGACCGCCGAGACGAGATGGGCGATCCGGTACGTGAGCACGCGGGTCTTCCCCGAACCGGCGCCGGCGACCACGAGCACCGGGCCTTCGGTCGCAAGCACGGCTTCCCGTTGGGCGGGATTCAGGTCCGCGAGGTACTGATCGGGCGACGTGACGGCCACGGCGTCAGCCTAGCGAGCCGCGTGATCGGCCAAGGCGGACTCGACCCATGCGGTCGCGGCAGCGAGCGCCTCGTCGTCCGCCGACTTGAGCACGACCGTCACCTCCGGCCCGTCGTCCAGGAAGCGTGGATAGCTCCCGACCGTGACGTCCGGATGGCGCCGCGTGGCCTCCTCGAGGATCCCGACGATCTGGCCCTCGCCCGTGCGGTAGCTCCGGCGCCAAGTCTCGATCGGCCGGCCGGCGAACCGGTCCGCCACGGTCTCGAACATCGCCTCCATCTCACTCGGCAGGCCGGGCAGGACGACGACGTTCTCGACCACGAAGCCGGGCGCGCCCCCTAACGGGTTTAGAAGAGGCTCGGCCCCGCGAGGCAGACAGGCCCACCGGGCGGCATAGTCGCCGAGGCCGCGCGGCTCGAACCGGGCGCGGAGGACGGTTGCCACCTCGGCGATCTCCTCGCACTCGCGGCCGAACGCGGCCGCGACACCTTCACGCGTGATGTCGTCGGGAGTCCCTCCGAGCCCGCCCGTCACGAAGACGTGCTCGACCCTGGACGCTTCGGCGCGGAGGAAGGAGGCGATCTCCTCGATCTCGTCGCGTACCGCGGCGATCAGCCGCACCTCGACCCCGAGGCCGGCAAGCCGCCGGGCAAGCCAGGAGGCGTTCGTGTTCTCGGTGTCGCCGGAGACGATCTCGTTGCCGACGGTCAGGATGACGGCGCGAGCCACGCGGCCGATTCTAGGGACAGGTTCACGGCGCGGACGATAGGGGCTTCCTCGATCCAATCGACGACGCTCACGGCGGCTAGGGGCTGGTCCAGGCGGAAGATCGCGTCGTCCGCGAGCCCCAGGACGTTGCCGAGGATGACGCGGTTCACTCCCGCATGCGCCACTAACGCCGCCGACGCCGTCTCGCGCCGTATCTCACCGACCGCAGCAAGGACACGGGCTTGGAGCTCGCCGAAGTTCTCGCCGCCCGGGAAGCGCGTGCGGGTCGGCTGGGTCATCCACGAGCGATACAGCTCGGGGTCGCTCCGTTCCAGCTCGTCGAAGCGCCTCCCCTCCCACTCGCCGAAATCGATGTCCACGAGGCCGGGGTGAATGGCCATTTCGATTCCGCGCTCGCGAACGAGAAACCCGGCCGTCTCTCGAGCTCTCCGCAACGGGCTTGCATAGACAGCGTCAAGCGGAACAGGCTGCAGCCACAGGGCGACCCGTTCGGCCTGCGCCCGCCCCGTCGGTGAGAGCGGTGGGTCGAGCCTTCCGTAGATCCGTCCTCGCATCGCGTCGGGCTCGGCGTGGCGCACGATGATGAGACGGGTCACACCGTCGCCACCGCGGCGAGGAGGGCGCCCAGCGTAGCGGCCTCGATTCCGGCGCCGAGCACGTCGCCGGTCGCGCCACCCAGACGGCGCCAGGCGACGAAAGCGACGAGGGCAGTTCCCGCAGCCGCTCCTGCCGCGAGGGCAAAGCCACGTACCCCGGTGAGTGCGAACACGACCGCAGCTGCGAGCACGAGTCCCGCGACTCGCTCCCAGGGACGCGGCTCGTCCGTGAGCGCGCGCCCGCTGCCGACGCCGGAGCGCGCGTACGGAAGCGCCCAGCCGATGACGAGCGGTGCCGCCCTGCCGAGTGCGAAAGCAGACACGACAACAGCCAGAAGGCCTGTCTCGCCGAGAAGAGCCGCGATTGCACCGACCTGAAAGAGCACGTCGACGACGAGCGCCACGACACCGAAGGCCCCGACGGAGGGATCGCGGAGAATCTCGAGCGCGCGCTCAGGGGTCGCTCCGCCTAGGGAGTCCGCAAGATCTGCAACCGCGTCCAAGTGAATCGCCCCGGTGATCACGGCGTGGAAGGCAACTGCCACGGCTGCTGCGAGGAAGACAGGCAGGACCTTCGCCAGGCCGATCGCGACGAGCCCCGTGGCCGCACCGACGGCCGCCCCCACCAGCGGGAAGAAGACGCTTCCGCGCGCAACGTCGCGAGCGTCGAGGATCATCCAGGCGGCGACGGGGACGCGGGTCAGAAAGGACACAGCTCCTGCGCCTCTCCGCAAGATCGCAGGGCTAGCGATCGCTCACCCCTGCATCCTCGAACGTCGCCATCTCCGCCATGACCGCAAGCGCCGAATTGACGATCGGAATCGCGAGTGCGGCTCCGCTTCCCTCGCCGAGGCGAAGTCCGAGATCGAGGAGAGGCTGCAGCCCGATTGCCTCGAGCACGAGCCCGTGCCCGGGCTCCGGGGCCCGGTGCGACGCAACCATGTAGTCGGCGACAGCGGGGACCAGCCGTGCGGCGACGAGAGCGGCGGCGGCCGTGACGAATCCGTCGAGAACGACGATCTGCGCGTTGGCGGCGGCGGCCAGGCAGACACCGGTGAGGACCGCCACCTCGAATCCCCCCAGAGCTGCGAGCGTGCCCAGCGGATCGCCCGCGCGGTCCGCGTTGGCCCCGAGCGCCCGTTGGACGACCTCGATCTTCCGGGAGAGCCCGGCGTCGTCGATTCCCGTGCCCCTTCCGCAGACGAGCCTGGGCTCGGCAGGGAGCAGTGCGGCCGCGAGTGCGCTCGCTGCGGTCGTGTTGCCGATCCCGAGCTCACCGACCGCGATCAGGTCGAAGCCTGAGCGCCCAAGCTCCGCGGCGAGGTCGATTCCCGCGGCGATGCCGTTCTCCGCTTGATCCCGACTCATTGCGGGACCCTGAGTCGCGTTCGCCGTTCCGGAGCCAAGACGAAGGGGGCGGATCAAGTCGCCGCGGACGGCTTCGCGCGCGCCCGCGTCGACTACGACCAGCTCCGCTCCGGCCTGCCGCGCGAGGACGTTGACCGCTGCTCCTCCCGCGGAGATATTCGCCAGCATCTGCACCGTGACCTCGGCCGGGTAGGCGCTTACCCGCTCCTCGGCGTAGCCGTGATCTCCTGCCGCAAGAACGATCGCCGCGCGGAGTGGTTCGAGGTCTGCGGTGCGCCGGGCCGCGGCGATACGAACGACGAGTCGCTCGAGCTCGCCGAGGCTCCCTGTCGGCTTCGTCTTCCGATCGAGTCGACGCTGGGCTTCGTCGCCGCACGCCTTGTCGGCGGACCGGATCGCCGGAATAGTGATCATCGCTCGAGGCGGAGCGTCCGTCCGGCGACTACGAGCAGCGCCTCGTCCGCGACGCCGGCGAAGGCCGCGTTGACTCGTCCGAGGACGTCCCGATAGCGTCGGCCGAGCGGCGTCGACGGGACAATCCCGAGCCCAACCTCGTTCGTCACGACCACGGAGGGAGCCGGCCTCTCCGCCGCGACTTGCGCGGCTCGGGCTCCCTCTGCCTCGATCGCTTCGTCCTCCCAACCCCGGTCGATCAGGTTCGAGACCCAGAGGGAGAGACAGTCGAGGATGACGAATGCATCCTCGGGAGCGGCCTGGAGGGCCGACCGGACGTCGACCGGCTCCTCCACGGTCGTCCACGTCAGTGGCCGCTCGGCCCGGTGCGCTTCGATCCGCGCGGCCATCTCCTCGTCGCCCGCCTCCCCGGTCGCGATGAAGACGACGGTCTCGGCGACGGCGGCCCGGCGGACGGCCAGGCCGGACTTCCCGCTGCGGGCACCGCCGAGGAGAAGTGTCAGGCTCACGATCCGACCCGCTCCTCCGTCTCCACGTGTGGACGAAGAGGAATGACCGCGATCGAGTCACCGTCGGAGACCACACGAACCGAGGCGCCGTAGTGACGAGCGATCGTCTCCTCGGTGAGCACCTCCCCCGGGAGCCCGCTCACCGCCTCCCGCCCGCCGTCGATGAGGACCAGCCGGTCCGGATACTGGCCGGCGACGGTGAGATCGTGCATCGCGCTGAGCACCGTCAGCGACTTACTCGTTCGCAGGTCGGCCACGAGCTCGAGCACCTGCTGCTGGGCGCCGACGTCGAGTGCGGTGGTGGGCTCGTCCAGAACGATCAGACGGGCGTCCTGCGCCATGGCCCGAGCAAGAACCGCCCGCTGGCGCTCTCCGCCGCTCAGAGAGCCAAGCCGTCGATCCGCGAGCTGTGCGACGTCGAGCCGAGCGAGCGCCGAGCGGCACACGTCCACGTCTCTCGCCTCGGGCGCGCCCGTGTAGCCGAGATGCGGCGTGCGGCCGATGACGACGTATTCGAGCACGGTCATGTCCTGAGGAATCACCGGCGCCTGCGGAACGAGCGCCACGCGCCGGGCCACCTCGCGCCGCCCGAGACCGGCGATCTCATCGCCGAAGAGCCGGATGGAACCGGCATATGGAACGAGCCCGCCCACTGCACGCAGGACCGTCGTCTTCCCGGCCCCGTTCGGCCCGATGACGCCCAGCCACTCGCCTTGCTCCACCTCGAGCGCGAGGCCGTCGACGACGACAGCTCCGTCGAGCTCGACTCGGAGCCCCTCGACGGCCAGAGGCGTCACGTGCCCACCATCCTCGTCGCCCGCAGGACGAGGGCGAAGAACGGAGCGCCGAAGAAGGCCGTCACCACGCCGATGGGAAGCTCCGCAGGTGCGACCACGGTCCGGGCGAGGACGTCGGCGAGGACGAGGAACGCGGCCCCGAAGCAGAGTGAGAGCGGGAGGACAATTCGGTAGCTCGTGCCGACGACGAGACGGATTGCGTGCGGGATGATGATCCCAACGAAGGCGATCAAGCCGCTGAACGCGACTGCCGCCGCCGTCCCCAGGGTGGCTGCGGCGAGCACGACGAGGCGGACGCGGGAAACGTCCACGCCGACGCTCGAGGCCTCCTCGTCTCCGACGGCCAGGACGTCGAGCAGCCGCCGGTGGAGTAGGAGCACGGCCCAGCTGACGACCATGTACGGCAGGGCGAGCGCCACCTCCCGCCAGCCCGAGGTCTCGAGCTGGCCGAGGATCCAGGCGTAGACCTCTTGCACCGTGTCGGTGTTCTGCTGCTGGACGAAGGTCTGCACGGCGGTCAGAAACGAGGCGACCGTCACCCCGGCAAGGATGAGCGTCGCCGTCGTCCGCCCGGCGACCGATCGCCCGAGGAGGTAGGCCGCTCCGACGCCGAGCATCGCCCCCACGAACGCGGCGAGCGGTCTTAGGTCGCGGCTCGCGCCTCCATGGGAGTACGCGATCACGAGCGTCGCCCCGAGCCCGGCCCCGGCGGCCGCACCGAGGAGATACGGATCCGCGAGCGGGTTTCGGAACACGCCCTGGTAGGCAGCCCCGGCCGAGGCGAGCATCGCGCCCACGAGAAGCCCGAGGGCGACACGCGGTGCGCGGATCTGCCAGAGGATGGCGTCCTCTGTCGCCGTCATGGGCGACTTCACGTTCAGGAAAGGCACATGACTCAACAACTCGCGGCCGATCGAGCTCAGACCGAGATCGACCGGCCCGACGGCGAGAGCAACGAGCGCGGCGGCGGCGACGCTACCGAGCCCCGCCGCGAGCCACGCTGCGCTCAGTCCCGGCAGGGTCGCCGCACGCCGCTGCCGAACGGCGATCACGTCCCCGCTTCCTGGAACGCCTCGGCGACGATCTCGGCGAAGTCGACGATGCGCGGCCCCCAGCGGGAGGCAATGTCGTCATCCACGGGAACGACGTCTCCGCCCTTCACCGCCGAGAGCTGATCCCAGCCCGGCCGAGAGCGAACGGTCTTTTCGCTCTGGCCGCAGCACCTCGTGTCCGACAGGACGATCACATTGGGATCCGAATCGACGACGTACTCGGCCGAAAGCTGCGGATAATCAGGTGCTTTCCCGCCTGCCGCGTCGGCGATGTTCGTCGCTCCGAGAAGCGCGTAGACGGAGCCGATGAACGTCTGCGAGGTCGCAGAGTAGAAGTCGGGGCTGATCTCGTGGTAGACGGTGAGCCCTGCGCCGGGCTTGTCTTCCGCGAGGCCTGCGATGCGGCTCTTCATGTCGGTGACCACCTGAGCCGCGGCGTCGGAGTGGCCCGTGACGTCGCCGAGCTCTTCGATCTGCGCGTAGGCGCCTTCGAGGTCGGTCGGCGCGGCCTGAAGAAGGACGGGGATGTGGAGCTTCCTGAGCCCCTCGACGACATCGGTGGGGTCGTACGAGATGACGACGAGATCGGGCTCGTAGTCGGCGATCGCCTCAACGTTCGGCTGGTAGCTGGAGAGCTTCGTGTGCGGAGCCTCGGCGGGGTAGTTCGACTGGTCGTCGACCGCAACGAGCTGGTTCCCGGCACCGATCGCAAAGAGCGACTCCGTCGCAGGCGGCGAGAGCGAGACGATACGTTCGGGGGCCGGAGCCGAGGCCTGCGTCGAAGCCGGCGCGGACGACGTGGACGACGACGAGCCCTGGGAGCTCCCGCACGCAGCGAGCACCAGAGCAAGAAGGACGGCCACGAGGGCCATCGGGGAACGACGAAGCACGTTTCCTCCTTCCGCGAGGGGAACGGATCTGAAGGCGGACGGCAGGTCTTCTGACTCGGGGCTCCCTCTCGCGCCGCCTTCCCGGCCCGCGGCCAGTGGCATCGGGCGGAGAGCGTCTCCCCTTACAGCGGCGGGACCGTGCCGGACTCGCACCGGCTTCCCTTTCCGCTCGCCTTATGTGTGGCGGGAGGCTATCAGGCGGCCGGGAAAGGCTCGCCGAACGCTTCGCGCAGGGCGGCCTCTACCTCGGTGCGCGTCGCGACGAGGAAGCGCACGGGGCGCTCCAACTCGCCGAGGACGGCGTCGAGAGCGGCGTCGTCGGACGGGTCGGCGATGACGACGCAGACCGCGGTGCCTTCGAGCTTGTACGGAAGCGCCAGGTACCGGCGCGCCGAGGACTCCGACAGGAGATCGACGGCCTCGTGGTCGAGGTCGTGCTTGCCGAGGTCGACGAACTCGAGCCCCTCCTGCTGGGCGACGATCTGCGCGAGCTCACGCTCGTCCACGAGCTCGTCCTCGACGAGCACTTCGCCCAGCCGGCGTCCACTGGCCCGAGCAGCTGCGAGCGCAGCGTCGAGCTGCACCGAGGAAAGTAGCCCGGCGCGGACGATCAACTCACCGAGCGGGAGGTCCCGCTCCTGGTTGTGGGCCGCGAATGCCATGACGCTGGTGGAAGAACCTGCCAGATGGATCGGCTGGAACGGCACCTCGGGCCATCCCCCCGTCGGGGCACTACGCTCTGGGCGTGACCGCAACCCGCATCAGCCCTTGGATCCCGGTCGTTCTCTGGGCCGCAGTCATCTTCACGCTCTCGTCCGTGCCGGATCTAGGCACGGGTCTCGGTACGTGGGACCTCGTCCTGCGGAAGATCGCGCACACGGTGGAATACGCGCTGCTCGGCGCGCTTCTCTACCGCGCAATTCGCCACGCGCCCGCGGCGCTGCTCATCGCCTCCGCCTACGCGGTCACGGACGAGGTACACCAGACCTTCGTCTCGGGGCGGCACGGCTCCCCCGTCGACTGGCTCATCGACACCGCCGGCGCCGCCATCGGTGTCGCCATCGCGGTCCGCATATGGCGTTGAGCCCGGTCGCCATCGACCTCGACGCAGCGCTCGGCGACACGCGCCCGCTCTGGGACGACTTCCTGGTCGATGCTGCGCGGCGCTACGCCTCCATCGCGCCGCTGGATCCTTCGACGCTTCCCGAGGATCGCGGTGCCGCGGCCGAGGAGCTCGACCGCTGGGCCGAGCAGGGCGTCGGCGACTGGCGCGGCGCGCTCGAGCGTTTCGCGGAGGACCGGGCGCCCGTCCACTTCCGGCCAAGCGCCGATGCGGCCACGGCTCTCCGCGCGCTGGCCGCGACGGGCCGGCGGCTCGGCGTGTACACGGACGCGCCCGCCGAGCTGGCCGCTGTTGCACTGGCCCACCTCGGAGCCGGCCGCCGCGTCGAGCTCGTCGAAGCCGGCGCAGGCGCCCGCGAGCGCCTCCTCGCAGAGCTCGGGCCCGAGACTGCCGTCGCGGCGAGTCGCGACGACCTCGTTAGGATCAGTGAGAGTGGAAGCGAAGAATCTTGACGACCGCCAGCTGGACGCGATCCTCGAGCGGCTCGACGGCCTGACCGCCGAGCTGCACTCGCTGAACAAGCGCCTCGACCACGGCGAGGGTCTTCTTCGGATTGCGCACGAGCTCACGACGCTCAACGACTCACTGCAGGCGCTCGCCTACGCGGCGCTCGGCCACCAGGGCCCGCAGGTCCGCCGCCGCCGAACCGGCTAGCCGTGAATAGCGGCTATGAGGGGAATGATCAGGATCGCGACGATGTTCGTGATCTTGATCATCGGGTTGATCGCGGGGCCGGCGGTGTCCTTGTAGGGATCGCCGACGGTATCGCCTGTGACCGCCGCGGCGTGGGCCTCTGAGCCCTTGCCGCCGTAGGCGCCGTCCTCGATCAGCTTCTTCGCGTTGTCCCAGGCGCCGCCGCCGGAGGTCATTGCGATGGCGAGGCAGATCCCCGTGACGATCGTCCCGATGAGGAGGCCGCCGAGGAGCTCCGGTTTGATGATCCCCGCCGCGATCGGGAAGAAGATCGGGATCGCCGCGGGCAGCATCATCTTCTTGATCGCCTCGGCGGTGACGATGTTGACCGTGCGCCCGTATTCGGGCCTGCCGGTCCCCTCCATGATCCCCGGGATCTCGCGGAACTGGCGCCGCACCTCCTCCACGACCTGTCCGCCGACGCGGCCGACGGCCTGCATGGCGAGCGATGCGAAGAGGAACGGCATGAGGCCGCCGATGAAGAGGCCCGCGATCACCCACGAGTCCGAGAGATCGAACGTCGGGTTGATGCCCTCGTTGGAGAGCTCCGAGGTGAAGCCGTCGAAGAGGACGAGGGCCGCGAGGCCCGCCGAGCCGATCGCGTAACCCTTGGTGACGGCCTTCGTCGTGTTGCCGACCGCATCGAGCGGGTCGGTCACGCCGCGCACTTCCTCCGGCAGGTCGGCCATCTCGGCGATCCCGCCGGCGTTGTCGGTCACAGGGCCGTACGCGTCGAGGGCGACGATCATGCCGGTCATGGAGAGCTGGGCCATGACCGCGACGCCGATGCCGTACAGGCCTGCGAGGCCCGCTGCTCCAACGATCCCCGCCGCGATGACGAGGATGGGCAGCGCCGTCGCCTGCATTCCGATCGCCAGGCCTTCGATGATGTTGGTCGCGTGCCCGGTCGTCGAGGCGCGGGAAATGCCCTTCACGGGTAGCCATCGGGTGCCCGTGTAGAACTCCGTGATCGCCACGAGCAGGAAGGTGACGGCGAGGCCGATCAGCGCGCAGCCGTAGAGCTCCCAGAAGTTGTATTTCCCGCCGTCGAAGGCGAGCGTCACGGGGATGAAGCCGATCGCCGAGAGCACCGTCGAGACTGCGACGGCCTTGTAGAGCGCGTTCATGATCGAGCCGGTGCGCCCGATACGGGCAAAGAACGTGCCGAGCACCGATGCGATCACGCCCACTCCGCCGAGCGCCAGCGGTAAGACGACGACTCCGGAAGACGGGAAGTTGATCGCGCCGAGGAACATGACCGCCACCGCCGTCACCGCGTAGGTCTCGAAGAGATCGGCCGCCATTCCGGCGCAGTCGCCGACGTTGTCGCCGACGTTGTCGGCGATCACGGCCGGGTTGCGCGGGTCGTCCTCGGGGATTCCCGCCTCGACCTTGCCGACGAGGTCGGCGCCCACGTCGGCGGCCTTCGTGTAGATGCCGCCGCCGAGACGGGCGAAGACCGAGATGAGCGAGCCGCCGAAAGCGAGGCCGATGAGGTTCCTCGTCGCCTCGTCGGGACTCTGGTCGAACCAGGACGTGAGGACCCCGTAATAGCCAGCGACGCCGAGCAGGCCGAGCCCGACGACGAGCAGGCCCGTCACCGAGCCGGCGCCGAAGGCGACAGCCAGAGCCGGCTTGACACCGCCCCTCGCAGCCTCGGCGGTGCGGACGTTGGCGCGGACCGCCACGTTCATGCCGATGAAGCCCGCGGCCGCCGAAAGCACGGCGCCGATGAGGAAACCGAAGGCGGTGAACCAGCCGAGGTCGTTCCAGAGCCCGATTCCGAGGAAGATGGCCGCGGCGACCCCGGCGATCGTCAGGTACTGGCGGCGAAGGTACGCCGAGGCGCCCTCTTGCACCGCCCGCGCGATCTCCTGCATCCGCTCCGTTCCGGCCGGAAGCTTGAGGATGCGGACGGTGAGCACGGCGCCCCAGCCAATGCCGACGCCCGCGCAGAGCAGGGCGAACAGGACGCTGTGATTCTGGAAGAAGTCAGTCACGAAGTCGAGGCCTGGACCGCGCAGATCCTGCAACTGATGCCGGATCCGGCGGCGGCATTTCTATCACAAGTCAGAAGCGTGCGCCCCGCAAGGCATTCGCGCAAAGATGCTCCTCAGGCTGCGGCGGAATCTTCGGGATGACCGTGAAGAGAAGCTCCCGCAGGCGCTCGTTGTTCTCGTTGAACACGGTCACGACGTGTTCGTGGGAGACGGGCTCGGCGCCTTCGACCCCGACGTCGTGGTCCGTGACCATCGAGATGTTCGCGTAGCAGAGCTCGAGCTCGCGGGCCAGGTAGCCCTCCGGATATGCGGTCATGTTGATCGTGTCCCAGCCCATCTCCTGAAACCACCTCGACTCGGCACGCGTCGAGAAGCGCGGGCCCTGGATGACGACGACCGTGCCACCGTCGCGTGCCTTGATCCCGAGCTCCCCCGCCGTCTCGACGAGGAGCGCCCTCACGTCTGGGCAGAAGGGGTCGGCAGCCGAGACGTGGGTCGTCTCGGGCCCGTCGTAGAAGGTGTCTTCTCGCCCGCTCGTCCGGTCGACGAACTGGTCGCAGACCACGAACTCGCCGAGCTCGAGCTCGGCCTTCAGCGCACCGGAGGCGTTCGGCCCGATGATCCGGCGGACGCCGAGCTCCTTCATCGCCCAGACGTTCGCCCGGTAGGGGATCGCGTGCGGTGGGAGCTCGTGATTCAGGCCGTGGCGCGGCAGAAAGGCGACGCTCTTCCCGCCGATGTCGCCGATCGTGAAGGGCGCAGACGGCTTCCCGTATGGCGTCTCGACCTCTACCTGCTCGACGTCTTCGAGGAACGAGTAGAAACCAGAGCCCCCGAAGACCCCGATCTCAGCCCTCGCCATCCGCCCCCTCGCCGGCGGCCTGCGCGTAGGCAAGCTGCAGGCTGGCAACGGACTGGTTGAACTCCCGGATGAGCTCAACAGGGACGACGTTCTCGAGGACCGGCGTGAGCGCGACCATCGTGTCGATCGCGAGCTTCGCCTGCTGGAGGTCGCGGTCGTCCTTCGTGTCCTCGGTGAGCCCCAGCCGGCGGTAGCCGATCGAGGAGATCGTGATCAGCGTCTGGATGACGACGTCCTCGACCCGCAGACGGCGCAGCTCCTCCGCCAGCTGCTGGGCAAGCTGCTCCTCGTCGTTCAAGTGCTCAGACACGCACGGCCTCCAGGACTTCCTCGGCGTAGATCTCCTCCATGCTCCGCCCGGCCTCGTGCTTGGCGATCTGGCGCTCCGCGGGCGTGGCGGCCGGCACGGTGAGGAACGTCGCGACGCCGAGCTCCTCGGCCACCGGCATAGTCCACTGGAGGAGCTGCTCGATCCTCGCGCGCGCCGGCATGACGTCGCCGCTTCGCAGGTCGATCAGCGCACCGGAGAGCCCGTGCCGGATGGCGCGCCAGAGGTTTTCCTCGATCAGGCGATGTGGGTGGTCCGGCAGCTCCTCGCCCTCGTCGATCGCGCGTGCAATCCGAGCGGTCAGCGCGTACATGAACGCGGCGAGCGCCTGCGACTCGCCGAGCTCGGGCTGGCCGTCGCAGATCCGCAGCTCGACCGTTGGGAACGCCAGGTGCGGGCGCACGCTCCACCAGAGCTGCGTGTGCTCGGTGATCGACCCCGTGCGGTAGAGGAAGCGGACGTAGTCCTCGTACTCGGCCCAGTCGCGGAAGGCGTCCGGCACGCCGCAGCGCGGGAACATGCGCGTGAAGACCTCCGTCCGCGCGGAGTGGAGGTACGTGAAGACTCCTTCGACGAACGGCGAGCTGCCCGAGTAGGCCAGCAGCTCTGGGAGGAAGCCGCGGAGCGCGTTCGTGACCAGGATCGCCCGGTCGGCTCCCTTGATCCCCACGTGCACGTGGAGGCCGAAGGTGTTGTTGCGCCAGACGACGTAACGAAGGACCTCGTCGTTCCGGCGGTAATGCGGAGTGTCGATGATGCGCTGCTCCTGCCAGGGGCTCCACGGATGCGTCCCCGTGGCGCAGAGCGCGAGGTCGAGCTGTCCCGCCAGTTCGAGCAACTGTCGCCGCCGCTCCACCATGACCGCGGCCGCGTCGGCAAACGTCTCGCAGCGGCCTGTGCGGACCTCCACCTCGGATGCGATCAGCTCGCCGACGAGATGCTCTTCGACCTCCGTCCCCTGCGCGGCCGCCTGGAAGTCCTCGAAGCGGTTGACGAGGCCGAGGCCGCGAGGGTCGAGGATCGCAAACTCCTCCTCGACCGCGACGGTGAAGTCCTTGCCCGCATCGAAGCCCTCGCGAGCGGAGCGGATCTGTTCCTCGGGACTGAGCTTCTGGGCCTCACCCACGCGGCGAAAGTATCAGAGCGGCAATCGTCTCCCAGCTCCACCGCTCGACAGCGGCTGCGCGGGCGCCCGACGACAGCCGAGCCCAATCTGGGCGGGGAAGCGCGAGGATCACGTCGAGCTTCGCGGCGAGATCGGCGACGTCTCCAGGCTTGAACGAAGCCAGCGCTCGATGCTCCTCCGGATAGGCCGCCTCGAGCCCTTCGGCGACCTCGGCAAGTCCCGAATGGCGCGCGACGAGCGGCGGCGCGCCACACGCTGCCGCCTCGGCGGCAACCATGCCGAAGGCCTCCGGAAAGACGGACGGCGTGACGCTGACGTCAGCGAGCGGCCAGAGATGGCGGAGGTGGCGGTGCTCGAGGGCGCCGGTGAAGAGCACGCGCTCGCCCGCGGCCCGCTCCAGCTCTTCGCGCGCCGGCCCGAAGCCGACGACGACGGCTCGCGCGTCGACATGTGCGAGCGCGTCGAGTAGCAGGTGCACGCCCTTCTCTTCGCTGAGCTTCCCGACGTAGACGACCGTCGGCGCCTCCGCGGCGAAGAACTCGCCGAACCGCTCCGCATTGCCGGCGTCCGGGTCTCGCTCCGAGGCGGGCGCAGAGTCGCGTCCCGCCTCCTCGAGGAGCCCGGCGAGCGCCTCGTCCCGGGGTTCCGGCCGGAACTCCTCGACATCCACGCCGGGCGGGACCACCCGCACGCGCTCGGTCCAGCCCACGACCTCTGCGAGGACGGCGCGGATGTGCTCGGAGCCCGCAATCACCTCGGATGCGCTGGCAAGGCTCTTGCGCGCCCAGGCGCAGAGGTCCTCGTGCCCGCGCATCGAGAACTCGAGCTCCGAGCCGTGCGCCTTGACGGTGAACGGTATGCCGGCCGCGGCGCCGACCGGCGCTCCGAGGAGGACGTGGTTCGTGAGGAGGAAGTCGGCCGGCACGTGCTCGCGCACGGCGGCCGCGTTCTTCTCGACGAAGTGCTCCCGCTCAGCGGCAGTGAAATCCTGGAGGTAGCGGGCCTCCATGTCCTCGTAGCGGTCGAGCACGAAGACCGGGAGCGGCCCGTCGAGCGGCGGCCGGACGACCGTGGCGCCGCCGAGGTCGTAGTCCTCCGGATGGGGCTCCTGGCAGAAGACGACGACCTCGTGGCCGAGCCGGGCCCAAGCCCGCGCGAGCGCCCGCGTATAGACGTTCGACCCCGTTCCGCCCAGGAGGTAGCCGTGCCAAATGAGAACCTTCATGCGTGGAAGATCCTGACGCACCGTTGGTCGAGCGGGCGCAGCGAGGCGACCGCTGGGCGTTCGAGCAGCTCGTCGAGCGGCACCAGAACCGCCTCTTCACGCTCGCGGCGCGAACGCTCGGCTCCGCGGACGAGGCGGCCGACGCAGTCCAGGAGGCGTTTATCCGGGCCTGGCTCGGCCTCCCTCGCTTTCGCGGCGGCTCGCTGTTTTCGACCTGGCTTTACCGGATCGGCGTCAATGCGGCCCACGACCAGCGGCTCAAGCGACGCACCGAGCCGCTCGACGAGACACACGAGCCCGCCGACCCGCGAGACTCCTTCCAAGCGAGCGAGCTCTCGAGCGCGCTGCAGGACGCGCTGAACCAGCTCGATGAGGACTACCGCGTCGCCGTCGTCCTGTACGACGTCCTCGGCCGATCGTACGCGGAGATCGCCGAGCTGACCGAGGTCGCCGAAGGTACGGTGAAGTCGCGGATCTTCCGCGGCCGAAGCCGGCTGGCGGAGCTCCTGGGAACAAGGACGGCCGAGGAATAGTCCAAGGCATGGTGGCCGAGACACACCCACACGACATCGAGCTCTTCGAGTACGTCGAGGAGGAGCTCCCGCCGGCACGGCGCGACGAGATCGCGGCGCACCTCGCGACCTGCGACGTCTGCGCCGAGCAGGTGATGCAGGCAGCGGCAGGACGCGAGGCTCTGCGAGAGACCACGCTCCTCGAGCTCCCGGAAGGCCGCCGCGAAGAGATTCTGAGGAACCTCCCCGCGCCCGAGCGGTACCCGCGTGAGCGGCGCGGCTTCTTCTCGAAGCCGCTTCTCGCCGGAATCGCCGCACTCCTCCTCGTCGCGGCGCTCGCTGCCGTCCTCGTCAAGACGGGCGGCAACTCGGGCATGGAGAGCAGCGCGGGCCCAACCGCCGGAGGCGCTGCCGAAGCGACCGCAACCAGCGGAGGGGGCAGCAAGGCAGAGGATGCTCACGCGGCGGGCCTCTTCGCCGGCGGATCCCCCGAGGATGTGGCAGACGACCTGCAGCGCAAGGGATTCGATGCCTCCGTCCAGCAGGATCGCGTCGTCGTCCACGGCGCCACGAAGGCACAGGTCCGAGAAGCCCTTGCAGACCGCGGCCCCGGCGACGTCGAGGTTGTGGTTAAGAACCCGTAAACCGCGCAGGGAACGCGGCCGGACCGACGAAAACCGTCGGTCCCATGCGGCAAAGCGCCCTCCTTGTGTGCCTCGTCGTGGCCACAGTTCTCGCGCTGCCGGCCACAGCGCACGCCGTCACGAACCCGCAAATCCCGGGTCTTCAGGTCGCACTGAAGTCGCGCGGCTTCTATGCGGGCCCCATCGACGGCATCGCCGGGCCGATGACCGCCAGCGGTGTCCGGCGCTTCCAACGCCACGTCGGCATCGTCGTCGACGGGGTCGCCGGCCCGATCACGTGCCGGAAGCTCGGCCGGCTCGGACACCCGCTGTTCGGCAAGCGTCATCTGATCGCCAGCGGCAACGTCGGCTGGGACGTGTCCGTCCTCGAGTTCTTCCTCAAGCGCCGGGGCTTCTGGCCCGGCACGGTCGACGGGCATTTCACCGACCGCACGAGGCGCGCCGTGATGCGCTACCAGCGCATCCGCCACCTCGCCGTCGACGGACTCGTCGGCCCGCAGACGCTCGCAACATTCGGCGTGCGTCGAGCGGTGCCCCAGCCGACCCACTCGACGACGCGCCGCTCTGGCAGCGGCGTGCGCGCGCTTCTCACGTACTGGGCGCACTACTACGGCCTCAGCCCGAGCCTCGTGAAGGCGCTCGCCTGGCAGGAATCGGGCTTCCAGCAAGACGTCCGCTCGAGCGTCGGGGCGCGCGGGGTCATGCAGGTGACGCGACAGACGTGGTCGTACGTGGAGATGGTCCTGCTCGGGCACAAGGTGCGCCACGGGAAGGACGGGAACATCCACGTCGGCGTCGCCTACCTCCGCCAGCTCCTGCACGAGTTCCATTTCAACGTCCGGCGCGCAGTGGGTGCGTACAACCAGGGCCCCGCCGCCGTCCGTGCGCACGGCCTCTATCCGAAGACGCGCAAGTTCGTGGCGAACGTGCTCGCCCTACGCCGCCGCTTCTCCTAGCACTCTCCCCCGGACCAAACGAAAAGAGGGGAAAACGGGATCTCTCACCTCGAAGGTTGCGGCCTCCTCCGAGGATGTCCC
>Ga0111539_10005200_pt1 | contig 16862 bp, 10 predicted proteins | sample RhiMethybrSRZTD1_FD_79667 | JGI IMG/M metagenome (GOLD analysis project Ga0111539, IMG submission 79667) | Populus rhizosphere microbial communities from Tennessee, USA - Rhizosphere MetaG P. TD hybrid SRZTD1 (version 2) (version 2) | ecosystem: Host-associated > Plants > Roots > Rhizosphere >... | reverse complement strand
CAACTCATCGGCTCAGCGGTGGGATGAGCGTTGGCTCTCCGCTTTCCAACGACTCGTAAGCAGCGAGCACAATCTCCAGATCGCGTCTCCCATCCTGTGGTAGCGTGACCGGTGGTCTGTCTTCGGAAACTGCTGCCATGAACTCTTCAAACTCACCACGATAGCCGGTCGGATCGTTGTCTTTCACTGATCTACGAACTTGCTGCAGCGACGGACGCATTAGTTTGTCTCGTAATGAATGTGGCCGTACAAACGAGAGAGCGCGAGTCAGAAGACGCGGCGTCACCGGAAAGTAATCATAGAAACGTGCCCCGGGCCAGAAATGAAATGTACCGAGATCTCCTGCCACTACGATATCCGGGAGGTGTCCACGCTGTGTGGACCAACTCAACAACATGTGAGTTTGCCAACCGAGATCACTGGAGAACATGACCTGTACGCTATCTTCACCTTCGATCTTTGTGTGAATTTGCATTGCGCGAGATGCGAACACCCGATCCGGTTCTCCCATCAGCAGCCGCATAGCGCGTACATAGTGAACTCCGATATCGATCATTACGCCGCCACCCATACGATCTTTAGTGGCCGCCCAACCTCTCGGCTGACGTATTCCGCCTCCATGGACGAGCATGTGAAGGGGCTCGCCAATATCCCCCATGGACAAACCGCGTACAGCTTCTCGAATAACAGGCCGGAAATGCATGTCTTCCGCGACCATGAGGATCGTTCCTGCTTTTTGTGCAGCGGCGATCATCGCGTCCGCATCAGTGAGAGTCGTAGCGATCGGTTTTTCTACCAGCGCGTGCTTGCCGGCATTCGCAACCACCTCAACGGCCGTACGGTGCAAATCGTGTGGCAAAGCAAGTGTTAGTGCCTGAACGCGTGAGTCGGAAGCAGCCTGCTTGAGATCTACAAAGAAACCTTCAGCCCCAACGGCCTTTGCCAAACGTTCGGTCCTGTTCGGATCGCGGCCGCAGACGAACAACGTTGCGTTTGGATTTGCCTTACGAATTGTTTCGCAGTGAAACGCTCCCCAACCCGTTCCGACAACGCAGATGCCAAGTCTGTTTCGCACAATCGCGGGCGTCGCGGGCGGGGTTAGATAACGCCCCGTATCTTTCAGGCCGTAAGATTTGAGTTGTTCAATCTCGGGTTCCGTTGCGCCGGCCATTTCATAAGTAGTTTTCGCAATATCGGCGGGTGGGGGTTTGCGCATTCTGAACGCGAGGCTCTTGGCCGCATCGAGCATGCCCGTCTTTACTGCAACACTCCGAACTTGCTTCTTGAGTGGAAAATAGGAATCAGCACCCGTCACTTCACCGAAGAGCAGTGGCCTTCGAGATCCGTTTCTGGAACTTGAATCTAAAATACGGGCTACAAGGAGCTTGCGATCGCCACTCGGTATTTCTTGTTCGACTTCACAGAACAACGTTTGCAGGCAATTACTGATGAACGGAATCTGCAATTCGTTTTCACGAATATCCAGTCCAAGGCTCGTCGCCTTTCCGCTCAGTCGCCGCGGCATCTTCACGAGTCTTGCTGCGAGCGGCAGTTGATCCACGCCCAGAACATTAATCGCAAAGCGGCCGATTAATTGAACAGCCTCAGCGATGGGGTAAGTGCGATTCGGATTTACGATGACCCGCGGTGGATCGAGCGAGAGTGGCGCGAACGATGCTGAGAAGTAAATCTCGACTTCCTGTGGTCCGGCAGCCGTCAGGATGCCGCAGATTGATTGAACGCGCGTGTCCCAAATGGTTCGGCCGGGATAGTTCATTCGCTCAGGTCAGAAATCAGCAGATGTCGAAGAGTCGAGGCCCTGGAGCAAAAATCAGCCTCCACGATATTTCCCACGAACAGTGTTTGACTACCAATATCCTCCGCCCTGCTGACCTCGGCACCCGTTGAGGCTAACGCCCCTCGAAGAAAGAGAAATCCTTTGGGACTGCGATACAGGTCGAGGTTCGCGCACTTATCAACGGTTCGACCGGAAACTGTGCCGCAATCTCGGGCTAATTTGAGCTGCCGTTGATTGAGAACTGCGAGACTGAAACGGTTCGTCTCCTGAAGCAGTTCATGCGTGTAGCTGTCCTTCTCGACTGATACCCAGATTGCGGCCGGATAATGTGCAACTTCAGAAAAATAGGAGATGGTCATGGCGTTTCGGCGAGACGCTGTTTCTACCAGCAAAATGGCCACGGCGGCGTCCATAAAGGCCTCGGTGATGTAGCGATTCGCCATTTTGACCGCTCCATAGAAGCAGGAAAGGGTGCGGATCACAGTGTAAATCACAGAGCCTTCAAGTCAAATTGAATTACCCGCGCAAATTGAATGAAAACTTCATTGACATAAAATCTTAAACTGTGTTTAATTCTGTTGGCCGTCACTGTGACGGCATGTTCTTTAAAGCTAGATTGACCTGAAACACCGAGCGTTCTTCACGCTTGGTTGGTTAGTAGGGAGACCTGTTCTTCCTCTCTATTTTTGGCCCCACTCAAAGTTCCTTCCGATAAGTTGTTGTTCAAAAGCCGATTCGGATGGACGTGTGTCTCGCACACGTGTGGGTCCAGGTTTCCTAAGGCAATCCACCGATAAACGCACCCCGCCAGTGATGGCGGCTCGCAAAGTCAGGAGTCTCTTCCTGCCCTGAAGAGATCGTCCGATTACCGAAGTGAGGTCTCTTAATGCGCTCAATTGAATGGGGCTGTTCGCGCTACTTCTCGTTTTCATACCCGAAAAAACCGGTTGTCAGTAGCGCCAAGTCAATCATTTGGTCCTTTGCAATTCTTCTTTTTCTTTCAGTAAGCAGTAAAGCCGCAACCATAGCCGTACCCGCAGGTGGAGATCTGCAGAGTGCAATCAACGCTGCTCAGTGCGGCGATGTGGTCATGTTACAGTCCGGTGCTACGTGGGACACCGCCAATCCATACAGGATCCCGAACAAGGGATGTGGATCTTCCAACCCAATTAAAGTTACTTCTTCCGGTGCCGGCTTGCTGCCCAACGGAAGAGTATCTCCAGCCGATGCCGTTAACATGGCACGCCTCAGAGCCACCGGGTCCGACGGTGTGTTTCAATCTTCGGCGGGTTCCTCGAACTGGATCTTCGATGGTCTCGAGCTCACCGACAATAACAACACGATGGGGATGACGAACTACCTGTTTGACTTTGCGTCCTTCCCTGCGAGCAATTACACCGTCCAGCGAACTTATCTACACCCCAAAGAAATCAATACGACCGACTATACCCGAAACCTTTATCGAGCGATTCAGTTTGAAGGCTCGGGGTTAACGTTCAAGTGGAATTACGCGGCCGGTTTTCTTGGGAGACAACCGGATAACCAGTTACCAACGACGCAGGTCCTTCTTTGTGTAGGCTGCAATAACGTCGTGATGCAAGATAATTTCTTGCAGGCCTGGTATACAGCGTTCTTTACCGGTGGAGGCGGAAACTCTCCCCAATACACCGCAACTCTTTCGAATGCGACGTTGAGTTCGGCTACGTTTTCGAGCACTACCGGGTTGTCAGCCGGCACGCTAATCAGATTTGAATTACAGGGGACAGGAACGTTTTCAGGTAGTTCGAATGTGTTAACACGCACGGCGGGAGTTAACCTGACCGCGGCTGACGTCAATCGCACTGTGTGGCTCAAGTCAGGAAGTAGCTACTATCGCTACAAGCTATACAGTGTTTCAGGCGGCAACTATACGCTGCAGAATTACGGTCCCGGCGCCCCAGACGGCAGTTACAGTTTCGTTTGCTTTGAAGTAGCCCAGGTCACGTCTATCTCTGGCAGCTCCGTCTCGTACACACCTTTTGGTCCGAACTCTCTGGTGCAGAATCCGACGATGCCCGGCCAGGCAGCCTGGCGCTCTCAGACCGTAGTGCATGATTTCAACGTCATAAACAACACCTTCGACATCGATACTGCCCATGCGATTTTTGAGGGAACCACCTACGGAAACAGCCCAAAAGGTTGGTTCGAGGTAAAGGACATGGACACGATGTTGCTCGAAGGAAACACCTTTACAGGTTATCCGTCGGCAATGGTTTTCACCGCTAGATCGAATGAAGGTTTTACTCCATGGTCGACGGTAAAAAATGTCACCGTTCGATCAAACTTCGTCAATTCAAGCTACCAGCCTACTGCATCGCGACAATTCGTAATTGCGGCTTTGGATGATGCGTACAATTCATCGACGCCGGGCGGCGGCATGTTCATCACCAACAATCTTCTTAAAAATGTTGTTTTGTTGGCCCAGATGGAAGCGATGCGCGACTCAGTGATTTCACACAATACTATCTTGAACGATCAGCCGAATGTTACTTATGGCAGCAGCCTGCTGGTTGGCGTGACACCAAGCTCGAATTTAGTTGTCCGCGACAATATCGCTGCGAATAATAATTATGGACTTAATTGTACGATTGATGGCCAACTCAACACTTGCTGGCCAGGATATTCGATGGCGAAAAATGTCATCATCGATAACATGAACGTTGGTGGTTTGCAGTCTCGATACGGAACCGGAATCCTGACTCCGCTCTACAACGCCTTTTCTCAGATCGGATTTACGGATCCATCAACCAACAACTACAAACTTGCTGCGTCTAGTCCATTCAAGAATACTGCGACTGATGGAACCGATCCCGGGGTTAACATGGATCAGTTACTCGCGGCTCTTGGAGGTGCCATTCCGCTGTCCAGCCCCACACCCACACCGACCCCGACAGCTACGCCAACTCCAACACCGACGGTGACACCAACACCGACGCCAACCCCAACGGCCACTCCAACACCAACACCGACACCGACGCCGACGCCAACTCCGACGCCAACACCAACTCCGACACCCGCAATAACCGTGACGCTAACCAGTCCGGCGACTAACTCGACGTTCGCTGTTGGCTCGAATGTGACGCTGAACGCGACGGCATCGAAACTGAATGGCGTGATCTCCAATGTGACGTTCATCGCCAACTCGCAAGCAGTCGGATCGGATAGTGCTTCGCCGTACTCCACACTGTGGAGCAATCCGGCGGCGGGGAATTACACGGTGACCGCCACTGCGCAGGATGACAAAGGACAGACTGTCACCTCGGCTCCGATCGTTGTGAAGATCAGCAAGGCTCTGAAGGCCGTTAAGAACGGCAGGGGCAGTACAACTACGATCAGTAGCTCGCTCACTGGCAGTAGTCTGACGACGAATGGACCAATCAGTAATACCGCTCAGATGGAGACCCTGATCGATACTCTCAAGCAGGCGTACATAGACTTCACGTCCGAGCGAAGCATGTTTGATGACGCGGCGGATATCGACAGGTATCTCTACGCCGCATTGTTCCTCGCGGAATCAAGCTCGGGTTTGTCGAATCAATCGACGCCCACATCGGGAGTCAAGGACCGGTTAAATAAGATCGACTCCTATCTGGCGTTTTGCGAGGATCTGATGGTTAAGGGAGTTGTATCGAACAAGACTCTCGTCGATGCCAATAAGGTCGCCGCCCGCACTGACATTTCCATTAACCAGTCGGAAGTGCTGCCACTCGGCACCAACGGTGTGAATTTGATGCAGGGCAACATGGGTTCAATAACGTCACCTGGTTCCAGGCCGTTGACGAACGGGGTAGATGTTGCTCCAAACACAACTACGTATGAACTCGCAGGAGTGAGTGTAACGATTGGTGGAGATGCAGCCGCGCTGATCTCGGTTTCACCGACGGCGATCACTTTCTATGTTCCTTCTGATTTGGAAGGCGGCCTCGCCGATGTAGTGATTGCGACACGCGATGGCTACATCTCGCACACGACCGCGAGCGTGAATGGACTTAACCCCATGATTGTTGTGTCGCAGGGCGAGCCGAGTACCGCGGGGATTATCCTTAACAATTTAGAACTGCGCCGCGATGGTTTGTCGGCCTTTACATCATGGTGGCTTGGGTACGACCAGCAAACTCGGTTGTCGATCCTCGCGACCGGGCTGAGCACAGGCCTCGTTAACAGCGATGCCGGCAATGATTTCTTCTCAGGCACCGGGCAGTTGATGGAGAATTATGCGGAAGCGGTTCAGGTAGAGGCTCGTAAAGCCGATGGCACGATTGTCATGTTACCGGTTGAATTTGCCGGTGCGAACGGCACCCTGCGAGGGTTAGACCAGGTAACCGTTCGTCTCACGTCCGACCTGGCCGGGGCGGGCGACGTTCAGATCACGGTCATCGCCGGTGGTCGACGCAGCAACATGTCAATAGTGACGATCCACTAACAACAAACTTATGGTTGGGCCAGTCGGGGGTGACTCAGAAATGAGTCACCCCTTTTCTTGTTAATCCTGAAAAATCCTGTCAAATCCTGTCTAATGAGACCACTTGTAGACAGGATGGACAGGATTATCAGGATGGACAAGATTCGGAACAACCCCGTCTTTAATCATTTCTTAAATGTGTTGAAAACTGGTTTCGGTCATTGTCACTGGACGCCAAATTGAGATAAGCTGCTCAGGCTTTTAATTTAATCGGGGTGAAGGGTCTTTCGGTCACCTGCGGTTTTCGCGTGAAAACTTGCCCTTTTCTGCGAAGATCACCAAGGAATACGGAATGAGTGTCCCGGCCAACAGGAAACTGTGGCAAGGTATTGCCATCAGTTTCGCCATCGTTTTTGCCTACGCCACTGTCCTGTCGAAGCTTGTCCATGACTGGTGGACCGACGAGAACTATTCCCACGGTCTCTTAATTCCATTTATTATCGGCTATATTCTCTGGACTCAAAGGCATAAGCTTGCCAGCGTCCCTGTAAAGTCAGCGACCTTTCTGGGAGGCGCGGCAGTCATCCTCGGCCTTTTCGGGCTCTGGGCTGGTGTTGCCGGCGCTGAACTCTACACCCAACGACTATCCCTCGTGCTGCTGCTGGCAGGCACGGTGGTCTACTTCTGGGGTGTGAGGCTTTTGCGATTCCTGCTGGTCCCATTTGGCCTCTTGGTCCTGGCGATTCCGATTCCGGCAATCATCTTCAACCAGATCGCTTTTCCACTACAGTTATTTGCTTCGCGATGTGCCGTGTACTCGATGAGCCTGCTCGGTATCCCGGTTTTACGGCAGGGAAACATCATCGAACTCAAACCTCTGAATTCTTTCGAGACTAAGAAACTCGAGGTGGTGGAGGCGTGCAGCGGGATCCGCTCGCTCATGACTCTGCTGACGCTTGCAGTAGTTTTTGCCTATTTCACGCATTCGCCGTCAGACGAGCCGCCGGGTTCGAATAAGCGGTTTGGCTGGCTGCGGAGTTACTGGTTCTGGCGCTCGACCATCATAGTCATTTCGGCGGTCCCGATTGCCATTTTGACGAATGCATTCAGAGTGAGCGGTACAGGGATACTGGCGCACTATTACGGAACACAAGTCGCCGATGGGTTTTTCCACTCGTTTTCAGGATGGGCCATCTATGTCGTGGCTTTTATCCTGTTGTTTGGTATTGGCATGATTCTTGATCGCTTCAGACCGGCTCAGTCTGAGGGCGAGCAAGTTGAAAGGAAGTCGCCCGAACCTGAATCCACTGTTTCTATCAGCCCCGTGGTTTCGGCAGAAGGCTCAGAGCTATGAAATCGTCAACGCGTTTCGCTGTACTGGTGGTCCTGATCGTTACGATGGGTGTGATTGTTAACGCCTGGGCCTATCTTGGTGAAGCACACGTCGATCGCAAGGAATTGAAGGATTTTCCACAGACTGTCGGTGTCTGGCAGAAGACCGGAAACGACCAGATATTGGATAACGAAACTCTCAAGGTGTTAAAGGCCAGCGATTACTTGTTGCGCGACTTTCGAAAACCAAATGGGCCGGTTGCCAATCTTTACGTAGGCTATTACGCCAGCCAGCGTTCAGGCGCCACTTACCACAGTCCATTGAATTGTCTCCCCGGATCAGGATGGATCTTGAGCGAGCCCGGCAAAGCGATGGTCTCGTTGCCGGATGGATCCAGTTTCGCTGCTAACAAGTACGTAATCCAAAACGGCGACTTTAAGAGCATGATGATCTACTGGTACCAGGGACGAGGCAGAAACGTCGCCAGCGAATACTGGGGCAAGGTCTACACAATGTTTGACAGCGTCAGGTTGCGGCGGTCCAACGGCGCAATGGTTCGCGTAACGGTCCCAATCGGCAATTCTGAGGCTGATGCGGAAAAGTCCGCGCTTGAGTTTGCGTCCGCTGCTTCTGCAGTTCTACCGGAGTTTGTACCTTAACGTACGTTGGAAATGGGGCCAAAGATTTATAGTTTCGGAAAAAGAAAGTAATTGACCTTTTTTGACCACTGTCTCAGGTTTTAGGGAATTTCCGGCAATTGCCCGCCGGCGTCCTCGAAAATCTGAAACAGACACAAAGCAATGACTGCCTGAGTCTTTTGGCAGGCAGCAACAATGGAGTGAATTAATGAGAACCGAGTGCCGCGGTGTTATCTATCAGATAAGCCTTTTCTGTCTTCTACTATCAGCAGCAATTTTTCTTGCCGGCTGCACTGATCCCGAACAAGCAAAAGCTAAGCATCTGGCCCAGGGTGAAGCTTACCTGAAAGATTCAAAGTTTCAGGAAGCCACGCTCGAATTTCGTAACGCAATACAGATTGACGATAACTCAGCCCCAGGTCATTGGGGATTAGCACGCGCTTACGAAGGCCTGGAGCGATTTCCGGAAATGCTCGAAGAGCTCCGGAAGACCATCGCCAAGGATCCGAAGAATCTCGACGCCCGCATCAAGCTCGGTAACTACTATCTCGCCGGCAGCCGAGGCAGATCTGACGTCATCGGTGAAGCCGAACGACTCGCGAAGGAAGTCCTGGAGAGAGATCCCAAAAACATCGAAGGCCACATCCTTATGGGAAGCGTGCTGTTTCAGCAGAACCAGAAGGACAAGGCCTTTGCAGAACTGAATCAGGCGGTGCAGTTGGATCCAAACAGAATTGAGTCGTATCTCAGTCTGGCTAAATTTCATATCGCCAACAAGGCACCTGAAAAAGCGGAAGAGCTTTACAAGAAGGCGATTTCGATTAATGGCAATTCGCCTTTGGCCTACACGGAATATGGCAGGTTTTTAACGCAGTCAAACCGGCCCACGGAAGCCGAAGCAATGTTGCGCAAGGCGGTCGAAGTTGGACCAAACGATAAAACCGCGCGGTTCGTGCTGGCCAGTTATTACCTCGTCAACCGCCAGATCGATAAAGCCGAAGAGCAATACAAAGCAATGGCCGCGCTGGAACCAAACAAACCAGAGAGTCAGGTCGTGCTGGCCGATTTCTACGCTGCTACAAACCGTGTTGACGACGCAGTACGGATTTATCAGGAAATACTTTCGAAGGCTCCCGACTACGTACAGGGGCGCTATCGCCTCGGTGAGATCCTGTTAGCCAAGGGCGATACGCAGGGTGCGAGTAAGCAAATCGAAGAAGTGCTGAAGAAGGATCAGCACGATCGCCAGGCGCTCCTGTTGCGCGCGCGCGTGCATGCCCAGGGCGGTCAGATCGACGGTTTGAAAAGCGGGATCGCGGATTTAAACGAAGTGCTGAAACAGGAACCAAACTCTCGACCGGCTTTGTACTATCTGGCCCAATACCATTTCAGTCTCGGCCAGATCGAGCAAGCGCGTGGGTTTGGGGCTGAGTTGGAAAAGAATTATCCCGACTATTTGCCCGCGAAGTTGATGCAGGCCCAGCTTGCTCTCTCAGGCGGCGATCTAAAATCAGCAAGCACTCAAGCTACCGATCTGCTCAGTCGCCTCGAAAAAGCGGCTCCGGACCGCGACTACACCGCACAGTTGCTAGGAGAAATTCGTGAAAAGGCTTTTCTCATTCGAGGCACTGCGCAACTTCAAATGAGAAATAACGCTGAGGCGCGGAAAGACTTCGAAACCGCTCGCGACACCAATCCAAACGATCCGGTGGTTTACAACAGCCTCGCATTGATTTCCCTTGCTGATAGCAAGCAAGCCGATGCGGTCAATTTCTTCGAAACAGCTTTGAAGGTTGATGGCACAAACTTCGACGCGCTCAATGGTTTGCTCACGCTGTACGCGCGAACCAAGGAGCTTGATAAAGCTCACGCGCGAATCGATCAGGCCCTCGCATCGTTTCCCAACAATGCTTCGTTGCACTACCTGAAGGCGCAGGCGTTTGGTTTTCAGCACAACGTACAGAACGCCGAAGCGGAGTTGAAGAAGACGCTTGAGTTGGATTCCAACTATCTACCGGCTTACTCCGCACTCGGAGCGCTGTATATCAATTCGCAGCAGGAAGATCGTGCAATTGCCGAGTACCAGAAAATCATCGCGCTGCGTCCGGAAAATCCGACGCCCTACACCTTGATCGGAATCCTCGAGGATCAGCGCAAGAACTACGACGCCGCAGCCGAGAACTATCGTAAGGCTCTGGAGAAGGATCCAAACACAGTCATCGCTGCGAACAACCTCGCCTGGCTTTATGCAGTCACCGGAAAAGGAAACCTCGACGAAGCGATGAAGTTGGCCCAGGGCGTGGTCCAAAAGAATCCGAATGTAGCCGGGTTTATCGATACGCTCGGATGGGTCTACTACAAGAAGAATCTTCATACCGCAGCCGTCGAGCAACTTCGAAAAGCTGTATCGATTAATGAATCAGATGCGCAGAAAGCAAATATTCCGCCCGCTGCCAGTTATCACTATCACCTGGGAATGGCTTTGAAAGGAATGGGTGATTCGGTACAGGCGCGGCGTGAACTTGAAACCGCGATCCGGCTTGCTGACAAGGCTCCGTTCGCAGATCTCGAGGAAGCAAAGAAAGCACTTGCTTCAATCTAAAAGTAAATAGGTCCTTTGCACCGAAGAATAGGAGCGCGTTTATGAGCGTTGATTTCAGACAGCGAAAACCGAGTGAATACTTAAAGATTTTGCGACGCAGGAAATGGATGTTGATCCTTCCTATCATCGCAATCACAACTGCGGTTGCGTACGTCGTCTACCGGCTCCCGGATGTCTATGAGTCAGAGACGCTCATCGTTGTCAGACCGTCCAACCTTCCCACTTCGGTCGTAACCGGGGTTAGTGAGGACACCATGACGCGGCAGTTGACGGCTATCAATCAGGTCGTTGCGAGCCGCAGCTCACTCGAACCACTCGTCAACAAGTATGACCTGTACAGAGTGGAGCGAGGTCGCGGCGAGGCGATGGAAGGCGTCATCAACACGATGCGCGATAACATCAGGGTCGCAGTCAATACCAGCCGCAACGACATTACCAACGGTTTCAATATCGCCTACCGGTATCGCGACCCGAGAATTGCACAGGCGATTACAGCCGAGCTCGCAAGCAAGTACATCAACGTTCAAACCGCTGAAGACGTAAACAGGAATACGGCCGCGAAAAAGTTTATCGATGATCAGGTGGCCCAGGCGAAGGACGCACTGGAGGCCATCGATAAGCAGCGCGGAGATTTCATGAGCGGAAAAGTTGGTCAACTGCCGAGTGAGGCACCGTCGCTCTTGAACCAGCTCGCCGGACTACGCGAGGAACAGAAAGCTCTCATGACGGAAGTAGGGCGGTTGCAAGACCGCCGCGCTGCCTCTGTCAATCAATTGGCCGTATTCCAGCAGCAGAAGGAATCTGACATCGTTGATGTGGCTGAGAACCTTACCGATCCAAAGACAACCCCGGCCTGGTCATTACTGGTGTCCAGAAAAGCACAACTCGACGGAGAGTTAACTCGACTCAAGCAGGAATACAAAGAGAAACACCCTGATGTAATCGCAAAGCAGGAGGAAGTAAAGCAGGTCCAGGATCAGATGGATCTGATGATCGCTGACTGGAAAGATAAGATTAAAACAAAAGAAACCAGGCTCAAGGGAAAACCCAGCACGCAACTAAATGCCGTACAAAACGAAATCAAGTTGATCGACGGAGAGATAAAACGGCAGCAGGGATTGTTAGCCCAAAACGAAACGAACATCGCCAGCCTCGTCACTCGAATCAACAACGTTCCCGGCGTCGAAGTACAACTCAGTGCCATCGACCGCGACTATCAAACCAAGAAAGCCGCCCTCGACCAGCTCTTGCTGCAACAGCAGAAGATCACGTTGAACAAGGAAGCGGCCACGCAGCAGCAAGGCGAAGGAATCGAAGTGGTCGACCCTGCGAACCTGCCATCGAAACCGGTCGCTCCCAAGCGCTTGATGCTTTCCAGCCTTGGACTGGGCATTGGTCTCGCTTTTGGTCTATTGCTCATCGCAGTCTTTGAAGGACCGCGTCTGCTCACGATTCAGAACGCGGATGACGCCAGACATTACACCGGTCTGCCGGTGCTCCTCTCGGTGCCGGAGTTGTTAACTCCCCAGGAAGCTCGCGCCGTGCCTCGTCGTCGTAGGTTGATACTTGCTGCCGGCGTGGTGGCAACGCTCGTGAGCATTCCCATGCTGGCACTGGCCCTCAAGCTCACGCACATTTTCGATTACCTGATGACGGCATCTGGTGGTCGTTCGTAGGAGTTTGTTGCTCGTAACCGGAGGTCCAAGAGAGTGTACGCAGAATTTTACGGTCTAAAAGAGTTGCCATTCGCGCTGACTCCCGACCCGCGCTTCATTTACTTCACTCCGTCGCACACGGAAGTGATGGCCAACCTGCACTATGGCATTGAAAGCGGCAAGGGACTCGTGGTGGTGACCGGCGAAGTGGGTACCGGCAAGACGACGATCCTGCGCTGGATGATGGAACGTCTCGATCGCACCGTGCTCGTCGCCTATATCTTCAATCCGCGCTTGTCTGTGCCTGAGTTTTACCAGCACGTGGCGACACTGCTGGATGTGCAGAAGTGGGAAACAAAATCGGAGTTGTTGCTTGAGCTGGGACGCGCATTGGAGTCGCGTCATTCGCGCGGATTGCGAACGGTGCTCATCGTCGACGAAGCGCAGGGACTTTCACCGCACGTGCTGGAAGAGATTCGCCTGCTGTCAAACTTCGAATCGAATACAGCCAAGCAGTTGCAGATCGTTTTGACTGGTCAACCGGAATTACGTGACGTCTTGAACAATCCGGACCTGCGCCAGCTAAAACAACGCATCGCGCTCCGTTGCGTTATCAAGCCCCTGCCGAACGTCGAAGAGACGGATCGTTACATCACATCGCGTCTCCTCGTGGCAGGTGCGGAACGTACCGATGTTTTTTCACCTGAAGCCGTTGATTACATCTTCCGTTGTTCCGACGGCATTCCGCGAAACATAAACAATCTCTGTGACAACGCGCTCCTGGCCGGCTACGCCGCCGGCGACACAACGATCGGTCGCTCGATCGTCGAAGACGTCGCCGACACGTTCGACATGCTGCCACGGTCGGACCGTGGAAGAGGCCAAACCGGCGAAGAACGCGAAGCACCCGCGAGAATTTTTACCAACGCAGGACGAGCCGAACTGTGGAACGCGGGAAAGACAAGCGGTGATACGGACTAGCAGGCAGATGCAGTTTACGGGAGCAGGTGACCTGCTCCTGACTGCTCCTGCCTCTAACTGATGAGGTGATTAGATGGGAAGAGTTTTTGATGCAATGAGACGACACAGCACCACCGACAAGAGTGATGCTGAAAAGGCAACAGAAAACCCAACGCGCCGTAACGACAGCCCGCAAGTTCCAATCGTTCCAGGGCTGCCGTCTGCCGCACAGATCGAGGAGCAGTTGTTGACTGGTTCCTCAATCATGTCTGTGCCCGGCAAACCGGTGCGAAGTTCAGCGTCCACTGCGCACACTGCGGATGTACCCGGCGGGTCGGCACTCCCCGACGGAATTGCTTCGCGTGATGCTGGGGCAACTTTGGACGCTGCAGGAGCGACGCGCGCCGGAGGATTTGTCACTTACGACGTTTCTCCGTCGCGCGTCGAGCCTCATCTGATTGCGGTCAGCCAGCCTCGCTCTGCGTACACCGAGCAATTTCGCTCGTTGCGCACGAGAATTCTCGAGGCAGGTGAGCGCTTGCAGATGCGTGCCATTGTCGTCACCAGCGCGGGTGTAGCCGAAGGCAAAACGCTGACGGCGCTCAACCTTGCCTGGTTATTGGCCCAAACTGAAGGCGTGCGCGCGCTCGTGATCGATAGCGACCTGCGCCGCCCCTGTGCAACGGACTATCTCGGCATCGATGCACAGGTCGGTCTTTCCGAAGTCCTGGGCGGTCAACTGAACCTGGAAGATGCCATCGTTCGCCTCGAACCAGCAGGCCTGCACCTTTTGCCGGGTGGACGGCCCCGCGACGACGTCGCCGAATTGCTTTCCGGACCGAGCTACGGTCGCGTGCTTTCGGAAGTGCGACGCATGTTTGACTACATCATTATCGACGCGCCGCCATTGGGTATTTTCACTGACGCGAACGTGTTGATGTCTCGCGCTGACGGTGGACTACTCGTCGTAAGAGCCGGCAAGACCCGTTACTCGTCAGTCGAAAGACTTTTGGAGCAGATGCCAAAGGAGCGTCTCCTCGGAGTGGTCCTGAATCGCACCGAAGAACAGCCGGATTCAAACTCCTATTACTACCAGCATCGCTACTACACCCGTGAAAGAAGGGGTGACATACCGCCGATGGCGTCCGACAGTCTCGAAGAGGAGGTAACAGCCGTCAATTGAGAGCCTTTCGCCTCAACGGACGAATGGTACTGTTGATCATCGCCGAAGCGGTGTTGGTCTACGGCGCGCTCGTCTGTGCCGTCTACATCCGCTTCGGTTTGATAGACGGAGCTGATGAGCTCCTGCAAAACAACGGTTTCCTGAAAGCGGCGCTGGCCGCGTTCTTCTGCCTCGCTGCTTTCTATCTTTTTGATCTCTACGATTTTCTGGTGATGCACGACCGGCGCGAGCTCGTGCTCCGGTTGATCCAGGCGCTTGGTCTCGCGTGGATTGTGCTCGCCTTCTCGTTTTACATGTTTCCAGCATTGAAGCTGGGTCGCGGCGTCTCGGTAATTGCACTTCCAATCGCGCTCACGTTGATGGTTGGATGGCGCGTATCGATTCACTGGCTTCTGGGCCATCCTGATTTTGGCGAGCGCATCTTGATAGTCGGCTCCGGCAATCTGGCAGTGGAGGTTGCTCGCGAGGTGTTGGACCGGCCTGACGCCGGGTATCGCATAGTCGGCTTTGTCGGCACCGACGCTGACTTGATCGGCAAGAGTCTTATCAATCCACGCGTGATCGGAACGACTGAAGAGCTCGACGCCATCGTTAAGCGAGAACACATCGATCGTATCGTCGTGGCAATGGGAGAACGTCGCGGACAACTGCCGACAAACAAGTTGCTGCAACTGAGTTTGGCGGGCCAGGTGAACATCGAAGAGGGCGCCTCGTTTTATGAACGGATTACGGGTCGTGTTTCTTTGAACATGGTTCGTCCTTCCTGGCTGATCTTCAGTGGCCGTGGACGATCGACAAAGATCGCGGAAGTAGCGCGCAATGTGGTCCATTGGCTGGTGGCATTGATTGGCGCAATTCTTTCGTTGCCAATCGTTCTCGTCACGGCTGTGCTGATCAAGCTCGAGTCGAAGGGGCCGATCTTTTACAGGCAGGAAAGAGTCGGCAAGAACGGACGCACTTTTGTACTGGCCAAGTTTCGCTCGATGCGAGTTGATGCTGAAGCGTCAGGTCCGGTTTGGGCCAGCAAGAAAGACGATCGCACGACGCGCGTGGGGCGCATCATACGAAAGGTGCGAGTGGATGAGATCCCGCAGTTCTGGAACATTTTGAAGGGTGAAATGAGCTTCGTTGGTCCCAGACCCGAGCGGCCGCACTTCGTGGCCCAACTGGCTGAGGAAATCCCGTTTTACGAGCAACGCCACCTGATTGCACCGGGCCTGACGGGCTGGGCGCAGATCAAGTATCCGTATGGCGCGTCAATCGAGGATGCACGACAGAAGCTTCAATATGATCTCTTCTACATTAAGAACCATGGATTGTTTCTTGATGCGATCATCATGTTTGAGACCATCAAGATAATTCTGTTTGGGCGTGGTGCCCAATGATTGCTGGTTGGAGGTTGAGATGATGAATACGAGACGAATAACACTGGCAACGCTCGTGCTGTTGGCCCTGTTGATATTGTCCGTCGGTGTTGCTGCGCAGCCACAGGATCCGCAAAAGGCGAGACCACGAACAACTGCGGCCGACCAGGAAAAAGACAAGAAGCCGGTTAACGGCGACCGCCTGGAGGGCGACGACGCGTCGAAGACGCCTGCGGATATTCCCCAGGACGTTCAGGCAAACCGCCGGCAACAGATGTCGGAGGAAGAAGCTGCAGTCTCTCCTTACTACAACAACTTCTTCACCAGTTACCGGCTTGGACCAGAAGACGTCATTTCGGTTGAGGTGTTCAATCAGCCTCGTTACTCTCGCGCCAATATCATCGTTCCGCCAAGTGGCCGCGTTTCACTCAACCTGATACAGGGCGGAGTTTTCGTCAACGGCAAGACTGTTGATGAAGTGGCGGAGATCATCAAGAAGCGTTACGACGAATACATCATCGATCCGCAGGTGAACGTCTCGCTCGACAAAGCGATGTCGTACCGTTACAGCGTGATTGGCGACGTGGGCCAGCCTGGCATTCGTCTCATGAGTCATCGCATGACTGTTTCTGAAGCGATTGCCGAAGCGGGCGGTGTGCTGAATACGGGCAACAAGAGCAAGATTGTCGTGTTGCGACGGCAACCGACGGGCGTGCTCGCGCAGATTCCGGTCAATTTGTCGGCGATCTACAAAGGCAAAGCGCCCGACAGCGTCTACCTTGCACCGGGCGATCAGATCGTCGTGCCCGGAAACACGCTCAAGAAGATTCAAACCATTATGAGCCTGACACCGATAGCGAGTTTCGCTCGTGTCTTCGGCGCCCCGGT
>Ga0111539_10005199_pt1 | contig 16862 bp, 9 predicted proteins | sample RhiMethybrSRZTD1_FD_79667 | JGI IMG/M metagenome (GOLD analysis project Ga0111539, IMG submission 79667) | Populus rhizosphere microbial communities from Tennessee, USA - Rhizosphere MetaG P. TD hybrid SRZTD1 (version 2) (version 2) | ecosystem: Host-associated > Plants > Roots > Rhizosphere >... | reverse complement strand
CGTCCACCAGCGCCTCGCGGGCGGCCCGGTCGGTCCAGTCACAAGCCGGCTTACCCGGCGCGGCGTAGTCATCCTCACGCTGCAGGGCCGCTCCCACCTTGGCCTTGAGCGCGGGTGGACAGGCCCGCAGCAGCCCCCGGATCGCGCCCCGCAGCATCGTGACGGTGTCCTGGGTGGTGACCGCGTCCTCCAAGGGCGCCGAGTCCAGGACCCGCTTGACCCCGACCAGCCCCAGCCGGCGGGCCAGGTCGCAGGTCACCCGGAAGATCCGATCCGGGTCGGCCGAGGTCCGCAGCCGAGCGCGGAAGTCGACCAGCACGGTGTGAGCGAAGCTGGCCGTCTCCTCACCCGGGACGGCATCGGCCACCCCGGCCGCGTACCGCCAGCGCACGTCGAAGGCGAACCGGTCGGCCGCCTCCCGATCCGACAGCCCTTCCAGCCGTTGCAGCACCATGACCACGGCCAGGATCGACGGCGGCACCGACCGGCGCCCAGTCGCCTGGAACAGGTCGGGAAACAGCTCGGGCGGGAACAGCCGGGCCCGCTCCCGGGCCAAAAACCGGTAGACCGAGCCCTCGGGCAGGGCCGCCTCACACCAGCGAGCACCGGTGGTGGGCAGCTCCGGGCGGCGCAACTGACGGCCCAGGGTCACAACAGATCCTCCAGGTCCGGCGACAAGGCGCCCGGAGTCTGCCAGCTCAGCCAGTCACCGACGAACCAGCCACAGAACACCAGCCACCTAGCTGGGCATTCGCTTACCGCTGTTGTCCGCTACTGACCGGGCGTTTCTCATAGTCTGCGGGCCAGACGCGGGCCCAGGCGAGGGAGTGACGGGGCGAACCTCTAACGCTTCCCCGCCTGTTCAGGCCGGTCCATCGCCGTCCATATCACTAGGTCAGGGGCTTGCACCTGTCCGCTGAGTCCAAGCTGAACATCGCTAGTTCGAACGGTGGCAGTCAACTTGGCAGTCAGGCAGCAATGACTCCCGCCCCTGGGCAGGTCAGGGCGATCACGTGCGGTAGTTGATCGCACGACGGAAGCGCCGTAGCCGCATCGGACAGCGCCGTTCTCTCAGCCGGATCGCGGGTTCAGCCTCCGGTCCCCCTCAGGATCAGCGTGGCGTTCCCAGACGACGGCGGGGCCGTGTAGCCGGCTGCCCATAGATTGCCAGCCGAGTTCGCCGAGACGCCCGAGGTGAGGGCGGACACCGTGACCGCGGGACTGGGCTGCGAGACGGCCAGGGTCCCGGCGCTACTGTTCCCCGTCCAGTGCACCAGCAGCGGCTCGTACAGGCCACTGGACGGCGAGCTGTAGTACCCCACCGACCAGACACTACTCGACGACACCGCCGCGACCGACAGCAGCTGGTCCTGGGATCCGGCCTCGCCCTGGGGCACAATCAGCGACGACCAGGTTCCGCTCCCGCCGCCCTGGCGGCGCAGCATGAGCGACCGCGGCATGATGCCGCCGCCCGAGGTGTCCTGGGCCACCCCGACCGCGAACACCTCACCATTGGACAGCGCCACCACATCCATGAGCGTGTTGCGATTGGCCGGGTTCGGGGTGGTCTCACGGGTCCAGCTCATGCCGTTGTAGTGCACGACCAGGCTGGAGACCGGCCGCCCGGGGGCGTTGTAGTCACGGTCCCAGCCGACCGCCCAGACCTGGCCGGAGGCGTCCACGGCGATCGCCTCGAACACCGTGAGGTGCCGGCCCGTGCTGGCCTGGGTGTACCTGGTTGTCCAGGTTCCGTTCTTCCACTGGGCGACGGTGGCAGCCGAGCCGGAGTAGCCGGCGACCCACACCTCAGATGGCGAGACCACGTCCAGGCCGCGCAGGGCGACACCGGCCGGACTGCTCATCGCGACCCAGTTGGTGCCGTTGTACCGCTCCACAAGGGAGCCGATCGCCCAGACGTTGCTGGTGCTGGTCGCGTCGACTCGGTTGAGCTGGCTGTAGCCGGTGGCGCCGGCGTTCACGCTGGGCACGATGCTCCACGAGGTGCCGTTGAAGCGCTGGGTCATGGTGCGATAGGCGGCCAAGTTGCTGTCGTAGTAGTAGCCGACCGCCCACGCCGTCGTGGCCGGCACAGCGCCCGGGACCATGACGACGTCCTGGAGGGCGCTGGCCACGGTCCCACGGTTGGGGCTCGTCACCTTGGTCCAGGTCGCCGCCGCCTGGGCAGGCGCGACCGACAGGACAACGGCCAGCGTGAACAGGATGATGGTCTGGCGAAGGCGGGTCCGAGCCGGTCCGGAACGGGAGGTCATGATGCCTCCTTCTCCCTTTACGGGGGTGCTACCCGGCGTATGAAGCGTGCGAGCGGCAGGGTCGCGGTGCCGGATGGCCGAAGTCCTGTGCACGGCTGAACCGGCCCTTTAGGTTCGCGCTTGAAGGTCCTGACCTAGCAACCGCGGCCGGACGGGTTCGATTCCCCCGGACCAAACTCTCCACCCAGCCGGCGAAGGCGATGGCTCAATGATGTCTCAATCGGGAGGACCCCGAACGAAGGAAAGCCCATCTGACCGGCCACTGACCAGGCCTAATGTGGTGGGCAGGGACGGGATCGAACCGCCGACCTTGCGGTTCAGCCGGGCGCTAGTTGTTCGCGGCCGTCCGAGATGGTGCGCCGGGGTCGTAGCTTCCCTGATCAGCAGGGTGGAGGTGGACTCGGTCATCCCAGGCGATCCGGCGCCGTCCGGCGTGGTGCGGATTGGTTAGGCAGACCGCCGGCAGGATCGTGGGGCGCGGCGAAGGTCATGGCCCCCCCGCATGGTAGGCGCGAGCGCGGCGCTTGCCCTCGTGCATGGCCTGCACCCTGGCGACCGGGATGGCGCGGCCCTCCTCGATCAGGTCGGCGTCGAGGTGCTGCGGCGGTGGCATCGCGTCGGCCCAAGGGCTCTGCCCGGGGATCGACCGCGCCGCGGTGCGCAGGGTGAAGTCGGCCGGGGTAACCCGATCGAGCTGGTCCCACGCCACCGGGAACGACACCGGCGCACCCGGCCGGACGCGTGGGCTGTAGGCCGCCACCACCGTCGCCCCGTAGGCCCGGGTGGAATCGACGAACACCTTGCCGCCGCGCTCATCCCGGATGTAGGCGGTTGTCGCCAACTCGGGATCGAGCCGCTCGGCGCGCGCGGCGATCGCCCTGGTCGCCACGGCCATCTCCTCGGCGGTGGCCTGCGGGTCGATCGGGACGAACACGTGCACGCCTTTGGCGCCGCTGGTCTTGACCACACCCGCCAACCCCGCCTCGGCGAGGGCTTGGCGGACCAGGTGGGCGGCGCGGACGGCCACGCCGAACGTGTTACCTGACGGCGGGTCGAGGTCGAGCACGAGGTGGGTGGGCCGGTCCCAGCGATCGGCCCGGATCAGGGTCGGGTGGTACTCCACCGCGCGCTGGTTGGCGAACCACAGCAGCGTGCGACGGTCGTTGCAGAGCGCGTAGGACACGTCGCGCTTGGAGGTCTCTGCCCACAGCGACACCCTCCGGACCCATGACGGGGTGTAGGAGGGAACGTTCTTCTGTATGAACGGCGCCTGGCCGCGGAGCACCCGGACCACCGAGAGCGGCCGGTCGGCCAGCTCGGGAATGATGTGGTCGGCGACGGCGTCCAGGTAGTCCACCAGGTCGCGCTTGGTCGCGTCAGCGCCGTCGAACAGCGGTTGGTCGAGGTTGGTCAGCGAAACCCCATCCGGCCGCTCACCGCCGCTCATCATGAGACCACCTTCCGCGACTCGGAAGCGCCAGGTCAACTCCGAACCTCCGACCGCGGCCGGACCTGACCGGGCGCCGTCCGACACGACAACACGGCCTCCAACCCTCATTCCTGCAGGTCAGCGGCCGTGTTGTAGTGGTGCTGGTTGGTAACCCCGACCGGATTCGAACCGGCGCTACCGCCTTGAGAGGGAGCACACACTCGCTGATGCGTTGGCCTGCTGACCTTCAAGATCGCTGCCAGCCCGGTGACGCCTGTTGAGGCCGCGGGCACGCATCGGCCACAGCGACTCCGATGGGAGGGGTGAAGCTGAGGAGGCATGAAGCACCTGACCCCTTGCATGCCATGCCATCGGCGCCATCCTATCCAGCGGACGGCGGACGCCGGCGGGCCATCCGAGCCCGCTTGGCCCGGCAGTGGCGCCCCGACCAGGATCGCTGACGCGCCCTGGACTACGGCGATGCCAAGCAGGTCGGGATGGAGCCGGAGTTGCACGTCGAGGGCTGGACCGCGACCAGGTCGCGGGCGCCGACGTAGTCCCGGCGTAGCCGTCTGGAGTGTGGTGGTTCAGCCCAATAGCACAGATTCGCCTACCGCGACAGCGTCTTTCCGGACGGAGGGGCGACGGTCACCATCAGGTCGTTACGGCCCCGAGGGGGTGGCCCCCGTGACTCTCCCCCGGGAGTCCGGGCACCCGGATGTTCCAGCCACCCCCTCGGGCCCTCCGGCGCACCCTCTCGACTGGCGTGGCCATGACACCGGTATTGACCAAGCCCATCCGGTCGCCCCACCCTGTGCGGGGGTGGTCGCATGACCGGCTCGCTCGGACGACCTGCGGCAGCCGGTCAGACCTCACCGGCCACCCCCGCCTGTTATCGTCCGGGTACCTGGTGGCTGCCTGGCCCTACTCATGCTGCCCCGCCCGCGATCCATGGTTGGTTGGCCGGCGCCTGGGTAGTCCGCTGCGGCTGGTGGCCCCGGGTGCGCCTGGCCGCGGCGAGCGGCGTCACCGGGACCCTGGCCCTGGTCATCATCGGCCCGTCCGTGGGCCGCTGGCAGCCTCCTGGGTGTCGTGGCCGCCCTGGAGGGGGCGGAACGGTCCGAGCGGACTGCTGACTGGGAACCGGACCAAACAGCGCCAAAGGATACTGGCCCGCCTGGGTCGCTGTGGCGCCAGCACGGTGGAGGCAGAGGATGTGGAGGGTCATCGCGGCTGTCGTTGGGGTGCTTGCCTTGACCGGATGCGCCTCTGCTAGCGGCAATCACAAGGGCCGCAGTCCGGCCGGACCTCCTCCCGGCCCTGGGCCCGCCGTTCAGGCGGTGGCGGCTGCCCTCGCCTTTGCCTCCCACAGCGACCCAGAGGTCGGGGTGGTGGATGGCTATGCCATCGTCCCGCTGGCCGTCCAGCGAGGTGAGCAGCCGATCGCCCTTGGCAGTGGGCAGGCCAATCCGTGCGCGCAGCCGCCGACCCAGCGGTTCACCGCTTCCGAGCGAGCCGCCATCCGGACCGCCTTCTCCGGTCGCATGGTGCGCTTCGTCCGAGACCCGGCCGCCTGGCTGGGCAAGCGCGTACCAGGGTCGCTGCTGCTGGTGGCCACCCGGCCACTGCTGGGCAACCAGCGCGGCACGGTCATGGTGCTCAGCTGCGTGCCCGATCCCCAGCAGGTCCTGGTCACGGTGCACTGGGATGGGCAGGCCTGGCAGGCCACCGCGACCGGCACCGGGAAGCGCTGAACTCCCCCCGGTCGTGCGTCGGTGGCTAATGGCGGGTGACGGCGGAGGCTCGCCTGGCGGCCTGGGTCGGTCCGGCGACCACGACGCCAGCGGCCGACGCCCTGGCAGTCCCACCCGTGACCGCCATCCCACCGGTGGGCACATACATGGCCTCATCGAACACCCCGCCGCTGGGCGCGGTGGCGACCGCGATGGTCGGCCATGCCCGTCCGCCGGAAAGCACCGAGGTGGAGATGTAGTCGCCGACCATGCGGCCCTGGGAGGTATTAGCCAACCAGGACAGCGACATCGGACCGGCCACGTTGGTGGCCACGCTCCAGCTGGTGCCGCCGTTGGTCGAGGAGATGAAGCCGACGTTCAGCTGGCAGGTGCTCGCCGAGCAGGCCGCGGTCGGATAGTAGTAGTAGGTCAGGCCGATGCGGGTGCTGGCCCCCGAGGTGGAGCGGTCCACGCCGATGCCGGGGATGAAGTGGTCCACGGTGCTGGAGGTGGCGTCGATTGGCACCCGGGTGACCGGGCCCCAGGTGGTCTCGCTGGTCGACTTGCTCATGACGATGTCGTTGGCTGTGCAGCCGGAGCGGAACCGGCAGTCCTGCCAGACCACATAGGCGGTGCCGGCCGCATCCATCTCGGCCGAGGGCAGCGGACTAGTGCGCAGGCCACCGGCCACGGTGTGGCGGCTGACGCTGGACACCAGCACCGTGGCCCGCCAGGAGGCGCCGCCGTCGATGGAGCGGAACGAGCGGACCTGGGACTGGTTGGCGTTGTTCATCGGCACCAGCACGGTGCCGTTGGGCCGCACCACCGGTTGGCCGCCAAGCCCGGTGGCGTTGTCGCCGCTGTTGCGGGCCGGCCCCCAGCTGAGCCCGCCGTTGCTGGAGGTCTGCAGCTTGATACGGTTGCCGTCGGCGGTGTTGTCCCACTCGGTGTAGCAGTTGCCGTAGAACGGGCTGGTGGTGGTGTTGTCGCAGGCGATCCAGTTCTTGTCCGGGTTGCCGCTGGTGCTGGTGGCCACCGGGTTGGACCAGGTCACCCCGCCGTTGGTGGAGCGGCTGGTCACCACCTGGTTGGTCCCGTTGGAACGGATGCCGAGCGAGGAGATCAGCCAGAGGTTGTGGCGGGCATCAAAGGCCACCGCCGGGTCGCTGATGGCGCTGAACGACCCTGGCGGGCTGGCCACGGTGGTGGTGCCGGGCAGGAAGCCGTTGGTCCAGGTGGCCCCGCCGTTGCCCGAGCGGGCCCAGCCGATGTTGGCCGACCCACCCCCGAAGACCCGGCCCACCTGGAAGGCGGAGATGATCGTGGAGCCGAAGCTGAGGGTGTCGGGCTCGACCTGGGTCCGGTGCTGGCTGGCCGCGTTGGTGTAGGGGTCGGTGCTCACCCGGGTCAGCGCGACGGCGGCCAGGACTGGCACGGCAACAAGGATGACAACAAGGGCGACGAGGATGGGCAGAACACGGCGTCCGAACCGCATGGCGACCCCCGAAGGTCAGTGCCGCTGCCCCCGCCAACCGCTCTACCAGGCTGGACCGGGGCAAGAGCGATATGGAACTCGTCTCAGGGTTCTGGTTGTCAACTGACAAATCATCGCCCAACAGGTCACATATGTGAAGGCTGATGGTGCTGCGTCGTATGGCGTAATAGCGACGTCGGTGGGATCTGTTGTCAGCCGGGTTCTGTTGGAGACGAGTCCGCACCCGATCCGCTCCTGTGGCGGAATCGGGGAATGATGCAAGGGCCGCCCGTCGTGGGGCGGCCCTTGACATGGCTGGGAGCCGGTCAGGGTCTGACCTGGCTGAATCGGGTGCCCCAGTTGCCCAGGGCGGTGCGGGTTCCACCGCAGCTGGCGAGCTGCGGACCGGCGTTGGCGAACCACTCGGTGAGGGTGCAGGTCTGGTTGATGTCTTCGTTCGCGATCCAGATTGAGTTGCCGTCGGCCACGGCGGCGCCGTAGTCACCCCAGCGGGTCCGCGGTGGGTCGCCGACGAATGCCTTGTAGCTGGTGAACCCGTCGGACACGCCCTTGCCTTCGGCGGCGACCCGGACCGGTCCCGCGCCGGCCTTGAGGTCGAGGCCGGCGTAGGCCGCGCTCGGGTAGTGGTCGGCGCCGACGAGGGTGAAGGAGATGACGGCGCGGCCGGCGTCGGTGACCCCGACCGTCGGGTAGGTCAGGTTGTTGTCCATCACGCCCAGGTAGCCCTGCTTGACGATCGAGCCGCTTACGGCTGATCCCGTGACCTTGGGTCGGACGACGAAGAACTCCAGGCCAGCCTTGGTGGCGCCGCCGACGTTGACGGCGGTGTCGAGCGAGCTCCACAGTTTGCCGTCGGCGAAGGTCACCTGGTGCATGCGGGTGTCGCTGGCGTCCAGGTGCGAGATGACCTCGTCGTGGGCGGGTTCCTCGGTGAACAGCAGCTGCCAGCAGCCCGGCCCGAACGGCGTCGCCAGGGTGGTGTCGTTGACGCACTGGCCGAGGGGGAAGTCGCCGGGCTTCTGGTCGGCCTTGGGCGAGATGCTGTAGGTGCCAACGCCGATGAGGGAGTTGCGCAGGACCGGCTGGGGGTTCGGGGTGAGTAGCGTCGCCGTCTTGGTCAGCGACCAGACGGCGATGCGGTTGTCGGTGCCGTTGCCGTTGGCCTCCTCGGCGGCCATCGAGCTGAGGAAGTACTCGGTCCCGCCCTGGGCCAGCTCGTACCGGACCCCGGGGGTGACCGCCGGTCGCAGGGTGAAGCCGGGGTTGCCGGCCACCGCTCCCACCGTGTCGATCTGGGTCACGTTCACGGTGGCGGCGTTGCGGGCCAGCGCGAACTTGTTGAACGCATAGACCTGGGCGGCGTGGAACCCCGTCGGGGGGAAGAACGGGTACTCGTTGGTGGTGATGTAGAAGCCGAAGGCGTCGGCGCCGATCTGCGGGTAGTCACCTATGCACGGCCCACCCTCGCAATTGTGGTCAGGGGTGCCGTCGGTGCCGTCGTCCTGCACCGGCAGGCTGTAGATGGCCCACTGGCCGGTGGGGTCGCTGGTCTTGCTGACGGCGATGTCCAGGTGGTTGGTGCCGAGGAAGTCCCCGGTGGCCGGGTCGACGTCGAGGGTCAGCACGACGTGGAACCAGCGTCGGGTGACCCGGTCGAACAGGCAGCTCGGGTCGGTCAGGAACGGCCCGGATGCCCCGGTGGTCCGGTTGATGGCCGGCGGGTAGCCGTAGAAGCTGTTCTGGTCGGTCACCCCGGTCACCGGGTTGCCGGCCGTGTCGTACACGCGCAGGACGTCGTTGACAGTCTCCAGCACGAAGCCGTTGCCGACACACAGGCCCTGGTCAGGCGGTTCCAGCGAGAACTGGTTACCGCCATTGGCGGTGCGCTGGTCGCGGTGGTTCAGACCGTCGATGCTGCGCACCAGCTGCGGGCTCGATGTCGTCTTGGCGCTGGCCACGGCGGGGCCGCCGTGGCTGCGGAGCCCGCGTGACAGGCTCCGGTCGACGGCCACGCCCCGGCGGGCGGCCTCTCGCATGGCGGCTGCCTCGTCCTCACGCTCCTCGCTCGGCCGGATCTCCGGCTGCTGCAGGGCCCCGCTGCCGACCGAGCCCCCACGGATCGCCGTCGTTCCACCGCTCGGGATCTGCCGGGTGATCGCATCTGCGCGCGCCGGCGCGACCCGCGCGCCCACCAACGCCAGCGCGGCGCATGCCAGGACCGGTACCAGCGACCAGGCAAGCACTCTCCTACGGATCATGGTCTCTCCATTCCCTACCGCGCGGACGCCCGGGCGTCCTGCGCAGATTGGTGAGGATCGGGGCATGGTGGCGGAGCGCGAGCGGGGCATCGTTGCCGAGGCTCGGCCATGCGGCCTCCTTCGCCGGACCGGCACGCGGCCGCCTTGGGGACACGACGGCCGCCGCAGGAGAACCCTGACGATCATCCCGGATTGTGTCAATCATTCCATGATTACGACATGGGACGTATAGACACAGAACGCGTGTTGTGTGGCGTCGATCGGCGCCTGATCAGAGTGCGCGTTAGGGGATGTTCTGCGTAGGTCGAGCGGTCTAGGATACCTACGGGTCGCACTGCAATGTTGCGGGGGCGAGCGGGTGGGGATTCGGACGCGGACGCCGCGAGACAGCCCGTCCGGGGTCGGGGGTGCCGGCGCCCGGGCGCCGCCGACCTCGACCGTCGATGGGTCGTTCTTCCTCCGGTTCAAGGAGCGTGTCCGTGAAACGAACACGGGTCATCCTGCTCATCCTGGCCACGATCGTCGCCATGCTGGCGATGGCAGCACCCTCGGGGGCGGCGGCCAGCCAACCCACCCCACGCTGGGTTCTGCACACCCAACGGTTCTCCGGTGGCATCTCGGCCGGCGTGCGGGCCATGGCCAGCCCGGCCGCCGTCGCCGCCCGGGCCAGGCACCTGCGGGCCAGCGGCGCCGCGGCCGCGCCGGCGCTGGCCAACGTGCAGATGAACGACGACTCCAACCCACCCCTGCCCCAGAACGAGACGGCGGTCGCCTACAACACCCGCAACCCGCTGATCGCGGTGGCCGCCTCCAACGACTACGTCAGCGGCGGGGTGGCGATCATGCGCACCGCCAACGGCGGCCAGAGCTGGCTAACGACCAGGGTCACCCCCCAGTTCCAGGGGACCCGGGACTTCTGTACCGGCGGTGACCCGGCGGTCGCCTACAGCCACCGCGACCGGGCCTTCTATATCTCTCAGCTGTGCTTCTTCCGGGCCCTGCCGTTCTCGGAGGTGCATGTCATCAAGTCGGTCGACAACGGCAAGACCTGGACGCCGGGCCGCCAGGCCGCCCGGGCGGCCAGCAACTTCGACTACACCACCGGGACCGTCGATGAGTCGATCTTCAACGACAAGGAGTACATCGCCGTCGACAACACCCCGACCAGCCCACACTACGGGCGGCTGTATGTCACCTACACCAAGTTCCACATCGCGGCCGACGGGTCCAGCGACTACTGCCCGATCCAGCTCGCCTACACCGACACCATCCCCACCACCAACCCGGCGCTGACGGTGTTCGGCCACACCCCGGTCGTCCCCGACGCCCCCGGCGCCGGTGGCGTGGGTGAGTCGGCCAACCAGTTCAGCGTGCCCCAGGTCGAACGCAACGGGACCCTGGACATCGGCTACGCCCTCGAGGAATGCAACAGCTCACTGGACCACGGCTTCCGCTTCCAGAAGTCGACCAACGGCGGGGCCAGCTTCCTGTCCGCCCCGGTCCAGGTCGACAAGCCGGGCCAGTTCGTCGACAACCCCGACCCCGGCGACCTGCTGCCCCCGACCGTGTTCCGGGCCCCGAACACCCTGTCGATCGACTACAGCGAAAAGACCGGGACCCTGACCTATCTCTACCAGAACTTCATCAACGCCTCCGCCTCCGGTGCCGACATCTCGGTCCAGCAGTCCCACGACGGCGGCTTGCACTGGACCGACGCCCGCTTCCTGAGCACCCAGGCCGGCGGTGGCCCGGCCCGCAACGATCAGTTCTTCCCCTGGGTCGACTCCAGCCCCGACGGCAACCTGTACGCCATCTGGTTCGACCGCCGCCGCGACCCGGCAAACCGCAACATCGACACCTGGCAAGCGACCTCGACCAACGACGGGGCAGGCTGGCAGCAGCGCCGCATCAGCACCCGGTCCTGGAACCCCGACCTGGGGTTCTTCAGCTCCGGGGCGTTCATCGGCGACTACAACGGCATCGCCGCATCCAACCGGGCCGTCTACCCGGTCTGGACCGACGGCCGCAACAACGCCATCGAACAGACCGGCATCGGCGAAACCGACATCTTCACCAACGTCCAACTCCGCTAGCCGGCCTCCGGCCGGGCGGCCCTGGCCTCAGGGTCGCCCGGCCTGGAAGGCGCGCCGCTGACCGCTGGTCGCCGACGACGCCAGGACGAGGCAGCACGGCAGCGGGATCGGGGAACCGGCCGCTTCACGACTGCGTCCAACAATCGTGTTCGCACCTGCCTCACCAAGGAGGCGACACGATGCTCTCCACGTGGCTCGGTCCGGCGGGGTCGCTCCGGCAGGACCGGGGACGGCGGTCGTGGGCGGTGCTGCTGCCGGCCCTCGCCCTGCTGGTCGCCGGTTGCGCCCAGCCGGGCACCGGGACGGCCCACTCCGGCCCGGCGACGGCCTCCAGCTCGCCAACCACGGTCACGGTCGGGCCCGACGACGGCGGCCGAACGGTGGACCTTGAGGTCGGCGACCGGCTGATCGTCCAGCTGCAGACCGACAGGCGGCCGTCGCGGTTCCCGCCCCCGTGGACCCTTCGGATGCCGCCAACCAAGGTGCTCGAGCGGGTCCCGGGCGATCCGGACGCGACCCGGGTCATGCTCGTCGCCGCCGGGCCCGGGACCGTGCGGCTGCTGCTGGTCAAGCGAGCCAGCTGCGCTCCGCCGCTGCGCTGCCCGGTGGCCGCCGCCGGTCCCACCGACCAGAGTGAGCGGATACGACCACCCCTGGCCGGGGTCACGGTTGTCATCACCGTCCGGGTGCGGTAGCGGCGAACTAGGCGGCCCACTGGGTTTGTGCCGGCGGGCCGCCCGAAGGTCGGTCCTAGCGTCTGGCGAAGTACACGTTGGGGTCGTGTCGCCCGGTTGGGTACAGCCAGTTGCGGACCCGGTCGCGGTTGTCGCCCCAGGCGAAGTACTGGCGGCCGCCGTCGCTGACATTCGCCAGGTAGTCGCCCATGTAGTAAGGGGCGATCAGGGGATCGAACTGCTGGATGTTGAGCACGCCGGGGAAGGTGCGGTTGGTGACCCGGCGGGCCCGGAAGGTGGCGCCGTCGCTGGAGTCGAGCACGGCCACCTCGATGAGCCGGTTCGGCCGGGTGGGGGCGATGCTGTAGTAGAGCACGTGCAGCCCCTCGCGGTCGCCGCTCAAGGCCGGTTGGGCCTCGTCGGCGTTGCCGCCGGTCAGCCAGCGCAGGCTCCAGCTGGCGCCGGCGTTGCTGGAGCTGGCCAGCCGCAGGTGACTGTGACCGCCGCGAGCCTCGTTCCAGGCCACGTACAGCACACCACGGCGGAAGGCCAGGACCGGGAACTCCGCGGTCCGCATCGCCTTGCCGGGGCCGAGCAGGATCGCCGGGCCGGCGGCGGTCTCGGCGGTGCCGGCGGGGGTGATGTCGGCGATCTTGACCGCCGGGCCGAAGGTCCGGCCGCCGTCGGTCGACTTGAAGATCACCTCGCTGGTGACCAGCTCGGCGCCCTGGCACTGCGGGTCGTCGACCTGGAACCGCTCGGCGGCCACGTACAGGGTGCCGTTGGCCGGATCGACGATCGGCTGGGCCCCCAGGTACTGGGTGACCGAGCAGCCCTCTGCCAGCGAGTGCTGGGCCGCGTAGGCGACCGTCCAGGTCCGGCCGCCGTCGGTGGAGCGGGCCACCGGCAGCCCGGAAAGGATGTCGGTGGCCCCGAAGAACAGGTCGTCCCAGGCCACATACAGGACGTCCCGGCCGGGTCGGGAGGGGTCGCGGCCGGCGGTGATCGCCTCCTTGTCGCCGATGTAGAGGTCGACCGGCGGGTCGCCCGGCGACACCTGCAGGGGCGCCGACCAGCTGCGGCCACCGTTGGTGGAGCGGGCCACCGAGACCCCGAGGTTGAAGTTGGGGGTGCCGGCCAGGGTGGCGTAGTACATGCGCCCGGCCCGGTCGCTGGTCATCCACGGATCGCCGAAGTTCACATAGCCGGGCCGGTCGGGCAGCGGACCGCCGTCGGTGAAGGTCCGGCCGCCGTCGCGGGAGTACGAGTAGCCGCTCAGGCTGGAGCCCTGGGTGGTGAACAGCAGCGACTGCTGGGAGTCGTTGTAGCCGACGGCGACGTTGCGGCCCGCCACCGCGATGGTGGTCTCGCTCTGGGTGGTCTGGTCCTGCTGATGCCGGTCGCGCGCCGGGTCGTTGACCCGGACGTTGCGCAGGCCCGGACCGACCGGGCGGACCGCGGGGCCGGCCGCGGTGGCGGCGCCGGCCTTGACCCGGGGAGCCTCGGCTCCCTCGGGCTCGGCGGCCCGCTCGCCACCGGCGGCCACCCGGGCCACGAAAGCGCGGGCGGCCGGGGTGAGCTGCAGCCCCTTGGTCTCCAGCAGCTTCCTGGCCAGCTCCTGCTTGGTGGGTCGGTCCGATGTGGGCGCCGCCGACCCGCCGCTCCCGAGCCAGCCGACCAGGGCAAGCGCCATGGCGACGGTGGCGAGCGCGGCGATGGTGGTTCTCCTGCGCATGGGGACTCCTTTCCCCTGTGCGGAGCGACTGGTGCTACCAGTGCACAGAACCCGGAAAGGCTAGCCCGTGCCTTTCTCGTAATCTACGCTTACGGTTCATATCGTGATCAACCCGTGACCATGCGGCCCGGCCGGGAAGACGCGAGGGGCCGGCCCATGAGGGCCGCCCCTTCCTCGAGACGTGCGGGTCAGCGCCGTGCGTAGACGATGTGCCGGGCGTAGCCGGAGACATGATGTGGCCCAGCGTCTGCGCGTTCCAAACCCACGCCTTGGTCGTTGGGCCACCCCAGGGACCTGTCCGGTATGGCCCACTTTGAGTCGCACGTCGGGTTCAGGTACGTAGTTCGCCGGATGGCTTGTGCGCAGGGGGTGGGCGGAGCCTACCGCACTGGCCGGCGACCACCGCGGCCGGTTCGGACGGCTGCGCCGCCGAGCAGGTGGCGCCCAGCGCAAGGAGCGCGGCTTGAGCAAGCGCATCGTCGCCATCTTAGGAGTGGTGGCCATCCTGGCGGCCCTGGTCGCCCTCGCCACGAGCGGTCCGGCCAGCGGGGCCGAGGCTAGGACCCTGCGGAACGCCGTCCAGGGGAAGCTGAAGGCGCCCCAGATCCCGGTGATGAAGAACGGTCGGCAGGTCGGCACCAAGCGGTCGTCGTTCCTTTCCAGCGGCCTGCTCAAGGCGGCCGAGGAGGTCGACAGCAAGGGCGGGGTGAGCGCGGCCGACGACCGGCTGTTCGCGGCCGACGGCGCGGTCACCGCCGAGACCGGCAAGCGCGACATCGGCATCGGCGCCGGAACCCTGGGCTGCCGTAATCGCAACACCAACGGCAACGTCCGGGTCAACCAGGACTGCACCTTCCGACGTAACGCCGAGAACGACATCGTCTACAACCCGGCCCAGCCGACCAACCTGCTGGCCGGCTCCAACGACAGCCGGGTCGGCTTCAACCAGTGCTCGATCGCCTGGTCGCTGGACAATGGCCGCCACTGGGGCGACCAGTTGCCGCCGTTCCGGCAGAAGCTCAACAACCCCGAGGCCATGGTCCCGACTGCCGAGGACCCCAACAGCCACACCATTCTGGGCGGCCCGGGGACCCTCCACACGTACGATGCGGGCAGCGATCCGTCCCCGGCGATGGACTCCCGCGGCCGTGGCTTCTTCAGCTGCGTCACCTTCGATGTCGCCTCCAACGCCAGCATGGTCTATGTCACCCAGTCGCCGCGGGGGGCCAAGGGCTCGTTCTTCTACAACCTGGGCACCGGCGGCCCCGACGACCGCAACTTCGTCGTGGCCGAGGACAACAGCCCGCTGGTCTTCCACGACAAGGAGTTCATCGCCGCGGACAGCTTCAGGCGCAGCCCGAACCGCGACAACGTCTATGTCACCTGGACGGTGTTCCGGTTCGACCCGAGCTGCCGGGGCGGCACCCCGGACGTGCCCGCCTTCTGCAGCTCGTCCATCTTCGGCTCGATGTCGACGGACCACGGGTTCACCTGGTCGACCCCTGAGGAGATCAGCGGCGCCAACCCCCAGCTGTGTTTCAACGGCAACTTCTTCGACCCATCCCAGCCGGCGGCCGAGTGCAACAACGACCAGGGATCCGACCCGACCGTGCTGCCCAACGGCGCCTTGGTGGTGCCGTTCAACAACGCCAACACCGCCCTCGACAACCCCAACCTCCAGCAGCTCGCCGTCGCCTGCTCACCGAGCGGTGACTCGGCCGCCGGCACCGCCCACCTCAACTGCGCCGCCCCCACCAAGGTGGGCGACGACGTGATCGTGAATGAGCCGGTGTGCGACTTCGGCCGCGGCCCCGAGGAGTGCATCCCCGGCCCCTGGATCCGGACCAACGACTTCCCGCGCAGCACCACCCACAGCCGCAACGGCGACGTGTACGTCACCTGGCAGGACTACCGCACGGGCGCGTTCGACATCCAGCTCGCCCGCTCCACCGACGGCGGCCGGACCTGGTCAGCGACCCACACGGTCAACCCTGACCGCGGGCTGGATCACTACTTCCCGGCCGTGGACGTGGCCGAGGTCGCCGGGCGGGCCCGGGTCGGCGTGAGCTACTACCGCAGCGAACGGGTCCCGGGCGAGAACAGCTCGCCGCCGGAGGGCTTCACCCCCGGCCGTGACCCCGGGGTCCAGGAGGGCCTGTCCGACTACGTGCTGGCCGGTGGGCGCACCCTGCGCACTCCCTTCAACTTCGCCCGGCTGTCGCCGGTGTTCGTGCCGCCCGACGGCATCCAGGCCGGCTTCAACGGCGACTACACCGGCCTGACGATCAACTTCGACGTCCAGGCCCACCCGGTCTGGTCCGACACCCGCAGCCACGACCCGTTCGCCCCCAACAACGGCGTCACCGTGGACGAGGACTACTTCACCGTCAGCCGCAACCTGCCATCTGGTACTGCCAGCAGGTCGCGGGTGACACGTCTGCGCTAGCAACCAGCGTCGAGAACAGGGGACCGTCGCCAGGCGGTCCCCTGTTCTGTCTCAGCACGAAGCACGCCGCAACCAGTCGAAAAGCACCGATCATTCGAGACGCCGCCTTGACCCTTGCGGTGGAAGGCAGAATCTGTTGCGCAGAATCGACGGTGTTCTCAGGGGGTCAGGGCAACGCCTCCGCGAGTGCCTGTGAGGTGTCTTGAAGCCAAGGGGTTGTCGAGGGCGACCATTCAGCTCGGCGGCGATCGTCTCCAGTGCGGCCTGGTCGAGTGGGCGGAGGTCGCTGCTCTTGGCAGGTATTGGCGGAGCAGGCCGTAGGTGTTCTCGTTACTGCCACGCTGCCAGGGCTGCGCGGGTCACAGACATAGACCTGGACGCCCAAGTTGATGGTGGACTGGAGGTGCTCAGCCATCTCCTTGCCCTGATCCCAGGTCAGCGACCGCCGGAGTTGTCCGGGCAGTCGAGCAACGGCAGCAGCGAGGGCGGGGCGGACCTGTTCAGCTTGTACCCGTCGGGCGGCGCGACCAGCGTGAGGTAGCGGCTGGCCCGCTCGACGAGCGTCGCCACCGCCGATGGCGCTTGCCCACCAGCAGGTCGCCTTCCCAGTGGCCAGGCACCGCCCGATCCTCGGCCTCGGCCGGGCGCTCGCTGATCAGCACGACGTCGCGGAGCTGACCGCGGCCCTGGGCAGGCGCTTGGCTCGCGGGTAGCGCATCGCCCGCCCCG
>Ga0111539_10005197_pt1 | contig 16863 bp, 14 predicted proteins | sample RhiMethybrSRZTD1_FD_79667 | JGI IMG/M metagenome (GOLD analysis project Ga0111539, IMG submission 79667) | Populus rhizosphere microbial communities from Tennessee, USA - Rhizosphere MetaG P. TD hybrid SRZTD1 (version 2) (version 2) | ecosystem: Host-associated > Plants > Roots > Rhizosphere >... | reverse complement strand
GGCGATCTTCTTCTCGTCCTTGTCCACCCCGAGCACCCCGACGCCGAACTCGGCGAAGCAGGCCCCGGTGACCAGGCCGACGTATCCCGTTCCCACGACCGCGATGTTCATCCCCTCGCTCCCCGGGGTGCCGCGGCCCCCGCTCCACGCTCGCCCGTTTTCCGGTACCACTCCACGAAGCGGGCGAGCCCCTCCTCGATGCCGATCTTCGGTTCGTACTCCAGCAGCCGCTGCGCCTTGGCGACGTCGGCCCACGTCGTCACCACGTCGCCCGGCTGGTCCGGCTGTGCTTCGATGATCGCCTTCTTGTCGAGCAGCCGCTCGAGGTGTTCGATGAGCTCCGACAGCCGGGTCGTGCGCGATCCGCCGAGGTTGAGGATCTCGTACCCCTGCACGCGCTCCACGGCGCGCATCACGCCGGCGATGACGTCGTCGATATAGGTGTAGTCGCGCCGGGTCGAGCCATCCCCGAAGCGCGGCAGCGGCAGGCCGCGATCGATGAAGCGCGTGAACTTGTGGATCGCCATCTCCGGGCGCTGCCGCGGGCCGTACACGGTAAAAAAACGCAGACAGAAGACGTTCAGTAGGTACAGCGCGTGGTAGGTGGCGCACAGCAGCTCGCCGGCCCGCTTCGTCGCCGCGTACGGGGAGATCGGCATGCCGACATCGTCCTTCTCCGAGAACGGCGCCTTCGGAGAGTTGCCGTACACGGAGGAGGAGGACCCGAACACGAACTTCCCCACGTTGTGCCGGCGGCAGGCCTCGAGCAGGACCACGGTCCCGTTCAGGTTGACGTCGCTGTACAGGAGCGGCTGCTCGATCGACGGCCGCACCCCGGCGCGGGCCGCGAGGTGCACGACCACCTCCACCGGGTGCGCGGTGAAGACGCGCTCGATCGTCTTCTCGTCGCGGATGTCCCCCTCGACGAGGTGGAAGCCCGGCCGGCCGGAGAACGCCGCGATGTTCCGCCGCTTCACCTCCGGATCGTAGAAGGTGTCGAAGCTGTCCAGGGCGACGACCTCCCGCCCGGCCTCGATCAACGCCTCCACCAGGTGCGAGCCGATGAAGCCCGCCCCTCCCGTCACCAGCACGCTGCGCATCGCCGCCCTCTATGGGTTCGGCCCCGGATCCGGCGGGGCCTCCTTGTCGTCTTCCGGCGGCCGCTGCTCGGCCCCCTTCTTGCCGTAGTGCCGGATCATGCCCTTGCCGATCTTGCTCTTCTGGATGCCCGCCACGATGTCCTTCAATCCCTCGTAGACCGCGGGATCGTTGACGATGCCGCCGAGCGTCCCCTCGCCGCGGTCGATCTTCCCGAGGATGGAGTCCAGGTGGCCGACGCTGCGGTCGATCTTGCCGAGGAGCCCGTCGGCGTAGGCCTTGTCGTTCACCAGCCGGCCGATGGTCCCGTCCCCCTTCTGGATCGTGTCGGCGGCCTGGCGGAAGGAATTCGCCCCCGCCCGCAGGTCTTCGATCAGCGCCGCCCCCCGGCCCTTCGGGTCGCTGAGCTGCGCCAGCGCCCCCTCCGGCTCGTCGAGCCGCGCCAGGATCGATTTCAGATGCGTCATCGCCTCGTCCAGGGATCCCTTGAACCGCTGGGCCATCTCCCGATCGCTCAGCACGGACCCGGCCAGCCCCCGTCCCTGCTCCAGCCCCTCGAGGAGGCGCCGCAGTGAGGCCAGGCTCCCCTCGAGGTCGGCGGCCCCCTGCTTTCCGAACTCGGGATTGTGGATCATCTCCTGCACGATCCCCTGCCCCTGATTGAGGGCCACCAGCAGATCGCGGAAGGAGGAGGTGATCTCCTTCAGGTCGTCGGCGATCCCCTGGCCCTGCAGCAGCGTCTCCTCCCAGGCCGACTTTCCCGCGTCGATGTACCCCCCCGGCTCCAGTTGAGCCTGCTCCGGATCCCCCGGGGTGAGCTCGACGTATTTGTCCTGGGAAAGATAGGTCAGCGACTTGAGGTAGGCCACCGTCCCGCGGCGGATGCGCGGCGCGAAGGCACGGTCGACGCGGAAGGTGACCTTGATCTTGAACTCCTTGAGGTCGGTCGGGAAGACGATGTCGTCCACCGTTCCGATCTGCACGCCGACGAGGCGCACCGGCGACCCCCGCGCCAGCCCCGAGGTGTTGTCGAACCGGGTCCAGTAGGACACCTTGGGGTAGAAGAGCCGCGACTCCTCGGTGATCGCCAGCACCGCGATCGCGAAGACGATGAGCCCCACCGAGATCACCGCCCCGACCGTCAGCTCGCGGGCCCACTTACGCGCCATGGTGGATCCTCCCGGACAGGAACTGGCGCAGCGCCGGCTCGGAGTTGCGCTTCGCCTCGTCGACGGTGCCGACGAACAGCATGCGCCCCTCGAACAGGAACGCGATGCGGTCGCCGACGTACAGCGCGCTGTGGATGTCGTGCGTCACGACGACCGAAGTCACCTGAAGCCGCTCCTGCATGCTGCGGATGAGATCGTTGATGGTCCCGGCCGTCACCGGGTCGAGGCCGGTGGTCGGCTCGTCATAGAGGATGCCGCGCGGCTCTATGGCGATGGAGCGGGCCAGGGCCACGCGCTTGCGCATCCCGCCCGACAGCTCGGACGGCATCAGGTGCTCGACCCCGGAGAGCTCGACGAGCGCGAGCTTCTGGCGCACGGCCTCCAGGATCTCCCCCTCCGACAGGTTGGTGTGCTCGCGCAGCCCGTAGCCGACGTTGTCCGCGACGTTCATCGAGTCGAACAGTGCTCCGCCCTGGAACAGCATGCCGATCTTCTTGCGCACCGGAACCAGCTCGTCCTCGTCGTACGCGACGATGTCCTCCCCCTCCACCAGCACGCGGCCCCGATCCGGGCGGTGCAGCCCGATGATGTGCCGGAGGAGGACCGACTTGCCGCTGCCGCTGCCGCCGAGGACGACCATCGTCTCCCCGCGGCGGATGTCGAAGGTGATCCCCTGCAGCACCTTCTTCGAGCCGAAGCTCTTGTGCACCTCCTCGAACTGGACGAACGCGGTGTCCATCGCCGGCGTGTCAGAACGCCAGGAACAGCTTGGTCAGGAAGAAGTCGCTGATCAGGATGCTGAGCGACGACGCGACCACCGTCTCGGTGGTCGCCCGGCCGACGCCGTCCGCGCCGCCGGTGGCGGTCAGCCCCTTGTAGCACGCGATGAAGCCGATGAGCAGCGCGAAGACGACCGTCTTGCCGAGGCCGCTGAGGATGTCCTCCGGGTGGATCGCCTTGATGACGTGCTGCATGTAGAACGCCGCCGGCTGGTTCAGCGTCGTCACCGCCATCAGCAGGCCGCCCATGACGCCGACGAAGTCGGACAGCACCACCAGCACCGGCAGCATGATGACGATGGCGATCACCTTGGGAACGACCAGCTTGCGCACCGGGCTCGAGGCCATGGCCCGGATGGCGTCGATCTGCTCGGTGACGGTCATCGTGCCGATCTCCGCGGTGATCCCGGCGCCGACCCGCCCCCCGACCATGAGGGAGGTCAGGACCGGCCCCAGCTCCCGCACCAGCGACAGCGAGACGATGTCGCCGACGAAGAACTTCGCCCCGTACGCCGCGAGCGAATAGGAGGTCTGCAGCGCCAGCACCATGCCGGTGAACATGGCGGTCACCGTGGCGATGCCGATGGAGAGGACGCCGAGCTGGTACAGCTGGTCGAGGACGACCGAACCCTCGGGACGGCGCCGGACGGTTTCGCGGGCCGAGCGCGCGATCAGAATGGAGAAAGCGCCGACCTGTTCGAGAGCGCGCGTCGCGCCCCCGGTCATCGCCGGCCGATCCCGCGTTCACGCCGGCCCGCTCCGGGCCCCTCCCGCCCCATAGGTCGGGCGGAGTCTAGTCAACGGCGCCCGGAGGCGTCAAGGAATCCCCCTGCGCCTGCATGGACTTATGATGCGCCTGGCGGCGCCGGTCCGGCCGCGGAGCGACGATGGCGCGCGCCCTCCTCACGATCCTGGTGGTCCTCCTTGCGACCCTCGTCCTCGGGACGCTGGCGATCGTGGTGTGCGTGCTGCGGCCGGGAGGGGCGTGGCTCATGCCGCTGGCCCGGCTCTGGTCGCGCCTGGTGCTGCGGGCCGCGGGGGTCCGCTTCACGGTGGCCTGCGACGGGTCGATCGATCCGCGCCGTCCGGCCGTGTACGCCTGCAACCACCAGAGCCTCTTCGACATCCCGGTGCTGGTGCTCACCATGCCGGCGGACTTCCGCATGGTGGCGAAGAAATCGCTCCTCTATGTCCCGATCTTCGGGTGGGCCCTGTGGCTGGCGGGGTTCCTGTTCATCGATCGCTCCAACCGCGAGCGGGCGATCGGCACGCTCGCGCGCGCCGCCGAGCGCCTGCGGCGCGGCACCTCGATCGTCGTCTTCGCCGAGGGGACGCGCAGCCCCGACGGCACCCTCCTCCCCTTCAAGCGGGGCGGGTTCGTGCTCGCCATCCAGGCCGGCGTTCCCGTCGTGCCGGTGGCGATCCGGGGCGGACGGTCCGTGCTGGCCAAGGGGAGCCTCGCCCTGAAGCCGGGCACGATGGAGGTGACCTTCGGGGCGCCGGTGGAAACGACCGGCTATGCCTATGAGACGCGTGACCGGCTGGTGACGCAGGTGCGGGATCGGATCGATCGGGCGCTCGCGGCCCTGCCCCGGGAGCCGGCCGGGGCCTAGGAGCCGACGAGGCGGCCTCGGCGCGGGTCGATCTCCTCATAGAGCGCCTCCATCTCGCCGACGAGACGGGCCCAGCCGAAGGCCGCGGCGACGCGCGCGCGCGCCGCCTCGCCGAGGGCGCGGCGACGCGGGGCGTCGTCGAGCAGGGCCAGCACGGCGGCCGCCATGGCGCCGTCGTCGTCGCGCGGAACGACGATCCCCACGGTCTCGTCCGGCACCACCTCGCGCGCCGACCCGAAAGCGGTGCAGACCACCGGCAGCCCCATGGCCATCGCCTCGAGCAGGGCGTTCGGCAACCCCTCGCGATCCGATGTCATGAGGTAGACATCGGCGGCCGCCAGCCACTCGGCGATCTCCGGCTGCGCGTCCACGATGCGCACGTGAGGCGCGGCCCCGGACTCCTCGAGCCGGCGCCGCAGCGCCTCGGGCTCGACGAGGTGACCCACGGCGATGAAGGTGACGTCTGGCCGCACCGCCCCGACGCGCCGCGCCACGCGGAAGAACATGGCGTGGTTCTTCTCCACCGCCTGCCGGCCCACGAGGAGCGCGATCCGCTGCGCGGCCGGCAGCCCGAGCGCGCCCCGGATCCGCTCCCGGACCCCGGGGTCCACGGCCGGGGCGCGGTCCACCGCGTTGCGGATGACGCGAATCCCCCCGGGCCGGAGTCCGTAGTGACTCACCAGTGAGTCCGCCGCGGCGCCGCTGTTCACCAGGCGCACGGTGAACGGCGCCAGGAGCCTCTCGTAGATCCGCAACGGCCAGGGGATCGGCTCGACCATGCCGCGATCGCTCGCCACGAGACTCCGCACACCGGACGTCAGGGCCGCCAGCCGCCCCCAGAAATTCCCGGAGTAGAGCCAGGTGTGGACCACGTCCGGCCGCTCGTCGCGCACCACCCGGCGCAGGCGGGACAGAAAACGCCAGGCCGCCAGGTCCTCCTTGGGGATGAACACGGTCCGCACCCCTCCCGCGTGCAGCTGCTCTTCGAGGGAATCGCACCGCGTGTAATGGCAGACGGTCTGCCGAAAGCGCCGGCCGTCCAGGCGCGGCAGCAGGCGGACGAGCTGGCGCTCCGTCCCTCCGATCCCCAGCGTCGGGATGATGTGCAGGATCTTCAGCGCCGGGCGCGCCACCCCCGCGGGGGAGGCCGCCGTGCTCATCGGCCGGATCGGCCGGCCGCCGCCGCGGCCGCGGCGGATCGGCCGCCGCCGATACAGGCCTCGTGCCACGCGGCCACCATCACGAGGGCGCGCAGGAGCGCCTCGGGCCGATCGTCTCCCGCCAGGAACACCGCGATCGCCCGGCGCAGCGGCGCCTGCGGCAGCGGCCCGTCGCGCACCGGGTCGCGCGACGGCAGATCCTGGAGCAGGGCGCGCAGCGCCGGAACGCGGCGGAAATAGCCCGCCCACGGGGCGGTGAAGCCGAGCTTCTGATACCCGCCCAGGACCGGCCGGAGTCGCTCGGCGAAGGCGCGCCGCAGCGGGCGCTTCCCGTCCCGGACCCCGGCCAGGGCGGCGCGCGGCAGCGCGGCGCATCCCTCGACGAGCCGGTAGTCGAGGAACGGCACGCGGCACTCGATCGACGCCGCCATCGTCATCTTGTCGTTGACGTCGAGCACCGAGCACAGGAAGGCGTGCTGATCCAGGTGCATCGCCTGGCGCAGCGCGTCGCCGGGGTGGATCGCCTGCGCCTCCTCGAGGATCCGGCGGCGGTACGCGAACTCCCGTCGCGTCGTCATGCCGGCCCGCTCGAGATCGCCGGGAAGGAGGTCGCAGGTGTTGTAGAGGATCGGTCCGACCCGCGGATCCTCGCGGAGCATGGCGCGCAGCTTGGCCGCGCGCCGGCCGAGGCTGGAGGTCTGCGGGAGCGGCAGGGACGGGGCGAGCCACCGGAGCCACGGCAGGAGCGGCAGCGGGCGGTAGCGCGCGTACCCCCCCATGGTCTCGTCCGCCCCCTCCCCCGAGAGCAGCACGGTCACCCGCGGGCGGGCGTACTCGGAGATCGCCATGAGGTGCAGGTCGCTGCCGTGCGCCAGCGGCTCGTCGTTGAACCAGGAGGCCCGGCCGAGCCGCTCGAGGAGCTGCTCCGGCGCGAGCTCCAGCTCGTGGTGCTCGAGGCCGAAGGCGTCCGCCGCGGCGCGGGCGCGCGCCCCTTCGTCGAGGTGCGTCCCGGGAAAGCGCACCGTGAAGCTGGCGACGCCGCGCCCGGCCTGGTCGGCGAGCACCGACGCGACGCTCGTCGAGTCGAGGCCGCCGCTGAGCAGCACCCCGAGCGGCACGTCGCTGATCCGGCGGTACGCCACCGCGCTCTTGAAGGTCTCCGCGAACCACTCCGCCGCCTGGTGTGGCGGCGCCGGGGCGCCGCGCCGCGCCGCGTCCCCGAGCGACCACCAGCGGCGCGTCGTGGCACGGCCATCGCGCCAGGTCAGGCTGTGGCCGGGGAGGAGGCGCCGGATCCCCGTGTACGGGGTCGCCTCCCCCGCGACGTGGCGGAAGCAGAGGATCTCTTCCCAGGTCTCCGGATCGAAGCGCGGCGCGAACCCGGCCATGAAGATCGCCTTGGGCTCCGAGGCGAACCACAGGGCGCCGTCGCGCTCGGCGTAGTAGAGCGGCTTGACTCCGAGGCGATCGCGCGCCGCGAAGAGGCGCCGCTCGGTCCGATCCCACACGGCGAACGCGAACATGCCGTTGAGTCCTTCGAGCAGGGCCGGCCCGTGCTCGGCGTACGAGCGCAGCAGGACCTCGGTGTCGCTGTCGGATCGGAAGCGGTGGCCGCGCGCCTCGAGATCCCGGCGCAGCTCCCGGAAGTTGTAGACCTCGCCGTTGTGGACGATGACGAAGCGGCCGTCCTCGGTCGCCATCGGCATGCGGCCCCGCTCCGAGAGATCGACGATGGCGAGCCGCCGGGACGCGAGCCCCGCGCCGTCGCCGGACCACGAGCCGCGGTCGTCGGGGCCGCGGTGCGCCATCACGTCGCGCATCGCGTCGAGACCGCCGGCCGGCGGCACGAAGCCGCGATCGGGGTGGACGTATCCGGCGATGGCGCACATCAGCGGAGCCCCGGCGCGGCGCCGCGCGGCGGCGCCGCCGCACTCTGCTTCGGACCTGGACGGGACACTCGTGGGTTCACGCGATTCCGGACGCGACCCGCGATCGGCGAGTGCCGGAACGCGCGCGCTACGCGGAGTCTAGCAGATTGACAGCCGCCCCGGCGGACCGTATCGTCGCGGCTTCGCGGCGGGAGCCCGCACCGCCGCTCCGGAGGGCGCGGTTGGGAGGGCGGCTCCTCTACAGACTGTCCGACCGGCTCGGCGGCCGGCGCGTGGTGCCGGCCCTCGACGCGATGCTCGCGCGTCAGTCCTGGGACCCGTCCCGGCTCGCGGCCGACTCCCGGCGCCGGCTCGCCGATCTCGTCGCGCACGCCGCGCGGGCGATCCCCTTCTACCGCGACCGCGGGCTCCGGGGGTCGGAAGCGCTCGAGGCCCTGCCGCTTCTCGATCGCCGCACCCTGCGCGCCGCCGGCGAGGCCCTGCGCGACCCCGCCGCGCCCGTCGAAACCCTGGAGGTCGTCACGAGCGGCGGCAGCACGGGTGAGCCGGCCGCCGTCTGGCTCGACCGCGCCGCGGGCGACGCGCACACGGCGGCGGTGCTCCGCTCCCAGACCTGGATGGGGTTGCCGCTCGTCGCCCGGCACGCGCTCCTGTGGGGGCCGCCCCCGGACGTGGTCACCTACGGCACGCTCTCGGGGAGGATCCGCGGGATCGCGGCCCGCCGGACCTTCTATCCGACCTACGGGCTCACCGACGCACGGGCGGAGGCGATCCGCCGCGACCTGCGCCGGCGCGGCTTCCCTCAGGTGATCGGCTACAGCAGCGCGCTCGACCACGTGGCGGCGGGGGCGGCGCCGCTCGCGCGCCCGACGCGGGCGGTCCTCGCCTCGGCGGAGATCCTCACCCCGCCGCAGCGGCGGAGGATCGGACGCTTCTTCGGCGCTCCGGTGTTCGAGCGTTTCGGGTGCAACGAGTTCGCGACGGTGGCGCACCAGTGCGCCGCGGGAGGGATGCACGTCCTCACCGATCGGGTGCATCTCGAGATCCTCCGCCCGGACGGGCGGCCGGCGGCGCCCGGCGAGATCGGCGAGGCGGTGGTGAGCGACCTCGACAACCGCGCCATGCCGCTGCTGCGCTACCGCCTCGGGGACGCTCTCGAGGCCGGCGGCCGCTGCTCGTGCCCGCTTCCCTTCCCGGTGTTCGCCGCGGCGCACGGCCGGATGACCGATCTCCTGGAAGGGCCCGGCGCCCGTCCGATCACGCCGCGGCATGTCGCGGTCGCGCTCGAGGCCGGCGGCGAGGCGCTCGAGCACCAGCTGCGGGTGGGGGCAGACCTCGCATGCGCCGTGCGCCCGCTCGGACGCTTCGACTCCTCCCGCGCCGCCGCCGGCCTGCAGGCCCTGCTGGGACGGCCGGTCGAGATCCGCCTGACCGCCGTGATCCCGCGCTGGCCGTCCGGCAAGGTGCGCCCCGTCGTCCGCGAAGAGGATCGCGCGTGAGCGCCGCGCACCGGCTCCTGTACCGTCTCATCCAGGCGGCGCGGCGCGAGCCGGTGCACCGGGTCCTCGCGGACATGGAGCGGAGCCAGTGGTGGCCGGCGGAGCGCCTGCGCGAGGACCAGCAGTCGCGTCTCGCCGGGGTCCTCGCGGCCGCCGCCCAGACGCCCCACTATGCCCGGACGTGGCGCGCCGCCGGGATCGACGCCGCCGCGACGCCGCGCGGCCTTGACGATCTCCGGCACCTGCCCCTGCTCGAGAAGGCCACGCTCCGGAGCGATTCCCAAGCACTTCGCAATCCTTCCTTCCAGGGGCCGGTGAACGTGCACGTCACGACCGGTTCTTCCGGCGTCCCGCTCAGCGTCCTGCGGAGCCGGATCGCCGGCGCCCACGGTCGCGCCGCCCAGATGCGCGGGCGATCCTGGTTCGGCATCCGCCAGGGGGACCGCGAAGTCCTGTACGGCGGGCTCGCGCTCGAGCGCCTCGGCCGGACGCGCGCCCGCGTCATCGACCGGATCATGAACCGGGTGCGGCTCGATCCGTTCGACCTCTCGGAACGCGTCCTCGACGAGACGCTCGACCGCATTCGAATCCTCAAGCCGGCGTTTCTCTACGGCTACCCGTCCGCCCTGTCGCTTCTGGCGGCGCAGGCGCTGCGGCGCGGCGCCGGCCGGGATCTCGGGCTGCGCCTCGTCCAGACCTCCTCGGAGCGCCTCTATGATCACCGCCGGCGCGTCCTCCAGGAAGCTTTCGGCTGCCCGGTCGCCGACGAGTACGGCGCCGCCGAGACGTCGATCCTGGCGATGGAGTGCCCGGAGGGTGGCCTGCACCAGGCGGCGGAGAACGTCCTCGTCGAGATCCTCGACGAGCACGGGACGCCCCTGCCGGCCGGCTCCGAGGGGGAGATCGTCGTGACCGATCTCAACAACCTGGCCGCGCCGCTGGTCCGTTATCGCATCGGCGACCGCGGCCGCCTGCTCCCCGGCGCCTGCCCCTGCGGCCGGGGGCTGCCGCGCATGGAGATCCTCGAGGGGAGCGCCTTCGGCACACTCCTGCTGCCCGACGGACGCCGCCTGAGCGGCGTCGTCTTCTACTTCCTCGCCGAGTCGTTCCTGACCCGGCCGGACGCCGGGCTGCGCGAGATCGTCGTCGTGCGGCGGGGCGACCGCCTCGAATGCCTCGCGGTGCCGCGACCGGGAGGGGATCCCGGCCATGCCGTGGAGCTGGGCCGCAAGCTCGCGGAGCTGCTCGGCACGAGCGTCCCGGTCCGGCTGGTCGAGGCGATCGACCGCCGCGGATCGGACAAGTACCGCGTCCTGATCGAGGCGGAGTAGCGCTCAGCGCCCGGCGCGCGGGTCGGCCAGGAGGCGGCGGAACAGGTCCTCCCATTCGGCCTGCACGGCGGGCCAGGACGAGCGCAGCGCGAGGCCGCGTCCGGCGCGCGACAGGCGCCGCGCCAGATCCGGGTCGGCGACGAGGCGCAGCACCGCGCGCGCCATGGCGCCGGCATCCCCGTCGGGGACCAGGAGGCCCGTCCCTCCATCCTGCAGGAGGTCCGGCACGCCGCCGACCGCGGTGCTGACGACCGGCATCCCCATCGCCGCCGCCTCCACCACCGCCACCGGCATGTTGTCGACGTGGCTGGTGTTGATGAAGATGTCGGCCCGGTCCCCGGCGGCGGCCTTCGCGGCCGCGTCGGCGAAGCCGCCCAGGTCGAGCGCCGCGGCGAGGCCGAGCGCCTGCGCCCGTGCCGCCACCTCCGCCTCCATCCCCTTCTCCTGCCCGCGCATCACCAGGGCGGCGTCGGGATGGACCTCGCGCACCTGCCGCAGGACCTCGATCGCCATCAAAGGGTTGTAATCGGGGTCGTAGGTGCGCATCCAGAAGAGCCGCGGACGGAGCGGGCCGCGCTCGCGATACGGCAGGGCGCCCACGTCGATGACGTTCGGGATGACGCGCGCCGCGAAGCCGGCCGCGGCCGCGGCGCGCGCCAGGAACGGCGACGGCGCGACGATGGCGCCGGCGCGGCGCAGCACCCGACGTCCCCAGCGTGGAAACCGGGCGAAGAACTCCGGCAGCGCACCGCCGTGGAGCAGCATCACGACGCGGGCGCCGCGCGCCCGCGCCAGGGCGCTCGCGACGTCCTCGACGACGAAGCTGGGCCCGCCGTAGACATGGACGACGACGATGTCGAGGCGTCCTCCCCGGCGCAGGATCGTGGCCGCGACGTCGAGGAGCCGCGCGTACCGGTTCAGGCGGGTCGAGACGGCGACGACGGGGTAGCCGGCCCCGCGGAAGTGCCGGGACAGCCGCACCCCCTGCGTGACCACGACGCCGGGATGGACCGCCCCCTGCAGCGGGCCGACGAAGGCGAGGCGGGGACGCGGCGGGGGATCCGGGACGGCCACGGTCAGCGGTGGAGGTCCATCAGTCTCTTGAGATCATGCGCGTCGCGCGGCGGCTCCCGGGCGCGCATTGTATCCGCGAACCTTCCGGTTGATCGCCGCGCGGCGACACGCCATACTCCGCGGTCGCGAGGCCCCGCCGAAAGGAGCGGGCGATCCGAGGTCCCCTGAAGAACATCCTCTCCTTCGACGTCGAGGACTGGCAGCAGTCGACGCTCGACCTGGCGCTGCCGATCACGCGGCGCGTCCTCGACAACACGGCGCGCATCCTCGATCTCTGCGCCGCCGCCGGGGCCCGCGGCACCTTCTTCGTCCTCGGGCTCGTGGCGCGCGACTACCCCGACCTGGTGCGGCGCATCGCCGCGGCGGGGCACGAGGTGGCGCTGCACGGGATGGACCACGCGCCGGTGCGGGCGATGACGCGCGAGACGTTCCGCGCCGATCTGCGCGCGTCGCGCTCCCTCGTGGAGCAGGCGGCCGGCGCCGCGCTCCGCGGCTACCGCGCCCCCGACTTCTCCATCGACCGCGCCTCCCTCTGGGCCCTGCAGATCCTGGCGGAGGAGGGGTTCCGGTACGACTCCAGCCTGTTCCCGTTCTCCGGACCGCGCTACGGCATCGCCGAGTCGTTCCCCCTCCCCTACCGCGTGCTCTGCCCGGCCGGGACGCTCATCGAGTTCCCGCTCGCCACCGCGCGCCTCTTCGGCCGGCGCATCCCCGCGGCCGGCGGCGGCTACTTCCGCCTCTTCCCGTACGCGTATCACCGCGGCGCCATCCGCCGGCTCAACCGGATCGGCAGTCCGGCCATGACCTACTTCCACCCGTACGAGATCGATCCGGAGGAGATCCGCCGTTCGCCGCACGCGATCCCGCTCCGGCTGCGCCTGTCGCAGGGGATCGGGCGCGCCGGCGTCGAGCGCCGCCTCACGCGCCTCCTGCGCGAGTTCGAGTGGACCCCGGCGGACGACTGGCTCGCGGGCGAACCGCGCGGGCTCGTCGGGGAGCGGCGTCTCGATCTGCGCGCCTGGCCGGACCGCCCGCCCCTCTGGGCCGACGCGCTGGAGCCGGCCGGAGTCCTGTGATATAAGCGCAGTTCTCCTGCCGGGAGTTTCATCACGTGCCAGACACACCGGACGTCGTCATCGCGGGAGCGGTCCGCACCCCCTTCGGTCGCTTCGGCGGAGCCCTGGCCTCGCTGACCGCGCCGGAGATCGGCGCCGTCGCCGCCGCCGAGGCGATGCGGCGCGCCGGCCTCGCGCCGGGCGACATCGAGGAGAGCATCTTCGGACACGCGCGCCCGGCCGGCGTCGGCCCGAACCCGGCGCGGCAGATCGCGGTGCGCGCCGGCGTCCCGGTCACCTCCCCCGCCTTCACCGTGAACATGGCGTGCGGCTCGGGGCTGCGGGCCATCCTGAACGCGGCGCAGAGCATCGTCGCGGGTGAGCGCGAGGTGGTCCTGGCGGGCGGCGTCGAGGCGATGAGCCGCGTCCCGTACCTGCTCGAAGGGGTCCGCTTCGGCCACAGGATGGGGCACCAGCGCGTCACCGACGCCATGTACCGGGACGGCTTCCTGTGCCCGCTGTGCGATCAGGTGATGGGCGAGACGGCGGAGACCCTCGCCGACCGCTACCAGATCGGCCGCGACGAGCAGGATCGCTTCGCCGCGGCCAGCCAGAACCGCTGCGAGGACGCGCGCCGGGCCGGCCGGTTCAAGGACGAGATCGTCCCCGTGCCGGTCACCGGCCCCCGCGGGACGACGCTGTTCGAGACCGACGAGCACCCGCGGGACGGCGTCACCCCGGAGTCGCTGGCCACACTGCCTCCCGTGTTCCGGAAGGGCGGGACGGTGCACGCGGGGAACTCCTCGGGTCTCGTGGACGGCGCCGCGGCCTGCGTCGTCCTGTCGGCCGGGGCGGCGCGACGCCTCGGCGTGAAGCCGATGGCGCGGCTCACCGCCTCCGCGGTGGCCGGCGTCCCCCCCGAGATCATGGGGATCGGCCCGGTCCCGGCGGTGCGCCTCTTGTTGAAGCGGACCGGCCTCACGGTCGCGGACATCGACCTCATCGAGCTGAACGAGGCGTTCGCGGTGCAGGTGCTCGCCTGCGCGCGCGATCTCGAGCTGGATCCCGGGCGCGTCAACGTGAACGGCGGCGCCATCGCCGTGGGGCACCCGATCGGCGCCAGCGGCGCGCGCCTCGTCGCCACGCTCCTGCACGAGATGGCGCGGCGCGGCGCGCGGCGCGGGCTCGCCACCCTGTGCATCAGCGGCGGCCAGGGGATCGCGGCACTGTTCGAACCGGTGGCGTCGTGAAGGGCGCGTTCCGTGCGCTCGATCTCCTGGCGCTCGACGATCTCCTGAGCGAGGACGAGCGGCTGGTGCGCGACACGGTGCGCGCCTTCGTCACCGACCGCGTCCTGCCGGTCATCGAAGGGCACTTCCGCGCCGGCACCTTCCCGACCGACCTCATCCCCGCGATGGCCGAGATGGGTCTTTATGGCGCGAACCTGCAGGGCTATGGCTGCGCCGGTCTCGGGCCGGTCGCCTACGGGCTCATCATGCAGGAGCTCGAGCGCGGCGACAGCGGCCTGCGCTCCTTCGTCTCGGTGCAGGGGGCGCTGTGCATGTACCCGATCCACGCCTACGGCAGCGAGGCGCAGAAGGAGCGGTGGCTGCCGCCGATGGCGCGCGGCGAGCGCATCGGCTGCTTCGGGCTGACCGAGCCGGACGCCGGCAGCGACCCGGGGGCGATGCGCACGCGCGCCGTGAAGACGCAGGGGGGCTACGTGCTCAACGGCGCCAAGGCCTGGATCACCAACGGATCGGTGGCCGACGTCGCGGTCGTCTGGGCGCGCACCGAGGAGGGCCCGGTGCGGGGCTTCCTCGTCGAGCGCGGCACGCCGGGCTTCACCACGCGCGACTACCACGGCAAGTTCTCCCTGCGCGCCTCGGTCACGTCCGAGATCGCCCTGAGCGACTGTCGCGTCCCCGAGGCGGCGCTCCTGCCGGGCACCTCGGGACTCAAGCACGCCCTCTCGTGCCTGACCCAGGCGCGCTACGGCATCGCCTGGGGGGGGCTCGGCGCGGCGATGGCGGTCTACGACGAGGCGCTTCGCTATGCGCAGCAGCGCATCGCCTTCGGCAAGCCGATCGCCGGGACGCAGATCCAGCAGGAGAAGCTGGTCTTCATGGCGAACGAGATCACCAAGGGGCAGCTCCTGGCGCTGCGGCTGGGGCGCCTCAAGGAGCAGGGCCAGGCGACCCCGGTGCGCGTGTCGCTCGCGAAGCGCAACAACATCTGGCTGGCGCGCGAGTGCGCGCGCCTCGGCCGGGAGATGCTGGGGGCGAACGGGATCGCCGACGAGTACCAGACCGGCCGCCACTTCTGCAACATCGAGGCGGTGTACACCTACGAAGGGACGCACGACATCCACACGCTGATCGTCGGCGAGGCGCTCACCGGGATCGCGGCGTTCTCCTGAGCCGCCGCCCGCGGCGACCCGGTCCCGGGACCGCTCCCCCTATCCTTCTTTAATGTGGATGGTCCAGCCGGCGGGGACGGTTTCCAGTTCCCCGTCCCAGGCCCCCCCCGTGCGCCGGAACCCCTCGGGGGCCGCGGCCGCGACCGACGCGACCAGCCGCTCCAGGCGGGCGCGCCCGCGCGCCAGGAGGCGCGTCGCAGCCTCTCCATCCGGCAGGGGCGGGACGACGTGCAGCGCCAGACCGCGCCGGTGCACGTCGGGATAGAAATCGAATCCGGGCATCTCCCCGGGTTCCCCCAGGACGACGGCGCGGCCGCCGTCGGCCACCCCCCGCAGCTGCGTCGCGAGGCCGGACGCGTCGGCGTCCCCTGCAACCAGGAGGCCGACCCGATCGCCTCCCCCCGGGATCTCCGCCAGCGGCCGGCCGCCGCAATCCTCCACCGCGGCGCGCCGCAGGGCGGCATCGAGCCCCGCGCCGGCCACGAGCACCCGTGCCCCGATCTCCGCACCGGCGCGACCGAGCGCCTCGAGGACGGCGAGGGCCGCCGGAATGAGGACCGCCTGCTCCGGCGGCGACTGCGTCTCGAGATCGATCCACGCGCCGCCCCGGGGCCAGCCGAAGCGGGTCGCGCCGCGTCCCTCCCACGCCGCGGCCAGGAGCCGCGGCCGGCCGGCCAGGGTGGATCGCCATCGGTGACTCGCGACGAGCACCGCGCGCGGCGGCCCGGCCTCTCCGGTGACGAGGCGGAGCCGGCCCGAGGCGTCAGGCTCGAGCCGGGGTCCGCGCATCGGAGTCCTCCCGCGCCGGGAGATCGACCGGACGTCCGCTCTCCGCCGACGCGTAGGCGGCGTCGAGGATCTCCTGGACGTGGAGCGCGTCGGCGAGCCCCTGCGGCAGGCCCGGCGAAGGCTGCGACATCTCCGACACGAAGGCGCTGATGAAGGCCCCACGCGCCGACACCTCGTCCCCCGTCGGCAGCGCGCACCAGCGGTTGGTCGCCCCGTGCGGGTTGCGCCGGAGCGCCAGGAAGCGCGGCGGCGGATCGAGCGCGATCTGCCCGTGCTCCGCCCGCAGCGCGATGCGCGCATCCCCGCCTCCCGGGGCGCTGGTGCTGGCGTCCACCGCGATGACGGCCCCCCCCTCCAGGCGCAGGACCATCGCCGCCACGTCCTCGACGTCGCCCGGAACGGCGCGGCGCGCCGTCTCGCAGGAGACGCGCTCCACCCGCCGGCCGGTCAGGTGGAGCAGGCGGTCGAGGTGGTGGCAGAGGTTCATGATCAGGACGCCCCCGCCGCTGCGCTCGCGCCAGGCGCGCCACGAGGAGCGGGAGCGGCCGCTCGATCCGCCGAACCAGTACGGCATCTCCTTGGAGAAGTGCTCGCTGATGCTGCCGCTGTGGAGATCGCCGAGCGTGCCTTCGGCGAACAGGGCGCGCGCCGCCTCGGTCTCCGGATAGTGCCGCAGCGCGTAGAAGGCCGCGACCGACACGCGGCGCTCGCGCGCCGCCGCGATCATCCGGCGCGCCTCTTCCGCGGTCCGGGCCAGCGGCTTCTCGACGATCGCGTGGCGTCCCGCGTGCAGCGCCTCGAGCGCGAGCGTCGCGTGCAGGTCGTGCGGCGACGCGATCAGGATGACGTGGACCGCGGGATCCTCGAGCGCCTGCGACAACGCCTCGCCGGCGCGCGCGCCGTGGCGGCGCGCCAGGTCCTCGGCCAGGGACCGGTTCGGATCGATCGCCCAGCGCAGCGTCCCGGCCCCCGAAGCGGCGATGGCGCG
>Ga0111539_10005193_pt1 | contig 16868 bp, 19 predicted proteins | sample RhiMethybrSRZTD1_FD_79667 | JGI IMG/M metagenome (GOLD analysis project Ga0111539, IMG submission 79667) | Populus rhizosphere microbial communities from Tennessee, USA - Rhizosphere MetaG P. TD hybrid SRZTD1 (version 2) (version 2) | ecosystem: Host-associated > Plants > Roots > Rhizosphere >... | reverse complement strand
TGGATCGCAGTTTGGCGCGCGTTGAAGCCATACCCTGGAACAATATCGGTGGGCAGCAAGAGGCCGTGCAGGCAATTCGCGACTCGATCGAACTGCCTTTCCTCCACGCGCATTTGTTCAAGCGCTTTAATCATCCCGTTCCCAAGGGCTTTCTCCTTTACGGGCCTCCCGGCTGCGGCAAGACGTTGCTCGGCAAGGCCACGGCGCACAACCTCCGCCTGCAAATCAAAGCCGAGACCGGCGAAGATCATCCCGAGTTTTTCCTCAACGTTAAGGGACCCGAGATACTGAATATGTGGCTCGGCGAGTCGGAACGCCAGGTGCGCGACCTGTTCGCTCAATGCCGCGAGAAGGCCGCCGAAGGGCATCTTGCCTTTTTGTTCATCGACGAGGCCGAGTCCATCCTCGGCACCCGCCAGGCGAGCCGCATCGGCAACAATATCCTCTCCACGCTGGTGCCGATGTTCTGCACTGAGATGGACGGCATTGAACCCCTCCAGAACGTGGTGGTGATTATTGCCTCCAATCGCGCCGATCTTATCGATCCGGCGATCCTGCGGCCGGGCCGTATCGACCGCAAAATCCGTGTGCGCCGGCCCGACAAGGACGCGGCACGCGAAATCTACAAGATTTATCTGACCGACGAGCTGCCGTTGGGGCAGGCACGCGATGAAATGGTGGAGCAAATTGTCGACGCCCATTATTCAAAGGGCGAAGATAACCGCTTCCTCGACATCGCCTATCGCAGCGGACGGCACGACTACTTGTTCCGTGGCGATCTTGCCAGCGGCGCGATTATCGCCGCCATCGTTGAACGCGCGAAGGAGTTTGCGATCAAACGTTCCATCGAGCAGAAGAAGGAATCGCCGTTGACGTTCGCGGATTTGAAAGACGCTTTGCAGAAGGAATATCGCGAAAACGACTTGTTCCCGCCAAGCGATATCACAGAGGACTGGCTCAAACTGACCGATTTCGACCCGGGCAATGTCGTCCGGCTCTCGCCGTATCGGACAGCCGAGAAAAGCCAGGCCGCTACCATTTAGGGGCCGCCGTGCTACGCCCCGGACAGTTTGCTTTCGCACCGAACCTGGGGCATAGAAGGGATTGCAACACGATACCTCGAAAAAGGTGAGCCATGGATATCCAGTTCGGCACAGAGACCGAAATCGGGATCACACGCGAGAAGCCCGATGGTCTCGACGTAGTCGCTGAGTCGATTGCGTTGGTGCGCAGCGCGACCGCGCCCGGCGTGCGCATGCGCTGGGATTACAGTTGCGAAGATCCCCATTGCGACGCGCGTGGATTTCGCGTCAAGGAGTTGCTGCAGGACAGCGACGAGTCGAACTATTTTGCCCAGGACGCGCAACGCACCCTCACCTTCCACGAAATCAAGAGCGACCTGGTATTGCGCAACGGCGCCCGCTTTTACAATGACCACGCTCACCCGGAGTACTGCACGCCCGAATGCAGTCGGCTGCTGGAAATTCTGCAGCAGGATTACGCCGGCGATTCCGTACTCATCGCCTGCGCCAAAGCGCTCAGCCAAAACTCGGACAATCCGGTCCTGCTTTACAAAAACAACACCGATTTTCGGGGTCACAGCTACGGCTGCCATGAGAACTATCTCATGCCCCGCACGCTTACCTGGGACACGCTCAGCCAGGCCATCGTCGCGTTTTTCGTAACGCGCCAAATCTACGCCGGGGCGGGCAAATTCGGCTGGGAGGAAGAAGACACCTTTATCAAGGCCGGCTTCCAGATTTCGCAACGCAGCGATTTCTTTTCGGAGTTGCAGAGTGTGGACACGATGCAGCGCCGGCCCCTGGTCAACACCCGAGATGAACCGCACGCCAACAACGAGCTATATCGCCGCTTCCACGTGATCATCGGCGACTCGAATCTCTCCCTTTACGCGATCTATTTGAAGATTGGGACCACTTGTCTGGTCTTGCAGGCTCTGCTCAACGGCGCGCCGCTGGAACGAGTCCCGAAAGTTTCCGATCCTTTGCAGGCGCTCAAGATGCTGTCGCGTGATGTCAGTTGGAAGTGGCATTGCCGCGAAGCGAGCGGGCGTCCGACCACGGCAGTTGAGATCCAGCGCGGTTACCTGCAACTCGTCAAAGAGTACTGCCCGCATCTGGACCATGACTGGAAGAACGTTTTGGACGCCTGGGAGCAGGTCCTCGATGACCTTGAAGTCGATCCGCTTTCCACCTCCGATCGTCTCGACTGGTCCGCCAAGTATAAACTCATCGAGCAATTTCGTCAGGCCGAAAAACTCGAGGTCAATGACCCATGGTTGCGCAGCCTCGACCTCGCCTACCATCTTCTCGACCGGCAGCAAGGGCTGTTCTATGGACTGATGGAACAGGGGGCCTTCAAAATGCCGTATCCGTATGAGGACATCACCTGCCATAGCTTGTGTCCGCCGCCTTCGACGCGCGCGGCTGTGCGGGGGCGGTGCATTGAAAAATTTGGCGCGGCGGTCAACGCTACGCAGTGGGACTACATCCTCCTCCATGGCGCGCACAAAAAGATCGAGCTTGATTTGCGAAACCTGTTTGATCCAAATCTCATCAAACAAAGCCTGAAAGTGATCAGCGGCGCGAAAACGGTGGAGGATTTGGCCATATTGAAATTTGCAAAATTGGTATAAGTGATCGAACAATTTGGAAGAGAGTTAAGTTATGCCTGATCGTATTCAAAAACCCCAGCCGGCCAACCCGACTCCGGGCGGAGGCGGTGGCGACTCCCCGCGTTCACCGCGCGTGGAAAAGCCCAACACGGACGAACTGCTCAAGCGCATGCGCAAGGTCGATCCCGACCAGGCCAAGCGCTATCGCCAACGAACCGGTCAATGAACGGAGATTTCTTTGCCCTCCTGCCGAAAACCAATTTCGCGCAGATCGGCACGAACGCGTCGTGCCCTGAGCCTGTGTTGCAGGCGACAACGGTCTTTGCTTTTCATTGCAAAGACGGGGTGATCATCGCCGGAGACCACCGCGCCACCGCTGGTAACATTATTTTTTCGGACAAAACGGAAAAAATCCTCGAGCTCGATTCGCATTCGCTCATGGCCATCGCGGGTGTGCCGGCAACGGCTTTCGAAATGGCCCGCACGCTCCAGACAAGTTTCGAGTTTTATCGCCGCAGCCAGCTCCAGCAGATGAGTCTCAAGGCCAAGATACGCGCGCTCTCGCGGTTGCTGCGCGACAATTTGCCCGCGACTTTGCAGGGATTCGGGATCGTTCAGCCCATCTTTGCGGGAGTGGAAGTGGACGATCCGAATGGCAAACCCGCGATTTTCTTCTACGATCCGCTCGGCGCGCAATTCGAGGCCGCCACGTACGCGGGCTCGGGCTCCGGCTCCGGCAGCATCAAGAGCGTTCTACATTTTCTCGAACGCTGGGGCTGTCCCAAACCCGCCGAAATGTCCGTCACCCAGGCCGTCGCATTAGCGACCCGCCTGTTAATGACCGCCGCCGAGTTCGATGCCGCGACCGGTGGTGTCCATCCGGACCGCAACCTGTTCGCGACCATCAAGCTGCTCACGCGCGAGGGCACCCGTTCGATTGCCATTGACGAACAGGAACGCTGCTGGAAAGAAGCCTCCGCATGACCGAGGAACCATACAGGTGGCTAGAGGCCATAGGGAATCGCCGCGAATACATCCGTGACCAAATTAAAGGCGGCACTCCGGTCTTTGCCGTGTCGCGGCCCGAAGGCATCTTGCTTGTCGGGGTGGGGCAGGGGATGTCCAAAGTTTTCGAGATTTACGATCGCCATGGTTTTGCCGCCCTCGGGCACCCCGTCGATATCGAGAAGATCCGGCAGGCTGCGATCGAGGCTGCGCATGTCGAGGGTTTCAACCGTTCCGCTCGCGATGTCACTTTGCGAAGGCTCATCGGCTTTGCTTTGAGCACAACCCTCAAGAACGCCTTCGAGCAGATTTATTCTCCTCCCATTATCGTGGAAAGCATCTTCGCCGAACTCGGTGAAACGCAAAAGGAAGACGTCCTCGTGCGCGTTCACTTTGACGGAAATCACAAATACGTTGGCGACTCGGTGGTTATCGCGCACATCGATCAAAAGACTGAAGACGAGGCCGCAGCATGGCTGCGAGACCAGGTGAAGTCCGGCGATTCGATCGGTCGCGTCGCGAACGTTTGCCTGACTGCATGGCGCGCCATGGTGGACAACAAACCCTTTTCCGAACTCCAGCCCTCCAGCGAACCCTTTCAGGCCAATGGCAAGACGGTCGAGGCCGCCTTGCTGGACCGCAAACTGCCCGGCCCGGTACATTACCGCGCCCTGGACATTTCCAAACTGAAGAGCTGATCGGCCTTGAATGTCGCAACGAATTACAGGACTCGAAACCGAGTATGGATGTTTGATCCAGCCCCCCGCGCAAGTGCAGGAAGTCCTGCCGCGCGTGCGCGACTGGCTCTTCGAGCATGATCGCTATGGCTTGATCGATTTGCACGATCGAGACTGGGACGAACCCGCCGGCAACGGCGGTTTTCTTTTTAATGGGGGCCGCGTTTACATCGACATGGGGCACATGGAGTACTGCACTCCCGAATGTGCGACCGCTCTCGACGTGGTCCGTTACGATCGCGCCGGCGACCTTCTTCTTCAGGAAGCGGTCCGCGCGCTCAAACTCGAGGACAAGGTCAGCTTCATTCGCAACAACGTCGATCATTACACGGGCGCGACCTTTGGGTGCCATGAGAACTACTCGCTTGATCGCAAAGCGCCGCTCCACGAAAAGAACGTTCTCTCCCTGCTGGCTTTCCTGACCTTGCGCGTGCTGTTCACCGGCTCGGGTCGCGTGGGCTCGATTCGCCCGTCGCGTTTTCGCGGCGAACTCGTTCAGCGCGAAGACGCCGCGCTCTTCCAAATCAGCCAGCGCGCCGATTACATTCAGAACGACTTCTTCGAATGGGTGCAACACAACCGCGCCATTATCAACACGCGCGACGAACCGCTGGCCGATCCCCGGCAATACCGCCGCCTCCATCTCATTCATGGAGATAGCAACGTGCTCCCGGCGACGATGTTCCTCAAGGTCGGCACCACCCGTTTAGTGCTGGATCTTCTCGATGCCGATGAATTGCCTCAGCTCGCGCTGCACGATGCCGTCACTACCTTGCGTTTGCTCTCGCGCACCCTCGAACCGCCCTGGTGTGTGCCGCTCGCAGACGGAAAGCTTGCCGACGCGATCGAGCTTTTGGCGATGTATCACGTCAAGGCGAAGGAGTTGTTCAAGGGCCGCGACGCAGAGACCGATTCGCTGCTGGACTTGTGGGCGAAAGTGATGCGTGGCCTTTCGGGCAATCTCAATTCCATGGTCGGAATCCTCGATTGGGTCACCAAGGAATATCTGCTGCGCGAATTCTGCCGCAGCGAAGGGCTGGAGTGGGGCAACCCGTGGCTCGAATCCCAGGACCTCGAGTTTCATCATATCGATCCGGACCGCAGTCTCGGCCTCGCGCTCGCGCACCGCGATGGCTTCTGGGAACCCGACGGCCTTGAAGAAGCGATGTCAAAGCCGCCCTCCGACTCGCGCGCCCACGCGCGCAGCCGGCTCATGCGCGAAATTCAAGGCAAAGAATCGTCCTATTTCCTTGATTGGGAAGCCGTCGAAGTCCCCAACCAAAAGCGCACCCGTCTCCTGAACCCTTTTCAGCCGTAGCCGCCAGGGTAACGAGGCGCATTACTTTTTGTTCGCCCACTTCAAGAGCACATCCGCGTGACACGGCTCATCAAGCGGACACCAGCACCCAAGCGCCTTCCCGCGCAGGGGCTCCAGCACCCCTTTGCGCTCTTTCGTCGGCATTTTGCGCAAGCGCTCCTCATACAAAGTGACGGCTTCTTGACGCGACCGCTTTGACGAAATCTTGAACGGGTTTCCCCACTTTGTCGGCCTGCCCACGTAGATGCCGTCCTTCGGCATCTTCCAGCCCTTCGTCCGTTTCACTTGGAAGCGCTTCGGCACGCTATGCAGTGTGCGCGCCCGACGATTGCCTGTAAATCGTTGCAATAACCCGATTGACAGTTTTCGTTCGCGGCGTTGCAATGAAGGCGCAAGCAAAGCGAGAACGTCAACCCACTTAGGTTATGAAACTGACTGCGCGCCTGCTCTTTGGAACCACCATCCTGTTATTCATCGTCCCGGCTGCGTCACCTCAAAAAGCGACACCGAGCGACGTTGATTTCCTCATTGATTCCCACGAAGCCGCGCTGTCGGCGGTGCACTCCGAGCGCGCGAGGCTCAGGTTTAATAAATCAAACCTGTTCAATGTTATCGGTCTCGCGGGAGATTTGCGCGATGTCGAACTACGGATCGCCATTCGGCCTGTCGAGCGTGTCGCCGCGTTCAATCGGTTTCGCAGCCTGATCCTTGATCTCGAGGCGGACGTGAAGACGCCGTTGGACCGTAAAATGCTCGATGCAGAGAAGGTGAAGGCCGAGGCGGATTTGAAAGTCGCAAAACGAGATGCCATGCAGATCGAAAAAATCAATAAGCAACAACGCTCCCTGATTTTAGAGCCGCGGCGGGACCTTTGGCGAAGGGATCTCGATGGCAGCCCGCCGGTCCATCCGGTTTTACCGCCGAAGCTCGCCGAAAAAAGGAGGTAATCATGCGTATCACCAGAATTCTAGTGCTGTCAGGTTTGTTCGCGCTGTGTGTTGGCTGCAGCGCGTTCCGCTGGGGTGAGCGCTCTTACCAGGAAGTGGAGGAGCGCAATCAGCAAGAGCGCGAGGCAGAGAAGGTGCTGTTCAAGAACGACGAGGTCCTCTCCGGGAAGTGACGTAACCGCCGTCGTAAGCAGCGGGGCACTTCTCCAGGCAACGTAATCTTGCACTGACCATCCTTCGTATACGCGCCCCGCGACCAACCTCCCTCGCGAAGCGTCGTGGAGTGCTGCGCTGCCGCGCAGCTTTCAAGTAAAAAATCTCGCACGCCAATCGATTTCCCTTGAGCGACAGAGATTTTGGGCGATAATCCATTCAGTCGGTTTGCTCTTTGGAATTTCGAGAATTTTGCAGATTTACCCTGCCATGTTCGTGATTAGAAACTATGTCCTTGAACCGTAATAAAAAATGAACGGAACCATCAAGGTTCGCTGGCGGCCGACAGGCCTTGATTGGAAGTCGAAAACCAGTAGCCCGGTTCCACCTGTTTCTAGGTCGTTCAAAGGAACTGTTACCACACGGCATTACGGTGGGGTATTTTATTTTCGGCGCAGCCCATTTATGCCATCATGAGCAAGCCTGATGGCCCAGGAAGATCTTTTCAACCCCGCGCCGCTCGAACCGGCCCGCGCGGAAGCACCGAAGCCGCGGCGGCACGCCCCGCTCGCTGCGCGCATGCGCCCGTGCACGCTCGACGAATACGTCGGGCAATCTCACATCCTTGGCCCCGGCCAGCTTCTGCGCAGGGCCATTGAAGCCGATCGCATTCAGTCGCTGATTTTTTACGGACCGCCGGGCACCGGGAAGACTTCGCTCGCGCAAATCATCGCTGCGCACACTCGCAACCACTTTGAGCGTCTCAGTGGCGTTGAATCGAACGTCGCGGACATGCGTCGCGTGCTCGCTGGGGCCGCCAATCGCCTCGCGAATACTGGCGAACCGACCATCCTTTTCATCGACGAGATTCATCGCTTCAACAAGGCGCAGCAGGACGTCCTGTTGCCCGATGTGGAAGCGGGCACCGTCCGCCTGATCGGCGCCACGACGCACAATCCCTTTTTCTTCGTCAACTCGCCGCTGGTTTCGCGCTCCCAGATTTTCGAGCTGCGACCCCTGACGGAAGAGGAATTGCTCGAGCTGCTTCGTCGTGCCCTGGCAGAGTCCGAGCGCGGCCTGGGCCACATGAAATTGCGTGTCGACGAGGATGCGCTAAAACACCTGGCGAAAATCTCCGATGGCGATGCCCGCAAGGCTTTGAACGCGCTGGAGATCGCTGCTCTCACTACCAGTCCCGGCGAGGACGGTTCCATCCACATTACGCTCGACGTAGCCGAGCAGAGCATCCAGAAGAAGGCCATTGTGTATGATGGCGATGGCGACGCGCACTACGACACCATCTCCGCCTACATCAAATCGATGCGCGGCAGCGATCCCGATGCCGCCCTTTACTGGCTCGCGAAGATGATTCACGCTGGCGAAGATCCGCGCTTCATCACGCGCCGGCTCGTCATCGCCGCTGCCGAAGACGTGGGGCTCGCCGATCCGATGGCGCTCATTCTCGCCAACGCCGCGCACCAGGCCGCCGAATTCATCGGCTGGCCGGAAGCCCGCATTCCGATCGCCGAAGCGACTATCTACGTCGCCACCGCAAACAAGAGCAACACGAGCATCACGTCCGTCGATGCTGCGTTGGACGACGTGCGTTCCGGCCGCACGCTCGCGGTGCCGGAGCATTTGCGCGATGCGCACTACAAAGGCGCCCAACGCCTCGGCCACGGCGAAGGTTATCAGTACGCGCACGATCATCCCGGCCACTTTGTCGCGCAGGATTATCTTGGCGTCGACAAGCGCTATTACGAACCGACGGAGCAGGGGATCGAAAAGAAGATAAAGGAGCGGCTGGATCAATGGCGCGCCGCAAAAGTGCGAGCACGAAAGGCCGGCGAATGAGCCTTACCAAGGCGGCACTTCGCGAGCAGCTGCGCGCCGAAGCGAAGCGGCACACGAGTGAAGAACGCCAACAAGGCTCGCACGCCATCTGCCGCCAAATCGAGCACCAATCGATCTGGCGCAATGCGCGGAAGGTGCTTGCCTTCATGCCGTTGGAACCCGAGCCCGATCTAACGTCCTTGCTCCAGGAGTGTTTGGCGACAGACAAGACTCTGGCTTTACCGCGATTTGACTCGATAACCGGCGCTTACCAGGCCGTCCAGGTCACCGACCTGACAACGCAACTCGTCCGGGGCAAATACGACGTGCTGGAACCTCGAGCCGAGTGTCCCCTCATACCATTAAACGAACTGGACTTGGCCCTGGTCCCTGGGATAGGCTTTTCGCTTAATGGTTGCCGGCTGGGCCGGGGCAAAGGCTATTTCGACCGGATGTTGTGCCAGGTGCGCGGTTGGATTTGCGGGGTGGCTTTTGATTGGCAGGTAACCGTTGAAATACCGTCCGAGCAGCACGATATTCACGTGAATAGCATTGTGACCCCGACGCGCTGGCACATGGTGCGTCCGTAAATGAGTATGCTGGACAATTCATTGTTCCTGGCCGGATCGTCGCTGATTGTCGGTACGATCGTCGGCTATTGGCTGGTGCGATGGAAGGAACGCAACGTCCGCGCCGCTCTCGCCATCAAGGAACAATCCATCCTCGACGCCGCCGCTCGTGAAGCCGAGACCCTCGCCCGCGAAGCGCGCGTCAAGTGCAACGAGGAAATCGCCAAGGTCAAAGAGGAAACCGAAAAATCTTTTGGCCCGCGGCAATGCCAGATTCTCGAGACCGAACGCCGGCTCGCTGAGCGCGAAACGCTGACCAACCGGCAGCTCGAAAACTTCGTTAACGAAGAGAAGGCGCTGCGTGCCCAACAATCCGAATGGCAGAAGAAGGCCGACGCGCTCGAGGCCCAGCGGTGTGAACTGGCCCAACTGCTGAAGCAACGCCGCGAAGAATTGCAGACTATCGCTAGCATGTCCGAAGCGGATGCTCGCGCGCTCCTCTTGAAGGAGATCGAACTCGAAGCGTTGCAGGATGCGAGCAAGCTCACGCGCCGAATTTTGGAGGAAGCCAAAACCCGCGCCGAGGAAAAAGCCCGGCGCATTATCAGCCTGGCGATCCAGCGTTATGCCGGTGAGCACACTTTCGAAACCACCAGCGCCACCCTTAATCTGCCCGACGAGGAACTCAAGGGCCGCATCATTGGCCGCGAGGGCCGCAATATCCGCGCGTTCGAAAACGCCACCGGCGTCACCGTGTTGATCGATGACACCCCAAATGCCGTCGTTCTGTCGGGGTTTGACCCGGTGCGCCGCGAAATCGCGCGTGAATCCATGCAGCGCCTCCTGCTGGACGGGCGCATTCACCCCACCCGCATCGAAGAAGTCGTCGCGAAAGTCTCCGCCGAAATGGACGAGACGATCGCGCGCGCTGGTGAAGAAGCTGTGCAACAGGCAGGCTTGCCCGCGATGCCCGCGGAAATCGTCAAGCTTCTCGGCCGGCTCAAATTCCGGCACAGCTTCTCGCAGAATATTCTTCAGCATTCCGTCGAGGTTGCCCACATCATAGGCCTCATGGCCGCCGAAATGGGCCTCGACGTCACTACTGCCAAACGCGCGGGCCTGCTGCACGACATTGGCAAGGCCATCAACCACGAGGTCGAAGGCGCGCATGCGCTCATCGGCGCCGACCTCATACGCCGCTACGGCGAGTCCGAAGAGGTCGTGAACGCCGTCGCGTCGCATCACGATGAAGTCCCTCATCACGGGCCGCTCGGCATTTTAGTCGGCGCGGCCGACGCCATCAGCGCCTCTCGTCCCGGCGCCCGCTCCGAGACGATGACCACGTACATCAAGCGCGTTGAAGATCTCGAACGCATCGGTTGTTCGTTCCCCGGCGTGGAGAAATGCTTCGCCGTGCAGGCGGGCCGCGAACTGCGCGTTATGGTCCAGCCCGACCACATCAATGACGACGAGGCATTCGCCCTCGCTCGCAATATTTCCAGAAAAATTGAAGAAGAACTCCAGTATCCCGGTCAGATTCGCGTGACGGTTGTCCGCGAAACGCGTTGCGTCGAATACGCAAAGTGACCATGAAATACTGGATTATTCTCGCATCGGTTGCCGCCGCCTCCGCGTTGAACGCTGCCCAGGATCGCGCTGCCGCCGTGCGCAACGACCTGACCAATGTCGTCGCCGCCGGCGGGTGGATTTACAACGACCTGCCTAAGGCCTTTTCCGAAGCCGCGAAGACACGCAAACCAATGCTGGTCGTGTTTCGCTGCGTGCCGTGACTGGCCTGCAAAGGATTCGATGAACAGGTTGTTCATCAGGACCAGCGGATCGCCGATCTCCTGACCAATTTCGTCCTCGTGCGCGCCGTGCAGGCCAACGCCATGGACCTCTCTCTTTTCCAGTTCGATTACGACCTGACCTTCGCCGCCTTTTTTATGAATGCCGATCGCACCATCTATGGTCGCTTCGGTTCACGCTCGCATCACGAGCATGCCGAGAAGGACATCAGTATTGAAGGCTTCCGCCACGCGCTGGCCGCCGCGTGGGAGTTGCACAAACAATATCCACGAAACAAGCAATCCCTCGCGGGCAAGCAGCCCAAACCCGTGAACATCAAATCTCCCGAACAATATCCCCACCTCGCGGGCAAATACAAACCGGCCCTCGACTACGAAGGCGCCGTGGTTCGCAGTTGTCTGCACTGTCACCAGGTGCGCGAGGCTGAACGGACTCTGTATCGCACCCAGCGCAAACCGATCCCGGACGAGGTGCTCCTGCCGTATCCGATGCCTGACTCCGTCGGCCTTTCACTCGATCCGAAATCAAAAGCGCGCGTCGGCCTGGTGAACTCCGGTAGCGCCGCGGCGAAGGCCGGTTTCAGGGCGAACGACGAAATCCTCACCTTCGGCGGTCAGCCAATCCTTTCGACGGCGGACATCCAGTGGGTGCTTCAGCATACACCCGCGCCGGGGCGTGTTGCCGCAAAAGTCGAACGGGGAAGTCAACAACGCGAGCTCTTGCTCGAACTGCCCACGGACTGGCGCCAGGGCAACGACATTTCCTGGCGTGCCACGACCTGGGATTTGCGCAAGATGGCCACCGGCGGCCTCGTCCTAAAGGAAGCGACCGAACCGCGCCAGGGCCTCGGCCTCATCGTCGACTACGTCGGCCAATATGACGAACATGCCGTGGGCAAAAGGGCCGGCTTCAAAAAAGGTGATGTGTTTCTCAACGCCGCCGGCGAAAACAAGCCAACGACTGAAAGCCAGTTCCTACGCTACATCCTCCAGAGCAAAATGCCTGGTGAGAAGGTCCCGATCACGGTGCTTCGCTCCGGACAGCCACTCGACCTGCAACTGCCAATGCAGTAACCGCTACAGCCTCGGCGCGCGAGGCATGAACGGCTCCTTCCACGGAAGCACACCCGTCGTTTTTGTTTTCCGCCGAAAGACTTTGTCCCCGCACGTTACGTAAAGGTAGCTCAGGTCCGGACCCCCGAAGGTCGCGTTTGCTAACCATGCCTTCTGCGGCTTGGTGATGATCCCATTCACGCGCCCGGCCTGGTCGCAGAATTGCAAGCCTGCGCCTGTCGCCACATAGAGCGTGCCATCACGGTCAACCGTCATTCCGTCCGCTCCGCTCTCGGTTGCTCCATCCGGCATGTGAAGATGAAAGTAGCGCTGCTTGTGCGCCAGCGAGCCGTCCGGCTGAATCTGAAACGAATAAACAAATTGCCCGGCCGTGTCCGCCACCAGCAACAGGTTTTGGTCCGGCGAAAGCGCAATGCCATTTGGCCGCGTAATTCACCGGTCCACCATCCGCTTCTCGCCGGACTTGGGCACGAGCCAGATCTGCCGATTGCCCGGATCGGTAACATAAATGTCCCCCTTGTTGTTCACCGTCAGGTCATTCGAATTCACTTCTTCCGCGACCGCCTTGGCTTTTCCCTCCGCATCGTAAGCCACGATCTGCCTTTTGCTGTTCGCGCACGCGTAAAGCGTCCCGTCCGGTCCAAACTTCAACCCGTTCGCGCCGCCGGTCTGTTCCGCAAACACCGATACTTTTCCGTCTGCGCTCACCTTGTGAATCCGATTATTTGGAATATCAGTAAAAAACAATTCACCCTTCTCATTTGCGACCGGCCCCTCTGTGAAACGATGTCCTTCGCTCACCACTTCCCACGCGCTGCTCGCGTCCAGAATGTTCATCACCGGATGCCGGGGGTTTTGCGTCACTTTGATCGGCTCCGGATAATCCCGCCAAAGCCAGCGCACCACTTCCGGGAAAATCGAGCCTCCATGTTTGCCGTTGTGACCGCCGTCGCCCCACTCGTGCTTCACGTCGTAACCGGCAAACGTCAATGCCGAGAGCATGTCCTGGTTCGCCACCCACCAGTCACCGCCGTAGATGTTCAAGTCGCTGCTGCCATCCTGCAGGAAAACACGAATCGGCTTCGGTTCCGTTTTGCGGATCAACGTCGGATAATCATTCCCGCCGCGCAGCCCCACGTACGTGCCGATGGTGCTGAACACTTTGCTGAACGCGTCGGGCCGTTCCCATGCCGCCGTGAATGCGCAGATCGCCCCCGAGCTCGCCCCAGCGATCGCCCGCCCGGCCGCATTCGTCGTGATGTTGTAGCTCTTCGCGACCTCCGGCAGGATTTCCTCCAGCAAAAACCGCGCATACTGATCACCCAACCCGTCGTATTCGTAACTGCGATTGAACCGCGGCAGTGCGTTGGAATTGAGCGGCGGCACGACTCCCGGATTGATGAATACGCCGATCGTCGCCGGCATCTCCTTGCGGTGAATGAGGTTGTCGAACACCGTCGGCACGCGCCACTGCCCGTTCGTGCTCACGTATCCACCGCCATCCTGGAACACCATCACGCATGCGGGCTTCCCCGCGTCGTATTGCGCGGGCACGTAAATCCACCAGTCGCGCACCGTGCCCGGAAAGATCGTGCTCGTCCAGGTGTGCTTCGTCACCTGCCCCCGCGGCACGCCTTCCCGCGCCATCGAGTCCGGGCCCAGCTTGTAATCATCAGCCGCGGCGGCGGTCAGCGCCGCGCCCAACAATAGGAAAACACCGAAGCGGAAAGAGTTCATGGCGCGGATTGTGTGCTCCGCGCCATCGCTGTCAAAGCCGTTTCTGAATTAGACCTCGAAATCGAAGACTACGACTTTGTCGATTACCGGCAGCGCCGCGCTCTTGAACCGCTCGTGGTCTGGATTCGTCAAGTATGCGTCCCGGGCGGCGGAGTCATGAAAGGTCATCACAAACCCGTGCGTGAAACCCTCGCTCAACCCTTCGGGGCTGTTGTTTGGTCCTGCGACGTAATCATCGATTCCGGGCACGCTTTCGCTGACATCGAGAAGTTGATTGAACACTTCGTCGATCTGCTCCTGCGACGTGCCCTCCTTGAATTTGAGCAATGCGACGTGTTTTACTTTCGGCATACTGGGTTCTTGCATCGTAAGTCCTCCTTATTTTTGCTCAGCGAGCGCGGCTTCGATCGCCTGCGTCACCTCAGGCGCATCCGGCGCCACCTTCGGTTCAAAACGTTGAATGATCCGGCCATCCCGGCCAATCAGGAATTTCCCGAAGTTCCACTTCACGTCCCCGGGAAAAGGCGATCCTTTGCCCGAAAGCGCGGCATACAACGGATGCTGTTCCGGCCCCTTCACGTGCAATTTATCGAACATGGGGAAAGTTACATTGTATTTCGTCGAGCAAAACTCCTTGATCTCGCCATTGCTGCCCGGTTCCTGCGACCCGAAATCGTTGCACGGAAACCCCAGCACGCTGAACCCCTTGTCCTTGTACTTCTGGTGCGTCGCTTCCAACGCCTTGTACTGCGGGGTCAACCCGCACTTCGAGGCCACATTCACCACCAGCAGAACTTTTCCCTCGTAGGCCTTCAGCGACGTGGCTTTTCCATCGATATCCTTCAGCGGAATCTCCTGCAACTTGGCCTCCGCCAACACCGAGCAGGCGCTCAACAACACCCCCATAAACCAACTCAATTTCATGTGCGCAGTATTGCCACGAGCACGTGAAAGTCAAATTGCGATTTCAATTTTTCGCCCTCAAAGTTTTGCTATTTTGGCTAGCGTCGCCGTCGTCGATTTCCCCGGCACAAACGAAATAATCACAATCTTCCCGCCGCCCTTCTCCACCGTGCCCCGCTCCTCCTGGTTCAGAGTGTTCAGCGTATAATCGCCTCCTTTGACGTAAATATCCGGCTCCGCCTGCGCGAGAAAGCGCGTCGCCGTCGCCTCTGCAAAGATGCAAACTCCGCTAACGCTTTCCAACGCCGCCAGCACCAGTGCCCGGTCCTGCTCGTCGTTGATGGGCCGATCCGCCCCTTTAAGTTTGCGCACGGCCTCGTCCCCGTTCACACCGATCAACAACGCATCACCCAGGCTGCGCGCCTGCTCCAAATAGGTGACGTGCCCCACGTGCAACAGGTCGAAACATCCATTCGTGACCACCAACTTGCGTCCCGATTTGCGCATGTCCGCGCGCCACTTCGGCAACTCGTCCCAACCCACGATTTTCTCGCGAAAACTCACCCGCAAAAGATGCGGAATGGCCCTTCCCTTTGGCAATGGATTTCGGGAGCGCGGACGTTCTCGGGCCGCAGCAGATATCCCGCAAAAGAAATAACGGTCTTACAGGCTCGACCTGCTCCTCCCTCCAGTTATTATGAAGCTTGTGCCGCTGATCGAACCCAATCCAGCATGGTCGCCATCGCCGCAATACGCGAAGGTCGCCGAAGCCAATCGGCAATTCTATGCAAAGAACGCACAGGCCTGCGACCAGACCGAGACCTGCCTTAAGGATCCAGCGGCTCAGCAATATCTCGACCGAACGCTCGATGAAGTCCTCTCGCGCTTCGATGGGCCTGCCAGCAAACTGCGCGTGCTCGACGCCTGCGGCGGCATCGGTGACAAAACCGATTCGAGTTGTTGTTGCGCAAGCCGGCGTTATCATCCTGCCATGCTCCTGATGCACACTGGCACCCGCACGCTTGGCTCGCATTCCATTGGCTGTCCATGGCTCTTAAGGATAAAGTAGCCATCACTGCAAAGACGACCCGGGCGCTTTGCGAAAAGCCACGCACGACCCGTCGTGTGTTGGGGCGTCTCGCCGAGTTCGTTCGTGGCTACTCCTTTGCCGAAAACTGGCTCGCCAAACCAGTTGCTGAAGCCTCCGGATCGATGGAGCCCACCAATCCGCTTCGCCAGTACTTTGATTCACACCAGACTGGCAGAGGTATCTGGAAGTGGCTGCACTACTTCGAAATCTACCACCGGCACTTCAGCAAGTTCATTGGTCGCGACGCCCATCTGGTCGAAGTGGGCATCTTTAGCGGGGGCAGCCTGGACATGTGGAAACACTACCTGGGACCCAACGCCCGTGTTTACGGCGTGGACATTGAACCCGCTTGCAAAAAATACGAAGATGATCGAACAAAGATTTTTATCGGCGATCAGGCCGATCGCGCTTTTTGGAAACGCTTTCGTGATTCGGTTCCCACCGTGGATATTCTTATCGATGATGGGGGGCACTTCCCGGAACAGCAAATGGTCACACTCGAGGAAATGCTCCCCCATCTGAGCTCCGGCGGCGTCTATGTGTGCGAGGACATTCAGGCGATTCATCACGGATTTGCGGCGCACCTTTTTGGCATCGCGGACAGTTTAAACGAACAGGCTCGCGAACTATCGGGTGTTCAAAGGGACATTCATTCCGTTCATCTCTACCCTTATGTCGCCGTCGTAGAAAAATGCGAGCGTCCTCGCCGGCAATTCTCCGCGCCCAGACACGGAACCCAGTGGGAGCCCTTTCTGTAGGCCTATTGAGAGTGCGCCTGGCGAACTGATCCTGGAAGGGCTGTAAGCCGATTTCTGTCTGCCCCGATTGCTCGAGGGAGAGAATCATTTGTCTGAGCAGCCAGTACCCGAGACCCGGCTCGCGCCGTGGAGCGGGCAGCTCCGTGGTCTCCTATTTGGCCTTGCTCCCGATGGGGTTTTCCATGCCTCGACGATTACTCGCCGAGCGGTGGGCTCTTACCCCGCCTTTTCACCCTTGCCGCTCTCACACAGGAGAGCGGCGGTATTTTCTCTGTGGCACTTTCCGTCGACACGACCTTTC
>Ga0111539_10005192_pt1 | contig 16869 bp, 15 predicted proteins | sample RhiMethybrSRZTD1_FD_79667 | JGI IMG/M metagenome (GOLD analysis project Ga0111539, IMG submission 79667) | Populus rhizosphere microbial communities from Tennessee, USA - Rhizosphere MetaG P. TD hybrid SRZTD1 (version 2) (version 2) | ecosystem: Host-associated > Plants > Roots > Rhizosphere >... | reverse complement strand
GAAGCAACCGTCACTTCGTCACTACGTCACTCTGTCACTTCAGTAGTCGATCCACTCCACCGCGTAGGGCGGCTTCGCGCCGATGATCCTGCGCAGCGTCGTCTCGATCGTCGTGGCGTCGTTGTCGAAGCTGCCGTGACACGCGCGGATGCGACGTCCCAGCGTGCCGGTCGATACCTGCTTGGTGCTCACGACATCGAGGCCGTTGCCGGTCGCGCTCCAGAACTTCTGCCATAGCTTCACGCTCTCGAGCTCGTCCTCGTGCCACTTCGGGTTCGCCTTGGCGTCGAACGCCTGTTCGAGCCCGAGGATCGGCATCTTGTGACAGGTCTCCAGCGCGCGGCTCACCAGATACAGCAGCGACTTGCGGTACGGACCGACCGTGTCGCAGATCTCGACCGCATCGGACAGCAGATGGATGTGAAAGCGTTTGCGCGGCAGGACCTTGTTCTCGATCGCAGGCACGTAGCGCTGGACCGCGAAACGCACGGTGCAGGCCGGCGCGTACAAGTGACAGCTCGCCACGTCGAGCTTGCGCGCTGGCAGCAAGTCGAGCAGATGTCCGAGGATGATCGATCCTGCCGAGTGCCCGACGAGATGAATTTCCACCTGCGGCGCGGTTGCTTTGAGTTGCGCCAGCGCGTCGGCGAGCAGCACGCAGCCGCGGCTCGGCTCGACTGAGCTCGCGGCGTTCTGCTTCATCTGGCTCCAGATCGGCTTGGCGGCAGGCCGCGCCAGCACTTCGACTGTGCGGTCGAGTACTTCGGCGGCCGTTTCCTTGACGCGCTCGAACAGGTCGCCGATGTCGCCTTCCGGTCGCGGCACTTTCTTCAGTTCGTCTTCGAGAATGCTGGAGAGCGTCTCGGTCGGGCCGGTGCGCCACGTCAGGAACAACGGATAGACGCCGTTGGCTTTGAAGTACGGCGCGAGGGTCTGAATACGCTGCACCGACGCGTCTTCGGAGTTCAGCCCGCCATGCGCATAGATCGCGATGCGCCGCGGCTTCGCGCTGCCTTGCCAGAAGCGCTGGGGCGCGTCGCACGCGAGGTCGCGCACGCAGGTGGCGCCGTTCTCGTGCGTCAGGATGCGATTGATCACCGCGCCGTCGTTGCCCATCACCAGCGTGTGCCGATACGCCTCCTCGGCGCTCCAGCGCGCAACTTCCTTCTGCACCTTCGGTGGCGGCTCTTGCGCGGCGCCGGACACGAAGGTGATGGCGCCGGCTCGCGCGATTACCGTCTTTTCCTTCGAGCTCGCCGGCACACTCGAGGATTTGGCTGCAGAGGCGGGCACGCCGAGCGCGGCGATCCAGGCGTCGGTGCCGTGCTTCACCCACTCTTCGTACGGCATCACGCCGAAGCCGCAGTTGCCCCACGGCAGTCCCCACGAGTTCTGCACGATGAAGCCGATGCGATTGAAGCCGACCAGCGCGAACGCGTGGCCGCCGAGCGAGTCCGCTTTGCGAATTCCCTGGACCACCGGCAGCGAGGCATGCCCGGTGATCGATTTGTTGCGCGAGGCGATGCCCCAGCCGTCGTGCACGTCTGCAGAAACGTAGATCGCGCCAATTTCGAGAATTGCGGCCTGCAAGTCGACGACCGAAGCGCGATTGATGCGGTAGTAGACCCCGAGCCGCCGCTGCATGGCGTCTGCGGCCCATTGGTCGAGCGGCTTCACGAAGCGCACTTGACCGGCCTTGTCCCGGTAGGGCCACAGGTGTTCCGTGCAGACGCCGTGCTTGTGCCACGCTTTGAGCGCGCCGCGGCAGCTCGAGCCGTCATAGTCTTCGCCGGGCCATTCGTCGTAGAAGCGCGCGAGGTGATACAGCATGCGCGGACTGACCGGGTGCTGATTGCGCTTGTCGCCAAGCGCGAGCGCCACGCGCCAGTGCAGGTAGTTCACGACGCAAGCGAGGCCGAAGCCGGTGCACGCGCCTTCGGAGCCCTGATCGAGCACCAGCCCGGATTTGCAGTAGCGCGGCAGCAGGCGGCGGATCATCGCGTCGTCCGGCCATTGCTGCGGCAGGGAGACTACGTTCGGCGTGAACTCGCGATCGCGCAGGTCGAGGCGGTCGGGGCGTGCGTCCAGCGTGCGGCCGATGCTCTTGACGAACTTTGCGGGCATGGTTGTTCTCCTTCGTGCCGAGCGAACCTCTACCGAAACGAGGTGCGCTTTTCAATTGGCCGGGCGGCCCTGATTCGCGCCATCATTGGCGCGAGCGGCCATGCAACGCCGCCGCAGGAGAGTGCCCAGTGCGTGAGTTCGTCGAATTCGCCGTGCATCTTGCGGATCTGGCCGACGCGCAGATCCTGCCGCGCTTCCGCGCGCCCATCGACATGGAGAACAAGAGCAAGGGCAGCGGTTTCGATCCGGTGACCGTCGCGGACCGCGAGGCCGAAGCGGCGATCCGGCGCGAGATCCGCCGCGTGTATCCGGACCACGGCATCCTCGGCGAGGAGCACGGCTTCGACGCCGGCGCCAGTCCGTACACGTGGATCCTCGATCCGATCGACGGCACGCGCTCCTTCGTGCTGGGGCAACTGCACTGGGGCACGTTGATCGCGCTCAACGACGGCGCGGCGCCGATCGTCGGTTTGATGCGCCAGCCTTATACCGGCGAGACGTTCATCGGAACCGCGGCCGGGTCGGAGTTACGCCGCGGCACGTCCACGACGCGTCTGACTGCGCGCGCGGCGTCGCGGCTGGCGGACGTGACTGTGTGCGCAACGGATCCGACCATGTTCGCCGGCGCCGCGCATCAGGCGGCCTTCGCGCGGCTCGCGCCCCACGCGCGGTCAGTGCGCTTCGGCGGGGACTGCTACACGCCGTGCCTCGTGGCCGGCGGCTGGGCGGACCTGGTGGTGGAAGCCGGACTGAAGCCGTGGGACGTGCAGGCGCTGATTCCGATCGTGCAAGGCGCCGGCGGCGTGATCACCGACTGGTCCGGCGGCCCCGCCGACCGCGCCGCCGAGGTCATCATCGCCGCAAATCGACAGCTGCATGCCGAGGTCGTTGCAGCGTTGGCCTGGTCGGTGCCGGGAGAAAAATAGAGGGAAAACTCAGCAGTGCAGCAATCGCAGTTGTTGCAGCGCTGACTTTCCCCTTATTTTCTCTCCCGGCACCTTTCAGGTTCAGGGTTCGTTGCCGGAGAAGGTGATGGCCTTTGCGCCTTCGACGGCGCCGATCTTGGCGCGATCGCTCACCAGCAGCTCGACCTCATGCTCGAAGCGCAGCTTGCCTTCGACCACCGCGCCCGGGCCGATGACGATGCGCGGAATGTGCTGCTTGCCGATGTTCCAGCTCTGGTTCGGCTTCTCGACCACGATGCCGCCTTCGATGCGCGAGTCCGGGCCGATGTCGATGTCGCCGTTGACCGTCTTCAGGCCGCGGGCGACGTGCGCGCCCTCGATCGTCATCTTGCCGTTGACGTTCGACAGCCTGCCGTGAATTTCCACGCCCTTGGCGAGGTCGGCTGAGCCGTTCACGGCCGAGACGTCGCCGCTGACCTGCGCGCGCTCGGCGAGCTTCAGCTTGCCGTTCACCGTGTCCATGCTCGTCGCCTTCGCGCCTTCACCGAGGGAGATGCCGCCATTGACGCTTTCGGCGCTCTGCACCGTCGCGTTGCGCTCGATGTTGACGGAGCCATTGACGGTGTCGACGTCCTCGGCGGTAGCGCCTTCCTCGATCGTGACCGAGCCGTTGACCGTCGAAACGTCGCCGGCGGTCTGACCGGCCTCGACGCGCACCGAGCCGTTCACCTTGGAAGTGCTGCTGGCGAATACAGCGAGCGGCAGGCAGGTCAGCAGGGCGATAAGCAGGGTTTTCATCGGAACTCCTATTGGCGTGACTATTGCCAACTCCAGTTTCCGGGTTGGACGCGGGCGCCGTGGGAAGGGTTGCAATGCTCGTGTATGGTGCCGTCATGGATGCGCCCTCGCATGTCGCCAGCGTCGCACAGGTCATTCAGGCTGCGGTGGCGCCGGTGTTCCTGCTGGCCGGCGTGGGCACGACGCTGAGCGTCATGGCCACGCGCATCGGCCGCATCATAGACGGCGCCCGGGCCATGGAAGCCAGGCTGCCGCACGCGACGCCGGACGACGCACGGGAGCTGCATTCGCGACTGCGCGTGCTCTCCAGGCGCGCCACGCTCATCAATCGTGCGATCGCACTGTGCGTGCTGAGCGGCCTGCTCGTGTCGCTGGTGGTCGCCGCGCTGTTCGTGAGCTCCTCGCTGCGCATCGATCTAGCTTCGCCGATCGCTGTGACGTTCGTGATAGCGCTGCTGAGCCTGGCCGCTGCGCTGCTGCTTTTTCTGCGCGAAGTGTTCATCGCGACACGCTCGCTCACGTTCGGTGGCACGCGGCCTGCTCCGCCCCCTGAAAAATAGGGGCGAACTGAGTACTGTGTCGCCGCGCCGACGTCGCCAAACAATGACACCCGCGGGCCAAAAATGTCAGGTCCGGGCAATCCACGGCGTTCACCCCGATTCCGTGATGCACTCCACACTATTGCGCTTACCGGACCCGGCATCATCGCGTCCACATGGTGCAAATGCCTCAAGAACTCGTGGTGGAGCCGGATGCTTTCCGCGTCACCCGCGAATCACTGCTGCTGGTCTCCGAATTGCGCGCTGCGCTCGCGGTCTGCCTGTTCGATGACACGCAGGCAGTCGGCGGCCTCTTGCATTTGCGCTACGTCGCCACCAGCGGCTCGCAGCCGGTCGACCTGACCGATAACACGCTCAGCTCCGATTTGTTGCTGATGGACCGCTTCTGCAAGGAGCTGCGCTCCGCAGGCGCCCGCAAGCAGAGCTGGCGCGTCAGCATCTTCGGCCACACACCCCAGCAGCCGGCAATGGAAGGTCCGGCGGCCACCGTGATCGACCTGGCGAAGGCGTACTTCTCCGATGCGCGCCTGCCGGTGGAGTGCAAGGAATTTCGCCGCGAGCTCGGCGTGGTGGTTCGCATGGACGCACGCGAAGGTCGCATCTGGGTGAACGGCACGCCCGGCACCGCCGCGACCCGTCTCGCAGCTCCAGCCTGACAGTTGGCATTCTGCTAGCCTTGCGCGCGACGAGAACAACGACGTCGAGGCACGTCCCGTGCAGTCAGCCGCAGCGCCGCCGGCGCCGCTCTACAAATCGCTCTACGTACAGGTGCTGATCGCGATAGCGATCGGCGTGCTGCTCGGCTACTTCGCGCCCGACACGGCGGCGCAGCTCAAGCCGCTCGGCGATGGCTTCATCAAGCTCATCAAGATGATGATCGCGCCGATCATCTTCTGCACCGTCGTGACCGGCATCGCCGGCATGGAGAACATGAAGGCGGTCGGCAAGACCGGCGTGCTGGCGCTCGTGTACTTCGAAGTGGTCAGCACGCTCGCGCTCCTGGTCGGCCTGGTCATCGTCAATGTCGTGAAGCCGGGCGCGGGCATGAACATCGATGTCGGCTCGCTCGATGCGAAGTCGATCGAGTCGTACGTGCACGCGGCGCAAGAGCAGAGCATCACGGATTTTCTGCTCAACGTGATCCCGACGACGATCTTCGATGCGTTCGCCAAGGGCGATATCCTGCAGATCCTGCTGATCTCGCTGCTGGTCGGCTTTGCACTGCACGCAGTCGGCGAGCGCGCACGGCTGCTCTACGACTTCATCGAGCGGTTGTCGCACGTGCTGTTTCGCATCGTCGGCGTGATCATGCGGCTGGCGCCGATCGGCGCGTTCGGCGCGATGGCGTTCGTGGTCGGTAAGTACGGGTTCGCCACGCTCAAGTCGCTCGGCCTGCTGATGCTGTGCTTCTACGCGACCTGTCTGATCTTCATCTTCGTCGTGCTGGGGATCATTGCGCGCGTGCACGGCTTCAGCATCTTTCGCTTCGTGCGCTTCCTGCGCGACGAGCTGCTGATCGTGCTGGGCACCTCGTCCTCCGAGTCGGTGCTGCCGCGCATGCTGGCCAAAATGGAGAGCGCCGGCTGCGCCAAGCCGGTCGTCGGCCTGGTGATTCCGACGGGCTACTCGTTCAACCTCGACGGAACGTCGATTTATTTGACGATGGCGGCCGTGTTCATCGCCCAGGCGACCAATACCCCGCTGACGCTGCTCGACCAGCTGACGCTGCTGGCGGTGCTGCTGCTGACTTCCAAGGGGGCGGCAGGGGTGACGGGCAGCGGTTTCATCGTTCTGGCGGCGACGCTATCCGCCCTTGGTACATTGCCGGTGACCGCCGTAGCCCTCATCCTTGGCATCGACCGGTTCATGTCGGAGGCCCGCGCTTTGACGAATCTGGTCGGCAACGGCGTTGCGACCGTCGTGGTCGCGAAATGGTGTGGGGCGCTCGACGAGCAGCGTTTGCAGCAGGAACTCAGGAAATAGCGTCGCCGAGGCTCGCGTTCGCGCAGAATGGCCGCGTACGACCCTTATGAGCGACGACATTCGATTCGTACCGGTCACGACGGCGCAGCAGCTCGACGCTGTCGCCGGGCTTGCGCGCGACATCTGGTACGAGTACTACGTGCCGTTGATCGGCCAGCCCCAGGTCGACTACATGGTGTCCACGTTTCAGAGCAGCGGGGCCATGGCGCAGCAGATGCGCGAAGGTTACGAGTACTTCACGACCGAGCGGGATGGGCGAGTCATCGGCTACTGCGCTGTGCAGGCCCAGCCGACGGAGGGCAGTCTCTTTCTCAGCAAGTTGTATCTGTTACGCGACGCCCGCGGTGCGGGAACCGGCCGGGTTTGTATGGAGTTCATTGAGCAGCTTGCCCGCCGCCGCGGTCTTAAGCTGCTATGGCTGACCGTGAACAAAGGAAACCCGGCTGTGAAAGCCTACGAGCGCCTGGGATTCCGGATCGCCGCGGACCTGGTGATGGACATCGGGGGCGGCTTCGTCATGGACGATTTCCGCATGGAAAAGCCGCTGCCTTGAGCCAGCGCTTTGACCAGCCATCCCATGTCGCAACAGTCCGGGAAACCAACCGACGGTCATGAGCGTGTCCATAGACAAGGAATCTGCTGACGAAGGTGACGCGCGGCGCGTGCTCGCCAGCTGGCTCGATGACTATGCCGGCGGCCGCTGCGACCGCGAGGACATGCAGGAGTCCTTCCTTTCGGTCTGCCGCAGCAACTCGGACGCGCCGTGGGACGCGCTGGCGCTGCTCGACCAGTATCAGCGTCGCGGCAAGATCGACGCCGCACTCGCGCGCACGCTGAAGGCCGACATTGCGCAGATGGTGTTCGGCAACGCCAATCAGACCGGCGCGCCGCCGCGCGACCCGACCGAGGCGACGCTCGATACCACCGGCTCGCGCTGGCGCAAGCTCATCGTCGAGAGCGATCCACAGACCGCGGACGTCGAGCCTCCCTTCGTCGATCCCACGCTGTTCCGCCGCGACTTCGACCCCGCGACGCGCCCGCCGACGCAACAGGTGCGCGAGGAAGCGCAGCAGCAGGCGCCGCGCCGGCCTCCTCCTCCGAAGGACGCTGCACCGAAAGATATCCTGCGTGATCGCTACGAGCTGCTGTCGATCCTCGGCCGCGGCAACAGCGGCACCGTCTACAAGGCGCTCGACCGGCATCGCGCGCACCTTGCGGACTCCGCCCGCTATGTCGCGGTCAAAGTGCTCAAGATCGATTACCACAACCGTCCGGAAGCGCTGGCCGAGCTCGAGCGCGAGTTCAACCAGGCGCAGTCGCTGTCGCATCCGAACATCGTCAGCGTGTTCGACCTGGACAAGGACGGCGATACCAATTTCATTGTCATGGAGCTGCTGCAGGGCGAGCTGCTCGCCGACATCGTGCGGCGGCTGCGTGGCCCGATGCAGCGCCAGCACGCGATGGCGATCATCAGCAGCGTCGGCGCGGCGCTCGCGCACGCGCATCGCCGCGACGTCGTTCACGCGGATCTCAAGCCGCGCAACATTATGATCACGTCGACGGGCGAAGTGCGGGTGCTCGACTTCGGTTTTGCGCGGTCGCGTTCGCTCGATCTGCACAGCGCCTCGCCGCTCGATGCAGTGCCGGCCAGCGCCCCGGCGTATGCGAGCGTGGAACGCGTCAACGGCAGCGAGCCGCATCCGAGCGACGACGTCTACAGCCTCGCCTGCATCGCGTACGAGTTGTTGTCGGGCGAGCATCCGTTCGGCGGACGGTCCGCGCTGCTGGCGCGCGCCAACGGTCGGCGGCCGCGCACCATTCCCGGTTTGACGCGCAAGCAGATGCACACCCTCAATCGCGCGCTGCTGTGGAGTCGCGGCGAGCGCAAGATCGACGTCGTCGACCTGCTCGCGGGGCTCGCCTGTGCGGAAGAGCCAAACCGGCTCGTGCCGCCCGAAGCAATCGTGGCCGAAGACCATCGCGGTCGATGGCGCCGGCGCGCACTCGGATTTCTCGTGTTCCTGCTGATGGTCGGCGCTGCGACCTTCGGTTTCATCTACCTCGAGCGCAATCCTCTCCCGACTCGACCTGCTGCTCCGCCGGCGCATGCGCCTGAGCGCGAGACACCGCAGCCGCAGGAGCCAGCGCAGACTAGCGCGCTCCAGGGCGACAGCCAGACGGACGCTCAGGCCAAAGGCTCAGCCGAGGACAAGGGCGAGAAAACCGTTGCTGCTGCGCCAGCGAAGGCGCCGGCTGCCAAGAAGCCCGTCACGGCGACGACGTCGAAGCCGCCGCCGGCCGCCGGTCCGGTCGTGCTGGAGTTCGACAAGGACACGTACGTTGCGACGGAGAGCGACGGTTCGGTGCGCATCGTGGTCGAGCGCCACGGCTCCAAGGAGCAGCCGGTGACCTTCCGTTGGAGCCTGCGCGGCAACTCCGCCGAGATGGGCAGCGATTTCGCCGGTATCGGCCCCGGCACGGAAACGATTCCTGCGGGCCAGAACACGGCCACGCTCACGATCCCGCTGGTCTCCGACGCTGTCGTCGAGAACACCGAAGTGTTCCTGGTCGAGATCGAGCCTGTGCAGTCGGGTGTGACGCTCGGCGAGCGCTCGCACGCGGCCGTGATCGTCGTCGACGACGACTGAGCGCACGTCACGCGATGAAGGTGCGATTCTCCGAGCAGGCCATTCGCTGTCGCGCCACGTCCGCCGAGTTGCAGCAACTGCTGACGGGACGTGCTCTCACGCTCGAGCTGAGCCTGCCGCGCGATCGCAAATTCCTCGTGAATGTGCGGCCGGCGGCGCTGGAGGCGTGGCAGCTCGACAGCGACCCGACGGGCATCTGGATCGCCATTCCGCGCTCGCAGCTGCAGGCGCTGGCCGAGACGGTGCCGAGCAGGGAGGGGATCGAGCACAGCTTCGAGACCGCGCAGGGCGGGCTCGCGGTGACGTTCGAAGTGGATCTCAAGAAGTCGCTCTAGACGCCAAGCTCGCCAAGAAGAACCAGAGTCTCAATTCTGAGATTCGGCCTCCGACATCGAAAATTCCGAATTCCGACCTTGGCGGTCTTGGGGATCTTGGCGAGAGATATTCCGGCTCCTCTTCCGCTCCGCTGCCACCTCATGAGCTGGGTACCACATCGCCCAAAGTCCGAAAGGTGGTCTGCAGAAGAGATCCAAAGAGAAAGAAATTCTCTCGCCAAGATCGCCAAGACCGCCAAGGTCAGAACTCAAGAAGAGTAAAAATTCTCGGAGCTTCGTTGCGAACGGCGAGTCCTGGCAAGCCCGATCTACTGCTCTCGGGCGATCGCCCTGTAGCCGATGTCCCGGCGGTACTGCACGCCGTTCCACTCGATCCGCTCGCAGAGCGCATAAGCGGCGCGCTGCGCCTCGCTCACGTTCGCGCCCATGCCGACCGCGCACAGCACGCGGCCGCCGTTCGTTACGACCTTGCCGTTCACGAGCTGCGTGCCGGCGTGGAAGACCTTGCCCGGCAGCTTCCCTGCCGCGTCCAGCCCGTGGATCTCGTCACCCTTGCGGACCGCATCCGGGTAACCGCCGGCCGCGAGCACGACACCGAGCGACGCGCGCGCGTCCCACTTCGCCTCGGTGCGATCCAGCTTGCCGTCCAGAGCGGCCTCGCACAGCAGTGTCAGGTCCGAAGTCAGTCGCATCATGATCGGCTGCGTTTCCGGATCGCCGAAGCGGCAATTGAATTCGAGCACGTTCGGCGTGCCGTCGGGCGCGATCATCAGGCCGGCGTACAGGAAGCCGACGTATGGCGTGCCGTCTGCGATCAAGCCGCGCACCGTGGGCTGCATCACCTCGCGCATCACGCGACGGTGGATTTCCTCGGTGACGACCGGCGCCGGCGAATAGGCGCCCATGCCGCCGGTGTTCGGTCCGTGGTCGCCGTCGTCGCGGCGCTTGTGATCCTGCGAAGTCGCGAGCGGCAGGATGTGCTCGCCGCTGACGATTGCGATGAAGCTCGCTTCCTCGCCGCGCAGGAACTCTTCGATCACCACCATGCTGCCGGCCGCGCCGAACTGACCCGAGAACATCGCCTGCGCAGAGTCGATTGCTTCCTCGGTCGTCTCGCAGATGATCACGCCCTTGCCGGCCGCGAGCCCGTCGGCCTTCACGACCAGCGGCACACGCTGCGCACGCACCCACGCCGCATCGAAGGTTGCCTGCGTGAACGTGGCGTAGGCGGCAGTAGGAATGCGGTGGCGGCTGAGGAAGTCTTTGGTGAAAGCCTTCGAGCCTTCCAGGCGCGCGGCGAGCTTTCGCGGGCCGAAGCAGCGCAAGCCAGCGGCCTCGAAGGCGTCGGTGACGCCGATCACGAGCGGCGTTTCCGGTCCGACGATCGTGAGGTCGGTGCGCTCGCGACGTGCGAAGTCAATCAGCGCGGCAATGTCGTCCGCAGCGATTGCGACATTCGCAACGCGCTGTTCCAGTGCAGTGCCGGCATTGCCCGGCGCGACGTACACCTGATCGACGCGCGGCGACTGTGCAACCTTCCACGCGAGCGCATGCTCGCGACCGCCGCCGCCGAGAACGAGCACCTTCATCAGTGCCTGAAATGCCGCATGCCGGTGAGCACCATGGCGATGCCATGCTCATCGGCGGCGGCGATGACTTCGTTGTCGCGCATCGAGCCGCCGGGCTGGATCACGGCCTGGATGCCGAACTCCGCGGCGACGTCGAGACCGTCGCGGAACGGGAAGAACGCGTCGGAGGCCATGACCGCGCCCGCGACCGTCAGGCCTTCGTCTTTCGCTTTCATCGCGGCGATGCGGCTCGAGTACACGCGGCTCATCTGGCCGGCGCCGACGCCGACGGTCATGCGGTCCTTGGCGTACACGATGGCGTTCGACTTGACGTACTTGCAGACCTGCCACGCGAACAGCAGATCGTCGAGCTCGGCGGCCGTGGGCTGGCGTTTGGTGACAACCTTGAGATCCGCCTTGCTCACCATGCCGCGATCGCGCGTCTGCACCAGCAAACCGCCGTCGACGCTGCGGTATTCATAGCGAACGCTGCTCGGCGCGAGGCCGTCGGTCACGAGCACGCGCACGTTTTCCTTGCGTGCGCACAACTCCAGCGCGTCGGCGTCGACTTCCGGAGCGATGATCAGCTCGACGAACTGGCGCTCGATGATTGCGCGCGCGGTGGTGGCCGTGAGCGCACGGTTGAACGCGATGATGCCGCCGTATGCTGACGTGGGATCGGTCTTGAACGCGCGGTCATACGCCGAGAGCGTGTCGCTCGCGAGCGCCACGCCGCACGGATTCGCGTGCTTGACGATGACGCAGGCCGGATCTGCGAACTGCCGTACGCATTCGAAAGCGGTGTCGCCGTCCGCGATGTTGTTATACGAGAGGGTGCGGCCCTGCAGCTGCTTCGCCGCGCCGATGCTTGCGCCTTGCGCATCCGGGACGCTGTAGAACGCCGCGGTCTGGTGCGGATTCTCGCCATAGCGCAGATCCAGGCGCTTCTGGAACTGCAACGCCAGCGATTGCGGAAAATCGCCCGCGTTCTCGTTGACGCGCGCCAGGTAGCTCGCGACCGCGGCGTCGTAGCTGGCCGTGTGCGCGAACGCTTTCGCGGCGAGCCGCTTGCGTGTCGCCTCCGACACCGCGCCCTCGTTGCGCTCCAGCTCGGCCAGCACCGCGGAATAGTCGAGCGGATCGACGACTACCGCGACGCGGTCGTGATTCTTGGCTGCTGCACGCACCATCGCGGGTCCGCCGATGTCGATGTTCTCGATCGCGTCCTCGTAGGTGCAGCCCGCTTTCGCCACGGTCGCGGCGAACGGATAGAGATTGACGACCAGCAGGTCGATCGGCTCGATGCCGTGCGCGTGCATGACGTCGTCGTCGACGTCGCGGCGCCCGAGCAAGCCGCCGTGGATCTTCGGATGCAGCGTCTTGACGCGCCCATCCATGATTTCCGGGAACCCGGTGTGGCTGGAGACCTGCGTGACCGGCACGCCGCTGCGCTCCAGCAGCGTCGCAGTGCCGCCCGTCGACAGTAGTGCCACGCCGCGCCGATGCAGCGCCTGTGCGAACTCGATGAGACCGTCTTTGTTGGAAACGCTGAGCAGCGCGCGCCGGATGGTCATTGCGCCAGGCCGTAGGTCTTCAGCTTCTTGCGCAGCGTGCCGCGATTGATGCCGAGCACGTCGGCTGCCCGGCTCTGGTTGCCTGCGACATATTCCAGCACGGCCTTGAACAGCGGCTCTTCCACTTCGCGCATCACCAGGTCGTAGAGCTGGCCGGGTTTGTGCCCGTTCAGGGTCGCGAAGTAAGACTCGAGCGCCTCCGCGGTCATCGTCCGCAGCGGCAGGGCGCGCGGCGCGGGCCTTGCGATCGGCTCTCGACGAGCTCTAGTTTTTTTTCTCGGCGCCATAAGTTCTCACCAGTCTCGAGCTCATCGAAATACGCATCGGCGCACGCGAGCTGCGTCGGCGCGTCCTGAGCCTGCATCACGGCATGACGTAAAGCGTGGCCAGCGGCACGACCTCGCGCATACCAGTCGATGTGTTTGCGCGCGACCCTGACTCCGGCCTCCTCCCCATAGAAGGCATGCAGATCGCGCAAATGGGCGCGCATGATATCACGTACTTCCGCGAGTGAAGGCTCCGCGCTCAATACGGACGCGCGCAGGTACGCATCGATCTCGCGAAAAATCCACGGTCGACCTTGTGCGTTGCGTCCTACCATCAGTCCGTCTGCGCCGGTTTGTTCAAGTACGAGCTTCGCTTTGTACGGTGAGTCGATGTCGCCATTGGCGAAAATCGGAATTGACACGCTCTGCTTGATGGCGCGGATCGTTTCGTACTCGGCCTCGCCGCGATACATGCACGCGCGCGTGCGGCCGTGAACCGCCAGCGCCTGGATGCCGATAGCTTCGGCCATGCGCGCGATGGCGACACCGTTGCGATGCTCCGGGTCCCAGCCGGTGCGCATCTTCAGCGTCACGGGCACGTTCACTGACTCGACGACTGCTTCGAGGATCTGTCGCACCAGCGGCTCGTCTTTCATGAGCGCGGAGCCGGCCGCCTTGTTGCAGACCTTCTTCGCGGGGCAGCCCATGTTGATGTCGATGATCTGCGCGCCGGCGTCGACGTTGCGCTGCGCGGCCTCCGCCATCATCTGCGGATCGCCGCCCGCGATCTGCACGACGCGCGGCTCTGCTTCGCCGGTGTGATCCATGCGCCGTCGCGATTTATCCGTGTGCCACAGGCGCACGTCGCTGGTGAGCATCTCGCCCGCGGCAATGCCGGCGCCCATGCGCCGGCACAGCAGACGGAACGGCAGGTCCGTCACGCCGGCCATGGGCGCGAGCGCGAGATTGTTCGGCAGTTGATAAGGCCCGATGCGCATCACTTGCCGCCGGGCACGTCGGCGGCGCAGACGATGCCCTGGCGGCCGCGCAGGCACACGTCGAAACGAAAACCTTCGGCGTCGGGGCCGGGATCGACGATCGAGATCGTCGCGGTGGCCTGTTGCGCGGGCGCGAGCAGGCGATCCGGCGCCGTCGCCGGGTCCAGATATTCCGAGGGGTCGAACTCGCGCTCGCGCACGCGCTCGCCCCAGCGGTCTTCGAGCACGAGCTTCAACAGCGGATAGGGCTGCGCGAAGCTCGCGACGTTCTTGAGGCTGGCGCGCACCCTGAGCGTGCCCGGCATCGCCGGATCCGAGCCGAGATGCCACTGCAGGATCTCGTAGGCGTGCAGGTCCCAATCGGGCTGCAGGTTCGCGCCCAGCGCGCCATACAGGCCGACGATTGCGGGCCCGATACGCGGATGTCGCGCCAGCTCGTGGCGGTACGTGTGCACGAATTGAATCGCGAGCAGCAGCACCAGCGGACCGACGAGAATCTTCCACAGCGGGGCGACCGCAGGGCGGGGCGGTGCCGCCAGCAGATCGTCTTCGACCTGCTCCGCTTCCACTTCTGCCGCGCGCTCGTACGCCGGCTCTTCGACGACCTCGATCTCGCCCGGCGGCTCGTCGTCGATGAGGTCTTCCTCGACGCGGATCTCTGCGGCGTCGCTCGTGGCCTCGTCGATATCGTCGATCTCGACCCATTCCTCGACGATCTCCTCGCGGATCTGCGGCTCGCCGCGCGGGCTGTCGGGCATCCGGTAGCGGCCGCTGATCTCGATGTGCCGGCCTTCGAGCGTGATGTCTTCCTGCTCGGCCCGCTCCTCGACTTCGATCGGCTCGCTTGCAGCCGGCCGGGTTGTTCGCGGCGAGCGCGGGGCCTGCTGCCCGGACTCGTTCTCGTCGATCAGGCGCTCCAGCGCGTCGAACTGCGTCTGGCAGCGGCCACAGCGCACCTGTCCGTCGGCCACGCGGAGGATCTCCGTCGTGACCCGGAAAGTGGTCTGGCAGTTGGGACACTGAGTGAGCATCAAGAGCGTCGCACGCCGTACAGGAGCGCCCAATCATCACGCGTAGTAGCAGGACGCATATCAAACCACGCGCCATAGCGGCTTGCTACGGGCGCCGCCTGGCTCTGCAGGATGCCGGACAGCACGACGCAGCCGCCGGTTCTGACGCGGGCTGCGAAGGCCGGAGCCAGCTCCAGGAGCGGCTCAGCCAGAATGTTGGCCAGCAGGATGTGCGCGGGCGCGTTGTGCGCCTGATCCGGCGCGGCCGCTGTCAATCGCTCGGCGACGCCGTTGCGCACAGCGTTGTCGCGGGTGGCGAGCAACGCTTGCGGGTCGATGTCGACGGCAAGCGCGCTCGCAGCGCCGAGCTTCAGCGCAGCGATTGCGAGGACACCGGATCCGCAGCCGTAGTCGATTACGAGCCTGCCTTGCAGCTGTGCGGCGTCGAGCCACTCGAGGCACAGCGCAGTCGTCGGATGCGTGCCCGTGCCGAATGCCAGACCCGGATCGAGCTCGATCAGGCACGGTTCGATGCCCATCGCGTCGGGCTGCGGCCGCTGACCGCCCGGACAGATCCACAGGCGCTGCCCGAATCGCATCGGGCGGAAATCCTTGAGCCACTCGCGCTCCCACGCGCGATCCTCGATGTGCTCGAGCGTCGCGTCGGGGAACGAAGCTTGCAGCGCCTCGGGGTCGGTCGCCGAGTCGAACAGCGCCTTGACGCGCACATGCGGCCACAGCGGTGTTTCGCCCGGGGGCGGCTCCAGCACGGGATCGTCGCTGGCATCCTCGAGCGTGATGGAGGCCGCGCCTGCAGCCAGCAGCGCGTCCTCGAAGGGCGTGGGATCGGCGGAGCCGATGGGGAGGGTGAGTTGGAGGAAGGGCATGGGAGAGTGACGAAGTGACGGGGTGACGGAGTGACGAAAGGCGAGGTCCTCCGGCGTCACTTCGTCACTTCGTCACTTCGTCACTATCGTCACTTTATCCCCAACCTCCGCTCCAGGTAATGAATGTCCAGGCCGCCGGCCTTGAACGCGGCGTGGTTGAAGATCTCCTGGTGCAGCGGGATGTTGGTCTTGATGCCCTCGATGACCATCTCCGACAGCGCGTTCTTCATGCGCGCGATCGCCGTGTCGCGATCCTCGCCGTACGCGATGAGCTTGCCGATCAGCGAGTCGTAGTACGGCGGCACCGTGTACCCGCTGTACAGGTGGCTATCGACGCGGATTCCCGGTCCGCCCGGCGCATGGAACAGCTTCACCGGGCCCGGCGACGGAATGAAGCCTTTCGGGTCCTCCGCGTTGATGCGGCACTCGATCGCATGGCCGCGGATCACGATGTCGTTCTGCGTCCACTGCAGGCGCTCGCCGCCCGCGATGCGCAGTTGCGCCTTGACGATATCGATGCCGGTGACCTGCTCGGTCACCGGATGCTCGACCTGCACGCGCGTGTTCATCTCGATGAAGTAGAACTCACCGTCCTGGTAGAGGAACTCCAGCGTGCCTGCGCCGCGATAGCCCACCTCGCGACAGGCCTCGATACAGCGATCGCCGATGGTCTTGCGCTGCTTCGGCGTGATGCCCGGGGCCGGCGCTTCTTCGATGACCTTCTGATGGCGACGCTGCAGGGAGCAGTCGCGCTCGCCCAGGTGCACGACGTTACCGTAGTGGTCGGCGAGTACCTGGATCTCGATGTGACGCGGCTTCTCGAGGAACTTCTCCATGTAGACCTCGGCATTGCCGAAAGCCGCGAGTGCCTCGCCTTGCGTAACCATGATGGCGTTCAGCAGCGTCGCATCGCTGTGCACGACCCGCATGCCGCGGCCGCCGCCGCCGCCGGAAGCCTTGATGATTACCGGATAGCCCAGCGCGTTCGCGATGCGGAAGTTCTCTTCCGGCACGTTGCCGAGTGGCCCGTCCGAGCCCGGTACGCACGGCACGCCGGCGGCCTTCATGATCTTGATGGCCGAGACCTTGTCGCCCATCTGGCGGATCGTTTCCGGCTTCGGGCCGACGAAGATGAAGCCGCTCTTCTCGACGCGCTCGGCGAAATCGGCGTTCTCCGACAGGAAGCCGTAGCCCGGGTGGATCGCGACCGAAT
>Ga0111539_10005190_pt1 | contig 16871 bp, 9 predicted proteins | sample RhiMethybrSRZTD1_FD_79667 | JGI IMG/M metagenome (GOLD analysis project Ga0111539, IMG submission 79667) | Populus rhizosphere microbial communities from Tennessee, USA - Rhizosphere MetaG P. TD hybrid SRZTD1 (version 2) (version 2) | ecosystem: Host-associated > Plants > Roots > Rhizosphere >... | reverse complement strand
TGCCCGTGTCGGCGATGTAGAGGTAATCGTTGCCGGAAACCGGCCCCGGGCCGATCGCGATGTCCTCCCAGTCGACCGCCGTCGTGCCCGAAAGCGTGAACGTGCCGAGGTCGGCCCCGTCGAGCCCGAGCGCGAAGACGTTGTTGCTGCCGCCCGAATCATTGTGCGACCACAGCACGCCGGGATTGCGGCGACTGGCAGCGATGCCGGAGGCTTCGACCAGCGCGTTGGAGGCGACCGTGCCAGTGGTGGTCGCGCTGGAGAACACCGGGCACGTCTGTGCAACGACGCACGGCGTCGTGCCACTGCCGACAACAACCGCCAGACCGGCGATCATGCTCCTTGCGAACCGCGCGTGCATGCGTCTTGTTCCTCCGATTGCATCGTACACCATCGACCGCGCAAGACGGCATCGATTCGTCGCGCGTCCGAGATTGCATACGATTGCCGCCCTACCCAGGATCTCCCTTTTCGGAGCACGCAGCGCATGGCCAAGGAATCCACGCAGATCATCTACTCGATGGTCCGCGTCACCAAGACCTACGACAAGAGGGTGGTCCTCAAGGACATCACCCTCGGCTACTACTACGGCGCGAAGATCGGCGTGCTCGGACTCAACGGCTCGGGCAAGTCCAGCCTGCTGCGCATCATGGCTGGTGTCGATACGGAGTTCGAGGGCACCATCAATGCGGCGCAGAATTACACCATCGGCTACCTCGAACAGGAGCCGCTGCGAAACGAGAAGCGCACGGTCATCGAAGTGGTGAGGGAGGGTGCCAAGGCCACGCTCGAGCTGCTGGATGAGTTCAACCGCATATCCGACAGACTGGCTGATCCCGATCTCGATCCCGATGACATGGAGAAACTCCTGAACCGGCAGGGCTCACTTCAGGAGAAGATCGATGCCGTCAACGCATGGGATCTCGATTCGCAACTCGAGATGGCGATGGACGCGCTGCGCTGCCCGGCCCCCGACATGACATGCGATGTGCTGTCGGGAGGCGAGAAGCGCCGCGTCGCGCTGTGCCGGTTGCTGTTGAGCAAGCCCGACATCCTGCTGCTGGATGAGCCCACCAACCACCTCGACGCCGAATCGGTCGCGTGGCTAGAGCATCATCTGCAGAAATACGAAGGCACGATCATCGCCGTCACGCACGATCGCTACTTCCTCGACAACGTCGCCGGCTGGATTCTCGAACTCGACCGCGGCGAGGGCATCCCCTGGAAAGGCAACTACACCAGCTGGCTGGAGCAGAAGACGCAGCGCCTGAGAATCGAAGAGAAGCAGGAAAGCGCCCGGCAGAAGGCGCTCTCGCATGAACTGGAATGGGTGCGCAAGTCACCCCAAGCCCGCCAATCGAAGAGCGCCGCCCGTGTGAAGGCATACGAGCAGATGCTCAACGCCGACGTAAAGGAGAAGGTCAAGGAGATCGAGATCTTCATTCCGCCGGGGCCGCGCCTGGGCAATCTCGTCATCGAAGCGAAGAGCGTCAGCAAGGGCTACGGCGAGAATCTGCTGATGGAGAAGATGAACTTCAGCCTTCCGCCCGGCGGGCTTGTCGGCATCATCGGCCCCAACGGCGCGGGCAAGACGACTCTGTTCCGAATGATCACCGGCCAGGAGAAACCCGACTCCGGAACATTCCGCGTCGGCGAATCCGTCAAACTCGCATATGTCACGCAAGGCCGCGATTCGTTGCCCGACAGCCAGACCGTCTGGCAGGCGATCAGCGATGGCGATGACGAGATCAAGATGACCTCACAGACGGGCCAGGTCGCATCGGTCAATTCGCGCTCGTTCGTTTCGCGCTTCGGCTTCACCGGCCAGGATCAGCAGCGCAGCGTCGGCACGCTCTCGGGCGGTGAACGCAATCGCGTCCATCTCGCGCGTCTGCTCAAGTCAGGCGCGAACGTCATTCTGCTCGACGAGCCGACCAACGATCTCGATGTCAACACGATGCGCGCGCTGGAGGAGGCGCTGGAGAACTTCGCCGGCTGCGCGGTCATCATCACGCACGATCGCTGGTTTCTTGATCGCCTGGCGACGCACATTCTCGCGTTCGAGGGCGACTCGCAGGTGGCGTGGCACGCGGGGAACTATTCCTCGTATGAGGAGGCACGCAAGAAGCGGCTGGGCATCGAAGCCGAGCAGCCGCATCGGATTCGCTATCGCAAGTTGACGCGCGTGTGAGTGGGCGGATGGCGGGTTTGGGGTGATTTCCGCATTCGCAAGGTTGCTGGGGTGTGTGGCAGCGGGGACTTGGCAATTGCTGGGCGATTTCGGGTATGTTTTGGCTGTCGTGCTGTTCCGGGAATTCGCCAAACGCCATTTTTCCAAGGAGTTGATCATGAGAGCAAATGGATATGTCATCGCCCTTGCGGTGGGGGCGTTTTTGGCCGCACCCGCCGCGGGACAATCGTTCAACCTTGATTCGGATACCGGAGTCGTGGGCAACACGGCGATGGGCGCACCGGCCGCGACGTTCGCAGGTGCGGCTGCCCAGCCGGGAACATGGAACGCCATTACGGGCAACGTCCTCCTGTCGATGCCTCTGGTCAATCTCAATGGTTCGCCCAGCAGCGCGGTGTTTACTCGTCAGGCGTCGGCGGGCGGGAACTTCGCGTCCGACAACGCCAATACCACCCGCGACTTCCAGCTCCTCCTCGACGATGGCTACGACCTCAGCGCGGCGCCGGCTGGGTTCATATCGTTCACCTTTTCGGGCCTGCAGAACGGCACCTATGAGGTGTACACGTATGCGATCGCCCCCGACGTCCCGGACGTGGACTTCACGATCGTTCGAATCGGAACTGATACGACGACCCAACAGACCTGTGGCGGCCCAATGCCCGTAAACAGCTTTACGCTGGGCATAACTCACACCAAGCACACGGTGGTTGTGACCACCGGAACCATCGTCGTTCAGGCCGATGGCGCGGCCGGTAGTTTCGGCACCATCAATGGCTTCCAACTGAAACTCCTCCCCGCAGCCGCGTGTCTGGGCAACACCAATGGCGACAGCCAGGTTGACGTCAACGACCTGCTTGCCGTCATCACCACGTGGGGCGCGTGTCCGCCGCCCCCGGCGCCGTGCCTCGGCGACATCGCGCCGCCGGGCCCGCCGGCCGGCGATGGCCAAGTCGACGTCAACGACCTGCTCTTGGTCATCAGCCACTGGGGTCCCTGCCCGTGATTGGAGGCTCGGGACGCGATCGTTGAGCGAGTGATGCACACGCAAACGCCGCCCCATGGACGGCGTTTGTTTATTTGCGCGCACCCTCTCGTTGATCGAAGCCGAGCAGCCGCATCGGATCAGGTATCGCAAGTTTTACGCGCGTGTGAGACCCCCACGGATGACGCCCTCGTCCGTTCCGATAAGAACCCTCTGACTGCCGAAAACGATCAGCGACGTGGAGGGCTCGCGTTGGCCCCGTGGACTACATCGCACAGTCTTACGCCCGAGATTCTGCGGCGGCGTGCGGCGGCTTGAGGGACCGGCCGATCGCGACGATTCGATGACGTTCGGAGGCGCGTCAATCGCCTAGGAAGGATGTCGGTCGACATGTCCAAGGGCAAAGGTCGCCGCGGCGACCGGCAATTCCAACGGCCAGCACAATTGCAGGCCACGCATCGGCCCGCCGGCGCGTCGTCGTCGTACGACCTTGTCGCAGCCGGACTGATGCTGCTGGCGCTGTGCGCCACGCTGTACATCTGGCTGTACATGCCCCTCCAGCCGCAGTCGCAACTGAGCCTCACGGGCATGGTGTGGCTGGTCTCAATCCTGGGAGCGTTGGGCCGTCTCTACGCCCGCCGCTCGGCGATGCAGCTGCGGGCCACGCTGGCCCACGAGCAGATCGTGAACGCCCGGCTCGAGCCCGACATCACCGAAGCCCAGTCCGGCCTGCACATGCGGCATGTGTCGACGTGGCTGGTGGCGGTGCTGGGCATCGGCGCGACAGTGCTTGTGTGGCTCACGGGCGCCATCGAGCAGAAGGCCGGCGGAATCGCGCCGCTGCTGGTCGGCCTTACAGTCAGCGTGATGTTCGCCCTGGCGGTCGCGGCCAACGCGGTCAATCGAAACAAGACCAAGCGCCTGGCCCGCGATTTCCGCATCGCCCTCAACAGCGAGGAACTGGCCTTGGGAACGCTCGGCGGCGTGGAAGCCATGATCTGCGCCTGCCTGCCCAACGGCGAGCGCACGCGCTTCAACGAACGCTTCCAGCACTTCCTGGGGCGCAGCGCCGAGCAACTGCAGGGCCGCGGCTGGCTGGAACTGGTGCAGGCCGACGATCGTCAGTGCGCGGTCGAACTGGCGGCCCGGCCGCTCTCGGCCAAGCGCGGCGCGCGGCAGCACGACATGTGCGTGCGGCGGGCCAGCGGCGAGCGAGCGTGGTTGCGCGAGACGCTGACGCCGCGCTTCGATGAGAAGGGAAACCTCGTCGAGTTCATCTGCACCGCGATCGACATTACGGCGCACGTCCTGGCCGAGTCGAACCTGGACAAGCAGCTGGGAACCGTGAAGCAGGAACTGGCCGAGGCCACCGGCGAACTGTCGAAGGCCAAGTCATCGCGCAACCGCTTTGAGAAGGGCCTTGAGGAGGCGCGCGATGAGGTCAAGGACCTGCGGGAGTCGCTGACCAAGGCGGAGAACGCGCTGGCCAAAACGGTGGCGGAGACCACTTCACGCATCAAGGAGATCGAAAGCGACGCCAAGCAGCGCATCAAGGAAGCCGAGGAAGATGCCGAGCGGCGGGCCCGCAAGGCCGAGCAGGCCGCGGACGGTCGTCTGGACAAACTCCAGGAGAGCGCGCGGTCAGCCCAGCAGGAGCTGCAGCAGGCAAACGCCGAGAACAAGAAACTGGCGCGGGCCTTCGAGAAACTTCAGGATGAGATGACGGAACTTCGCTCGCAGGAGAGCGAATCCCGCGCCCAAGTCGTCCGCCATATCAAGGAATCGCGCGAGGCCAAGGCCGAACTGACTGACACTCACACGCGCGAAGCTCAGCAGCGGGCCAAGATCGAGCGCCTGACGCAGCGCTGCGAGGAACTCGAGAAACATCTCGCCGGCAAGGACGCCCAGATCGCCGCGGCGCAGAAGCAGGCTGCTGCCGCGCAGGATCAGGCGCAGCAGGCGGGCGAGGCCGCGATGGCGGAAGTGGAACGGCGGCTGCACGAAGTTTCCGCCGAGGCGCTGGCCAAGCAATTGCGCAAGCAGATCGACGGCATGCAGCGCATGACCAGCGAATTGCTGGGCGCTTCCGTGGCCGGTCCGGTGCTTGATGCCGCGAACAACACGGCCGCCAGCCTGCGCGTGATGAGCGATCTGGTGGATGAGGCTCTTGGCATCGCAAGCAAGCAGGAGGCGGCGCCGGAGAACGCATCGCCCAGCGCTCCCGCCGCCGGCGCCTCGTTCGACCTCCGCCGCACGGCTCAGGGCGTGCGCGAACTGCTCGCGGACCACGCCTACAAGCGCGGAGTGCGGCTGGAGGTGCAGATCGCACCGAAGCTGCCGGCGCTCGTGCATGGCGAGGACGTCGCCGTCCGCAGCGTGCTGCTGTCGCTGACCGACGCTGCCCTGCACCTGGTGGAGGACGGCACGCTGGTCCTGCGGCTGTCGGAGGACGTCAAGACCGGCGCGCATTCGACGATCCGCTGTGAGATCCGCCATGCTACGGCGCGCGTGCGAAACGATGCGCTGGAATACATGATGGCGATCAAGGCGACCGACGCCGATATTCCTGACGCCGCGACGTCGCCCGTGGCGCACCAGGCGGGCAAGGCCTGGTGCACGGTGCGCAAACTGCATGGCCAGCACGGCTACCTGATGCCGGACGAAGGCGGGTTCATGGTGTGGTTCACCTTCAATCTGGATCGGCCCGGCGCGGTGGCAGGAGTTGTCGCCGCGCCCCATGCGGAGAAATCACCGCCCGCTCGCACGCACGGCGTCGGCCCGGCAGCGAAATCCGCGGCGGCGGCGGCGGCGGCGGCGCAGCGCCCCCAGCGCGCAGCGAAGGCTGCTGCGCCCGAGACCGAGGATGACGGTGCGGGGGACGACGGCGAGATTGATGACATCGAGGTCGAGGAGCGAGCGCCGGTTCGATCGACAGCAGCTGCCCGGAAGCGCGCCGCTGATGAGGACGAGGAAGAAGAGGATCAAACATCCGACGCCGCCGCCGACTCCGCGACAGCGGAGGCGCCAGCGCCCGATCGGGAGACGATGCTGACCAATGCGCTGGCAACGAACATGTACGTCGCGGAGCCGACACAATTTGAGTCGACAGCGCCGCGCGGCCCCGTCAGCATGCCGCGCATGCCGCAGGAACTGCTCACGTGCAATCTCGGCGAGGTCATGGAGCTTGGCGGCGACAGCATGCGGGTGATGTGCGCCAAGCCGCCGAAGCAGGAGGAACTGACCATCAACTTCGGCGACGTTGAACCTGAGATGCAGCTTCGCGCCACCGTCGCGTGGTGCAAGAAGATCTCCGGCCGCAAGCACGATGTCGGCCTGAAGTTCGTGGATGTCACCGTCGCGAACCAGCGGCGCATCATGAACATCGCAATGCAGCACCGGCGCGTGGTCACGATGGCGGATGGCGACGAGGCACGGTGACAGCGAGCCCGGTGCGTGACTTAGTTGCCCAAGCACTCGTCGATCAACCCGCCGTTGTCGATCGCCGCGTAGGCGTCGCGCGGGGCCAGCCCCATCCATGGATCGTCCAGAGGAGTCAGGAACAATTCGGCGTATACGCGGCGATTGAACGCAGCGAGCCCATCGCCCTGATCAGCAGGCGTATCGACGAGCATGTGGTGGATGCGGTAGTGAATCGCGTACTCGTTTCGAACGGTGTCCTCGGCGATGGTGCGATGGAGCGTCCGGAAGATCGCGACGACCGGCGCTTCCGGGCCGCGCTTGGAGGTGGTCAGTTTCTGTGCGTCTTCGGCGACCTTCAGGAAATCCGCGGGCACCTTGCTGCGGATCATCGCGATCGAGCCTTGATCGAAGTTCTGGTCGTCATTGGGAAGACCGGCCAGGCGCGCGACGATGTCATCGGGGGGATTACTTCGCCATGCGTCAATCGAAATGTTCAGCGATTCGGACCCTTTGCCCGCCGCCTCGTCGAGGGCAGTCAGTTTCGCCAGGTCATCGCGCAGACGCTGGTCGATGGCGGCAGCCGATTTCCAGTGGTAGTCGCGCATGAACTTGAGTCGTGCGTCGTCGTCGGCGTCGGACAGCGTCGCGGCTGTCTTCGCAGCGGCTTCCGCTGTCTGCACGCAGCGCAGGAACGCCGCCGGGCCGTACAGGCCGGGCAGCGCGTCGATGATCTCGCCATTTGAATCGAGTACGTAGTGAATGCTGTTGCCGGTGATGGTGCGCTCAATGCGCCGGCCATCGCCGAAATCGATCGTGAGTTTGGGAACCGGGCGCAACGATTCCCAATGCAAGATGAAATGCTCGCGCAGGTAGTTGGAGACCTCCCTGTTGGCATACAGGATGCTGCGGAAAAAGCGGCTGTTGGCGCACGAGAGATCCTCATCCAGATGGCCGAGCATGCGCAGCGAGAGGATCGGCTTGCAGCTGGCCGTCGCCTTTGCTCTCGCCTCGCCGAGGTCCGTGTACCAATACAACCGCGAGGCGTACGCATCGCGCTGCTTCGCCACGGCGTCGATGGCATGGCGCAGGCGCGCGATCTGCGGATCGCCTTCGCGAGCCGACGCGGCGATCATGTCGAGGACTTGCGGGCCTCCTGGGACATGCGCGTCGACAAGGCGATCATGCTCATCGCACAGGGCGTCGAGGCCTTCCTGACCAGCATTGCGCAGTTGGGCGATCGCTTCGGCAGTCTTCTGCCCGTCCTCGCCGACGCAGTCGCGGACGAGGTCCGCGAGCGATGCCTGACGACAACCCTCGCCGCCGCCGGCATGCGATGGGGCATTGATGATGGCGAAGATCGTGGACGCGGCAGAGATCATGGTTGCACGGGCAGCATTCGGGAAACTTCGCATGACGGCGCTCCTGAGATTCGGGATGGATCTGCTGGTTCATTAGACGGCGCGATTGGGCGGCCGACTGTCACAGCAGCGCAACACCTGGGCAAGCGGTGCATCGATGCGCGTGCCGATGCAACGCAACGGTCGTTACACTCATTGCACGATGACGCTGCTGCTGTGGCCGCTGGCGATTTCGGGGCTGCTTGGCCTGATCCTGCTCGTGCGCGGTTGGCGCGGGCGGCGGATCGATGATCATCCGCTGTGCCGGCGGTGCGGCTACGACCTCGTCGCCAGCGCGCAGGCCGCCAACTGTCCGGAGTGTGGGCGCGATCTGACGCAGCGCGGGGCGATCCGCATCGGCCATCGCTGCAAGCGCCGGCTCGCGTTGACGTTCGGCACCATCCTCCTGCTGGCGGCACTGGGCGGCGGCGGCGTCCTTGGCTGGTCGCACTTCAGCAACTTCGACTGGTATCCCTACAAGCCGCTGTGGATGCTGCGGCAGGACGCGGCGGGCACGAACGCGACGAAGGCTATCGCTTCGCAGAGAGAAATTCTCGCGCGCCTCGTCGCTTCGAAACTCTCGCAATCGCAGATCGATGGCATCGTCAACGAGGCCCTCGCAGCCCAGGCGAACATGCAGAAGACGTGGTTCGCATGGTGGGGCGACTTCATCGAACTCGCCTGGCAGGCCGGCGCTGCCCGCGAGCAGACGATCATTCAGTACGCCCGAACGGCGGTGGAAGGCGCCTACACGCTCGAGATCCCCGACCGTGTGCGGCAGGGATCGATGCTCACCGTCGGCGCCGCGCACGCGCCCATGCGTGCCGGCAGCACCGGATCGCTCATGGCCGAGGTTCGATACGGCCGCGTCACGATGGAGGATGGCACGTCGCTTGGCGGCGGATCGGGCATGTCGCGATCGAGCATCTCCAACGGCTCCAGCGGCCGCAGTAGCAGCGGATCCATGATGAGCCTGCCAATGGGCAAGCACACGGCCGGCAGCGAGTCGATCGTGCGTATCTATCCTGCGGGCGGATTCGCATTCGGACCCTTGGGCGCCGAGGGGTCGGGCTCGAATGACGATGAGTCTCAGCCGCTGGCGGAGTTCGCGTTGCAACTCCAGAAGCCGTTCGAGGTCGTGCCAGCCGATCAGGAGATCGTGGAGCGCGTAGCCGATCCGACGCTTGAGCCAGCGATCCGCACGGCGACCGCGGTACGTACGATGCAGGCGCTGCGAACATCGCGCGGCACGGCGTTCCTGTGTGATGTCAACATCAAGAATCCGCCGGTGGACGTCGCGTTCGAGATCTTCGTTCGCGTCGGCGAGCGAGAATGGCCGGTGGGGCTGCTGTCGGCCGAAGCGGGCGCCAAGCGCGAGCGCGACCACATCAGCCTGCAGCGCACCCGCGGCGGCGCCGCGAATGACCTGATCACGGAGTTTCCGGCGGACGCAGAGACGGTTGATGTGGTCCTGCGGCCAAGCAGCGAAGCGGCCGAGAGCGGCGGCATCTTCCGAATCTGGGATGGGGAGATCGTGCTGAGCAATATCGCGATTGAGAGGATCGTTCCAAGATCGGTAAATTGAGCAGGAGCCCGATGGCCGGCGTCCCAACAATCGCTTTCGTGGCTATTGCCGGCCTGATGCTTGCAGGCGTCGCTCTTCTGATCATGGGTTGGCGCGGGCGACGCATCGACGACCATCCGCTGTGCCGGCTCTGCGGCTACGACCTGCACGGCAACGCGCACGCGGCGGCGTGTCCGGAATGTGGTCGCGATCTGCAGCGGCGACGCTGCGCGATTCGAATCGGACATCGACGGCGGCGCTGGCTGGTGGCGACGGCGGGAACGCTGATGCTGCTGCTGGCGCTGGCCGGCGGAGGCCTCGTCGCCTGGGGCGCGATGCGCGACTTCGACTGGAATACCGTCAAGCCGCTGGTGATCCTGCGGCGCGAGGCCGTCGGCTCCGATGTCGTCCGCAAGCAGAAGGCGCAGTCGGAGATTCTCAAGCGACTGATCGCCGGGCGATTGTCGCAAGGTCAGATCGACAGCCTCGCTGATCAGGCGCTGGCCCTTCAGGCCGATGCGAACGCCACGTGGGACGCGTGGTGGGGAGATTTCGTGGAATGGGGATGGAGCCGTTCGCAGGTGTCACGGACGAGATTCGAGACCTATCTGCAGACGGCCCTCGACGGCGCAGCGTACCTGCGCGTCCGCCGCAGCGTTCATCCCGATGTGCGAACGCGGATCGACGTCATGCTGCCGCCGCTTCGCGCGGGCGACGCATCGACGCTGCTCGTCAATGGCCGAGCCGATGCGCTTATGGCCGACGGCCGGAAACTGTGCGATGTATTCCGCGGCTCGTCGCTGCAGATCGGGCGGCAGACACGAGGCGTCGATTCATGCGTGGTGGCGACGGCGCAGGCTCTCACGCTGCCGGTGGGCCATCATCGCATTGAGATGGATGTGGAGTTCATGTTCTCTGATTCAGGGACGGCGACGCGGATATCGACGCAGCCTGCCAACGACAATTGGAGCATTCGATTTGATCGGCGACTGGAGGCGTCGGTGGAGATCCTCGCTGCCGATGCCGATGACGTGCGCTTGCTCGCCAATCCATCGATCAGCGACCGCATGCACAAGTCGATCACGCCATCGCTCGCTGTTCGCCAGTGGAATCCCGGCGTCCGTACGCTGATTGCCTTCGTGGCATTCGATCAACCGCCGACGAAGGTGGCGTTCGATGTAATCGTGCGCGAGCCAGCCGGTCAGCGCGAGATCAATCTCGGCGGTGTCTGGGCGACGCCGGCCGATCGGTATGAACTCGCGCCATGGTTGGAACTCAACGACCAGACGGCATGGGTGCTTGAGGCCGGCGTGGACCTCGAGATCGTTCTGCGAGCGAGCATCCCGGCTGCGGAAACAACCTGGAACCTTTACGACATCTGGGATGGCGAGTTGCGGTATCCGGGTGTCGCGGTGAATGTGGAGTCGAAGAGTCCGTGAGCCTTTCGCGGTGGAGGAAGCGAATGGGAATCGATAGGGTGAGGAGTTCTCATGGCGCCGGCGTTGCCCACGATCGTCCTTGGTGTTCTGCTGACGCTGTCGCTCACAGGGCTCATATTCGCGCTCATCGGCTGGCGCGGCCGGCGGATCGACGATCATCCCTTCTGCAGACGCTGTGGTTACGATCTCGTCGCTGGCGATCAGGTCGCGAACTGCCCCGAATGCGGTAGCGATGTGACCTCGCCGGGCGCGGTTCGCATCGGGCATCGGCAGCGTCGCCCGTGGATGATCGGCGTCGGACTGATCGCGCTGGTTCTCGCCGGCGGGAGCGCAGGAATCGTGGCGCGACTTCAGGCGATTGGCTTCGACTGGAACACCATTAAACCCCTGGGAATGCTGCGGCGCGAGGCCGACAGCGGCGACCCGACCGTTTTCGCGGGCGCACAGGAGGAGATTCTCGGGCGGCTGCAGGCGGGACGTCTCGCGCAATCGCAGATCGATTCGATCATCGACGAGTCGCTCGCGCTCCAATCAGACGCCGATGCCGCATGGTTCGTGTGGCGCGGCGATTTCATCGAGGAAGCATGGCTGCGGCGGCGGACCGGTGACGAGACCCTGAAACGGTATCTGCAAGCCGCGATCGATCAGGCGATGTACTTGCGCGTGCGACCACGCGTGCGACAAGGCCAGCCGGTGAGCATGGATGTGTGCATGCGCGATATGCGCCTCGGGCGCAACCGAAACCACATGCTGTTCATGATCAATCAGGCGTCGGCGGTCGTCGCGGATGGTCAACAAGTTGGCGACCTTGCGTATCGATCGGGATGGACACTGCAGAGCGCCAGTTCGCCTTCGGCTCGGGACCACACGCTGATCCATGCTCGTCACGGCTTCGATCTTCCGCTTGGGCGCCACACCGTCGGCATCGACGCCACGTTCCGCATTTTCGTCCTCCCACAGGGGTTGCGCGGCAGCTCATCGTGGTTTGCTGCCACGCGGCCCGACGACTGGCAACTCGAGTTGACGCGACGATTCGAGTCGCCGGTTGAATTACTCCCGGCGGAGAGCCCGGGAGTTCGGCTCGTGGCCGATCCATCGCTGCACATGCGGCGCGTGATCACGCCTCACCCGTATACGCAAACGCAGGGCAGTGGGGCACCATATGTCTCCATCTCGGTCGATTTCGGCGCGCTGCCAATTGATGTGGCCTTCGATGTTTCAGTGCGCGATGTGGACAGCGGACGCGAGGAGCCGTTCGGCGGTGTGTGGGAGGCGAAGGATGGTTACGGAGGATCGATGTCGCTGAATGTCCAGGTGAGAGAGGCCAATCAATGGCTGTTGACCTCCAATTCGCTGGAGATCATTCTGAAGCCCAACCCGCAACTCGCCGAGCCGACGTTCAACATCTTCGAGATCTGGGATGGCGAGTTGACCTATCGGATCGACCGGATTCCCGGCCGGCCGTTGCCGCAGTAGGAACGCAGGCCCCTTGGGAGGACTTGTCGCCGTGGACAAATTCGCGAGAATGCTCCGCCTTGACGGCCTGCGCGTGCTCGCCGTCGAGCGGCTGGATCGCGTCTTCGATTCACCATGAACATCATCATCTGCGGCGCTGGCGAAGTGGGGACGCATGCGGCTGAGGTGCTCAGCAACCGCGGGCATCGCATCACCGTGGTCGATTCCAATGAGCAGCGGCTGCGCGGCATCGCCGACAGCCTCGATGTCGCCACCTTCGAAGGAAACTGCGCGCACGCGGAGGTGCTGCGCAACGCCGGCGTGCCCGAGTGCGATCTGCTGGTGGCTGCCACGAGCGACGACGCCATCAACCTGTTGACCGCGTCCATCGGCAAGGCCCTGGGAGCCGATCGCGTGATTGCACGCGTGCACCGCGGCACGTACTTCGAGCAGCGCGGCCTGGATTATCAGAAGCACTTCGGCATCGACACGATGATCTGTCCGGAGTTCGCCACCGCCACGGCGATCGCGCGCACGATGCGCAATCCGGCAGCCCTCGCGATCGAGCACTTTGCGCGCGGCAAGGTGGAGATGCAGGAGTTCGCCGTCGATGAGAGCGCACCGGCGGCGGGCCGGCCGCTGGCTGAACTGCATCTGCCGCACGGTGCGCGCGTGGGCGCGGTGGCGCGCGGCAGTACGGTGTTCATCCCCGATGCCGACACGCGCCTGGCGCCGGGCGACAGCATGGTGCTGGTGGCCAACGCCGACGTCTTCGAGGAGGCGCGGCAGATGTTCCACGCTGAGAAGGCCAGGCATCGCAGCGTGGTGATCATGGGCGGCCCGATCATGGCGATCTGGCTCTGCCGCATCCTTCAGCATCGCGACTGGTCCATCCGGCTGTTCGAGAAAGATCGCAAGCTCGCGCTCGAACTGGCCGAGCGTCTGGACTGGGTGACGGTGCTCAACGCCGATCCAACCGAGCGCGACGTCTTCCAGGAGGAGCAGATCGGCCCGGCAGATGTCTTCATCGCCCTGCTGGATGACGATGAGGACAACATCATCGGCTGCGTGCTGGCCAAGAGTCAAGGGGTCGAACGCGTGATCGCCGTCGTGCAGCGGTCGAACTACCTCGACCTGCTCTCGCACATCGGCGTCGATCATCCCTTCAGCCCGAGAGTGGTTGCTGCGAAGGAGATTGAGCAGACCATTGATGATGCGCCGGTGCGCGTGCTGACGAACCTGTTCGCCGGCGCGATCGACGCGTATCGCGTGCGCGCAGCCGAAGGCGCGGCGCTGCTGGGCAAGTCTTTGCGCGAACTGAAGATCTCGCCCGACTACGTGATCGCGGCGATCCGGCGCGGCGAGAACGTGTGGGTGCCCGGAGGCGATGACACCATCGAGAAGGACGACATCGTGCTGGTCATCGGCCGCCACGGCATGGAGAAGCAGTTGAAGCAGATGCTCCGAACGTGAACTTCCGCCTCGTCCTTCATCAATTCGGCCTGCTGCTCGCCCTCCTGGGCGGGCTGATGCTGCTTCTGGCCGGCGGCGGGTTCGGCGTGCTGACCTGGCTGCACCAGGACTATGACGTGCATGCGCGCAACGGCCTGCTGCTGGCGGCGGTCGTGGGCATTCTCCTGGGCGGGCTGAGTTGGATTCTGACACGCAGGGGCAATCCGTATCTCGGTCGGCGCGAGGCGCTGCTGCTGACGAGCCTGTCGTGGCTCCTGGGCGCGGCGCTGGCGGCGATGCCGCTGTTTCACTGGGCCCGCAGCAATCCGAACGTCGCGGCCGATCACCCCTTCCGATCATTCTGGGCGTGCTATTTCGAGGCGATGAGCGGCCTGACCACCACCGGCGCGACTGTCGTCGCCAATGTCGAGGCTCTGCCGAATTCGCTGCTGCTGTGGCGGGCCTTGCTGCACTGGGTGGGCGGCATCGGCATCGTCGTGATGTTCGTGGCGGTGCTGCCGTCGCTGGGAGTGAGCGGCAAGCGCTTGTTCAGAACGGAAAGCACGGGCCCGACCAAGAGCGGCGTGCGGCCCCAGGTTCGCGAGACCGCGCGGATTCTGCTGTACATCTACGGCGGCCTGACCGCCGCTGAGATCGTGGCGCTCACGATCGCAGGCATGCCGCTGTTCGATTCGGTTTGTCACACGTTCGCGACGCTGGCGACGGGGGGCTTCAGCACAAAGAACACGGGCATCGCCTTCTTCGATTCGCTGCCGATCGATGTCATCATCATGGTGTTCATGGCCATGGGCGGGGTGAACTTTGCGCACTACGACCACCTGCTGCGCGGCCAGTGGAAGCGCGTTGTGCGCGATCCCGAAGTCCGGCTGTATTTCATCCTCATGATCGGCGGCAGCCTCGTCATCGCTGCCAGCCTCCTCGCGCATGAGCAGCCGATCAGGCTCGTCGGCGGCGGTGAGCACGAATTGACGGTCGGCCACGCGTTGCGCGATGCGGCCTTCACAGCGTCGAGCATGCAGACGACGACCGGCTTTGCCACAGCCGACTTCGACTACTGGCCGTTCCTGGCGAAGGCGGTGCTGGTGACGCTGATGTTCGTGGGCGGCTGCGCGGGATCGACCGGCTCGGGCTTCAAGGTGATTCGCTTCTGGATCGTGTTCAAGGTGCTGCATCGCGAGTTCGAGCGCATCTTCCGGCCGGCCATCGTGCGCCCGGTGCGCATCGCGGGCAGCGCTCTGGAAGACGACCTGAAACTTGCCACGCTCTCGTACGTGCTCGCGTACCTCATGTTCTTCGCGCTCGGCTCGGTCGCGATCATGCTCTTCGAGCAGACCGGCGGCAATCCCGGGCCCGAGGGCCATGTGTGCTCCTACGTCACCGCCGCCACGGCGAGTCTGGCGACGCTGTCGAACGTCGGCCCGGGGCTGGAACTCGTCGGCCCCAGCCGTTCCTACGGGTGGTTCAGCACGCCGAGTCTGATGGTGATGAGCCTGCTGATGGCGCTGGGGCGCTTGGAGATCTTCGCGATCATCGTGCTGTTCATGCCGCGCTTCTGGCGCGGGACGTCGTGAGGCCGCCGAGCGATCTGCTGTTAGATCGGCAGCCCTTCGTACTCATCATCATCGCTTGGCGTGTCGGTGTCGCTCGGCCCGCCGCCGTCGCGGAAGTTCTGCACGGGGCCGGTCTTGCTCCGACCTGCGAAGGCGCTGCCGTGAGGCGGGGCATCGTCGAACGGGGCCTCGGCATCCTCCAGTGACTGTCCGCGCGCGGGCTTGGGCTCCATCGATGCCGTTGCGCTGCCGCTGCCTTGCGTGGTCCCGCTGCGCGGCACCACGCCACCCAAACCGTAGGCGGTGTGTGAATGGGTGGGGCCGCCGCCGTATTCCACCGGCGGCCGCGCGCCGCTGTGATCGCGGAACTTCGTGCTCGCGGAAATCCACGACATTTTCACCACGCCGGTCGGCCCGTTGCGCTGCTTGGAGATGATCAGTTCCGCCACGCCGACGAGTTCGGGATTGTCGGCCACCCAGTCGGCATCGTCCTTGTGGTAGTAGTCTTCGCGGTGCAGGAGCATGACGACGTCAGCGTCCTGCTCGATCGAACCCGACTCGCGCAGGTCGCTCATGCGCGGACGGTTACCCGTGCGATCCTCCGGGCCGCGGTTCAACTGGCTCAGGCAGATCACCGGCACGCCGAGTTCGCGCGCCATCGCCTTCACGCCGCGGCTGATGTCGCTGACCTCCACCTGGCGCGACTCGGCGCGCTTGCCGCTCGAGAGCAGTTGCAGGTAGTCGATGAAGATCGCCTGCACGCCGTGCGAGGAGACCATGCGCCGCGCCTTGGTGCGCATCTGCAGCAGCGTCAGGCCGGGCGTGTCATCGACATAGATGGGCGATTCCTGGAGGTCGCCGCACGCCACGCACAGGGCGCGGAACTCGTGATCGTTGAGCATGCCGCGGCGGAACTTCTGGCTTTCGATGCCCGCTCGCGCGCACAGAAGTCGCTGCACGAGTTGCTGCTTGGACATTTCCAGGCTGAAGAAGCCGACGCGAACGCCGCGCATCGCCATGTTCTCGGCGATATTGAGAGCGAGGGCCGTCTTTCCCATCGACGGCCGGGCCGCAATGATCAGCATCTCCGCCTTCTGGAAACCGGTGGTGATCTCATCCAGCTCGTGGAATCCCGACGGCAGGCCGGTGAGCTGGCCCTTTTCCAGCGCCTCGTAGCGCTTGACCTCGTCGTTGACCAGGCTCGCCAGCGATTCAACCTTGCCCTGCTCGTGCTGATTGGCGAGGTTGAAGAGCTTGGCTTCGGCGTTGGAGAGAATCGACTGCGCATCATCCGCCGAACTGTGCGCGTCGTAGAGAATCTCGCCCGCGGCGGCGATCAGTTGCCGGATCATCGCCTTCTCGCGCACCAGCCGCGCGAAGTGCACCGCGCTGGCCGCCGA
>Ga0111539_10005187_pt1 | contig 16875 bp, 14 predicted proteins | sample RhiMethybrSRZTD1_FD_79667 | JGI IMG/M metagenome (GOLD analysis project Ga0111539, IMG submission 79667) | Populus rhizosphere microbial communities from Tennessee, USA - Rhizosphere MetaG P. TD hybrid SRZTD1 (version 2) (version 2) | ecosystem: Host-associated > Plants > Roots > Rhizosphere >... | reverse complement strand
CCTCGACGTCGCCCGTCGGCTCGCTGAGCGCGTCGCCAAGATCCTGGTGGAGCTCGGTGGCTACGACGCTCGGCGGGTGCGCCTGTTGCTACGCCCGGACGCCGCGAAGGTGCTTGCGACGCTGGACGCGCTCAAGCGGCAATTCGAGGCCCACGCGAGCCGCGGCGAGCAGGCGCTGCTGTTCTTCTACTACTCGGGCCACGCGCGCGCCGACGCGCTCAACCTCGGGCCCCAGACGCTCGGGCTCGGTCCACTGCGCCAGCGTTTGACCGCACTGCCAACGACGCTGACGATCGCGGTGCTCGACGCTTGCCAGAGCGGCGCATTCTCTCGAGCCAAAGGCGCCAGCCGTGCCGCCGATTTTTCCTACAACAGCATGAACGCGCTCCGCACACGCGGCTTCGCGGTGATGGCATCGAGCACGGAGAAAGAGCTGAGCCAGGAATCCGACGAGCTCAGGTCGTCCTACTTCACGCACCACTTTCTGGTCGGACTGCGCGGCGCGGGCGATCACAACCGCGACGGACGCGTCTCGCTCGACGAGGTCTATCGCTATGCGTACGCCCGCACGCTCGCGGCCACGACGCGCACCGCAGTCGGTGGGCAACATGCCACGCTCGAGACCGAGCTGATGGGACAGGGCGAAGTGGCGCTGACTTTTCCGGCGGCAGCCGACGCCCACCTCGAGCTCGGCGCCGATTTCGACGGCCGGCTGCTCTTGCAAATTCAACCCTCGGGCAGCGTGATCGCCGAAGTGACGAAGAGCAAAGGCTCGCCGCTCTCGCTCGCGGTCCCTTCGGGCAGCTACGCGGCCACCGTGAAGCGCGGAGACAAGGCGTGGCTGTGCGAGCTCGATGTGCGCTCGAAAGCCGGCGTCACGCTCGATCTGGGGCGCTGCAGCGCCGTCGCCGACAGCGGCGCCAGCGCCAAGGGACGGGGCCCGCCGGGAGAAGTGTGGAGCTTCGACGCCGGTGTCGGCAACGGGACGCCGCCCAACGACGCTTACATCGAGCGCCTGCGCACATTCGGCTTTTACGAATCGCGCGATCGCGAGCTCAATCCGTTCCAGGGTTCGTGCTCGCCGCTGCTCGGAAGCCTCGGCGCCGGTCGCACCGTGGTACGGCGGCTGGCGATCGTCGCGCGCTTCCAGATCCTCGACCATTGCAAATTCAGTCGCGAGACGACGGAATTTTCCTACACTGCTTACGCGTTCGATCTCGGCGCGCGCGGACAGCTCGACCTCGTCGACTGGCTGGTGGCGTACGCGCAGCTCGAGCTCGGTCCTGCCTGGGCCGACACGCTGTTCGCGGGGAACGACACCGGCGAGCCGATCAACGCGGAAGAAACTCATTTCGGATTTCACGCGCGGGCCAGCGCCGGAATTCAACTCATGCCATCGACTCACTTCGGTCTCTTCGCGGAAGGCGGTTACGCTTACGCCCCGGTGATCGAAAACGAGATCGGCGACGTCCACGACAGCGGCGGCTTCGCCTGGCTGGTCGGCGTGCACGGCCGAACCTGGGGGACGCCGTGAAATTCCGACTGGCCCGAGCCGCCGCTTTCGCGCTTTTGGCTTGTGCTTGCGGCAGCGACGACGAGGAAGCTAGTCCAGCCTTCAATCGCTGGTGCGGCGAAATCCTGTGCGATTGGATGCTCGAGCAGGGCCGGATCGAGCGCGCGCCGACCTGGCACGAGAAGGACTACGGCGCCCGAATGCTGGACGCGCCGGTGGTGATCTCCCACCCGACGACCTTGAATGACCAAACCTGCACACGCTTCAGCCTGGTCGGCGACGTCGAGGCCGAGGCCCAGCTGGTGCTCGAGCTCGACGTCTACGACAACGGCCCGATCGAGTTCGAGGAAACGATCCCCGAGACGCGCTGGGAGAAGCAAACCTTCGTCGTCCCGCCGGTCGATCTGAATTTCGCAGCGCAGGCAATCGTGTCGGCCTCGCTCCGGCTCCACAAGCGCGGCGCCGGCAACGTAGTGCTAGCGCGGCTCGAGGTCGGAACGATTCCGTGTGTCGCGACGACGCTGATCACGCTCCGCGACATTCCGGACGGCGAGTTCTGCCCGAGCGCGGATCGATGCCGGAGCGGCCGCTGCGAGCCCTCGCCGTCCGTGCCGGGAGTCGGCGTGTGCGTCGCGCCCTGACCCCCCAAGAAAGACGGCGCGGGTTCCCAAGCCGCCAGGCTCGGGAGTTATTGGGGGGAGAGACCACGATGCGACCCGTTCTCCTGGCTTTACTGGCGATGCTGGCCATCTTTTTCGCAAGCTCGGGGGCCGCTGCGCAAACCCGCCCGCACCCGATCGCCTACGCTGTCGTCGTCGGCAGCAATCCCGGCGGGGCCGGCCAACAGCAGCTCGAGTACGCGGAAAAGGACGCCGAACGCGTCGCCAAGCTCCTGGTCGAGCTCGGTGGCTACGACGCGCAGCGGGTGCGCCTGCTCTTGCGACCCGACGCCGGCCGCGTGCTCGCTACCCTGGACGGACTCAAGCGTCAGTTCGAAGCCCACGCCAGCCGCGGCGAGGACGCGCTCCTGTTCTTCTACTACTCGGGCCATGCGCGCGCCGACGCGCTCAACCTCGGCGCACAGACGCTCCGGCTCGGCACGCTGCGCCAGCGCCTGACCGCGCTGCCGGCGACGCTCACGATCACCGTGCTCGATGCCTGCCAGAGCGGGGCATTTTCTCGAGCCAAAGGCGCGAGCCGGGCCGCGGATTTCTCGTACAACAGCATGCAGGCGCTGCGCACACGCGGCTTCGCGGTCATGGCCTCGAGCACGGAAAAGGAACTCAGCCAGGAATCCGACGAGCTCAAGTCGTCCTACTTCACGCACCATTTTCTGGTCGGACTGCGCGGCGCGGGTGATCACAACCGCGACGGGCGCGTCTCGCTCGACGAGGTTTATCGCTACGCCTACGCGCGCACGCTGGCGGCCACGGCGCGTACGGCGGTCGGTGGACAGCACGCCACGCTCGAGACCGAGCTGATGGGACAGGGCGACGTACCATTGAGCTACCCGGCCGCCGCCGACGCGCACGTCGAGCTCGCTCCGGATTTCGACGGCCGCGTACTTTTGCAAATTCAACCCTCGGGCAGCGTGATCGCCGAGGTCACCAAGGCCAAGGGGACACAGCTCACGCTCGCGGTACCTTCGGGCAGCTACTCCGCCACCGTCAAGCGCGGTGAAAAGGCCTGGTCGTGCGAGCTCGACGTGAAGTCGAGAGCGGGGGTGACGCTCGATCTCGGCCGCTGCACAGCGGTCGCTGACGGCTCGGCGAGCGCGAAGGGCGCCGGCCGCGAAGTGTGGAACTTCGAGGTCGGGTTCGGCTTCGGCGCGCCGCCGGAAGACGCTTACGTGAAGCACCTGCACACGTTCGGCTTCAGCGAGTCCTACGGTCCGCTGATCACGCAGCGCTGGTGCGAGCCGGCGCTCTTCACGAGCGGGGCCGAGCGGCGTTTGACGCGCGGGCTCGGGGTGTTTGCGCGCTTTCAGATCATCGACCACTGCGAGTTCCGGCGTCTCGACAGCGCCGAGTTCTCCTACTACGCCTACTCGCTGGACGCCGGCGTGCGCGGGCGGCTCGAGCTCCTGGACTGGCTGACCGGCTACGCTCAGGTCGAGATTGGTCCGGCTCTCGGCGTCACGCACCTTTCGGCGGCGGGTACGACCGAGACCATCGAATCCGAAGAGGCGAACTTCGGTTTCCACACGCGCGCCAGCGCCGGACTGATGTTCTTGCCCTGGAAGTTGGGCGGATTCTTCGCGGAGGCCGGCTACGCCTACGCCCCCTTGATCGAGAACGAGCTCGGCGATGTCCACGACAGCGGCGGCTTCGCGGTGCTGATAGGATTTCACATCCGCAATACGAGGACAGAATGATCCTCCGTACGACACCCTGGGTTTGCCTGGTTCTGGCGCTGCCCGCCTGCTCCGACACGCAACTCGGGCACTCGAGCTTCTGGTGCGGGAACACGTTGTGCGAGTGGGAGGTCGAGCAGGGAAGCATCGGGCAAGCGCCGACCTGGCACGAGAAGGACTACGGTGTGACCCTGGGCGACGCGCCCACCGTGATCTCCCGACGGACGACTTTGAATAGCAGCGATTGTGCGCGCTTCTTCCTGCTCGGCAACGTCGACGCCGGCGCGGAGCTCGTGCTCGAGCTCGACGTCTACGACGAGGGCCCGATCGAATTCGAGCAGCCGATCCCCGAGCTCCACTGGCAGTCACAGAGCTTTGTCTTGCCGCGCGTCGATCTCGAATTCAGCGACCGCTGGGGGGTCATTCCCGCCTCGCTCCGACTTCACAAGCACGGCGCGGGCAACGTCGTGCTGGCGCAGCTCGGCATCGGCTGGTTTTCGTGCCCGGAGGCCGCGCCGATCGCGATTGCCGACGTTCCCACCGGCCAATTTTGCATGAGCTCGGATCAGTGCCGGAGGGGCCGTTGCGGCCCCGTCACCTGGAAGAATGCCCAGGGCGAGCCGCTCGGGCCCGGCGTGGACATCACTGCTTGCTCCGATTGCGCGTTCGACAGCGAGTGCGGTGACGGCGGGCGCTGCATCACGGAAACGCAGCAGTTGCTCGAGCTGACGGGCCAATACTCTTACGGCAAGTGTGCGGCCCGTTGAACCGTGGCAACCGATGCATACCGGCGTTACGGACCCGCATTGCTGCGGAAAGCGCAGCGTTTGCTGCAGAGCTCGGCGGACGCGGAGGACGTCGTTCACGCCCTGTTCGTCGAGCTCCTGGAGCGGCCCGCGCCGGTGCTGGACCTGCCGTACCTGTTTCAGGCCGTCACCAACCGCTGCCTCACGCTGCTGCGCAATCGCGATACGCGAGCTCGCTTGCTCGCGACCCATGAGCCGCTTTTGCGGGGACCGATCCGTACCCGCTGCGAGGACCGCGTGATCGATTTCGATCTCCTGAGCAAGTTGGTGGAATCGCTCGACGACGCGCACGTCGAGACGCTGGTCTACCGCTTCTTCGACGATTGCACGCTCGAGGAGATAGCCCAGCTCACCCAGGTCAGTCGCAAAACGGTCGGACACCGGCTGGCACGGGTGCAGGAAGCGGTGAGCGCGATTTCGGCGCCGCCGTCGGAGCAAACGCCATGAACCCGTTTCCCGAGCCCCCGTCCTGGCTCAAGCTCGAGCAGCACGCGCTCGGCGAGCTTTCGCCGGAGGAAGCGGCGTCGGTCGAGCGCGGACTGGACGATCCCGCGACGCGCGCCTGCCGGCAGCTGATCGACGCGAAGGTACGGCTGCGCCCGCTCGCGCCGGCGACGCTAGCTTCGATCGCGGCTCGCGCTTGGTGGCTCGCGCCGCTGGCCGCGGCCGCGGCGCTGGTGTTGTTCATCACCTTCGTGCCGCGCGACGGGAGCGATCCGAAACCACCACGGACCAAGGGCGGCGACGCGGCGATCGCGCTGGTGCGCGAGCGCGAAGGCGTTCTGGACGAACGTCCGTCGCAGTTTGCGGCGGGCGATCGCTTCAAGGTGCTTCTGACCTGTGCCCCGGGCAGCGAAGGCGTCTGGGAGATCGTGGTTTTCCAGGCCGGGCGCGCCTTCTTTCCGCTCGATGCGGCGCGCGTCACGGCGTGCGGCAACGCGCTGCCGATCGACGGCGCGTTCGGCATCGACGGTGCGGAGCGCGCGAAGGTGTGTGCGGTGCGTGTCGTACCCGGCAGGGCGCGCAGCGACCTCGAACGCGCGGGCGAAGACGCCCTCGGCGAAGGGACGCCCTGCACCGTGCTGGAGAGCGCGCGCTGATCCGGTTCTTGTAGTATCGATCGTAGGACCGCGATTGCAGTCTACGTTCGCACAACTGAGCTTCAGAGCAGGCCTGCTCGCCAGCCTCGTCGCGGCCGCACAGACGGCAAGCGCAGAGCCCCCGGAGCAGCGCCGTCACCACGTGGATCTGGCCGTGGGCGTGACGTGGCCCGGCTGCTACAGCACTTGCCGGCGCGAAACGCCCGGCCCCGGATTTCGCCTCGCTTACCTGTACGAGCTTTTGCCGATCTTGAGCTTCGGCGGCGACGTCGAGCACGCCCGCTTCAGCTACGGCCTTTCGGGCGGCGAGCCGGATCGCGCGAGCACGACGTTGATCGAGGCGTTGGTCCGCGTGCATCCGCTACCGAGCGCGATCGCCCAGCCGTATCTGGAGCTCGGCCTGGGCCCGGCGATCGAGGCCGCCCCCTCGAGCCCGCGCGGCCCCGGGGCCACCGACGTTCGGCTGGGAGGCGCGCTGGCGCTCGGTGTGCCGTTCCGGGTGACCCCTTCCCTGTTCGTCGGCCCTCGCTTCGGCGGGGCGCTGACGGCGGGGGGCCGCATCGGCGTAAGCTGCGTGGTGGCGAACGGCGACGCGGTCTGCGACGCCTACCGGACCAGCCACAACGGCTTTCTATTCGCGGGGATCGAGGCCGGACTGCGCTTTTCCCCCCAGGACCTGCTAGGCCGCCGCTGACCCCGTAAAAACGGGAATACCGGTGACGCCGTGATTGTCACCCTGCCCGGCGCCGGGCTATGACCCCCCGGGTCCCGGAGCTCACCGGCTAATCCCTAGTACTTTCAGGAACATACCGTGATTCCGAGGGAGCTGCTCAAGGCGCTGCGCAAGATCGAGATCACGACCAACCGTCTGGCGACGGAACAGCTCTCCGGCAACTACACGTCGGTCTTCAAGGGTCAGGGCCTCGCCTTTCGCGAGGTGCGCCAGTACCAGCCGGGGGACGATGTGCGCAGCATCGACTGGAACGTCAGCGCGCGCATGAACGAGGCCTACGTCAAGGTCTTCGTCGAAGAGCGCGAGATGACGGTGATGCTGGTCGTCGATCTGTCGGCCAGCGAGCGCTTCGGAACCCGAGTTGGCAGCAAGGCGCGGCTCGCGGCCGAGGTGGCGGCGCTGTGCGCGTTCAGCGCGATCAAGCACAACGACCGGGTCGGTTTGATCCTCGCCACCGATCAGATCGAAAAGCTGGTGCCGCCGAAGAAGGGACAGAAGCACGTGATGCGGGTGGTGCGCGAGATCCTCGGCGCGGCGCCGCAGCGCACCGGAACCGACCTGTCGATCGCGCTCGAGACGCTGAATCACGTCGCGCGTCGCCGCAGCGTCGCGTTCGTGCTCAGCGACTTCTACACCGACGGCTTCGAGCGCACACTGTCCCTGGCCGCGGCCCGTCACGACGTGATCCCGGTGATGCTGGTCGATCCGCGCGACGAGGCTTTGCCCGACGTCGGTCTCGCGACCTTCGAGGATCTGGAGACCGGCGACAGCGTGGTCGTGGATACCTCCAGCGAGCGCGTGCGCGCGCACTACGCGCGACAGATGCAAAAGCTGAGGGACCAGCAGATCAAGCTGTTCCGCAAGCTCGGCCTCGACCATTGCGTCGTCCGCACCGACCAGCCCTACGTGCGACCGATGCGCGATCTGTTCGCGCGGCGTGCGCGGAGACTCCGGCGATGACGCGCCGGCTCGGGGCCGGGCACGCTGCGCTCGCGGTCGCCGTCGCGATCACGGTCCGCGCGCAGGCCGACGCGGGGACGAGCGACGCCGGGGCGGCCGACAGAGGAGCGTCCGCCGCGGCCGCCGGCCAGAGCTGCGTCGAGCGGCTGCCGTCGGGCAAGGAACGACCGAAGCTCAAGGAGTCGTTCCCCGGCCGCGGTACGAGCGGCTACGCGGCGACGCTCGAGCTCGTGATCGAGCACGGCAAAGGCGAGACGGTGCTGCCGACCGGGCTCGAGATCCGCCGCGGCAGCCAGGAGGAGAAAGAGCTCTTGCACGCGGGCTTCGCCCTGCCCGATCCCGAAGGCGGCGCCGGACCGGTGCTGTCGGTGGAAAATCGCGGCGAGCGCGCCGAGACCACCCTGCGCATCGGGTTCGTGCCGCTGCCGCCCAAGCCCGGCCGCCAGGCGCTGGTGCTGCCGCCAGTGCCGATCGCGATCGCGCGCGCCAGCGGCGAGGTCTCGACGGTGTGCACGCAAGCGCACCCGATCACGGTCGAGGATCCGATCGCCAACGTGCCGAACCCGACGCCGCGCGAAAATCCGGAGCCGCGCCGGCAGCTCGAGGAATGGACCACACTCAAGCAGGCCACGATCATCGCGGCGATCGCGCTCGTGGTCGGCGCGTTCGTGGCCTGGCTGTTCGGCTTGTGGGTGCGGCGCCCGAAGCCGGTGCCGCCGCCGCCGCCGCCGCGGCCGCCGTGGGAAGTCGCGCTCGAGGAGCTCTTCGACATCAAAAATGCCGGGCTCGTCAAGAGCCAGCGCTACGCCGAGCACTTCGATCGCGTTTCGGACGCGATCCGCAAGTATCTCGGCGATCGCTATGGATTCGACGGCCTCGAGAGCACCACACGCGAAGCGCTGATCTTGCTGCGCGAGTTCAAACCCGAGATCCCGGTGCTCGACACGATCGAGACATCGCTGCGCCACGCGGACCTGGTGAAGTTCGCGCGGCTCACGCCGAGCCCCGAAGAGTGTGAGCTCAGCCTGGTGCGCGCGGAGGAAATCGTGCGGGCGACGATCCCCGCGCTACCCGTCAAGGCACCGGCTCCCGCGCCGCCCGCCGATACCGCTCCACCGGCGGCGCCGCCGCCGAACGGCAGCGCAGAACCCGTCGGAGGCGCGCCGTGAGCGTCACCGATGCACCCGAGCCGCGACCCGAGTCCGTCGCGCCGCCGCCGCCACCGCCGGCGGCTAGCGTGCGGCCGCAGCCGCTCCCGAAGCCCGTGCCGCCCGCCAGTGCCGGCCCCGGGTTGAGCCGGGGCGCCGCGCGGATCCTGATCCTGATCGGCTGGATCCTCCTGGTGTCCGTTTTGGGATTCGCCTACCCGGCGCTGGCGCGCGGGCGCGAGCTCCTGTCGGCGACTTGGGAGCACCGGCTGCTGCTGTTCGCCCTCCTGGTAGTGCCGGCGGTGTTTTACCGCGGCACCTTCGGCGAGGACCGGCGCACGCCGCGCCTTTTGCTCGGAACGCTGGCTCCGCTGCGCGTGGGACCCTCGGGCTTTCGGGTCTGGTTGCGGGATCTGCCGGCCGTGGTTCGATGCATCGCGCTGATTCTGCTGATCATCGCGATCGCCCGGCCGGTCAGCACGTTGCGGCCGCAGACCTCCGACGAGGAAGGCATCGACATCGTGCTGGTGCTCGATCTTTCGGGGTCGATGCAGGCGATCATGGACAACTTCCCCGAGGATCTGGCCCACCTCTCCGCGCGCCGCCCGCGCGGGATCCGCCCGACCCGGCTCGACGCCGCCAAGGCCGTGATTCGCGATTTCATCTCGCGGCGCAAAACCGACCGCATCGGCGTGGTCGTGTTCGGCAAGGAGGCGTACGTCGTTTCGCCGCCAACGCTCGACTACCACCTGCTCGACACGCTGGTTTCGCGCATGGAGCTCAAGCTGATCGATCCCAGCGCGACCGCGATCGGCGACGGCCTCGGCGTGGCGCTGGCGCGGCTCCGGCGCAGCAACGCCAAGAGCAAGGCCGTGATTCTGTTGACCGACGGCGACAACAACGCCGGCCAGATCTCGCCCGAGTACGCCGCGCATCTCGCCAATACCATCGGCTCGAAGCTCTACACGATCCAGATCGGCTCCGGCGAAAACGCCGAGATGCAGGACGGCTTCGATCTGTTCGGGCAGCCGCGCTACGTCAGCGTGCCGTTCCCGGTGAACCCCGAGCTCTTGAAGGAGCTCGCGCAGAAGACCGGCGGCAAAACCTACGTCGCCTCCGACGCCAGCGCGCTCCGCGCGAGCTTCCACGACGTGCTCAATCAGCTCGAAAAGACCAAGCTCGAAGCCACCTACGCGAGCTACGAGGATCTCTACGGTTTTCTGCTCCTGCCCGGCGTGCTGCTGCTCGCTCTCGACGCCCTCTTGCGCTCGCTTCTCTTGCGGAGGTTCCCGTAAGTGAAATTCGCGCATTCGTACTGGCTTTTCGGCACCGGGCTCGCGCTCGTCGTGGCGGCGTTCTTGATCGCGGGCGGCTTGATCCTGCTGAAGAGCATCCGGCGCTTCGGCGACGAGGCAGTGGTTACTGGTCTGATCACGGGACGCGCCGGCGGGCGCCGCGCGCTCAAGGGCGTGCTCCTGGTACTCGCGGTCGCGCTCGGATTCGCGGCGCTGGCCGGGCCGCAGTACGGCCGCGGCACGCGCCTGATCCCGGCCACGAACCTCGATGTCGTGATCGTGCTCGATTACTCGAAGAGCATGTACGCGCGCGACGTGGTGCCGACCCGGACCGTGCGCGCCAAGGCCGAGGTCGCGCGGTTGATCGCCGAGCTGCCGGGCGCGCGCTTCGGCGCCGTGGCGTTCGCGGGCCAGCCCATGAGCTTTCCGGTCACCATCGACGGCGGCGCGATCGCCCAATTTTTCCGCCAGCTCACCCCGAACGACATGCCGATCGGAGGCACGGCGATCGCGCGCGCGCTCGAGGCCGCCCGCGAGCTATTGAAGCGCGATCCGTTGTCGGCAAAACACCGCAAGGTGATCCTTTTGGTCACCGACGGCGAGGATCTCGAAGGTGATCCGGTCGCCGTGGCCCAGGGCGCGGCGCACGACGACGTCGCAATCCACGTCGTGCAGATCGGCGGCCGGACGCCGGAGCCGCTGCCGGAGGTCAACGAGGCTGGCGAGATCACCGGCAACCGCGTCGACGATCAGGGGCGGCCCGTCACCACCTCGCTCAGCGCCGACGGCGAAGCCCAGCTCGCGAAAATCGCCGAGGTTTCCAAGGGCCGCGTGGTGCGCAGCCAGCAGGGTGACACGGGCATCTCCGAGATCGCGGCCGGTCTGAAACAGCTGATGACCGAGGAGCTGAGCGAAAAGGTCGAGACCGTCTTCGCGGACGTCTACATGTATCCGCTCGGCCTGGCCCTGGTCTTGCTGGTGATCGAGACCTTCGTCAACGAGACCAAGAAGCGAGCGCGAGCCGCGATCGTCCCGCCGCCGCCACGGCGCCGGCGGATCCGCGCGCGCGCGGGCGCCAAGCGCGCCGCCGCAGCCGCCGCGCTTTCGTTCCTGGTCGCGCTCGGCTGCGATCGCCTCACCGATCCGTTCATGCGCCATGCGCCGCCGGTCGACCAGGCGATCGTCGCACTCGACGCGGGCGACGCATCGGCGGCCGTCGACCTTTTGAGCCAGTACCTCACGACCGGAAAGTGCGAGGGGGGCAACATCGGCACCCCCGACAACGTTCACCAGAAGCACAACGCCAGCTTCGATCTCGGGCTCGGCCTGTTCCGGATCGCGGAGCAGTTCGGCCGGCGCTTCGGCGAAGAGGAGAGCTTCGGCGACGCCGGTCCCACGCCCGAGGAGGAAGCCAGGCTCGCCCAGCGCCGCGATCAGATCGACTGCGCGCTCAGGATCGTGCGGCTGGCCGCGGCCGATCCCGCGGTGCCGATCGATCTGCGGGCGCGGGCCAATTACCTCGCGGGCAATCTCGAATTTTTGCGGCGCGAATACGCCTCCGCGGTCAAAGCGTACGATCTCGCGCTGCAGCTCATCCCGGGCTTGCCCGGCGACGCCGGCGACGGCATCGGCCGCGACGCCGCCTACAACCGCGCGCTCGCGCTCTTGCGCGAGCAGGAGCAGAAAGACAAGAAGAAGGATGCCGCGCCGCCCGACGCGCCTCCGCCCGACGCGGGAGCCGACTCGGAGCGGGGCGACTCCGGCAACGGCGACAAGAACGACAAGAACGACAAGAACGACAAGCAGGACTCCGGAAAGAATCAGGATCAGCCCGATTCCGGAAAAAACGACGACCAGGACAAGTCGGGCCCTGACGGCGGCCCGCCCGAGCGCGACAAGCCGCCGCCCGAACCCGAACGGCAGTCGCCTTCGGTCAACCAGGACGAACGCATACTCGACATGCTCGAACGCGCGCCGACCTTGCAGCAGCACGACGCGAGAAACCGCGCGCTGCAGGGCCGCGGCACGACGATGGAGGACAAGTGAGAGCAGCGGCGCTCCTCGCCGGCGTTGCCGCGCTGACCGTGGCGGCACCGGCGCCGGCGCAAGCCCAGCGCGTCGACACCCAGCTCAGCGCGCGCAAGGTCGAGGTCGGTGAACGCATCGTCCTGCAAGCCACGATCTCGACCGCCGCCGGCGCCGCACCTCCCGCGAACCCCACGCTGCTTGTCCCGAGCGGGATGTCGGCGAGCGGTCCCAACATCTCCACTCAGCAGCAGGTGACGATCAGCGGCGGGCAGATCCGTCAGAGCTACGGGGTCACCGCGACCTGGGGACTTACCGCGGCGCGACCCGGCACGTACCGCGTCGGTCCCGCGAGCTTTCAGGTCGGCGCGGCGCGGGTACAAGGTCTCCCGGCCACGGTCGAGGTCGTGCCGGCTGGTTCCGGCCCGCGGCCGCAGCGTCCGAGCTTCCCGCCCGACCCGTTCGACGTGTTCCGCGGCCAGGGTTTCCCCTCGTTTCCCGGCTTCGGCTTCGACGAGCCCGACCAGAGCCAGGAGCTCACGCCGCCGTTCCCCGACGAGCTGAAGCTGGATCGTGCCCGCGACCCGCTCGCGTTCCTGCGCATGCGGGCGACGCCGCTGCGCGTCGTGGTCGGCGAGCAGGTGACGCTGGCCGTGGACGCATACGGATCGCGGGGGCCGTTCCGCGAGGTGAGCTCGACCGAGCCGAGCCATCCCGACTTTCTCTCGTTCGCGATCATCAGCGACGCGCACGGCGAACGGCAGTACCGGGTGCCGATCGAGGGCACCAACTTCTTCGCGGTCAAGGTCCGCGAGTTCGCGCTGTTTCCGCTCCACTCCGGAAAGCTGCGCATCGGTCCGATGCAGATGGGCTTCGACGGCCGCGGCTACACTTCGGCGGGGCAGACCGCCGGCCTGCGCCGCTCGAGCGAGCCGCTCGAGATCACCGTCGTCGAACCGCCGATCGCGGGCCGCCCTCCGGGCTACAAGATCGGCGACGTCGGCCGCTACAAGCTGACCGCCAGCGTCGAGCCGCGACAGGTGACCGCCGGCGACGCCGTCAGCGTCGTGGTCAAGCTCGAGGGCACGGGCAACCTGCCGCACCAGCTCAACGTGCCGGAGCAGCGCGGCGTCGAGTGGCTGGAGCCTTCGATCGTCGACGACGTCGAGCCGCAGTCCGGCGTGATCGGCGGCTGGCGCAAGTTCAGCTACGTGGCGCGCCTGAATCAGGCCGGAAGCCTCGCGCTCGGTGAAATCGCGCTGCCGTTCTGGGATCCGCAGCGCGGCGCCTACGACGTCGCGCGCGCCGCGCTCGGGACGATCGATGTCCGCGACAATCCCGCGCTCAAAAACAAGCGCGACAAGGAGCGGGCCAGCGCGCCGGAAATCGCGCTACCCGCGCGCAAGACGCTCGGCGCTCCGGGCGAGCGGCCGCGCTACTTCGGCGACTCGCCGTGGTTCTGGCTCGTGCTCGGCATGGGCCCGCTCGCCGTGATCGGCTTGCGCGGGGCGACGCGGCTCGGCAGCCTCTTTTTGACGCGCTGGCAAGCCCGACAACAGGCCCATCAGACGCGGGCGAATCTCGCGCTGCGCGAGGCCCAAGCCGCGCTCGAGCGCAACGAGGCAGCGGTGGCTGCCAGCGCCGTCGAGCGCGCCGTACATCTGGCGATCGAAGCCAAGGCCGATCTCCGGGCGCGCGGCGTGCTGCGCGACGAGCTCGCCGCCACACTCGAGGCGCGCGGGATCTCGAGCGATTCGGCGAAAGAAGCGGTGGTCCTGCTCGACGCTTGTGACGCCCTGCGTTTCACCAGCAGCGAGACCATCCCTGCGCGGGCGCTCGTCGATCGCGCGTCGCAGCTGGTCTCGGGATTGCACCGCTCGGTACGGAGCAGCGCATGAAGCACGCAGCCGTACCGCTCGGCATCTGCGTGACGCTCGCGCTGTGTGCCCCTGCGAGCGCCGCCGAGACCCCCGAGCAAGCCTTCGCCAGCGCGGCTTCGGCGCTCGAGCGCGGCGCTTACGACGAGGCGATCGATCGCTTCGAGCTGCTCGCCGATCAAGGCTTTTCTCACCCGGACGCGAGCTTCGACCGCGCGGTCGCGTACCTGGCACGAGCGCAGTCGCCGCGCGCGCACACCGGCGACTTCGGTCGCGCGGTCGCCGCGCTCGCCGAAACGCTGCTCCAGCGGCCCGAAGACGCGGAAGCCGAACGAGCCCTCGAAAGCGTTCAAAGCGAGATCGCGCGCCGCCGTGCGCGCGAAGGCCGCGACCAGATCACCGCGCGGCCGTCGCTGGCGCGCGCGATCAGCGGCCTCGCGCCGGAAAACGTCTGGGCCGTGTTCGCCGCGCTCGGCTCGGTGCTGCTCGTGGCCGGCCTCGCGATCCGCTGGTGGTCCGGGCGCGCCACGTGGCGGCTCGGCGCGACGATCGCCCTGTCGATCGGCGCGGTGTTGCTGATTTGTTTCGGTAGCCTGGCCGCGGCGGCACGGCGCTTTCGCAGAATTTCGGACCCCGCGGTGGTCGTGGTGCAGGAGGCGCGCCTGCTCGATGAAAACGGCAAGGCGCTCTCGAAACAAGAAGGGGCGATCGAGCACGAAGCGATCCCCGAAGGCGGCGTGGTCGAAGTGCACGAGCGGCGCGGCCAATTGCTCGCGATCGAGTGGGGATCGACGCGTGCCTGGGTGTCGAGCGGACAGGTCGTGGTGCTCCACGGCGCCGAATAGTACGCTTCGCTTGCATGCAGCAGGTGGAGCCGTACCAGCCGTTCGCGTACCGCGAGCACCGCTGCCCCCAGCACGCCGAGCACGTCGATTTTCTCTGGTACTTCGAGGGCCCGACCAACAACTCGCGCAAGCGCATCCTGCCGAACGGCAAGATCGAGCTGATCGTCAACCTCGCCGCTCCCTACCGCCTGCTCGAGGGACGAGGGCCGGAGCTTTTCAGCAGCACCGTGTCGGGCCTTCAGACCGCACCGGTCGTAGTCGAGCAACCGCCGCGCCAGAAGGTGCTCGGCGTGCGGCTCAAACCCGCCGGGGCCCATGCGCTCCTGGGCGCGCAGCTCGCCGAAGCGAGCGGACTGATGGTCGATCTCGACGATCTGTTCGGCCGCGCCGCGAACGAGCTCGTGGAGCGCTGCCACGAAGCGCACAGCATCGAGCAACGCTTCGCCGTCACCGAGACCTGGTTGGGCGAGCGCTTGCGCGGCGCGGGCGAGATGAAACCGGGCGTACTCTGGGCCTTGCGCCGCATCGATCAGAGCGGCGGCGCGATCGAGATCGAAGCAGTCCGCCAGCGCACCGCCTGGTCGAAGCCCCAGATGATCGCCGCGTTCCGCGAGGAAATCGGCGTCACGCCCAAGCTCTACGCGCGTATCGTGCGCTTTCGCCGCGTCCTGCGCATGCTCCAGGACGGCGCGGTACCCCTGGCCGCGGTCGCCATCGACGCCGACTACTACGATCAGCCCCATATGGCGCGCGACTTCCGCCAGCTCGGGGGCCTCACGCCGCGGGAATTCCTCGCCCTGCGGCACCCCGTGGGCGACGGCTCGACCACCATCGACCCGCCCGCCCGCTCTCTGAGCAAGCTCTAACTTTCGTCCAAGATCGGCGGCGAGGGCGGGCTTACCTTGCTCGCATGACAGCACCGACCCAGGACTCGGTCCCGATCCCCCTGCGACTTTCCCACCTGATCATGGGCGCCTGGCGGCCCCAGGTCATTCACGTCGCGACCGCGCTCGGCTTGCCCGACCAGCTCGCTGCCGGCCGTCGCCGCCCCGAAGAGCTGGCCGCCGCGATCGACATCCCGGCCACGACCGTGCACCGCCTGCTACGCGCCCTCGTCGCGCTCGAGCTCTGCGTGGAAAACGACGGCGCGTTCGAGCTCACGCCGATGGGCGACTACCTGCGCGCCGACGCGCCCGACTCGATGCGAAACTGGGCCCTGCTCTGGGGCCGTCCGAGCATCTGGACCGGCTGGGGCCGCCTGCTCGACGCGGTGAAAACCGGTCAGACCGCCCCCGCCCTGCTCTCGGGCAAAGGCACGTTCGAGTGGATGGCCGAAGACCCCGAAGGCCACGCGATCTTCAACGCTTCGATGGCGGAGCTCACGCGCCGGCACGCCCGCGCGGTCGCGGCCACCTACGACTTTTCGGCCGTCCGTTCGATCGTCGACGTCGGAGGCGGGCACGGCGCGCTGCTCGTGCCAATCCTCGCCAAGCATCCCGAAATGCGCGGCCGCGTCTACGATCTGCCGCACTGCCGCGAAGGCGCCGCCCAGCTCGCCGCCAAGGAGGGCCTCACCGGCAGGCTCGAGTTCGTGAGCGGAGACTTCTTCCAGTCCGTGCCCGCCGGCGCCGACGCCTACATCATCAAGAGCGTCATCCACGACTGGAACGACGAGCGCAGCCTCGCCATTCTGAAGAGCTGTCGCGCCGCAATGAGCGACACGTCGCGCCTGCTGCTGCTCGAGCCGCACGCCCCCGAGCACGTCGGCACCGGCCCCTGGGACGCCATGCTGATCGCCTCCGACATCAACATGCTGCTGATGACCGGCGGCTGCGAGCGCACCGAGCGCGAGTACCGCGAGCTGGTCGAGTCCGCCGGTTTCCGCGTCACCAACGTCGTACCGACGCCGGCAGGCATGAAAATCATCGAAGCCCGTAAGGCTTGAGGATTGAGGGAGCCACACGCGTCGCGGCGCGGTCCGGTGTGCCCGGACCAGCAAAGTGCGTCACGGTAAGGAGTGCTCGCGCTCGCGAGCTGGCGATGCGAACCGCGCCTACGCGGTCCTCCACGCCGGACGTCGCTCGGCACCCAGCTACGAGCAAGACTCTGTGCAAGGGAGCTGCAGCGAGGCAGCACTCAGCAAATCATCGCTCCGCGCGCCGGACCCTCGGGCGGCGTCGCACACCGAGCGCACCGGCGCCGAGCCACGCGGCCACCGCT
>Ga0111539_10005186_pt1 | contig 16884 bp, 14 predicted proteins | sample RhiMethybrSRZTD1_FD_79667 | JGI IMG/M metagenome (GOLD analysis project Ga0111539, IMG submission 79667) | Populus rhizosphere microbial communities from Tennessee, USA - Rhizosphere MetaG P. TD hybrid SRZTD1 (version 2) (version 2) | ecosystem: Host-associated > Plants > Roots > Rhizosphere >... | reverse complement strand
GTTCGACCTTCTTCCCTGCGGCGTCAAAGCGCGCCGCTCTGAATTCAATTTCCAGATGTTGCCAAAGATTTGGAGCTAAACTCGCATTCGTTCTGGCTGGATGTCCTTCGAATCCTTTCTTTCCTTCTGGCTTTTTATCGTCCCAACGTTCATAGATACTTCCACAATCCGTCACGTGAGGCACCTTCTTTGCCCAACTATCGAAAAGCTGTATCTCATATCTTCCTTGCAAGTATATCCCTGAGTTTGAACCTTTCGCCATATTAAAATCGAGGGAAAGAAAAATATCGCCGTGTTCCAGCTTCGTGAACAGGTTACTCTCAGGTTTGGTGCGAAGACCCTCTTCAAAATCATTGAACAGTATTCCCGTTCCGGATTCAGCTTTTGACTTAGCGTCGTTGAATCCACCTTGAATGTTGCCTTTTATTTTCCAGTTCTTCGCGGGGTCGCGGAATTCTGACAGATCATTCAGTGACAACGGTGTCAGAGTATAGAATTCATTCTGGGCGAAAACGTTGATCTGCAACAGAATGAAACAAGACAATAGAATTCTATAAGGCATGTCTGGGATTTGTGATCGGAAGGTTATCGGCCAAAGATATTCAAAAAGTCACTTTGACCATAAGTTGCATTCGTGAATATTTAATTTCAAATTAACTTCGTATAGTTTAATAGAACTTATGGCTGACAATGAATTGAAATCGGCGATAACAAGGAGATCTTTGCTAAAAAGGGCAAGTGCCTTATTGCTGTTGAATTCATTTGCGGGTTCCATTCTGATAGGCGCGACGCGTCGGCAAATTCGCATAAGTGCCTGTGATTGGTCAATCGGGAAGAGCAGCGATCCTGGAGCATTTGATGTGGCGAAGGAAATCGGGCTTGAAGGAATACAAGTGAATCTGGGTGGTATCAAGAACAACCTGCATCTCAGAGAGCCAGAAAGACAGCGGCAATACCTGGAAAAGTCTAAAGAAAGTGGCATCAGGATCTCAAGTCTTGCAATTGCAGAGTTGAACAACGTACCCTACAAAGAAGACCCTCAAACCGAAGTCTGGGTATCCGACAGTATCGATGTGGCAAAAAATCTTGGAGTCAGTGTAATTCTTCTCGCATTCTTTCATAAAAATGATCTTCGTGGCGATGAAAAGGGTAAGCAGGAAGTAATCCGACGCTTGAAAGTTGTAGCGCCGAAAGCTGAGCGTATGGGCATTACGTTAGGGATCGAATCTTATTTAAGCGCCAACGCGCTTGTCGACATTATTCAAAGAGTGGGATCAAAATCGGTGAAAGTTTATTACGACTTCCGAAACTCCGCTGATGCTGGTTATGATGTAATAAAGGAAATCAAGTTCCTGGGTAAGGATGCGATCTGTGAGTTGCACATGAAGGAGAATGGATTCCTTTTAGGAAAGGGTACACTGGACTGGAAACGTATCGGCGAAACATTGATGGAAATAGATTATGTGGGCGACGGTTGGATGCAAATTGAAGGAGCTATTCCAAAAGACGCTGATATCATAGAAAGCTATCGAAGCAATTTGAAATTCCTGAAAGATATTTTCGGTCCGTGAACCGAGTGAATTTGAATTATGAAATGTGTTCTATTCGCAGCGTCGTTGACGTTCTTTTTACTAGCTGGTTGCAAGCCAAAAGCAATTGACAATCCGCTACTATACTTACCCGAAGATCTGGAGGCCACCTTGTGGGCCGAATCACCAATGTTCTTTAATCCAACTGATATCGATATCGATTCAAAAGGAAGGCTTTGGGTTACGGAAGCTGTTAACTACAGAAATTATAACAATGACTCCACACGCGCATTGCATCATTCAAAAGGTGATAGAGTCGTTATTCTGGAAGATACCAACAACGATGGCAAGGCGGATGTTTCCAAAGTTTTTGTAGAAGACAAAGACCTCGTTTCACCGTTGGGTATAGCCGTGATCGGGAATCAGGTCATTGTATCCTGCTCGCCCAACCTGATCGTGTACACCGATGCGGATGGTGACGATAAGCCGGAAAAGAAAGAGATTATTTTAACGGGTTTCGGCGGACTTGATCACGACCATTCATTGCACGCTATTGTCGGTGGTCCGGATGGTAAATGGTACTTCAATACAGGAAATGCCGGACCCCATGTAGTAAAGGACAAAAGCGGATGGACTCTTCGGTCGGGAAGCATCTATACTGGCGGGTCGCCTTATAACAATAAGAATCAAGGCAACATGAAGAGCGACGACGGAAAAGTTTGGGTGGGGGGACTACTACTGCGCATAAATCCCGATGCAACAGGGTTAAAAGTAATGGGTCACAACTTTAGAAATTCTTATGAGTCAGCGATCGACTCATATGGAAATCTTTGGCAAAACGATAACGATGATCAGGTTGTTGCGTGCAGAACATCCTGGTTGATGGAAGGTGGTAATGCGGGATACTTCAGCACGGATGGCACGCGATACTGGCAGGCTGATCAACGTCCGTGGCAAGACATTTTCACGGCGCACTGGCATCAGGACGATCCTGGTGTTATGCCGGCTGGAGACAAGAGCGGTGCGGGTGCCCCGACCGGTATCGTGCTCAATGAAAGTAACGCGTTAGGTGAAAAGTATCGGGGGATATTATTGAGTGCCGATGCAGGTAGGAATGTGGTGTTCGGATATCATCCTGTTATCGACGGGTCTGGATACGATCTCCCTATGCGTCAGAATTTCATCACTTCATTGAAATCTGATAACGAAGGATATGTGTGGAATGACAGTGCGCAAAACGCGGATCATGATAAGTGGTTTCGTCCCAGTGATGTGGCTATCGGTACCGACGGCGCAATCTATGTTGCTGATTGGTTCGATCCGGTAGTGGGCGGTCATCAGATGCATGACTCCATTGGATATGGCAGGATCTACAGGATAATTCCGAAAGGAAAGGAACTCAAAGCCCCCAAACTAGACTTCAAATCCTTAGAAGGACTGATCGAAGCGTTCACAAGTCCTGCCATCAATGTACGCGCGTATGCATTGCAATTGTTAAAGGCGAAAGGAGAGGAAGCAATCCAGCCAACTTTGAAGTTACTTGAACACGAAAATCCCTACGATCAGGCGCGGGCTGTTTGGTTATTGTCTTTGTTAGGAGAGAAAGGGAAAGGAGAGACGATCAAACTACTTGGACATGACGATGCGATGATGCGTGCCGTAGCAATTCGCGCTCTTAGGCAGACAGAAATGGATATTTTGCCATTCGCCGCGCAATTAAAGAACGATCCGTCGTCGTTTGTCCGCAGAGAAGTGGCAATTGCGTTGAAAGACTATCCATACGAAAAAATAAAGGACATACTTCGTGTGCTGGCAGAAGGATACGATGGAAAAGACAAATGGTACCTTGAATGCATTGCATCAGCTGTTGAAGGAAATGAAGAAGATTTTTATAAGGTTGTTCGGTCGATTCACAATGCGGAAAATAAGTTGCCTACCGAATGGAGCGAATCATTTTCTTCTTTTACATGGCGACTACATCCTGCATCTTCAGTAAATGATTTGAAGACCAGGGCAGCTAATACCAGAATATCTGAACAGGAAAGGTCGAAAGCGATGACAGCCCTTTCATTCATTAACACAAAAGAGGCAGTGGTTGCTATGATCGAGCTTTCAAGTTCTCCAATACAGGATGTGAAAGAACAGGCCTCATACTGGGTAGCATTCCGTCAAAGCAATGACTGGTTTGCGTTGTATGATTGGAACAAATCTGGTATCGACACCGAGCATCAAAGGCAGTTGGCGTCAATGAAAGTGAAAATGGCAAAGATCCTCGACGACCATTTACCTTTTGATGAAAAGAAATGGAGCGCCCAGGATATGGCGAAAAATCCAATTGGCGGGCAGATGTTATTGACGATGGCCTCGGAAAACAAACTGCCAAAGGACTTATACCCCGTAGTCGAGAAGAACATATTCAAGAATCCCGACGCTGGTGTTCGCATTCAGGCTTCCAATGTATTCCGCACTTCCGGCACGGACGGCGATTATTCGATCAACACAATAACAGGACTAAAGCACGACGCTGTCGAAGGCAAACAGATTTTTGAAACTAATTGTGCTTCGTGTCATCGGGTAAGAAACAACGGTGGTGATATTGGTCCCGAGCTGACCTTTGTTCAAAAAAAGTTTGATCGACCTGGACTCCTCGATGCAATCATCAACCCGAGTGCCGGAATTGTATTTGGCTATGAACCCTGGCTGATCACCACCACTGAAGGTGAATCATTTTTTGGCTTTATTGTGGCCGACGGCGATCATACGTTGGTATTGAAGGATATCAATGGAAAGAAACACGTAATAGACGCAAAAAATGTCAACTCGCGAAAGAAGCAGGAAAACAGCCTTATGCCTGAGCCAGCTTCGCTTGGACTCACCGAGCAAAACCTCGCAGACGTCGCTGAGTATATAATGACATTGAAGTAATCGACTTTTGCTCAGCTTTTGGAGTAGTTACTTTGTGCGATTCACCTACCATTGTCCGAAGAATTTGCTAAATTCAGGAATACAATTGTGAGGTTATGAAAATGTTGACTCTGGTCCTGTTTATGTCATTTTTCATTCAGGACCCAATTCCTTACAAACCGTCCGAAGAATTCGATCTAAAATTGAATTTTGAGTTCAAGGACAGGAGTTCTGGCCGTGATCCTAATAAGATCGATATGGACATGTCCCCCAAGGAGTACCAAAAAAAGAACGGCACCGGAGTTCTTCCATATCTCCATCTCAATCTTAGAGTATTGACTCAGCAGTCCAACGAAATGAGGGTAAAAGTCATCGAGAACGGTAACAGAAACGTGTTAAACAAAAAGTTTGATGCTTCCATAGTTTTAAAACTTGACTGTGGATTCACAGATGACATTAAAGACCGCGTGGGTGCTTATGAGTATACTGTAGTTTTCCTTAATGAGGACAAGGCCCCGGTAAGCAGAATCGTAATCTATTTCGAAAAGGACGGCACTTACCTTGTGAACGGTCAAAACCGTGGTAAAATCTGATCGTCACGCACAATACGTTATAAGTTGCCTTATAAACGCCATTTAACACGTGCAATTGCTCATTTCAAAAACCTTACCGTATAAATTAATTTTTCTACGTTAATTCGTGCTGGAGGAATTTCGACGAATCATGAGGATACTTTGCCTTTTGCTTTTTCTGCCGCTGTTCGCTTATTCGCAATCGAGGCGCCAGCCTGATGCAGCAGAGATTAAACTAAAACTCAAAAAGCTAAACGTCCTTGGTTCCGTCCTTTACGTGGCGGCACACCCAGACGACGAGAATACGGCGATCATCACACAAATGGCAAATGGCAGGCTTGTAGAGGCTGCATACCTTTCAATGACACGGGGTGATGGTGGTCAAAACCTCATTGGATCGGAGATACGAGACCTGTTAGGATTGATCCGAACACAGGAGCTGCTCTCTGCCAGAAGGATCGATGGGGGGAAACAATTCTTCACACGTGCAAATGATTTTGGTTTCTCGAAATCCGCAGACGAAACCTTTAAACTTTGGAACAAGCAGGAAATTCTTCACGACGTAGTAAAAGTCTTCCGGCAATTTCAGCCCGACGTCATCATAACGCGCTTCCCTGCTGACGAAAGAGCGGGGCATGGACATCATACCGGATCGGCAATCCTGGCGCAGGAAGCCTTCGATGTTGCGGCTCAGCAAACAGCTTTCCCCGAACAAGTGGCGGAGTTCGGTACGTGGCAGGTAAAACGATTATATACAAACACCGGGCGTTGGTGGAATCAGTCGATAAATGAAAATACCCCCGGCATTATCAGTATAAACATAGGCGGATATAGTACGCTGCTTGGAATGTCTTATTCCGAGATAGCGGCGATAAGCAGAAGCCAGCACAAGAGCCAGGGGTTTGGATCACGTGGATCCCGAGGCGACCGGTTGGAGTTTCTTGAATATATTAAGGGGGAAAAAGCCGAGAAGGATATTTTCGATGGAATTAATACGTCATGGAGCCGGGTAAAGAGCTCAGAAAAGGTTCAGGTGCTTGTTGATAAAGCGATCAAGGACTTTGATGCCGAAAATCCTTCTGCAAGTCTTTCGATACTCTTGCAGATCAGAAAGGCGATTGCGTCACTTGGACCTGGAGTATGGCAATCAAGGAAGCTGAAAGAAACTGAACAACTTATTTCAGACTGCCTTGGATTATTTCTGGAAGTTACTGCGGATAATTACTGGGTTGCGCCTTCGGAACGAGTGATAACAACCTTTGAGTTAGTGAACCGTTCTCCTGTCGATGTAGTGATCGAAAGGATACAATCCCCTGATCTTTCCTTCGATTCGGCCGTATCGATTTCGTTAAAGAATAATATCGCGGTTCAGTTCAAAACCACTCGACAACTCGATGTCAATAAAGCATACTCAGGACCGTATTGGTTGAAGGAGCCACACGGCGTTGGATTATTTACTGTAAATGACAAGAATCTTATTGGAAAGCCTGAAAGCGAACCCGCGGTCTCCTTTACGTTTCAATTAACGGTTGGCGGGGAAAAGCTTACGGTAGTACAGCCGCTCCAGTATAAGTGGACCGATGCTGTAAAGGGCGAACAGTCCCGACCATTTGAAGTAGTGCCTGCTGTTTTTGTGAATCTATCCGACAACGTAATGATATTTAGCGACGAACGCCTTCGGGAGGTGAGAGTGAAGATAAAGTCATCAAGTACGCGGAAACTTTCGGGTAACATTAAGCTTGAACTGCCAGCAGGATGGCAATCAAACCCCGTATTAATTCCTTTTGAGCTAAACGTGTTGGGAGAGGAGCTCACGCGTACTTTTAATGTAATCCCCTCGAAGAATGAGATTAACTCCAAGTTGAAAGCGTACGCAGAATTGGATGGTAAAATGTATGACCGTTCGCTCCATGTGATTTCATACGACCATATCCCTACTCAGACATTATTGCCCAGGGCAGAGGCAACGGTTGCCAGGATCAACCTGAAAAGGGAAGGTGCTTTGGTTGGATATATCATGGGCGCGGGCGATGAGGTACCCGCAGCGCTGCGGACAATGGGCTACGAAGTTTGGGAATTGAAAAATGAGGAGGTCACAGCTGAAAATCTTAAGAAATGTGACGCCGTAGTGCTTGGTGTCCGCGCAGTTAATGTCAATGCACGTATTCCATTCATGATGAATGACCTTTTGGAATATGTGAAGCAAGGAGGAACAATGGTGGTTCAATACAACACCACTGGTGACCTTGAGACTGACAAATTCGCACCCTATCCACTTACATTATCCAGAGACCGGGTAACTGAAGAAGATTCTGAGGTTCGATTGCTTAATCCAGCCCACCCGTTGCTAAATACTCCCAACAAGATTACAACAAAGGATTTTGATGGATGGGTACAGGAACGTGGACTCTACTATCCAAATAAGTGGGACGCAAATTTTGAACCTCTACTATCCATGAATGATAAAGGAGAGAACGCCAAAGATGGCAGCCTTCTGGTTGCGAAATATGGAGAGGGTTATTACGTCTACACTGGATTATCATTCTTTAGGGAATTACCTGAAGGAGTTGTCGGTGCGTATAAATTATTCGCCAACCTGGTCTCGGCAGGAAAAGGAAATAAGAAGCCGGAGAATGCGAAGGTCAGGAATAAAGCGAAATAGAGAAGGGGAGAAAATGAGGAATGGGAATGAGGAATGAGGAATTGATATGAGGCTAAGAGCACTCTGATTATCGACCATCGACTTTTGACTATCGACTATCGACTATTGACTATTGCCATAAATTGTTGGCCCAACAATAACGAATTCATGCAGCAAGAAGAACAACAACCACCTTTATTTAAGAGCTGGCGTCGATGGTACTGGCTCGTATTGAGTATACTCGCTGTCCAGATCGTGCTTTATTATTGGCTAACGCAGTACTTCGCATGAATTACCTTGACTGGCTGGTTCTGTCAGGAACCATCATCTTTATTGTCGTGTATGGTTCACTAAAAACAAGGGGCCATAAAACTATCGAAGGTTATCTCAAAGGCGACAACTCACTGAAGTGGTGGATGATCGGGATTTCGATCATGGCTACGCAAGCTAGCGCAGTCACGTTCTTGTCCACCCCGGGCCAGGCGATCGAAGATGGTATGCGTTTCATTCAGTTTTATTTCGGACTTCCATTGGCTATGGTGATCATCTCAATTACCATGGTTCCCATATATTATCGACTGAAAGTTTATACCGCATATGAATACCTTGAGACTAGATTCGATTTGAAGACAAGATCCCTTGCTGCGATACTTTTTCTTTTGCTGCGGGGATTGTCAGCAGGCATAACATTGTTCGCGCCGGCGCTGATACTCTCCACGATTTTGCACTGGCCGGTATCTCTTACGACGGTGCTTATAGGCACGCTTGTGATTATCTATGTCGTGTCTGGTGGTTCAAGCGCAGTGAATCTTACTCAACGTTATCAATTGAGCATTATAATGGGGGGAATGATTCTGGCCGGTATATTGGCATTCAACCTTTTGCCTGAAGAAGTATCTTTTAGTGACGGTGTAAGCATAGCGGGAGAGCTGGGTAAGTTTAATCTGATCAATCTTGAATTCAATTTTAAGGATCGATATAATATCTGGTCGGGGTTGATCGCAGGCGGCGTCCTTCAGTTGTCATACTTTGGAACAGATCAGTCACAGGTGGCACGTTACCTTGGCGGCACCTCAGCAACGGAAAGTAGATTGGGCTTGATGTTCAATGGCCTGCTCAAGATTCCAATGCAGTTTATCATATTATTTATCGGAGTGTTGGTGTATGTATTTTACCTTTTCAATCAGCCACCGGTTTTTCATAATCAGGTATTAAGCGAACGAGCCAAAGCCACCGATCAAGGAGTTGTATTGCAGAGCCTGGAAAGAGAGTACGATGCCTTGTATGCAGAAAAAAGAAATGCGGTTGATGAACTCGTCGATGCTATTCATGATAAGGATGCCAAGGCAATCGAAACATCGCGGAACAAAGTTCTTGATCTTGGTAAAGACGAAGGAAAGTTACGCGATTCAGTCAAGGTCACGATCGCTAAGGCATTGCCAAATGCGAAAACACAGGATCGTGATTATATCTTCTTGAATTTTGTGTTAAACAACCTGCCGCATGGTATTATAGGACTGTTAATTGCCGTGATGTTTTCCGCGGCAATGTCATCTATGGCTGGCGAGTTGAATGCGTTGGCTTCAACCACATGTGTTGACATCTACAAGCGCAACATTACTAAAGAAGCCGCCCCGACGCACTATGTCAAGGCGTCCAGGCTGTTTACAATTTTGTGGGCAGTCCTTGCTATGATATTCGCGATGCTCGCGAGCTTCGCTGAAAACCTCATTCAATTTGTTAACATCGTTGGTTCATTGTTTTACGGCACGATCCTTGGTATTTTTTTGACGGCATTTTATGTGAAACGTGTAGGGGGGACCGCTGTGTTCTGGTCGGCACTGCTGGCAGAAGCCATTGTCTTTTATTGTTATGGATTCACTGACATTGCATTCCTTCTTTACAATATAATCGCATGTGTGGTAGTGATCTCGTTCTCATTGTTATTGCAGACGATCTTGCCGCGGAATAATCCAGTGAACAAATAAGAATTGTTTGAGAATTTCCAGAATTTGAATTTTAGTATATATTTCGATCTTATGAAAAATACACTCATCACATTTATTGTTTGTTGCCTGGCTTGCACGCTAGCAATAGGCCAATCGAAAGAAGAAAAGGAAGTAGCGGCCGCCGTAGAATTTTTGCGCAAGGCCATGTTGGACGGCGACAAAGCGTCGCTGGATAAGATTGCGGCGCCTGAGTTGAGCTATGGGCACTCTAGCGGCACCATTGAAGACAAGGCAGCATTTATCGAGGCACTCGTCAGTGGTAAAAATGATTTTGTTACGATCGCTCTTTCTGAGCAAACAGTGCAGATGGTGGGAAATAGCCTTGCCCTCGTCCGGCATAAGCTTAAGGCCGACACTAACAACGGAGGGACACCTGGAACGGCCAACATCGGTATCCTCCTGGTATTCCAAAAGCAGCAGGGACAATGGAAGCTTCTCGCCCGTCAGGCCTTTAAACTGTGAAATCGGATTGCTAGAATAAACTCGCTGCCACTGCAATGAATCGCGGCATCATAAATCAAGATGATAAATGCTGACGTGAGACTGTTTGCTTTGCCCGTATACACCGTGATCTTACTTGTCCAGCTGGCGCTCGTGGAGGAATATATACGGCAACCGAGTTTTCACTTCAACCAGTTGGTCAAATTCACCAAAGTCCATCCAGTTAGGATATTGGCGCCTTCTTGAGCCAGCTTGGTGGCCTGGCCTCAAACTGCAGGTGTAAGTCTGGACACTCAGGCGGTCCAATGAAAAATACCTATACAAAAATATTTTTGAGATCAAAAATAAATTTAATGTAGGAGAAGCGAGCTTTATCATTAACTTATGGCTTCGATCTTAAAAACGCACAAGACGTAGTATGGAAGCAATAAAAAATAGTCAGGAAAGCAACGTCGATTTAATACAAAAAATCAGAAATGATCTTGTGAAGGATTTTTTAGATGAGCGCGTGATAAAGGAATATCTGGCGGAGCACTACCACGTGCGGGAAATGTCCAATGTCAAGGTGGAGTTCATCAAGAAAGAGTTGAAGGAATTGTTGCAGGTCCCACTAGACAAAGTACACTACGACACACTCTTAACGAGACTTATCGATACAGATGCTACAACTCTGGCAGAAGGTGACGACCTGTTATTTTATGCCGAGATCGAAAAGGTATTGCGGCGATACGTATAGCCGATAATAAAATTAGAAATATCTCAATCCCCTTAATTTAGTTTTTCGTTAATTTTGGCTATCAACCAAAATAATCAAGGCTATGTCAAAAAGTCAAGATGCAAAGAAGGAATCTAAAAAGCCGCCACTGAAGACGTTAAAGGAAAAACGTGCGGAGAAAAGGGCTAAGCGCGATGAACGCGACAAGGGATAAAAAGAAAAAACCCCGTCCGATATCTATCGGGACGGGGTTTCGTTTTTTAGATCACTTTAATGATTTTATCAGGTCTTCATTCATCACCTGGTAGTCGCGGTTGTTAGCCTTTTTGGCGCTTTCCAGTGATGCACTTGCTGTAGCCATCGCACCTTGCTTGTCTCCCAAACCTTTTTGGATCTTAGCTTTTTGGTGGAGTACCCAGAACGGGCTGGACATACCATCAGCGGCTTTATTCACCCATTCAAGTGCTTGTTTGAGATCCTTTCCATTTTCAAGGTAGTAGACCGCGGCCTGGAAGTAGTTGTATGGATCAACTTTGGTGCTCTCTTCGATTGAAGCCATTACCGCCGCATCATAATCTGTTGCGATACTAAACTTGACAGAAGTGTTTTCCCAGGCAAGTTGCACTTTGGCGCTCTTGCTGTCGTCGGAAATATCGCCGACATTAAACGTAAGGGTCTCCACTTTTTCAGTAAGCTTTTCAGGCTTTACTTTGAACTTAGCGGCATCCTGGGCAGCGTCATATTTATCAAGATCACCACCCATGGCGACGTTTTTATTAAGAGCTACGGTCCACTCGGTAGCGCCTGGCCATGTAAGAATCAGATATTCACCTTTGGGAACTGCTGTCCCTTCGACCTTGACATCCCCTGAGAAAGAAATTTTCGATCCGTTGTTGGCTCCTGTTCGCCAAATCTTTCCATAAGGCACCAACACTGTTGCCGCTGATCCGAAGATAGCTCTTCCCTTGACACGCGGGCGGGAGTAATCGATCTTCACATCGGTAAGGCCAACTGTCGTGGAAACGGAGCCCGCAGGACTCGCTGCTGGAATTCGTACCTGAGCGTTAACGCTCAGACCTACAAATACCAGAGCAGTAAAACAAAGAAATTTTTTCATGGTGGAATGAATTTTTATGTTGAGTTAGATTTTTAGTTGCCAAAGTTAACCATTCTATTTACTCCTGAAATTCGAATTGCATGAAGCTGCCAGAAAGCTTTTACCAACGGTCCAACGTGGTAAAAATAGCCAGGGAACTGCTGGGTAAAGGCCTTTTTACTCGCATCGACCATACAGTCACTGGTGGAGTGATTGTAGAAACAGAAGCGTATTCATGGAAGGAACGAGGCTGTCATGCGTACGGTGCCCGTAAGACCCAACGAAATGCTGTTATGTTTGGGAAAGGTGGACATTCGTATGTATACCTTTGCTACGGCATGCACAATCTGTTCAATATTGTAACCAATGAACTGGACGTGGCCGACGCAATACTTATTAGAGCTATCGAACCAATCGAAGGTATCGAAGAAATGAAAAGACGTCGAGGTCGAATAACCAATAATTTTCATCTTACCTCCGGCCCCGGCAAATTGACCAAAGCTTTGGGCATTGACAGAAAGTGGAATGGAAAATATCTGTTGGGGAACGAAATTTGGGTCGAAGACTTTGGACGTAATTTTCCAAAAAAGGACATCGAAGCAAGCCAACGGATTGGAATAGACTATGCGGGGGAAGACGCAAAATTACCCTGGCGATTTACGGTTAAAGGTAGTTTGTGGCTCAGTAAAGTCGTCTAGTCGGCTGCCTTCGAAGATTGATGTTCACAAAGCTGAAATTGCGTGGAGAGTATTTTTTTGTATACTGTTTAAGAAATTCATGAGACTATATCTATTTTTTGGGCTGATCAGTATCTCACAAGCCCTTTCGGCACAGAGACTTTCAGATTCTTCCTTCAATTTGGTTAACTCCCCGCATGATGAACTGAATCCAGTAATCAGTCCGGATGGCCGAACATTATACGTTACGATAGCAAATCATCCCCAGAATACAGGAGGCATGCGTGATCAGGGAGACATATGGGTATCTGTGCTTGCGGAAAACAATCAGTGGTCCGCACCTGTGCACGCCGGATCAGAAATCAATGACAATGCCTTTAATGCAGTCGCTGGATTTTCATCGGACGGTAGCCAAATGTTTTTGCTTAGCCACTACGGTAGCGGAGGAAATCCTGCCCGCACCCAGGGAATATCCATGTCGAAGAATACAGGCAACGGTTGGTCAAAGCCTGAAAACATTTCAATACCTTACTTTCAGAACAAATCAGGTGTACTGAGCGGTTATATTCTCTCAGACCAGTCCGTTTTTGTTTTCTCCGCGGAGACGTACGGTACCCGGGGGGTTGAAGATATTTATGTCTCAGTCAAGACAGGCAGCGGCACGTGGTCTGAACCGAAGAACCTCGGCGGCAGTATTAATACCCAGTTCCAGGAGATTACTCCATTTCTAAGCAGTGATGGTAAGACGCTGTACTTTTCAAGTAATGGCCGTAAAGGAATGGGGAGTTTTGATATTTATTCTTCCGCGCGATTAGACGATACGTGGACAAATTGGTCGGCCCCTGTGAACATGGGCTCGGGGTTTAACTCTGAAGGCCGGGAGCTATATTTTCGTATTCATCAGCTTGGTTACTCAATTTATGCAAGTACAAAGAACAGTGATGGCTACGGCGACATCAGAATCTTTCTTCCCGACGAACCTTTCCGCAAGGACACGGCTGTTATCGCTGCGGTAGATTCTTCCATCCACATCGTAGAGCTTCCCCGCGAAACAGTTGACAACAAAAACGTGAGAGTGTATGGAAAAGTCAGCAACTCAAAGACTGGCGAGGTTATTAACGCCAGAATACTTTTCCAGGCACCGGCTGCTGATCAGTCTGCGCAGGCGACGTCCAACGGGTACTCCATTCAGATTCCATCCACTCACGAATATATACTTAAGATTGAAGCGGATGGTTATGTAAGCTCAATGGAAAAGCTTGACATACACACTTACGAAATGAAGGAGCTTGAAATGAACTTCAAGCTTCAGCCAATCGAAGTAGGCACGACTGTTAATCTCAAAGATGTCCTTTTTGAGCAGGGCAAGACCAACCTTCTGACACAATCCTATCCTGAACTTGATCTGGTTGTTTCGTTCCTGAGGACAAATCCAAAAGTTAAAATTGAACTTGCAGGACATACTGATAATCGCGGTATACCGTCACAGAACGTGAAACTTTCACAAGCTCGCGTTGATAAAGTCAAAAGCTACCTGGTGTCAAAAGGCATTGAGGGAAAGCGCATTTCAGGCAAAGGCTACGGAGGATCAAAACCAATTGCCAGCAACGAAACGGAAGAAACCCGTCAGCTAAACAGACGTGTAGAATTTACGATAAAGAAATTCTGAGTAACGGTACCGCTGGTCAAAACACATTCTTTGCCAACACTTTCATAACATCATTCTTATAATTCCTGCCGATAGGGATACTGTGTTTTCCGATTTCAACATCGGTGGCAGAATAGGCGTCTATTTTGTCAATGTTAACAATGAATGACCGATGGATCCGAAGGAACTGCTGGCTGGGCAAGCTTTCTTCAAGGTAGCTTATCTTTTGTTGGGTGATGATTTCTTTTTCGTCCGTCCGCACTTTAACATAATCCTTAATGCTTTCAATGTAAAGTACGGCGGCCATTTTAGTCTTGATCATCTTTTTATCCACTTTGAAGTAGACATAGTCGTCGGGGGTCGGCTCTGGCTTCTTGGCTGGCGGAGTGGGTAGCGTTGTCGACTGCTGATGCATCACTTTACCTACGGCCTTAAGGAATCGTTCAAAAGGTATCGGCTTTAGCAAGTAATCTATCACTTCCAGATCAAAACCATCGATGGCATAGTCTCTGAACGCCGTTGTAAAAATCACTTTTGGTGGATTCTTCAATGTCTTCAAAAAATCAATTCCAGATAGTTTGGGCATTTGGATGTCGAGAAAGATCAGGTCGACGTTATGCTGCTGTAAATAAGCAAATGCTTGAACTGCATTGCGAAAGGTTCCCTCAAGTTGCAATTGATCGATCCTGTGGACGTATGATTCGACAATTTCAATTGCCAGCGGCTCATCATCAACGATAATACATTTTATAGCCATGAGATTAGTTATACTTATGCCCTCACACTTGTATCGTAAGAATTACAAGGAAGGTTTCTTCGCCGCTGATAATTTTTAGCTCGTGTTGGGAGGGATAAAGGAGATCAAGCCTTCTTTTTACATTCTGGATGCCAATCCCTTCCTTGCTCGAATGTCCATTCTCCGATGATTTATTGTTTTCCACTTTGACTATAGTAATTCGTGGTTGAAGGTCTACAGTGATCTTTACCCACGACTGCTGCAGTTCTTCGCTGGCCCCGTGCTTGAAGCAGTTTTCAACGAAAGGCAACAGGATCAACGGAGCGATCTTTCGTTCGTTTACTTCACCTGAAACCCTGAGATCCACATCAAGCTTATCGCCATATCTCATTTTTTCGATGTCGATATAATTGCGGATGAATTTTATTTCTTTGCTTAACTGTACATCGTCGCTTACACATTCGTAAAGCATGTAATTAATGAGCTCCGACAATTTCAATACTGTTTCTGGAGCGCGATCCGATTTCTTTAATGTGAGTGCGTAGAGATTGTTTAACGTATTGAAAAGGAAATGTGGATGGATCTGGGTTTTCAGAAAATTCAATTCGGCCCGGAGTTTTTCCTGCGTAAGAACTTGTTGTGCGTGTTGATTCGCGTACCAATATTTTAATAGTTTGATGGCGACAGCAAAAAACGTAACGGGATAAATGCTGACAAACATCTTGATGATCTTTGGTAAATAAAAAAATGGGTCACTAAGAGCCTCCGGGTAATAGATCGGATAATCGATGTTAAAAGCTACATAGCGTTGAATCACTCCAGCGACAAACGATGACACCAATAACCAAAGGAAGAAGCTCACATATTTGCCAGGCAACAGAAAGTTTGGCAAAAGAAAATAAAGCGTAAAATAGGTGAAGGCAATCTTGACCGGAAGATAAATGGACTCTTCTAAAAAGGTTTGTTGATAGTTGTCTTCGAAGCTGCCCCAAAGGATGGCGTAAAATACGAGGTGAAATACCCAGAACAGGACATGTTGTAATATCCTGTTGCCAAATAGCCAATCTAACCTCTTTTTAAGCAAAGCTTTATAACCGTTAATTGATCAAAGACACTGAGCCCGATACTAACATTCAACGACGCTGTTTAGATCAGTGTACTAAGAAATCCGTCCGGAAAATTAACGTAAAGTTGGGTATTAAAATGACTTCTCTTCCGGAGGACTTCCTCATCAGGACCAATTCCCATTCACGCCTGACGAACCGTTATCCGTTAACCGTTAACCGTTATCCGTGGATTCGTGCGACCCCCTGGCCCCCTAAAGGGGGAACGAAAAATTTGTCGGAGCAACTATCTACTTCAATATTCGCCCCGATAATTATCGGGGGATATCCGACATTTAGGATTCAACTTATGGGCAGTAACGATTATCAGAATAATAAATAGAGGTTCAGAATTATTTGCGTCGTCACATCTTGCCGCTTTGATACACACCCGCGCCCAGTCCCATGCCCACGATTAACGGATAACGGATAACGGTTAACGATCCTCAAAATCCATCCGCAGTATCGTCCCCTCTCGGATCAGCCCCGCCTTCCAATCGACCGTCGGGCATGACAAGGATAGCATCGACACGACCTAATCCGCCGCGGCTTTTGAATGCATGCCCCATCTTCACAAGCTTGATACTATCCTCTGTTGAGAATGCTCCTTTTTCAGTCTGCAATGAATCGGGTACCCATTGGCTGTGAAACCTCTTGGCGCTCACTGCCTCCTGCATGGTCATTTTATGTTCTGTAATATTTAGAATCGCTTGAAAGACTGAAGTGATTATCGTTGTTCCGCCAGGAGTGCCCACCACCATGAACAGCTTTCCATCTTTTTCGAGGATCGTTGGCGTCATTGAGCTTAACATT
>Ga0111539_10005184_pt1 | contig 16888 bp, 10 predicted proteins | sample RhiMethybrSRZTD1_FD_79667 | JGI IMG/M metagenome (GOLD analysis project Ga0111539, IMG submission 79667) | Populus rhizosphere microbial communities from Tennessee, USA - Rhizosphere MetaG P. TD hybrid SRZTD1 (version 2) (version 2) | ecosystem: Host-associated > Plants > Roots > Rhizosphere >... | reverse complement strand
CGTCAGCACGATGGTGATGGATGACAGCGGCGTGCGCGCGAAATAGCGCATCGCGTGCCGGAGATCCTCGCCAAGGTCCGTGATCCACTTCGCGCCGCGCGCCTCTCGTGCCGACTGTTCGATGGAGCCCAGGTGGCCGAACTCGCGCCGGGCCGCCTGTTGCGCCTCGGCGTCCTGCATGCCGCGCGCCTTGAACCGCGCGGTCGCCTGCGCGAGGTGCGCACTCATCTCCTCGTGCATCTCGCGTTCGAGGCGGCGTCGCGACGCGGCCGCCCGCAGCCACATCCGGGCGCGTCCAATGAAGCTCATCGTGGCTCCCTCAGGTGACTCGCAGGATGGCCGTGAGGGCGCCCGCAAACTTCGTCCACTCGTCGCGCTGCTCGGCCAGTTGTTTCCTGCCGGCGGCAGTGACGGAGTAGACCTTCACCTTTCTCCCGGTCTTCGACTCTTCCCAATTACTGCGGATGAGGTCACGCGCCTCGAGCCGATACAGCGCCGGGTAAAGCGATCCGGCGTTGATAGTGAGCACGTCGCGGGAGAGCGCCTGGATTCGTTGCGCCAGGTCGTAGCCGTTGGTGGGTTCCGCCCTCAGGAGTTGGAGGACGATGAGGTCGAGGGTGCCCTGGAGGAGGGACGGCGATTTCGATTGCATGCAATATCACTAGACGGTCGAGTGCTCGGGAGCTTAGGCTGCAAGCACTAGACAGTCAAGTGGTGTGGGGCTCGGGGCTCGGGCTCATGGGAAGGCTGATCCTCACGTCCCGTGTCCCGAGTCCCGGGCTCCGCTCACGGGACCTGCCAGATCACCACCTGGTTGGCGGCGAGCAGTGGCACGAGAACGCGACGACGCGCCGGATCCCAGCCGATGTCGCCCGGCGAAGCGATGCCGGGGATGAGCTTCGTGACCCTTCCGTTCTCGAGGATGCTGATCGACGAGTCGTCCTGAGCGGAGAGAATGAATCGTCCCGCACCCAGTGGCTCGATTCCGTCGTAGCCCCCGGGGCCTTCGGCGATCAATCGCGGCCCGGCGTCGCCCGGTTTCCACTCGAAGATCCGCTTCTGGCCGATGGCGATGACCAGCAGGCGTTGACCCTCCTGGTCCCAGAGCACGCCGTTAGGCATGCCGAGCGTATCGTTTTCGATTGCGACGGAGATGGTTCGATCGGCGGCGATGCGGTAGATGCGGTCCGGGCTCCGGTGCGTCACCGAGTCACCGAATACGAGACGCGTGTCAGAGACGTACAGTGTGCCGTCAGGTGCGCGCGTGATGTCGTTGAGCAGCAAGGCGTCCGGGAACTCGACCGTGAACAGTGACACGCCGGACGTCACATTGAATGCACGAACCGCGTCGATGTCTGCGACCCACAGCGTGTCGTTGGCGAGGACCATGCCCTTTGGCGAATGCAGGGTAACGCCATTCACTCCGCCCGCAATGAATCGCAGCGAATCCATCGTGCCATCGGCACGTACTCGGCTGATGAATCCGTTGTTGTCCTTCGCCTGGGGATTGCCGGTCACGTTCGACACGTAAAACACGTCGCGCGCGGCATCGTAGCGAACCGATTCCGGCGTCTCGAATCCCGAGACGGTGGCAATCAGCCGTGGTTGCTGGTTGACGGCTTCTGCGTTTTCACGAGTGGCGCAGGCTGATGCAAGAAATGCCAACGCGATAATCGGGCGAATCATTCGTGCTCCCTTGCTGTTTCTACGACGGTCTCGCGCGAGTGCCGTTCCCGCAACACGCGCGTGACCACTGCACGATTGCGATGACGAACGGTGGCTCACGCGGAGCCGCGGAGAGAGCCAGATTCGACTCCGCGTCACCGCGCCTCCGCGTGACACAATCTCAGTATCTCCAGCTTCTGAGATCCGCCCCTTCCGGCGCCGTCGCCAGCATGCGTTCCACAAACCACGGGAACGTCATCTGCGCATAACGAAGGCGTGAGTACGCGTTCGCGCGCGTGTGATCGCCGTTCCAGCAGTGCTCGTCGCGATCGCCGTAATCCACGACAAAGTCCGCGGGCGGATTGAGCTTCCTGATGCGCTCCTCGACCAGGTACACCGCGTTGTTGAGGTAGTAGTTGTCCATGTCGCCCACGTAGATGCGCATCTTGCCGCGCAGCTTCGGCGCGAGCTTCGCCCAGTCGCGCTCGAGGATATACGACAGGTCGTAATGCTCCTTCCAGTAGGCGGCGACTGACTTGTCGATCTTGCCCGTGAGCTTGTCCCAGATCGGCTTGGGATATCCATCCGCGCCGGCTGGCGAGTAGACCGATTCCCAGACGTCCCACTGGTCGCCCGAGCGCGTCTTCGTGCCTAACGCCAGTTCACGGTGGTTCATCTGCTCCATCGTGGACTGCACATGGCCCAGGTAGTTGCGCAGCCCCGGCCGCGGCACGCGCAGGAATGGGCCTTCCCTGTAGTAGGCGTTGTCGTCCTCGTAGATGTTCACGACGGTGTACTGCCGGAAATCGATGGGATCCGGACAGGCGACCCACGCGCCGTTGAACTCCTCTGGATAGAACATCTGCACGGCCATCGCTTCCCAGCCGCCGGTCGACCCGCCATAGGTGAAGCGCGCCCACCCTGCCCCGATGCCGCGGTACTGCTTCTCGATCGCGGGCACGAGTTCCTTCATGATGGCGTCACCGTACGGACCGTTGTTGGCAGAGTTCACGGCGTACGAATCGTCGTAGAAGGGCGTCGCGTGCTGGATCTCGATCAACAGCATTCGCGGGAATCCCCTCGCGGTCCAGTCCTGGTAGAACTGCCAGCCGTACTGCTGCTGGATGCGATTGTAGCCGGCGAGTGAGAATCTCTCGCTGTAATCCGGCGCGAGGTTGGGATCGGGCGGCGTCTCGCGCCAGGTGCCGACGCTCGACGGGAAGTGTCCGTGATTGATGGCGACGGGGTAGCGCGCGTCCGGATGATCATCGAAACCCCACGGCAGCAGGATCCACGCGCCGAGGAACATGTCGCGACCCCAGAACTTCGAGAGCAGGTCGCTCTTCATGCGGAAGTACTTCACGTATTTCGTTTCTTTCGCCTTGAAGTCCGGTACCGGCGGTGTCTGCTGGTCGAGCACGAGCCTTGTCTCACCAGTCTTTGCCGGATCGACGGCGATGTTCTGCGCTACCGAGTAGAGATTCCCCGGCTTGCTGGCAAACTGCTGACCTTCCCACTGGTCTGGCGGCAGCTTCACGGTATGGCCATCGCTGCGCCTGAACGTTTCGTAGCGATTGATCATCGCCTGCACGCGGTACCGACCGGCCTTCACCTGGCCCAGCGAGCGAAGCGGATAGCCGAACGCCGAGGCGTCCACATAACGGGTCTCGCCCGGCTTCCAGCCGTCGACGTCCACGCCGAAGACCTGTGCCGTCGCGACGTTGCCGGTCACCTGTTGTCGAGGCTCGCCCGCGGTATCGGCTGAGATCATCAGCAAGAGCCGGCCGTCGAGCGGCGTGTTGCTTCGCTCGGCGGGGAACGTGACCGCAAACCGCAGCCGCGCAGGGGCGTTCTGTGAATGCGAACGCACCGGTGCCAGAAGGAAGAAGACGATGGCGACAAGCACTGTGGAGACTCGCATAACCTGAACCCCTTGAAAGTTCTGGGCCGAGCTTTGCATTCATCCGGGAGTCAGCACACGCAACACCGGATGACCGTTCACGCTTTCGAGCGGCAGGTACACGCGGTGGGTGCGCGGATCGACCGACACCGAATGCGCGTGCGGCGCATGGTACTCGCCCAGAGCGCGTAACTCACTACCATCCACCTCGAACACACTTAACACGCCTCCTTCGGACGCGACGTAAAGTCGCCGCCACGCCGGGTCCCACGCCAGTACGTCGGGTTCTTCGCCGACTGCATGCGTTCCGATGACTTTCATCGTACGCAGGTCGACCACCTGGACCTTCGAGTTCCCTTCCCCGGTGACGAACGCCAGGCGGCCGGGTTCATCAAGCGTGAAGCCGTGTGGATGGTCCGAGCCCGGGATATCGTACCGCGCGACGACCTTCTCGCTCCCCGGGTCGATGGCGACGAGCTGATTGCGCGTTTGCACAGCGACGAGGATGCAATGCGAGACGGAATCGTAGTGGGTGTTCCCGGCTTCCCCACCGAGTGGGATCGTCGATCGCTTCTCGTTCGTGCGCGCGTCGATCACGACGTCCGCGTCGCCGGCTTCGTCCGACACGAACACTTTGTTCGCCTCGGGCGCATAGGCGATGCCGTCAGGGAATCGGATGCCACCGACCCGTGCCGTAACCGTGAGCGTCCTGGCGTCGACGATCGCCACCTCGTGACTCCCCGCGGCGGAAATGAAAACCTTATGGTGTTCAGGCACGGCCCACACGCCCGTCGCCCTCGGCAAACCGGATATCTCGCCGACGACCTTCGACGCGTTGAGGTCGAACACAACCGTGCGGCCGGCGTTCATGTGGTTCACGTAGAGCCTCCCGGCGACGACGTCGATACTCTGGTAGTCGAAGCGATTCGCCGGGCCTGCGAGCGGATAGTCCGCAATGACCCGGAGCGGCCCGCGCTGTGCTCCAACCGCTGGTTTCGGGATCGCGGCCTTCCAGGTGGGCGGCGTCATGGACGCGGGAGCAGCGAGGCAAGCTGTCCCCTGGGAGACCAGGGTCCTGGGCGCGATGCAAGCGATAACGCCAAGCGCAGCGCCTAACGTGAATGGCTTCATGGCTGAGCTGGTGGTGCGCTGGTGTTCACCGATCCTCTTAACATGATCGTGTTTCCGGCACTTTGCTGGATGCTCAGCGAGCACGTGGTTGCAGCGGAACAGCAACAGGATTCCCAGTTCATTGCCGAAGTCACGCCTGTGCACGCCTTCACGACGCTGACGACCTCAATTCGATCATGTCGAAAACCTCTATCGAATCGCCGTACCATGCTCACTTTTCAGGTGCGTTACCAGTCCAACACTTTCCGACGGTGATTCATATGCACAGCCGCATCACTCTGCTCGCGACGGTTCTGGCGGTCGCTGGCTGCACCCGTGGGTCCGCAGCCGTCGCTGACACTTCGACGACGCGCGATTCCGCTCAGACGGCCAGCGCGCCATCGATTGATTGGGCCCGGGTCGACTCCGCGCTCGGGCGAACCGGCGCGGTACAACCGGGAGATGTGCATCGATACGGCATGCCGCGCAGCGACCTCAAAGTCACTGCTGGAGGCGTATCGATCAAACCGGCCTTCGCGCTCGGTTCATGGATCGCGATGAAGGCGCACGGCAACGGCGTTGTCGCGATGGGTGACCTCGTGCTCACCGATGCGGAGCTTCCGAAGGTGATCGCGAAGCTCCAGGAAGGCGGGGTCGAACAGACTGCCATCCACCACCACATCATCGGTGAGTCACCGCGGGTCCTGTACGTGCACGTGCACGGTCACGGTGACCCCATTGCCGTAGCCACGGCAGTTCGCGCCGCACTCGCGCTCACCGGCACCCCCGCTCCCTCCGCTCCCTCCGCACCCGCTGCGCCAGCCGCGCCTCCGTTAGGCATCGACACCACCGCGATCACGACCGCGCTCGGGGCCCCGGGTCGCGTCAACGGCGGCGTATGGCAGGTGAGCGTGCCGCGAGCTGAAACCATAACGAGTGACGGCTTTGAGATACCGCCGTCCATGGGGCTCGCAACCGCGATCAACTTCCAACCGACCGGAGGCGGCAAGGCCGCCATCACCGGAGACTTCGTCATGATCGGCACGGAAGTAAACCCGGTGATCAAGGCGTTGGGCGAACATGGCATTTCTGTCACCAGCCTGCACAGCCACCTGTTGAACGAAAACCCCCGACTCTTCTTCATGCACTTCTGGGCCAACGACGACGCCGTCACGCTGGCACGTGGCCTCAAGGCCGCACTCGACCTCACGAACTCGCGCCGATGATTCGCCGTGTTCTCGCGGTCCTCCTTCTCCTGTTCCCGGCATCGGCCAGTGCCCAGGACGCCGCGTCGTCCCCGGTCACGCGACCCTCGTTGCGGGTCAGCGCCAACGGTCGCGACCCGATCAGCGTCGACGGTCGGCTGGATGAGCCGGCGTGGGCGCACGCGGACTCGATTGCGAACCTGACGCAAATCGAGCCTGTCGAGGGCCTCGCTCCAACGGGACGTACCGTCGTGCGCGTGCTCACCACCGGCGACGCCATCGTCTTCGGCATCCGCGCCGACGATCCGGAACCGGCGCGCATCACCAGCTTTTCGCGGAATCGCGACGCCAGCCTGACGAGTGAGGACCACATCCGTGTGGTGCTCGACACATATATGGACGGGCGCTCGGGATACGTCTTCATCGTGAACCCGTTCGGCGCGCGTTACGACGCGCTGGTCGCGAACCAGGGGGAAGGCGAAAACGCCCAGTGGGACGCGATCTGGGAGGCGGCGACGCACCGCGATGCCAACGGCTGGTCGGTCGAGATCCTGATCCCGATCAAGAGCCTCCTCTTCAAGCGCGGACTCACGGAGTGGGGCTTCAACGTCGAGCGGCGCATGCAACGCCTGCTCGAGACGTCGCGGTGGGCCAGCCCCGATCGCGACGTAAAGATCAACGTCACAAGCCGCGCCGGATTGCTCACCGATCTCCCGGCGTTCGACCTTGGCATGGGGCTGAGTGTCCGGCCGTCGGTCACCGGTTCGACAGGCAAGCCGGCGCCTAACACGTCGGCAGTCTCCGACTTCTCGGCGAGTCTCGACGTCGCCAAGCGACTGGGGTCGAACACGCTCGGCTCGCTCACGATCAATACCGACTTTGCTGAAACCGAAGTCGACACGCGGCGGACGAACCTCACGCGCTTTCCACTGCTCTTCCCGGAAAAGCGCACGTTCTTCCTCGAGAACTCCGACATCTTCGATTTCGGGCTCGGCCTGGGCAGCAGCAGCGGATCGAGCGGTGACGTCATCCCCTTTTTCAGCCGTCGCATCGGGCTTCTTGGTGGCAGCGAGGTGCCGCTCGACGCGGGCGTGAAGATCGCGGGGCGCGAAGGAGCGACCAATTTCGGAGCGCTGGTCGTGCGAACCGGCAACGTTGACACGCTGCCCACCGACAACACGATGGGCGTGTTCCGGGTGAAGCAGAATGTGTTGTCGGAATCCTCCATCGGATTGATCGCGACGTTCGGCGACCCGATTGGTCGCGCCGGCAGCTGGACCGCCGGAACGGACCTGACGTACCAGACTTCGCGCTTCCGCGGCGACAAGAATTTCCTCGTTGGCGTCTGGGGTCTCGCAACGGAGCGGGACGACCTGCCGCGAACGCAACGTGCCTTCGGCGCCAAGGTCGACTACCCTAACGATCTCTGGGACGTCGCTTTCACGTGGAAGCGTGTCGATAGCCTGTTCAATCCATCCCTGGGCTTCGTGCAGCGCCCTGGCTCGCAGCTCCTTACGCTCAACTTTACCAACACGCCGCGGCCAAGGCGCCCGATTCTCGGCCTTCGCGTGAGGCAGATGACCAACGAATGGTTCAACACGCTGGCCACTGACCTCAATGGCAAATGGGAGAGCTATCGCGTCTTCCTTGCGCCGATCAACTGGCGACTGGAGAGCGGCGATCGGTACGAGGTGAACGTCGTTCCCACCGGCGAGCGCCTGGTCGCGCCCTTCGAGATCGCCGAAGGCGTGATCATTGCGCCGGGCAGTTACCACTGGAGCCGGTACCGGCTCGAGGCCCAGCTCGCTGCCAAGCGGCGATTCAGCGGGCAGTTCACCTGGTGGTTTGGTGACTTCTATTCCGGAACGCTCGACGAATACATCGCCACGGCGTCATGGAAGCCGTCGGCACTCCTCATCTTCGAGTTCAACGCGACGCGAAACGAGGGGCGCCTGGCCGAGGGTGACTTCACGCAGCAGGTCACGGGACTGCGAGCGCGGGTGAACGTCTCGCCCGACCTCCAGTTCAACAGCTACATGCAATACGACAACACGACTGACAGCTTCGGCACAAACACGCGCGTCCGGTGGACGTTCTCGCCGTTAGGCGAACTGTTCGTCGTGTACAACCACAACATCCGCGAGTTGATCCCGACACCTGGAACGCCACGCGAGTGGCGTTTTGATTCCAATCAATTGCTCGTGAAACTGCAGTATGCCTGGCGATACTGATGGTGACTGGTGACTGGTGTCGGTTATTTGATCGCAAAAGTAAGTGTCGCCCACTTCGACTCGTAGTCCACGCTGTCAGTGGCAGCCGCGCGAGTCATGTTGATGAACTTGATGTACCACTCGCCCGTTGCACTCAGCGGGATGCGCGCGGTGCCGTCGGCGGCTGATCGCGTGCTGCGCTCAGCGATGCTCGCGCCGCTGGCGCTGCGTCCACCATAAAGGATGTACTGGTTGGCAACCGGCTTGCCGTTCACCAGGGCACGAATGCGCAGTGTCGTACCGCTCCGGAGAGAGTATGGATTGTCGATCGGGATGATCTCCGCCGGATAGCCGAAAACCGTTGCGTACGCACGGCCAAGCGAGTCGCCAACCTGCAACAGCGCCTTCACGTGCTTGTGATACCGCTCCTTCGCGGGCTTCTCGAGTTCCTTCCTCTTTCCACGATCGGCGAGGACGTCTGGCACGCCATCATCCTTGAGGTACGCGTTGAAATCGGCGGAAGACAACGCAATGATGCTCGGCCTCGTCGAGATGCCGACCGCGTAGGTGCCTGACGCGCCCACGCGCACGCGGAAGGTCGTCGTGTCGCCGTTCTCGGTCCACGTGTCCATGTCGATCGGGCTTCGTGCCCGCGCGCCCGAGACTGACGCATCGCGCACTCGCCCACGCACGATCGCATTCTCGCTCTCGAGGAACGTGCCATTCAATAATCGAATGACCACGTCGCTGTTAGGCGCCACGAAAAACCGCTCGGCGCGGAGGAACATGTCGTGCGCCGATGCCAGCGCAGCGCAGAAGAGCACCGCGAACGTACCGGCCGCGGCGAAGATGAAGCGGCGGCGCCTCGTGGCTCTGCTCATGGATCCCTCCGGCTACAGGTTCTTCAGGACAGGCGTCGGCGGCGACACCATCGTTCGCACTCCCGTCACCGCCTCGTGCGTTCCAGCGACGGCGATCACGTCCCCCGCTTCCAGTCGTGTATCACCGCGCGGCGACACATGGCGAACGTCCCCGCGCAGCAACGCGAGTACCGTAGCTCCGGTTTCGCCGCGCATATCAAGCTCGCGGAGCGTCCGGCCGGCGGCCGCACTGCCGGCGCTGATGGTCATCGCGACCGGCTCGCCGAGTCCGGGCAGCATCGTTTTCATCTTCTGCATGGCGTCGTCTCCGGCATCCGCCCCTTCGGTCATTCGCCGTGAGAGTGCTGCGGCTATGACTTCTCCGCCAGCCAGCGCGTGCCCCTGGAGGTTTTTCGCACTCCGCCAGATCGCAGCCAGGAGAATAAGTCCGGCCGCCAGTTGCACGGCGGTTCCCGGAATCCGTGGCGCGAACGGCTGGACGACGACCATCAGCAGTGCGACCACCGCGAACAGCAAACCAAACTGCAGGGTAATTTCGAGCGCGCGACGCGGCGCGCGTGCCATGTCGACCTTCTTCGCCTCGGGCATCGGCAGCGCGCGAACGGAGATCGCGAGGCCAAGCAGGTGCGTTGATCGGACCAGCATCCACAGCAACGGCGCCGCCAAGGCCGCGCCGCCGATCATCACGATCGCGCGGGCGAGTGGCCTCGAGAGGCCAAGCGACACGTCGAACAGCCTGACGAGTCGCGGGAACTCCACCGACAGCCCGATGAAGAGGACTGCCAGCAGCAACGTGTCGATGGCAATGACGCGGACCAGCTTCTTCGTCCGGCTCCTGCCGCCGGGCCGCGACGGATTGGCGCGCAGTCCCTCCATCCACGAGCCGTAGAGCGCCACAAAGGTCTGCAACGGACCTGGCAGTCTCGCGTCGACCCTGATCGCGACACGACGCGCGGAGCGGATGAGCGCCGGAGTGGTCAGCGTTGTCACCGCGCTCACGGCCACCGCCACGGGATAGAGGAAGCCGCGCGTCGATCCGGTGGCGAGGCCGATCGAAGCGATGATGAACGAAAACTCGCCGATCTGCGCGAGGCTCATTCCCGCCTGCACCGCCGGCCTGAGTCCGGCACCGGTCAGGAACACGCCACTCGACACGGCCAGCACCTTGCCGCCGATGACGACGATCACCAGCGCGACGACCAGCCACCAGTACTGGACGATCACCATCGGGTCGAGCTGCATGCCGACGGCCACGAAGAAGATGGCGACGAAGAGGTCGCGAACCGGCGTGACCAGGTGCTCCACTGCCTTCTCATGCCCCGACTCCGACACGAGCGCGCCCGCGATGAACGCGCCTAACGCCACGGAATAGCCGAGTGAGAGCGCCAGCAGCGACGCCGCGAAGCACACGCCCATGCTCGCCACGAGCAGCGTCTCGGCGCGCTCGAAGCTCACGGCGGCGCGAATGAGCCGGGGGACGGTCAACAATCCGATCCCGACCAGGCCCGCCAGGAACAGCGCGAGCTGGAGCGTCGTGGCCACCACTCCGCGCGGCGACATGCCCTCGCCTTCACCCACGGCGGTGAGAATGGCGATGAGCAGGATCGCGATGAGATCCTCGACGATGAGGATCCCGAGCACGATGTCCGCCACGCGCCCGCGGATCCCGTGCTCCGCAAATGCCTTGACGATGATCGTCGTGCTGGAGATCGCGACGATCGCGCCGAGAAACAGGCTTTCGGTCGACGTCAGCCCCATCAGCTGGCCCGCGAGGTAGCCGAGGCCGAACATCACGCTGGTCTCGGTGATGGCCGCGATGCCGGCCGGACCGCCAACCTGCAGCAGCTTTTTTATGCTGAACTCGAGGCCGATCGAGAACATCAGCAGGATCACGCCGAGTTCCGCCAGCGTCCGCACCATACCCTGGTCGGCCACGAGCGGGACGGGGATGTGGGGGCCGATGATCATCCCGGCGACCAGATAGCCGAACACCACCGGTTGGCGCAGGCGCTGGAACAGGAGGCTCGTCAGCGCCGCAACCGACAAGACCAGCGCGAGGTTGATCAGGAAGTCATGCGTGTCATGCATGACGCGTCCTCGCCGCGAACCGTTCCATGACCGAGACGGTCACGTACGTCAGCACCGAGAGGCCTAACGAAAGCAGGAACGGCCAGGCGTACCCGACGAAGGACGCCGTCAGGTACGACGTCACGCCGATCGCCAAGGTGCACATCGCGGCCAATGGGCCACCCATCGAGGTGAACAAGCCGAAGCAGACGGTGACCAGCGTGCCCGCGCTGCCGAACGCCGACGCGTTCTCCACCAGTTCGAACACGCCTTCGGCGCGGATCGCCTGCACGTAGGCCAGCGCGCCAAAGAGGACGACACCCGCGCGCGCGATGCGCACCTTCGTTCGCTCGTTCGTCACCCCCAGCACCGGCACCACCAGGTTGTGCGACATCAGGCCCGACGAAACGAGGAGCGTGCTGTCGACCGTGGAGAGAATGGCCGATACCAGCGCACCGGAGAAGATCGCAAAGAAGATCGTTGGCAACAACGCGTGGGCCACAGCGGGAATCACCTGCTCGGGCTCTGCGAGATTGGGGACCACGTGCTGGCCGAGTAGTCCGATGACGAGCGGGATAGAGCCGATCGCCATGTAGAGCAGGCCCGCCGTGACTGAGGACCGGCGCGCAATGTTAGGCGTCCGTGTGGCGATGATGCGGCCGACAAGTTCGGTGGCTATCACGGAACCGCAGACCGGAATCGCCCATTCTTCGGCGATGTCCCAGAACCCGAGTCCACTTCCCGTCGGCAGGAGCGCGATCGGCCCGACTTCGCCGAGCACCGGCCCGATCCCGCCCGACTGGTGCAGCCGGATCAGCACGCCGGCGAGCACCACGATGAGGCCAGCGGAAATCGTTATGCCCTGGAGCAGGTCGTGGATGACGTCAGCCAGCAGGCCACCGAACACCGTGTACAGCAGCGTGAAGATCGCCGCTCCGCCGATGGCGGCGTCGATCGGTATGGCTGGAGCAGCCGCCGAGACCACGTAGCCGAACGAGCGGATCTGCGCCGCGGCCCACAGGATCGATCCCGGAATGAGGATGACCGCCGCGAGCCGCTCCACCGTCACCGAGTACCGCTGCCGGAAGAGGTCCGCGAGTGTCGTCAGGCGGCGGCGCCAGAGCGGTCCAGCGAACACGATGCCCATCAGGATCAGGCACAGCCCATACCCGAACGGCTCGGCGTTCGCGAACGAAACGCCGTCGCGGAACGAATTACCGGCTGAACCGACTACTGTTTCCGAACCGAACCACGTCGCGAAGATGGAGAACGTCGCGAACGTGTATCCCAGGCTCCTGCCGGCGAGGAGGTAGTCGGACTCGTTGCGAATGCGGCGCGCAATCCAGACGCCGATTCCCAGTTGCAGCGCGAGGTAGAGGGCGATCGCGACGAGTCCTGGCGTCATGTTCTATATCCCACCGAACACGAAGCCGCGGCCAACCGAAAAAACGAGACCGCTCGTGAACCCATCGCCCGAACGGCGCGACACGTCGAGCCGCCAGATCCCGCCCACCTCTCGAATCGATGCGACGCGGAGTCCCGCGCCGAACTCCGTGCCGGACCGCCTGGGTGTGCCGTGAAACCATGCCGATCCGTTGCCGGCAAACAGCGCCACGCCGACTCCGGCCAACCCCAGCATGCGCGGCCAGACGAGGTATCGGTATTCGCCGGCGAGGATAACGTACCGGTCTCCCGTGAACGCGTGTTGCGGAAACGCGCGCAAGCCAGCGCCGAGGCCGAGGTCGAACTCGCGCCCGGGAACTGGATTCTCCTGCATGCCCCCCGACGCGTGAAGCACCATCAGGTGGCGCTCGCCGCGCTGCCCGACGAACGAAGTCGCGCCTTCAACGGTCGCGGAGTCGAGGCCTTCCGTGGTCTGGAGGGCAGAGCCCCGGACGCCGACACGGGCGAACGTACCGCCGGGAAGGTTGATGCCCACGCCGGCACCTAACGCTGCACCGATGCCGTTATGCGCGTACCCCCACGCCGTGGGGGCAGCGAGGAGCGTCAGCGTGGCGAACGGTCCCAGGTCGATGTCCTCGATGCGGCCGATGCGCTCGATGTTCCGGACGCGAATGAATCGCGGCGCGCGCGCCGCGAGGTACGGCCCCGCTGCCCCGCTCCGCGTGCGTGGTATGGTGTCGCGGTCTTCCATCGGCACCATGTCGTCCCGGAGATACTGCGCCAGGAGTCCCACGCGAACGTAGCCACGCGGGCTGGCCGCGACGGCAATCGCGCCGTCGGCGCGAAGGATGGCGAACTCGCGCCAGAGCGAGTCAGAGATGACACCGCCAGAGAATTGGAGGACTCGCCCCTCGAACACCGACGCGGTCAGCGAACCACCCGTCCGCGACGAAAGGCTCAGGAACGGGAGACGAAGCGTTCCCGTGCCTCCGCGTCCATCCGAGCGCTCGACAATGGACGCTCCAATGCCGATGCGATTGTCGATCGCGCGCGGCGTGTCGAACGCGGCGGTGATCGCGCTGCGATCGGGATCGTTGCGATAGCCGAGCAGCGCGACCGTGCGTGTCCCGAGCAGGTTGCTCTCCTGCAACGAGAGATCGACGACCGACTGCGTGCCGCTCGTCGCCAGGCCAACGCCGAGGGTGGTCGTCCATGCATCAGCCGTGCGCACGAGGAGGACGATCCCGCTGTCGGTTTCCACCGGATCGATCTCGACGTCACGGAAGATCCCGAGCGCGCGCAGGTTTCGTTCGGACTCCGCGACCAGCAGACTGTCGTAGGGATCGCCGGCGTCGATCAGCAGCTCGCGACGAATCACGTGCGGACGAGTTTCCATGTGCAGCGTGTTGGCGAGCCGGTACGCCCAGAACCTTGCCTCGAGGGAATCGAAGACATCGTCACGCTGGATGACGATGCCGCGAACGCGCGCGCGGGGCGCCTGTGCCCGTGCGAGTGATGCGTCAGCAAGGGCGAGGGCGCACGTGACAGCGAGACACGCGGACAAGAGGCTGGCGGGCTTCAACATCCGACAAAAGAAGCCTTCTGGTGCGTCGTGCGCCAAGTGTCGGTTGCCCCCCTGACCCCTGGGAGGACTGGGCGGCAGATTTCAGTGGAAGGAGACCGCGCCACTGGGCGCGTGCACGAGGGTCTACCCCGTACGCGAGCCATCCATGGAATCTTCGCCGCAACTCCGGTTGGTGCCGGGTCAGGGCGGCCCGGGCGCCAGACGATTCGCCCTGACGTTGCTCCTGCTGGCGGTGCTGATGCTCATCGTGTTCCCCACACTGATGCGCATCGCCGCGGACCTGTACTGGTTCCAGGAGATCGGCTACCAGCGCGTCTTTGCGACCGAACTGCTCACGAAAACGCTGCTGTTTGTCATCGTGGGTGCGGTGACTTACGTGCTGCTCGCGGCGAACCTGCGCGCGGCGCGGCGCGGCGAATCGGTCAACGTTTTTTCGGGCCAGGTGCCCGAGAGCATTGCGGACCTGATCGAACGATTGCCGCGCCTGACGACACCGGTGGCGCTCGTGTTCTCGTTCATCGCCGGCGTTTCCGCCAGCGCGGCGTGGATGACGGTGTTGCAATTCCTGCACGGCGCCCCGTTCGGCGCGACCGATCCGGTGTTCCATCGCGACATCGGCTTCTACACGTTCATGATCCCGGCCTGGGGGATGCTGCTGGGCTTCCTGAGCACACTCACCGTGCTCGCCGCGCTGCTGTCGGGCTTCGTGTACCTCGTGCGCGGCGACATCCGTCCGCCGAACCCGCGGCTCTCGATCTCGCCACGGGCCGCCAGGCACCTCGGCGTCCTCGTGATCGTGTTCCTCGTCATCGCCGCGGCGCGTATCTGGATGGTGCAGATCCCTGAGCTCGTGTACTCGAACACGGGCCCCTTCACAGGCGCCAGCTACTCGGACCTGAATGCGCGGCGGCCGGGCCTCCACCTCGCCGCGGTGACGGCCCTCCTTGGCGCGTTCTGGATCGGCTTGTCGATCGTTAGGCGTAAGGTGCTGCCGGCGGTGCCGATCGCGCTCGTCGCCTACTTTGCCATCGGGTTCCTGGGCCGCACGGCGTACCCGGGCATCATCCAGCGGCTGGTGGTGGCGCCCACGGAGCTGACGCGCGAGCGCCCGTACCTCGCCAACCATATCGCGGCGACGCGCATTGCCTGGGGCATCGACAGCGTCGTTACGCGCGACCTGCCTGGCGACGTCGCGCTCAGCCTCGCCGACATCCGGGCGAATGGACCCACAATCGAAAACGTAAGGCTGTGGGATCGCGAGCCACTGTTGCAGACGTTCGGGCAGCTCCAGGAGATCCGTACGTATTACGACTTCGTCAACGTCGACGATGATCGCTACGTGATCGACGGGCGGTATCGCCAGGTGCTCCTGTCGGCGCGCGAGCTGAACACCGCGTCCATCCCCACCCACTCGTTCATCGCCGACCACCTTTCGTACACGCACGGGATGGGTGTCACCCTTGCGCCGGTGAACCAGGTGACCACGGAGGGGCTGCCCGTCCTTTTCGTGAAAGACCTTCCGCCCGTCACCGCCGTCGCGTCGCTCAGGATCACGCGGCCGCAGATCTACTTCGGCGAGCTCACCAACGACTACGTCATCGTCGGCACGAAGCAACCCGAATACGACCATCCGTCGGCTGATTCGATGGCGTTCACCACGTACCGGGGTCGGGGCGGTGTTCCGCTCACGTTCGGGAAACGGTCGGTGCTGGCGTGGCATTTCGGCTCGATGCGAATGCTGTTGTCGGGCGACATCGGCGCCCAGAGCCGCATCCTCTACAACCGGAACGTCGAGCAGCGCGTTTCGCGCGCGCTGCCGTTCCTGCGTGTCGACGGAGATCCCTATCTCGTGCTCAACGACGCCGGTGAGCTGGTGTGGATTATCGATGCGTACACGACCACGTCCCGATATCCGTACTCGGCACGCCTGTCGGACGGCACGAGCTACATGCGTAACAGCGTGAAGGTCACCGTCGATGCGTATGACGGCACCGTTCGGGCCTACATCGCCGACAGCAATGATCCACTGATCCGGACGCAGTCGCGGATCTTCCCGGGGATCCTGCTTCCGCTGGACTCGATGCCGGCGGACCTGCGCCGCCACCTGCGCTACCCCGAGGACCTCTACCGCGCGCAGACCGCGATCTACACGACGTATCACATGGCGGAGGCGGACCAGTTCTACAACCGGGAAGACCAGTGGCAGATCCCGTCGGTGGAACAGGGGAATCGCAACCGCAATCCGTTCATGCGGCACATCGTGATGCGGCTGCCTGACGAGCAGAACGCCGAATACATCTTCATGACGCCCTTCACGCCAAGGCAGAAGGACAACCTGGCGGCCTGGATGGTCGCGCGGAACGATGGCGCGAATTACGGCAAGCTGGTGGTGTATCGCTTCCCGAAGCAGAGCCTCGTCTATGGGCCGCGCCAGATCGTGAACCGCATCAACCAGGATACGGAGATCGCACGGCAGATCACGCTGTGGGACCAGCGCGGGTCCGAGGTGATTCGCGGCGAGCTGCTGGTGATCCCGATCGAGAAGTCGCTGATCTACGTGCAGCCGCTGTACCTGCGCGCCGAGGGCGGACAGATCCCCGAGTTGAAGCGCGTCGTGCTGGCACACCAGAACCAGGTGGTGATGGCTGAGACACTCGACGCCGGCTTGCAGCTGTTGTTTGGCGGGGACGGCCGACCGTCCGTTGTGGTGGACACCACGGGTGCGCAAACGGCGCCATCCACGGCGACAGGTGGTGCTTCGGCGACGCTGATCAGGCAGGTGCAGGAGGCATACGATCGCGCGATCGCGGCACAGCGTGCCGGCAACTGGGCGCAGTACGGTGAGGAGATGAACCGGCTTG
>Ga0111539_10005181_pt1 | contig 16890 bp, 16 predicted proteins | sample RhiMethybrSRZTD1_FD_79667 | JGI IMG/M metagenome (GOLD analysis project Ga0111539, IMG submission 79667) | Populus rhizosphere microbial communities from Tennessee, USA - Rhizosphere MetaG P. TD hybrid SRZTD1 (version 2) (version 2) | ecosystem: Host-associated > Plants > Roots > Rhizosphere >... | reverse complement strand
TCTGCATTCTGCATTCTGAATTCTGAATTACGGTGCGCAAGCTAAGGATAGGCATCGACGGGCGCGCCTGGACGTCTCCGGCCGCCGGCGTTCGCCGTTACATCAGCGGACTCGTGCCTGCGCTCCTCACACTGGACGATCCGATCGACATCGTGTCGCTCGGCGGGCCCGCTGACGGCTTGCCGCGAGGCGTGACCTGGGTCGACGAGCCGCCGCATCCTCCGACCAACCTGGGCTGGAGCAGCGTCGGCCTGCCGTGGGCGGCGGGCCGGGCCGACGTCGACGTGATCCATGCGCCGGCGTATACCGCGCCGCTCACCGGGCGTGTGCCGATCGTGCTCACGATCCACGACGTCAGCTATGAGCGCCGGCCGGATTGGTATCCCTATCGCCGCGACTGGCTTCGCCGGGCGTTCTATCGCCGCAGCGCCCTTCGAGCCTCGCAGGTCGTGACCGACTCCAACTTTTCCGCCCGCGAGATTGAGGCCGCCTACGGCATTCCCACAGATCGGATCACCGTCGCTCCGCTCGGCGTCTCGCATCTCTTCGTGCCGAAGGCGTCTGGCGTGCACCACGAGCCGCCACCCGGCGTGCACCCGGGGTTTCTCCTGCACGTCGGCGACCTCCATGCACGCCGCAACCTCGACGTCGTCGTCCGCGCGCTGATCGACGCGCGCCGGCAGAGCACCGTACCGTTTCCGATGTCGCTCGTGTTGGCCGGCGTCGATCGCGGAACGGGGGACGCGCTCGAGCAGATGGCGGCAGCGGCGTCGCTGCCCGACCTCGTCGTGTGCCTCGGTCAGGTGCGTGAAGACTGCCTGATCGCGCTGTATCGCGAGGCGGCTGCGCTGGTGTATCCGTCGCGCTATGAGGGGTTCGGTCTCCCCGTGATCGAGGCGATGGCCTGTGGCACCCCTGTCATCGCGTCGCGTGCGGCGTCGATTCCCGAGGTGTTGGGCGAAGCAGGTATCCTCATCGATCCGGATGATGTGGCCGGGTGGTCTGCCGCCATTGCGACCGTGTTGAGCGACGAGACGACGCGTGCGAGGATGCGCGCCGCAGGACTGGCACGGGCCACCGAGTTCACCTGGGCGAGAACGGCCCGCAGAACGCTCGAGGCGTATAAGTCCGCGGTCAAGCGCTGATGGCGTCCCCCGACGTGTCGATCGTCATCGTCAACTGGAACGGACGCCAGTTCCTCGACGCATGTCTGAACGCGGTTGCGGCCCAGGAGGGTGTCGAGGCAGAGACGATTCTCGTCGAGAACGGATCCACCGATGGAAGCGCCGCCTACGTCGCCGAGCGCTTTCCCTGGGTGCGTCTCGTCGCGCTCCAGAAGAACCTCGGGTTTGCCGGCGGCAATAACGCCGGCGTCCGCGAGGCGCGCGGCCCTTACGTGGCGTTTTTGAACAACGACACTGTGCCCGATCGCGACTGGTTGAGACGACTCGTGGCCGGGACCGGCGGCGACGAGACGGTGCTTGCGACCTCGCGCATCGTCTACATGCACGATCGCGGCGTGATCGACAGCGCCGGCGATGGCATGCTGCGGTGGGGCGGCGCCTTCAAGCGGCATCACGGCGGCCGTGTCGAGACATCACCGGCATCAGGAGAGGTCTTCGGCGTCTGTGGCGCCGCCTGTCTGATTGCGCGCCGTGTGTTCGACGAGCTCGGCGGGTTCGACGAGCGCTTCTTCGTGTCGCACGAAGACGTCGATCTGTCCTATCGCGCCCGATTGCGCGGGTATCGCTGCCGCTACGTTGCCGACGCGGTCGTGGCGCATCATGGCAGCGCCACGCTCGGACGATCGAGCGGCTCCGCGGTGTTCCATGGGCAGCGCAACCTGGAATGGGTGTATCTGAAGAACACTCCCCTGTCGCTGCTGGTGCGCACGCTGCCCGGACATCTCGTCTACACCGGGGCGGCCGCGTGGCACTTCGGGCGAGCCGGCTTGCTCGGGCCGTTCCTGCGCGCCAAGCTTGCCGCGCTGGCGAGTCTGTCGCGTGTGCTGCGCCAGCGCGCCGACGTTCAGCGATCGAGGCGCGTGGATGCGTCCGCCATCTGGCCGTTGCTCGAGCCGAAGTGGCTGTCGACCAAACTCAAGGAGAAGCGCTTCGATCTCGATCTGGCCGGGGAGCCGCCGCCGCGATGACTCAGGAGGTCGCGGCGGTGCTCGTCAACTACAACGCGGGATCCGAGCTGACGCGCGCGCTCCAATCGCTTGCCGACGATCTGACGGACAGGAGGTGGGAAGCGGTCGTCGTCGACAACGCGTCGAGCGACGGGAGCGACAGGCTGGCCGACGCGTTTGCGCCGCGAGTGCGGCTGCTCCGTAACGCGACGAACGTCGGGTTCGGGCGCGCGGTGAATCAGGGCGTTGCAGCGAGCCGCGCTCCGCTGGTGCTGATCATGAATCCCGATTGCCGGCTCGCTCCGGGGGCGACGCGAACGCTGCAGGCGCAACTCGATGCGCATGAGGCCTGTGCGATCGTCGCTCCTCGTGTGCTCGATCCCGATGGCGCGGTGCAGGGAAGCGCGCGCGGCGATCCTGACATGCTGACCGGGCTGTTTGGACGCACCGGCCGTCTCCGGGGGTGGTTTCCACAGCTTGCGGCCGCGCGCCGGAACGTTCTGACCGATGCGTCCCTCAGCAACGGCTCACCGAGCGTGGTGGTCGATTGGGTGTCTGGCGCGTGCATGCTCGTGCGCCGCTCGGCGTTCGAGTCGGTCGGCGGATTCGACGAGGGCTATTTCTTGTACTGGGAGGACGCCGACCTCTGTCGACGCCTTCGCGGTCGCGGTTATCACGTGCGTTACGTACCTGGCGCAACCGCTGTCCACAGCGTCGGCCGATCGAGTCGTTCGGCGCCCGCCGCCTCGATCCGTGCCTTTCACGCCAGCGCGTATCGCTACTACGCGACGCACGTCGCGCCAGGCGCGCTGAACCCAAAGCGCCCGCTCGCGCGCCTGCTACTTAGCGCCCGCTGTTGGTGGAAGCTGCGAAGATCGTAATGGGGTCGGGAGTCATTTTACGGTTCTCGAAAAATGACTCCCGACCCCATTACAGAATCTCCTCCACCAGCGCCGCGACGTGGTCGCCGATCGACAGGCACGACGTGAGACCAGGGGATTCGATGCCGGCCGCTTGTACCAATCTCGGGTTGTTGGCATCTCGCCGAATCAGGAAGTCGGAAAACGATTGATCGGGTGGATGCAGCTTCGGGCGGATGCCACTGCCGCCGAGACGCAGATCGTCGAGCGTCAGGTCGGGCAGCAGCTCGCGCGCAGGCCCGAGGAAGTCCTCGACCGGCATGCGATTGCCTTCGTAGTCGTCTTTCCGCTCCTGGTAGCAGGTCGTCGGCCCCAGCGTGACCGATCCGCCCGTCGTCTTCGAAAGATGGACGCCGAGACCATGCATGTGCGGCAACGGGTAGACCAGCGCGTTGACGAGCGAACGCTTCGCGGGCACGAGCTCCGCGTATTCGCCGCGACACGGGTAGATCCGAAACCGTTCGCCGTCGACCATCGTCGACACGTCGTCGGCATAAAGGCCCGCCGCGTTCACCACGGTGCGCGCCTCGATCCGTTCAGCGGGCGTGCGCAGCTCGATGGCGTCGGCACGGACCTCGCCGCCGAGAAGCGGAGAGCCAGGCAGCAGCGCCACGTCGTGCTGCGCGCACAGGCGGGCCAGCGTGCGGATCAGCGCTTCGGCTTCGAGAATGCCGCTGTTCGGGGAGAACAGAGCGGCGGTCGCCCGGACGTTCGGCTCGCGCGACCGGATGAACGCCGCATCGACGATGCGGAGGCCTTCGACACCATTGGCCTCGCCGCGCCTGCGCAGCGCCTCCAGCGCCTCGGTCTCGTGAGTGTCGTGCGCGACTATGAGCTTTCCGCAGCGCGCGACCGGGACGCCGTGCTCGGCGCAGAACTCGTAGAGCTTGCGCGCACCGTCGACGCAGTGCCGCGCCTTGAGCGAGCCGACTGGATAGTAGATGCCGGCGTGAATCACCTGGCTGTTGTGCGTGCTCGTGCCCATGCCGGGGCGCGGCTCCCGCTCGAGGACCACCACGTGGCGTCCGTTGCGCGCGATCGCGAGTGCGGCCGCCAATCCGACCACGCCCGCGCCGATGACCGCAGCGTCGATGTGCTCCATAGTGTTCCGAGTCGACTGCCGATGCAGTAGGATTGAACGCGTCCGTTGAAGGTCCCGCTTCTCGATCTCCAGCCCCAGTACACCGCCATTCGCGCCGAGATTCTCACGGCGATTGAACGCGTGTGCGACTCACAGCGGTTCATTATGGGCCAGGAGGTTGAGCGCCTCGAAGCTGAACTCGCCGAGCGCATCGGTGTTCCTCACGCCATCGGTGTCTCGTCCGGCACCGACGCACTGGTCGTCGCGTTGATGGCACTCGGCATCGGTCCAGGCGACGACGTGATCGTGCCGACGTTCTCGTTCTTTGCCACCGCCGGCTCGGTCGCGCGTCTGAGAGCGACGCCGGTGTTCGTCGATGTGCGCCAAGACACCTTGATGATGGACGCCGACGACGTCCGCGCCGCGCTCACTCCACGGACGAAGGCCCTCATTCCGGTGCATCTCTTCGGTTTGTGTGCCGACATGGATCCGTTGATCGGCCTCGCATCGCCGCGTGGGATCACGATCATCGAAGACGCGGCGCAGGCACTTGGCGCCACCGACAAGGGGAGACCGGCCGGGACCATCGGGAGCATCGCCTGCTTCTCGTTCTTCCCCAGCAAGAATCTCGGTGCCTTTGGCGATGCCGGTCTGGTGACGACGGCCGACGCTCGTGTGGCCGACGCCATGCGGCGATTGCGGAACCACGGCGCGGAGCCGAAGTATGTGCATCAAGAGATTGGCGGCAACTTCCGCCTGGATGCCCTCCAGGCCGCCGTCTTGCGAGTGAAGCTGCGATATCTGGCCGACTGGATCGGGCAGCGTCGTGTCAACGCTGAACGCTATCGGCAGCTCTTCTCGAGCGCGGGACTGAGTCAGGTGTTGCTGCCGGTCGAGCCGCAGGGCCGGGTTCACACCTACCATCAGTTCGTCGTGCGTCTGCCCGATCGCGATCGCGTTCGCGCGTATCTCGAGACGCGTGAGATTTCCACCGAGGTGTACTACCCGGTGCCGTTTCATCGGCAGCCCTGCTTCCAGCAGTACGTGACGTCTGCCGCCACATTCCCGGTCGCGGATCGCGCATCGCGCGAGGTGCTCGCGCTCCCCGTCTTCCCCGGTTTGACGGCCGACCAGCAGGAGCACGTCGTGGCGTCGATCGCCGAAGCACTCAGATGACGTCCCGGCGCGTGTTGGTGACGGGAGCCGGCGGACAATTGGCCGCGGCGATTCTCGCCACGTTCCGCGACTGCGAACTCGTGGCGCACACACGCGCCACGTGCGACGTGACCGATGTCGATGCGGTCGCTCGCGTGGTGCGCACCGCGGCGCCTGCGGTCATCGTCAATTGCGCCGCGTTCAACGACGTCGATGGCGCGGAGGATCGCGCGCTCGAGGCGCTTGCGGTCAATGCGTTCGCGGTGCGCAGCCTCGCCCGCGCGGCGGAGGCAGCCGGAGCGGTGCTGGTCCACTACAGCACCGACTTCGTGATCGATGGCGAGGCCGATCAGCCGTATTCCGAAGCCGTGAGGCCGTCGCCGCGCAGCACGTACGGCGCCTCGAAACTGCTCGGCGAATGGTTTGCACTCGCCGCGCCTGGTGCGTTCGTCCTACGCGTCGAGAGCCTGTTCGGCTCACCGACGGGCTGGACCGGCCGCCGCGGCACCGTCGACAAGATTGTGGAAGGGCTGGAGAGCGGGCGCGAGCTTCGCGTCTTCACCGATCGCATCGTCTCGCCGAGCTACACACACGACGTCGCGGCGGCGACACGGCACCTGGTGACGAGTGGCGCACCGCCGGGGCTGTACCACTGTGTCAATTCCGGGCACGGATCCTGGTACGACGTCGCGCGCGAGGCCGCCGCGCTGCTGGGAGTCGAGCCGCGACTCGTGCCGATCACGGTCGATCAGATGCCGCTCCAGGCGCCGCGTCCGCGGTACTGCGCGCTGTCGCCTGCCAAGTTGCGCGCGGCCGGATTCGACATGCCGACGTGGCGCGACGCGCTTCAGCGCTGGCTGACGACGCGCAACACGGCAGTGACATAGAATCGAGGGTCCATGGCGAAACGGGCGGTCATCACGGGCATCACCGGTCAGGACGGCTCGTATCTGGCAGAGCTGCTCCTCGAGAAGGGATACGAAGTCACCGGTGTCGTCCGCCGCGCCAGCGCGCCGAACATCTGGCGCATCGAGCACCTGCTCGATCGCATCACGCTGCGGCCCGCCGACCTGCTCGATCAGCTGTCGCTGGTGCGGCTGATTCAGGACGTGCATCCGCTCGAGTTCTACAACCTCGCGGCGATGTCGTTCGTGCCGGCGTCATGGGATCAGCCGCTGCTGACCGGCGAGTACAACGCGATGGGCGTCACGCGTGTGCTCGAGGCCATTCGTCAAATCGACCCGACCATTCGCATTTACCAGGCGTCCTCCAGCGAAATGTACGGGCGCGTCAGGGAAGTGCCGCAGACCGAGCTGACGCCGTTCTACCCGCGCAGCCCGTACGGCGTGTCGAAGGTGTTCGGTCACTACATCACGGTCAACTACCGTGAGAGCTACGAGATGTTTGCCGTGTCGGGCATCCTCTTCAACCACGAGTCGCCGCGGCGCGGCACCGAGTTCGTGACGCGCAAGGTCACCGACGGCGTCGCGCGCATCCGCCTCGGCCTCGCCGATCAGCTCCCCCTGGGCAACCTCGATGCCTGCCGCGACTGGGGCTTCGCCGGCGACTACGTGCGCGCGATGTGGCTGATGCTGCAGCAGGAGAAGGCCGACGACTATGTCATCGCCAGCGGCGTGACGCATTCCGTGCGGCAGCTCGTCGAGGTCGCCTTCGGCCACGCCGGGCTCGACTGGCAGAAGCACGTCCGCACCGATCCCGCGCTCCTGCGCCCGGCCGAAGTCGATCATCTGATCGGCGACGCGAGCAAGGCGAGGCGCGTGCTCGGCTGGGAACCGACGGTGAGCTTCGAGCAGCTCGTCGCGATGATGGTCGACGCCGACATCGAGAAGCTCTCGGCTCCGGCCAAGCCGGCCGCGTACTGGATCCCCCGCTAATCATTCGGCCGTTCGCCACGGACCTGGCGCGGCCTTCACGCCCTCCGCGATGAAGTCCGCCAGCAGGTGATTGCCGCGCAGCGTGTAATGACAGCAATCGTCGATGTACACCGCCGCCGGCTCACGATCGAAGATGTGCGTCCCATCGAGAAATGCGATTGTCTGGCGCAACCGCGCTGACTCCGCCGCGGCAAGCAGCGCCGGGTATCCCTGCTTCGCGCCTGCCTTGAACGGCGACGCGTCCGAGAGCGCGACCCCTGCTTCGTCGCTGCCGAAGCGGCGCGTCGTGTAGTACTGGTTCGGCTGCAGCACGTGCACGTACGCCATGCCACGGCCCGCGAGCAGCGCATGCATCGACAGCGACGCGTTCGCCCATGCGCTCGCAACCGCGTCGAAGACCGTGGTCTTGTCGTGTGTCTTGATCGGCGGGGTGGCCAGGATCAGCGAGGTCGCCGACGGGTTCGATGCCAGGTTGCTGAACCGGCCAGATTCGGTCTGATAGCTGGTTCGGGCGCTCCGGTACAGCCGGTCCAGCACGAAGTGCACCGATGCCAACCGATTCGTCTTCAGGCGCTCGGCGAGCCGGTTCACCCTCGCTTTGTAGGTCTCGATCGCGGCCAGCGAGGCGAGCTTGTCGGGTGTCAGCGTCGCGCGATCGACCAGGTTGATCAGCGGTTCGAGGTGCATCACGCTCGGCATCGAGCTGTCGATCCCGCGCTGCTCGTTCAGGCTGCCGAGCGCGACTTCGTTGAAGCCGTCGATGTTGACCACCAGATCGAACGTCTGACCCACCGAAAGGAAATACGCGATCAGCAGCAGCTGCTGCGGCTGCTTGTATCCCTCATGCGCCAGGCACATCGGGACGATGTCGCGTCCGCGGAAGAACGCATGCGTCTTCAGATCGTCGATCAGGCGCCTCGCGCCGACCTGGCAGAACCACGCGCCGACGGAACCACCAGTGATGGCGAGGACGAACTGGTCGTCGCGCGTCTTGACGAACGGGTAGTCGAACGGTGCCACGAACCCGAAGTTGTTGGTCTGCAGACGTGCCGGTGCTGTCGGCGAGTCTCTGAGTGATTCGGGAATGTCGAACGGCGTTCCCGGCGCATGTGTCGGCCCGAAATACGGATGCAGACCATCAGCAGTCAGGCGATGCTCGCCAGTCTCGCGGACGATCTCGTACGGCTTGCGGTACAGGTAGAAGAGACGGCCCGTGTCCTCGTAATAGAGCAGCAGGCCAAGCAGCTCGGCAAGCACGAGGAACACGGCCAGGTTGACGAGCACGATGGCGAGCGCGCGTCGCATCAGTCAGCGGTCAATGATAGTTCCTGTCCGCTGTCTCTCCCCGAAGCGGCTTTCCCCTGTGATACTTTGCGGGCGTGGCTGGTAGCGGAATGACCAGGCAGCAGTGCCAGGACACCGGCATGGCGATGGTGCTCCTGCTCCTCCTCGGCGCGTACGCGTTCGAGCGCAACGGACTCATCGTGGCGGCAATCATCACGCAGGTCGTGAACATGATCGCGCCACACGTGTTCCGGCCGCTCGCCGTCGTCTGGCTCGGGGCTGCGCACGCTGTGGGCGCGGTGATGTCGACCGTGCTGATGTCGGTCGTGTTTGCCCTGGTGGTGACGCCGGTCGGCGTGCTCCGGCGCCTGATGGGGAAGGACGGCCTGCGGCTGCGGGCGTTCAAGGCGAACGACGCGTCGGTGATGGTGCCGAGAAATCATGTCTTCGAGGCGCGCGACCTCGAGCGGCCGTACTGAGTCGGAGCGGTATTGGACTTCCTCAAAGATCTCTGGGGCTTTCTGAGCCAGCGCAAGAAGTTCTGGCTGATGCCGGTCATCCTGGTGCTCATCACGTTTGGTGCACTCATCGTCCTGACTGCCGGCACGGCCATCGCTCCCTTCATCTACACGCTCTTTTGAGGGCACGCCGCCTGCGCACATGAACGGAGCCATCCTCGGGCTCTCGGCGTACTACCACGACAGTGCGGCCGCTCTTCTCGTCGACGGCCGCATCGTCGCCGCGGCGCAGGAAGAGCGCTTCAGTCGAGCGCGCCACGACGCGTCGTTTCCAGCGCGCGCTTGCCGATACGTACTCGACGAAGGCGGGCTGGCACTCGAGGACGTCGATGCCGTCGCCTTCTACGACAAGCCGTTTCTCAAGTTCGAGCGACTGCTCGAGACCTACCACGCGTTCGCGCCTCGCGGTCTGACCAGCTTCGTGACCGCGATGCCGGTGTGGATCAAGGAGAAGCTCTTCACCCGCCGCCTGCTGACGGGTCATCTTCGGGAGCTTGGCGATCTGCGGTGCCCGTTGTTCTTCCCGGAGCATCACCTGTCGCACGCCGCGAGCGCCTTCTATCCGTCGCCGTTCGACGAAGCGGCGATCGTCACGATCGATGGTGTCGGTGAGTGGGCGACTACGACGATCGGGCGCGGGCAGGGCAAGCGGATCGAGATCCTGAATGAGCTGCACTTCCCGCATTCGGTCGGTCTGCTCTATTCCGCGTTTACCTACTTCTGCGGGTTCACGGTCAACAGCGGCGAGTACAAGCTGATGGGCCTCGCGCCGTACGGAAACCCCCACGCGGCGCGCACCGCGGCGTTGAGGAAGACGATCACGACGGAGTTGGTCGACATCCGTCCCGACGGCTCGATTCTGTTGAACATGCGGTACTTCGACTTCGCCACCGGCCTGCGGATGGTGAACGACGATCGATGGCGGCAGTTGTTCGGCATGCCGCGCCGGACGCCGGAGTCGAACCTCTCGCAGGAGTACATGGACCTCGCGCTGGCGATTCAGCAGGTGACGGAGGAGATCGTCCTGCGGCTCGCCCGCACCGCGAAGACGCTGACCGGCAGCCGTCATCTCACGCTCGCCGGAGGCGTCGCGCTGAACTGCGTCGCCAACGGCAAGATTCTCCGCGAGCGGCTGTTCGACGACATCTGGATTCAACCGGCCGCCGGCGATGCGGGAGGCTCCGTCGGTGCGGCGTATGCGGTGTGGCACATTCATCGCGGTCATGACCGATCCGTCGAGGCGCCGCGCACGTGTCACGATGCGATGAGTGGGGCGTACCTCGGACCGTCATTCTCCGACGACGAGATCGCGCGCGCGCTTCGGCGGCACGGCGCGCCGGCGAAGCGATATGACGACTTCGCGGAGCTCGCGCATGAGGTCGCTGCCCGGCTCGACGCGGGTCAGGTCGGGGGCTGGTTCCAGGGACGGATGGAATTCGGTCCGCGCGCGCTCGGCAATCGCAGCATCATCGGCGACGCACGCAACCCGGCCATGCAGAAGACTCTCAATCTCAAGGTCAAGTACCGCGAAGGCTTCCGTCCGTTCGCACCGGCGGTGCTCGAAGAAGACGTCGCCGAGCACTTCGAGCTCGATCGACCGTCGCCATATATGCTGCTGGTGGCGCCGGTCAGGCGTGACCGGCAGATTCCGCTCCCCGACGGCTACGCCGATCAGACGCTCGGCGATCGGCTGTACTTCGTTCGCTCCGACATCCCCGCGGTGACGCACGTCGACTATTCCGCGCGAATCCAGACGATCAGCCGCGCGACGAACCCGAGATTCTGGGAGCTGGTCAACGCATTCAAGTCGCGCACCGGATACGGCGTCGTCGTCAACACCAGCTTCAATGTGCGCGGCGAGCCGATCGTCTGCACGCCCGGCGAAGCCTACCGCTGCTTCATGCGTACGGAGATGGACTTCCTCGTCCTGGGCAACTACCTGCTCGAGAAGAAAGATCAGCCGCCGCTGAAGGAACATGGAGACTGGCGGCAGGAATTCAAGCCGGATTGACGTGCAGTATAGGCCGGGCCTTCCAGGCCCGGCGCTCACGGGCGCCGCGCGATGGCGGCGTAATCCAGGTGCGTGAAGAGCAGCTGATTCAACTTCTTCACATTCGCGTTGAGCGTTTCGGTCGCGTCGCCGAGCGGTGCGTTCGCGGGCACGGGTTGCAGCTTTTCGTGCTCGGGGTACGGCACACGGTACTGAATCTCGATCTGGTTGAATCCTGACGCGATCAGCAGGAACTTCAGCGTATCGGGGTGCAGCGGCCGCACGTGCGTGATGTCGCGGATGTAGCTCTCGAAGAAGGCGAACCAGCACGCCGGGTTGATCGTCTCGAGCACGATTGGCGCGGAAGGCCGCAGCTTCTCGAACGCCGCCTCGAGCAAATGCGTCAGATAGGCCGGTTCGAGGTGCTCGACGACCTGTGCCGCGAACAGCCCGCCCAGCGACCCATCCGGCAGACCTCGTAGGTACGACAAGGCGTCGGCCGTTGTGGCCGGCAATCCCTTCTCGCGGCAGACCTCGACCATCGCGTCGTTGAGATCGATGCCGCGACCGCTGACGCCCTGCTCGCGCAAGAGTCCCAGAAACTCTCCCCGCCCGCAGCCGATGTCGAGCACATCGGAGGCTCCCGCAAACAGCGCGACGTAATCTGAGAGTCGCGCCCGGATCGCCTCCGGCGATCCCCTGAACGCGTCTTCGAAGCCGACGTATTTGTGGCTCAGCGTGTCGAGCGCTGCCGAAGCCGGTGGTGTCGTCGCGCTCGGCGCGCTGCCGCTCGGAGAGGAGTCAGGCGACACACTCGCGGCGCGGCGCGTCAGTTCCTTCGACAGGTGATGTGTCGCTTGCTGGACGATGCCGACCGCCGTCCGCAGCTCCTCGTGCTCGCGGCGCATCGCCGTGATCGCGGCTTCGATCCGCCGCTCGCGTGCCGCCAGCGCTTCATGGAATCGCCGCACATCGTCGATCGCCACTTCGAGCGGACGCACCGACGTGTTGACGTATTGCACCAGGGTGGCGTTGAACGTTTCCTGGGGACGAAGCAGCCGCGCCACGATGGTGCGCACCAGGTGGACGAGCCGGTGTTTGAGGGCAGGAGAGGGCGGAGGCTCGGGCGCGACGCGCCACGAGGTGTTGAGCCGCTCGATCAGCTCTTCGCTCCGCGCCTGCGTCTCGATGTCGAGCAATACTACCTTCCGACCATGCCTTCCACCGGACTGCTCGCCGACGCGTACATCTTCTTGGGAATGCGTCCGGCGAGCCAGGCCAGCCGTCCGGCGATCACCGCGTGGCGCATCGCTTCCGCCATCCCAACCGGATGCTCGGCGCCGGCGATCGCCGTGTTCATCAGCACGCCGTCCGCGCCCAGTTCCATGGCGAGCGCCGCGTCGGACGCCGTGCCAACGCCTGCGTCGACGATCAACGGCACGTGAATGAATTCGCGGATGATGCGGATGTTGTTGACGTTCTGAATACCAAGGCCGGATCCAATCGGCGCCCCTGCCGGCATCACGGCCGCGGCGCCGGCATCTTGCAGCTTCCGGCACACGATCGGATCGTCGTTGGTGTAGGGCAGGACGATGAACCCGTCCTTCACGAGCACGCGGGTGGCCGCGACCAGCGCCTCGTTGTCGGGGAAGAGCGTCCGCTCGTCACCAATCACTTCAAGCTTGACCCATTCCGACAGGCCCGCTTCACGTCCGAGACGTGCGGTGCGGATCGCTTCCTCCGCCGTATAGCACCCAGCCGTGTTCGGCAGGATCGACATCCGGTTCGTGTCGATGTAGTCGAGCAGCGACTCGCGCGAACGGTCCGAGATGTTCACCCGTCGTACCGCGACGGTGACCATATCGGCGCCGGACGCCTCGAAGGCCTGCGCCATCACCGCGAACGACGAATACTTGCCGGTGCCGACGATCAAGCGCGACTTGAAGGTGCGTCCTGCGATGACAAATGGGGTATCAGTCAACTCCCAACTCCCAACGAAATCAACAATCACTCACTCAACAATCAACAACGAATCACCAATCAAAGATCACGAATCACCAAATGTTCTATTAGCCACCGCCCACGAAATTGACGATCTCGACCGTGTCGCCCTCGTTGACGACGATGTCGGGAAACCGCTGGCGCTTGATGATCTCGAGGTTGTGCTCGACCGCCACGCGACGCGGATCGATCTCCAGACGAGCCAACAGGGCCGTAACCGAGAGCGGTTGATCGAGCTCGAAGCGTTCGCCGTTGAGTGTGATCTGCACGAGAGGACAAGGCCCGTCCGCGGGCGGGCGTGATTTCCTGCGTCCGATTGGGTTCAGCGTACCGCGCGGAAATTGCGTAAGTCAAGGCGCGCCATGAACTTCCGCGCTGTCCGTCGCGGCAGCGTCTTGGTAAAGCGGCCCCATCGGGCCGCCGATATTCGTAGCGAGACCCGTGTCGAAGCCGTTTGCGTCGCCGCTGCCCCGCTACGTGACCCGCCCGATTGCCCTCGCCGTCCTGGTCGGCTGGATCGCGACGATGGGGGTGCTCGTACATCGCACCTACGTGCAGGCGGCTCCCGCGACGCTGGCGACCGACCTCGCGAAGTATGGGCCCACTGCCGTCTGGCACGGCGTCTACTACCGCGGCGAGAAGATCGGCTTCACCGTCAGCCAGACGACCCGAACCGATCACGGCTTCGAGCTCGAACAGGAAGGCCGGCTGCAGATGCCGCTGCTCGGCCAGGACACCGCCGCGGCGATTCGCACGAGCGCACGCGTCGATACCGACTTCATGCTGCGCGATTTCGACTTCGCGCTCGATCCGGGCACCGGACCGGTCACAGTCAAGGGGGCGCTCGAAGCGAGGTCGAAATCAGGGGCACCCTATCGTCTGAGGCTCGCGATCACCAGCGGCGGCGCGACACGTACCGAGACACGTGACCTTCCCGACGCGCCCGTCATGTCGCTCAATCTCTCGCGGCTCCTCGCCAGCCGCACGTTCGTACCCGGCAGCGAACATCGATGGAACGTGCTCGACCCCGCGACGCTCCAGACCGCGGCGATGACCGTCCGCATCGGCGAGCGCTCGATCGTCCGCACCGGTGAGACGAGCATGCCGGCGTTCCGGGTCGAGTCGGAGTTTCAAGGCCTGCGCACCACGTCTTGGGTGACCGACACCGGTGAAGTCGTCCGTGAGGAGAGCGCGCTCGGGCTCATGACGATTCGGGAGTCCGCCGAGCGCGCGCGCGGACTCACGGTCACCGATCGGGTTCGCGGTGACCTGCTGCGCGCGGCCGCCGTGGTGCCGGTGATGAGTGATCGCATCGACGAGCCGCGCGATGTTCGTCGTCTGCGCGTGCAGTTCGAAGGCGCGACGCTGCCGGACGGCGATCTCGATGGCGCAGGGCAGTCGTTGTCGGGCGGTGTGATCGAGATCGTCGATTCACAGGCGAGGAAGGCAGACGGGCGCGACGCCGATCTCTCGCGGTATCTGGCGGCCGAGCCGCTCATCGAAAGCGACGCGCCAGCCATCCGCGCCGAGGCCGAGCAGGCGGTGCGGGGGGCCGAGGACGATCGCGTCCGTGCGGAACGGCTCACGCGCTACGTCAACGGCCTTCTCGACAAGAAGCCGACCGTGAGCCTGCCGTCCGCGCTCGAGGTGCTCCGCACGAAAGTCGGCGACTGCAACGAGCACACGGCGCTGTTCGTGGCGATGGCGCGCGCAATCGGTCTTCCGTCGCGCATCGACGTCGGTCTGGTCTACATGCACGGCGCGTTCTATTACCACGCGTGGCCGGAGGTCTATCTCGTCGAACCGGGAACGTCGCGCGGGCTGTGGATGCCCGTCGACCCGACGTTGAATCAGTTCCCGGCCGATGCCACGCACATCCGTCTCGCGCGCGGAGGTCTCGACCGGCAGGCGGTGGTCCTGCCGCTGATCGGCCGCCTGAAGATGCGAGTGCTGGACATCGAGCTCGCGCCCGGGACGAACCGTGTGATCGTCGGGCGCGAACCGGCGGCCGCCGATCTCGGCGCCCTCCCGATCGATCTGCCGCGCCAAGCGTCCTCCTCGTGCCGCTGTTCCCGGAGCCCTCGATGATCGCCGTTGAAAATCTCGTCAAGGAGTACGGTCGTTTCCGCGCGGTCGACGGCGTGACGCTCGACGTCAAGCCGGGAGAGATCCACGGCTTCCTCGGTCCCAACGGCGCCGGCAAGACGACGACGATGCGGATGATTGCCGGGCTGCTGAAGCCCTCGTCCGGCCGGATTCTGGTGAACGATCACGACCTCGAGCGCGAGCCCGAGGCGGCCAAGGGGGCGCTGGGCTTCATCCCTGACCGGCCGTTCATCTACGACAAACTGACTGCCGGCGAGTTCCTTCGCTTTCACGGCGGGCTGTACGGCATCGCGAACGGGAGCGTCGAGACCCGCGTGCACGAGATGCTCGACCTGTTCGAGCTCCGCCAGTGGGAGCACGAGCTCGTCGAGAGCTTCTCGCACGGCATGAAGCAGCGGCTCGTCATGAGCTCCGCCTTCTTCCATCGTCCGACGGCGGTAGCCGTGGACGAACCGATGGTGGGTCTCGACCCGCGCGGGGCGCGGCTGATCAAGGACGTGTTCAAGCGCATGAGCGAGCGCGGCGTCGCGATCCTCATGAGCACGCATACCCTCGAAGTGGCGCAGGAGATGTGTCATCGCCTCAGCATCATTCAGAAGGGGCGAATCATCGCGCAAGGCACGGTGGACGAGGTGAAGCAGATGACGGGGAGTACCACCGACGAGCACCTGACGTCGGTGTTCCTGAAGCTGACCGGCGGGAGCGGTCTGCAGGAGATCGATGAGCTCTGACGCGCGGACCGTCGCCTTCCCATATCTCCTGCTGCCGCACGTCTGGGCCTCGCGCAATCGCGTGCGCCGCCGCGAGCGTGGCGACACGCTGCGCGGACTGCTGTTTGGTTCGATCGGCGTCGCAGTCGTCGGCGCGCTGTTCTGGGGCGCCTACTGGGTCACCACGCAGGTGACGGCGTACGAGGAGTTCGGCGACTACCTGCTGCGGCTCGGGCTGTCGTGGTTGTTCCTGTCGTTTCTGGCCTTCCTGGCTTTCAGCGGCGTCGTCACTGCGCTCTCGAGCTTCTTCCTTGCCGACGACCTGCGTCTGCTGATGGCGAGTCCGGTCGCGAGCCGCCGGCTGTTCTTCGCGCGGTTCACCCGGACGCTCGGTGCGGCCTCGTGGATGGTCGTCGCGTTCATGACACCGGTGCTGCTCGGCATCGGTTTCGGTCGCTGTGCACCGCCGTCGTTCTACGTCACTGCGCTCGCGACGGTTGTTCCGTTCGTCGCCATTCCGGTGTCGCTCGGCTCGGGCTGCACGCTGGCGGTCGTCAACATCTTCCCGGCGCGGCGCGCGCGCGACCTGCTGATGCTGATGGGACTGGTGTTCGCGGTGGTCATCGTGCTCTTGCTGCGATTCATCCAGCCTGAGCGGCTGCTGCGCGTCGAGTCGCTGCCCGACGTCACCGACTTCTTCGCGACGCTGCAGTCGCCGATCACGCCGCTGCTGCCGTCGTTCTGGGCGGGTGAGGCGCTGTTCGCCGGGCTGCAGGGCGGCATCGATTGGCTGCATCAGGCGGCGCTGTGGACGACGGCTGGCGCGTTCATCGTGATGCTGGGCGCCGCGCACGAACGGTGGCACTTTGCCGGGTACAGCCGATCGCAGGAAGCGCCGAAGACGCGCTTCGCGCGGTTCACGGGGCTCGACGCCGTCGCGCGCGCGCTGCCGCTGTCGGACGTGCGCCGGCAGCTACTGATCAAGGACGTCAAGGTGTTCCTGCGCGACGTCAGCCAGTGGGTGCAGCTGCTGCCGCTCGTCGCGCTCGTGCTGCTGTATCTCTACAACTTCCGCGTCCTCAACCTCGATCGCATTCCT
>Ga0111539_10005179_pt1 | contig 16894 bp, 9 predicted proteins | sample RhiMethybrSRZTD1_FD_79667 | JGI IMG/M metagenome (GOLD analysis project Ga0111539, IMG submission 79667) | Populus rhizosphere microbial communities from Tennessee, USA - Rhizosphere MetaG P. TD hybrid SRZTD1 (version 2) (version 2) | ecosystem: Host-associated > Plants > Roots > Rhizosphere >... | reverse complement strand
GCGGGGCGCTGATGCAGAACATTCTCCGCGAAGTTCTCGAGCTGTGTCGTGTAGGCGTCGCGAAATCGCTCCATGAAATAGGGAACGAAGTCGTGTGCGATGTGCTCTTTCGTCATCAATAGCACCGGCGTCTCGCGCATATACCCGACGCGCAACGTGCCCTTCGTGCCGAGGAGCTCGGTGTTGATGTCGTATCCGTAGACGCCCTTGCGCGTGATGTCCACGACGCCGAGCCTTCCACTCGTGAACTGGAGCGTGATGATCGCGTTATCAATATCGCCGACGGCACCCAGCTCGGGGCACGCGAGTACTCCCCCCATCGCTTGCACGCGTTCCACCTCGCCCATGAACCAGCGCGCCAGATCGAAGTCGTGAATCCCCTGGTCGATGATCATGCCACCGCTGTTTTTCGGGTTTGCGTACTCAGCCGACGGTGGAAACGTGTCGCGAGACGTGGCCCTGAATACGACGACGTCTCCGATGGCGCCTGCTTCTATCTGACGTTTTGCCGCCGCATACCCGCGGTCGAAACGGCGCATGAATCCGAGCTGGAAGAACACGCCAGTGTTGTTGATGGTCTCCTTCATCGCCAGCACTTCTTCGAGCGACAGCGCCGCCGGCTTCTCGCAGAAGATCGGTTTGCGACGTGCCGCTGCCGCCTGCGTCAACTCACAGTGCGTCCGCGTTGGGCTGACAATGACGACGGCGTCTACGTTCGCATCGTCAAAAACATCGGCGGGCTTGCCGTACGAGCGTGGAACATCGAATTCACGCGCCACTTCGGCGGCCAGGTCTTCCGCGACATCGGCGACGGCCGTCAGACGTGTGGACGGGATGCGTGTCGCGAGATCGCGCGCGTAGACACGCCCCAGCCGTCCCACTCCGATCAGCCCCACGTTCAGGCGGGCCCTGCCCTTGGTTGTCATGTTGATATCTCCTAGGGGCAATTATCGCCCTTCTGTCTTCGTTACGAGTGTGATTGGCACTTTCTGATCGGCGGGAACACTCTCACCGCGAATGAGTTTGTAGGCGCTCTCGACAGAGAGCTTTCCCATATCGTGCGGTGACTGCGCGACCGATCCCAGCATTCGTCCGGCGTCGATCGCTTTACGGGCATCATCGAGCGCATCGAAGCCGATCACCCGCACCTTTCCGGTGCGATTCGCCGCGGCAATTGCCTCGACGGCGCCGAGCGCCATCAGATCGCTGGCGGCAAACAGTGCATCGACCTCCGGGTGCGCCTGCAGCATGTTCTGGAAGACCGTGAAGCCCTGGTCGCGCTCCCAGTTGGCCGGCTGACTCGCCACAATCGTGATGCCGGGTGAGCTCGCGACCGCGTCGCGAAAACCGCGGAGCCGCGAATCACCGGTCTCGTGACCCGGGATGCCCTCGAGAATCGCCACCTTGGCCTGACCGCCGGTCGCTTGCACCATGAACTGACCGGCGAGGCGTCCGCCTTCATAGTTATCCGAACCGACGAAGGTTCCGAACTTGACGTTCGCTGCCGCCGCGGCAGCCTGATCGAGGCGCGTGTCGGCGACGACGATCGGAATATTCGCTCGAGTCGCCTTGCCCAGAACGGACGCGATCTCCTTCGATCCACTTGGTGTCACGCACAGCGCCTGGATGCCGGTCTGGATCAGGTTTTCGATGATCTGCGTCTGCTTCTCGACGTCCAATTCCCGCTCAGCCGCCTGCACGACGAGTTCCACGTTCAGCCGGCTTGCCGCCTCTTCCGCTCCGCGTTTCATATCGAGGAAGAATGGATGGTTCAGCGTCTTCATCACGAACGCAATGCGCGGCCGGCTTGCGTCGCCAGTGCCGGTTGTTTGGCGATTGCACCCGGTGACCGTCGTCGCAAGGGCAAGCGGGGTCAGAGCAATAGCGATAGTAATGACGCGGCGAGACACGAGCGTTCGTGAAGACATTCCGTCAGCTCCCCAGAAATTCATCGCCGTCCACGTTTGAGCGCCGTATCGATCAACACAGCGGCGATGATCACGATACCGATGACCAACTGCTGCACGAATGACGAGACATCCAGCAGGTTGAGCCCATTACGAAGGACTCCCATTATCAGCGCACCGATGAGCGCACCAACCAGGGTTCCCTCGCCACCGAACAGGCTTGTTCCGCCAATCACCGTCGCGGCGATGGCGTCCAGTTCGTACATGATGCCAGCCGTCGGCTGGGCCGAATTCAAGCGGGCCGTCAGCACGACTGCTGCCACGCCGCTGCTGAGCCCGCACACGACGTACGCACCCGTTTTGTGCCACCGGACCGGGACGCCGGAAAGCCGGCTCGCTTCCTCATTGCCGCCGATAGCATAGACGCTGCGGCCGAATACGGAGTGCGCGAGCGCGACGTGCGCGAGTCCGTACACTACGAGTGTAATAAGGACGGGAGATGGAATGCCAAGCGGGCGTCCTGTCGCGATGAGCCGAAACGACTCCTCGAAGCCGGAGATCGGCCGTCCCTCGGCCCAGATCAACGCCAGTCCACGTGCCACACTCATCATGCCCAACGTCGCGATGAATGGCGGCAAGCGTCCCAGCGTCACGAGCACGCCGTTCAGGAGTCCGCATGCTGCCGCGGTCGCGAGCGCCAGCACCACGGCAAGCGGTAACCCGCCACCGGCCTGCAACACACTCGCAAGGACGATCCCCGACAGCGCGAGCACAGAGCCGACCGACAGATCGATGCCGCCTGAAATGATCGCGAACGTCATGCCGGCCGCAACGATCGCGTTGATCGCGCTCTGTTCCAGCACGTTCAGAAGGTTCGAGACGGTGAGGAAGTGCGGTGTGAGGATCCATAGCACGCAGCACAGAACCAGAAGGCCGAGGAGCGTACCAAGCTGACGAGCGCTGGTGGATCTCGCTTTTCCGGTATTCACGAAGCGACTCCGAAAGCCGCGTGCATCACTGCAGCCTCCGAGGCCTCGCTCGCATCGAACTCGGCCTGAATCCGACCGCTTCGCATCACGAGGACGCGATCGCTCATGCCGAGCACCTCCGGCAGGTCGGAGGAGACCATGATCACGCCGGCGCCACGGCCGACCAGGCCGTTCATCAGATCGTAGATGTCGCGTCGAGCAGCGACGTCGATGCCGCGCGTCGGCTCGTCAAAGATGAAGATCTGCGCATGACCCGCGAGCCACTTTGCGAGAACCACCTTCTGCTGGTTCCCGCCGCTCAACCATCGAGTGATCCGATCGGGCCCCGGCGTTTTTATGCGCAGCTGTTCAATCATGCGCTCCGCTTCGCGACGTTCCCGCCTCCCATCAACGAGTCCCCACTTCGACAGGCGGTGGTGATTGGGCAGGGCGACATTGTGCTGGACTGAAAGACCCAGGACCAGCCCGTGAGCCTTTCGATCCTCGGGAAGAAACCCAAGGCCTTGACGTACGGCGGCAGCAGGCGTCCTGACGCGCGCGGCCTGACCTCGGATGGTGATCCGGCCGCCGTCAATCGGGTCTGCTCCCATGATCGCGCGTGCGAGCTCGGTTCGTCCTGCACCGACCAGACCGGCGATGCCCAGAACTTCTCCGCTGTGGAGTGACAGATTGATGTCATGAAGAACGCCGCGTCGCGTGAGCCCTTCGACGCGCAGCAGTTCGCTGCCTCGCGCGATCTGGCGTCGCGGGTACTGATCGGAGACCTCACGGTTCGCCATCATTTGGACGAGTTCCGCGACAGTCACGTCGGCGAGGTGGCGCGTCGTGACGTTCCTCCCGTCGCGCAACACGGTTACGCGGTGGCCAATGCGAAACACCTCGTCCATCCGATGGGAGATGTAGACGACCGCGACCCCTCGAGCGATCAACCGCGACGTCGATGAAAACAGTTGTTCAACCTCCACACCAGTCAGCGCCGACGTCGGTTCGTCCATCACCAGCACGCGCGCATCGTCGGCCAGGGCACGGGCGAGTTCCACCATCTGCTGCTGTGCGAGTCCGAGTTGTCCTACTGGCCGCGCGACGTCGATCGCGAGGCCCAGTCCGTGCAACAGCCGTTCGGCGTCTTCACGCATGCGCCGCCAGTTCACGAGACCCCAGCGTCGAGGCGCCTTGCCGAGAAAGATGTTCTCCGCCACCGACAAATGAGGAACCAGCGTCAGCTCCTGGTAAATGATGCTGATGCCAAGCTGGCGGGCATGGTCAGGCCCTCTTATCTCCACGCGCTGACCGGCAAGCGCGATCGCGCCGGCATCCTTCTGCACTGCGCCACTCAGGATCTTCACGAGAGTCGATTTGCCGGCACCGTTTTCGCCGAGCAGCACGTGCACTTCGCCCGCCTGCACCTCCAGCGAGACGTCGTTCAGGGCGACGACACCGGGAAACTGTTTGCAGATGCCGCGCATCTGCAGAACCGGGACTGTGTCAGGCGGATCTTCGTGGATAGCTTGCACTGCTGAGAAGGGCGCAGTATACGTTGGTGTTATTCAAGGAGGAAATTGTGCCCAAGACAAGACGCCTAACCGTAGGGCAGGCGTTGGTCGAATTCCTGATCCAGCAGTACACGAGCGTCGACGGAGTCGAGCGACAGTTCTTCGGCGGCGCCTTCACAATCTTCGGACATGGCAACGTTGCCGGTGTCGGCGAGGCGCTCCGCGCGAACGCGGACCGCCTGCCGTGCTATCTGCCGCGGAACGAACAGGCGATGGTCCACGCCGCGGTTGGCTTTGCGAAGATGGCGAATCGCAAGCGGGCGATGATCTGCACGAGCTCAATCGGCCCGGGTGCGACGAACATGGTGACGGGGGCGGCGGTCGGGACGATCAATCGACTGCCGGTGCTGTTGTTGCCCGGCGACATCTTTGCGACGCGAGGGCCGGCGCCCGTTCTTCAACAGCTCGAGTCTGCTTCCACACAAGACATCTCGGTGAACGACTGTTTCAAACCGGTCTCCCGATACTGGGATCGGATCAATCGTCCTGAACAGCTGATCACGTCGCTGCCTGAGGCGTTGCGTGTTCTCACTTCTCCGGCGGACACGGGCGCCGTCACGGTTTGCCTGCCGCAGGACGTGCAGGCCGAAGCGTTCGACTTTCCGGACGCCTTTTTCGAGAAGCGCGTGTGGACGATCCCGCGCCCGCGCGCCGATGCAGCGCTCGTCGGTCGCGCCGCGGAGGTTCTGCGATCGTCAAAGAATCCTTTGATCATCGCCGGCGGCGGAGTGATTTACAGCGAAGCCACGGACACGCTGCGCCGTTTTGCCGAGGCGACGGGCATCGCCGTCGTCGAGACGCAGGCCGGCAAGGGCACGCTCGCCTACGACCATCCTCAATCACTCGGCGCCGTCGGGGTGACCGGCACGCCCGGCGCGAACCGTCTCGCTCGCGAGGCGGACGTGGTGATCGTCGCCGGCTCGCGTTTGAGCGACTTCACGACTGCTTCGAAGACGGCGTTCCAGCACCCGGACGTTCGATTCATCACTGTCAACACCACCGAGTTCGATGCGGGTAAGCACCAGGCTTTGCCGCTGGTCGGTGATGCGCGAGCAACCTTCGACGAATGGCTGCCCATGATGGAAGGCTGGCAGACCTCGTCAGCGTATCGCGAACGAGTTGCCAGAGAGAAAAGTGAGTGGGAACGCGAAGTCGATCGCATCTATCACCTCGATCATCGGCCCGTCATCAGCCAGGGCGAAGTGATCGGGATCCTCAATGAGTTCACCGGCCCACGCGATGTCATTGTGAATGCCGCGGGCAGCATGCCGGGCGATCTGCACAAACTGTGGCGGACGCGCGACCCGAAGCAATACCACATGGAATATGGGTATTCGTGTATGGGCTACGAGATCGCCGCTGGACTGGGCATCAAGATGGCGGAGCCGGATCGCGACGTGTATGTCCTGGTCGGCGACGGATCGTACCTCATGATGGCGCAAGAGATTGTCACGGCCGTGCAGGAAAACGTGAAACTGACGATCCTCATCGTCGAGAATCACGGGTTTGCGAGCATCGGCGGGCTTTCTAAGGCCGTCGGATGCGAAGGCTATGCGACCGAGTATCGCTATCGCAACGAGCGCACCGGTTTACTCGACGGCGATCTGCTGCCGGTGGATCTCGCGCAGAACGCGGCCTCGCTCGGAGCCGTCACAACCAGGGCATGCACGCGAGAGGCGATTCAGGCGGCCCTGGAATCGGCACGAGGGAGCGATCGGACGACGGCAATCGTGATTCCCGTCGACATTGAGCAGAGGGTCGGCGGGCACGAGTCCTGGTGGGATGTTCCCGTCGCCGAGGTGTCGACGTTGAAGACGGTGCAGGAAGCGCGGCGTGAATACGAGCGTGCGCGCACGGCCGAACGCCACTACCTGCGACGGCCGGGAGCGCACGTTTGATCCGCGTCGCGAATGCTCCGTGCTCCTGGGGGGTGCTCGAATTCGAATCGAAGGTTGACAGTCCAACCTACACGCGCGTGCTCGACGAGATCCGCGCGTCCGGGTACGTAGGAACCGAGCTGGGCGACTGGGGATTCATGCCTACGGATCCCGAACAGCTCCACGATGAGATCGCCCGACGGGACCTCGCTTTGCTGGCTGCATTTGTCACCACGCGGCTTGCGGATCCGAAGAGCTACGACGAAAGCAGACGCAGAGCCGTTGCGACGGCGCAACTGTTAGCGGCAGTTTCCGGTTCCGTCAACGTCCGCCGAAAGGCGGAAGCCACAGGAGATCGATCGCCGTTCATCGTTTTGTCCGACGAGCCCGCGGCTGATCCGGTGCGGGCGCGTCACGCGGGGCGGATTCAACCGTCACAGGCGTTGTCGGAGCAACAATGGGACATTGCTGCGCGTGGTGTCGAGCGCCTTGCGCAGACCGTGCGCGACGAGACAGGGCTCCGGACGGTCTTTCATCATCACTGTGCGGCAGTTGTCGAGACCCCACAGGAAGTCGCCGCGCTCATGCAGCGCACCGACGAGTCACTTGTCGGGCTGTGCCTGGATTCCGGGCACATCACGTACGCCGGCGGATCTCCCATCGATCTCCTCGACCGCTACGGCACGCGCACGTGGCACGTGCACTTCAAGGACTGCGAGCCGGCCGTTGCGGCGCGCGCACGCTCGGAGAACTGGGATTACCAGACCGCTATTCGTCATGGTGTGTTCTGCGAGCTAGGCAAGGGGGCAGTCGATTTTCCTGCGCTGCTCGAGGCGCTACGCCAGCGAAGTTACGCTGGCTGGATCGTGGTGGAGCAGGACGTGCTGCCATCCATGGGCTCGCCGCTGGAGAGCGCGAGGCGTAACCGGGATTACCTCAGGACGCTGGGGTTATAGATGCGTCGGGTACTGAGCGAACATCCTCCACTGTCACGCTGCATCAGTACCCCAGAGACCACAGGAGAATGGAGAACGGAGGATCATTTGTGTTTTGTTCCTCCCTTCTCTTTCTCCTGTTCATTTCCTTAAGCCCGATCGCAGCGTGACTATGGAGAATGTTGATTGATCGCTGTGCGCATCGCGTTCCCCACCCAGTCATCAGAAATAAAACTTCAACCCAAACTGAATAATCCGCGCGTTGGCGGCGGTCAGGATCTGACCGAAGCCGCTCGAGTCGCGCATGATGTTCGGCGGGCCGAAATTCGCGTGGTTGAAGGCGTTGAAGAATTCAGTGCGGAACTGGAAAGAGCGACGATCGCCGACGCGGAAATTCTTCGCCAGCGTGAAATCGAAGTTCGCCATTCCGGGGCCACGCATGATGCCGATGCCGGCGTTGCCAAACGCCTGCGGCGACGGGCTGAACGCCGCGAAGGCGTCGGTGTTGAACCAGCGCGCCACCGTTCGCTGATTCTCTGGTAGCTCCGGATTGCCCACGAGATTTGGTCGCGCACGTCGCTCGCCGCCGAGGTTGAGCACAGTCGACCCGCCGAGAGTTGCCGTCAACGCGAGGCCGCTCTGCACGGCGTGAATGCCGGTCAGTTGCCACCCGCCCAACACGAAGTCGAGGGCAGGACTCCAGTCTTTGCCGTATCGGCGATCACGGCCAAACGGCATCTCCCAGATGTAGTTGACGACCAGACGATGTCTGACGTCGAACTCGGATGGACCGCGCTCCGCGCGCAGGTTGTAGGCGTCCTGCGGCTCGCGGAAAACGCCCGTGTCGAAACCCGCGCCGCCGCCGCTGGTGGAGATGTGATCCACCCCGCCGGTCAACGCTTGCCCGAGCGTGTAGCTCACCATCCCTGACAACCCGTGCGAGAAACGTTTCTCCAGTCGCGCCTGCAGCGAGTTGTAGGTCGAGCTGACGCGGTTCTCCATCCACTGGATGTCGCCAAAAGCCGGGTACGGCCGCGCGCCTGCCGACTGCGAGCCATCCGGATTGGTGATGACGGCGCGCTGGTTCAGATTGCGGAACCCATTCAGTTTCGTGCCCTTGTTGCCGACATACGCGATATCCAACACCACGTCCTGCATCAGTTCGTACTGCATGCCAAAGTTGTACTGCTGAATGTACGGCGTGCGTTGATTCGGATCCTGGGCGCGGCGCGCCACGGTGGCTGCAAGCGAGTTCGGATCGAGAAGACCCGACGGATAGCCCTCCACCAACCGGAATGGCGCAGCGGAGGCAACCGCGGCCGCGCCGGTCACGCCTGTCTGCAGCAGGTTGTCGACTAAATACGGTGGGTTGAAGCCGAGCAGTCCCTCACGTCCCTGCCGAACGGTGTGGTTGTAAAAGATTCCATAGCCGCCGCGCACGACTGCACGCGACCACGGTGTGTAGGCGAAACCAATCCGCGGCGCGACGTTGTTGCGATCGGGGTGAATCAGCGCTCGTTCGTACGTGCTCCCGTCCTTGGCAAAAATCATCGTTCCCGCAATCGGGTCGAAGTTCGAGAACTGATTGTCCTTTTCGACCGGTGGATTGGCGTACTCGTAACGCAGGCCGACGTTTGCCGTGAGCTTGGGCGAGAGGCGGTAGTCGTCCTGCACGAAAAAGAACCGCATATCCTGCCCCTGATCCATCACGGTGTAGCTGGTCAGCGCGAGCTGCGACGGGAGTCCGAGCAGCAGGTCGCCCATTGCGCGGTTGGTAAACCGATTCTCGAAGTTCATACGGCCGATCGTCGCGTTGAGGTCGTTAATCCTGGTTTGCACGTGGAGAAACTCGCCGCCGAACTTGATGAAGTGCGCGCCGCGGGTCAGGCTGAACGTCGCGCGCGGATTCCACGAACGCGGCGTCTGGAATTGCGGCGTCGAGGTATGACGACCGACTGCATCAAAGCCCTGAATGTTCACTTTGGGAACTCCGCCGACGATCGCGGGATCGTTGGGAACGTTCTTCAATCCGATCTGCGCGGCACCATCGATGCCGAAGTTCGGCGGGTAGGTGTAGTAATCACCGCGCGCGTAGCCGAAGCGGAATTCGCCGACGAGCGTGGGCGACGCCGTCCACGTCAGCCCGAGCGCCAGACCCTGTGAACGATTGTCGTTCGATCCGAATGCATCGTTGAACGAGCCCTCGCCCAGTCCTAACAACGGCGCCGGACGGAAGGTCAAGGTATCGACGAAGCTGAATCTGCCGAAGAGCGTCAGGTTGGTGCTGTATTGATGATCGAGGCGCACGTCGAACTGGTCCTGCCTCGTATCCGTGACGGGCGTCGAGGCATAGATGGTCGAGCCCGCGTTTGGATCAGGAATGAGCGCGACAATCGCTGCGCCCACGGGATCCCATCGCTCTTTCGGAATCACCCACTGTCCCTGGGCGTTCCGCGCGAATTCCGGGCGGCCAGCCGCAAACGGATCGACGACCGCGGAGCTGAAAAGGCCAGCCTTCTCTGCAGCGGTCGGCACTTGACGCACGCGAGGAACCCCCTCGAGATCGCGCAAACCTTCGTAATCGCCGAACCAGAACGTCTTGTTCTTGACGAGCGGTCCGCCAACCGCACCGCCGAACTGGTTGCGTTCGCGCTTTGGCTTTGGCGCGTTCAGGGCGTTCGAGAAAAAGTTGTTGGCATCCAGCGCGTCGTTGCGGAAGAAGTCGTAAACACTTCCTCGCACGATGTTCGTGCCCGACTTGATCGTCGCGTTGACGACGGCGCCGGAACTGCGGCCGTACTCGGCCGAGTAGGCATTCGTCTGGATCTTGAATTCCTGTAACGCTTCGATCGAGGGCTGCACCAGTTGGACGTTCTCGCCGCGGAACGAATTCGAGTAGGAAATGTTGTCGACGCCATCCAGCAGGAAGACGTTATTGAAGGTGCGATTGCCATTCACATTCAGGACGCCCTTGAAATTGACGCTCGCCAGGCGCGGCGTCCCAGGCAGCACGCCGGGGGAGAGCAGGGCCAACTGGTTGTAGTCGCGCCCGTTCAACGGCAGTTCGACAATCTTTTTCTCGTCGATCACTAATCCGCGCGAGGACGTCTGCGTATCGAGTAACGGCGTCGCTGCGACGACCTCGACCGACTCGGTGAGTTGCCCGGGTTGCAGCGTCAGGTCGATCCGTGCGACCTGTGCCACCTGCAGCGTCACGCCGCTGCGGACGACCTTCGAGAATCCGGCTGATTCGACGGTGACCGAGTATTCGCCCGGCCGAAGGCTGGGAACGATGTAGAAGCCGGTGTCATCGGCTTCGGTCTTGACGCTGATGTTGGTCTGCGTGTTGGTAACGGTAACAGTGGCCTTGGGCACGATCGCGCCGGACTGATCTTTAACACTGCCCGTGATCGTCGCTGTTTCCTGTTGCGCGGCAGTGACCGGGGACGCGCAGAGCGACATGAGGAGGAGAAACGCCAGCTGTGGCTTCTTCATGACCGGACCTCCAAAGAGGTTGTTCAAATTGGCGGCGAGGGACCGCAGTATAGTCCTGCGTCAACTGAAGTCAAAACGGCTCGCCGACTCGCTTGACTTCGATCGGAGTGCGGCTATACTGCGCGGAACCGGGGCCCCGACACCTATCCCCTATCAGTCGCAATCGCTCTCAAAACGTACACGGTCACACTCATCAGCAAGTACTCGGTGGGGGGAGGAGTCTCGAATGCGACTTGTCCGACGGTCAGTGCAACTGATTCTGTTCGTATCGCTGCTGGGAATCGATCACAGGGCAGCGATCGCGCAAAGCAGCACGGCCACGCTGCACGGCACCATCGTCGATACCGGTGGTGGAGTTCTTCCAGGAGTCACCGTAAAAGTCTCGTCGCCTGCGACGGGGCTCGCGCGCGACGTCGTTACGAACGGCGCCGGTGTCTATGTGTTCAATTTCCTTCCGGCCGGCGAGTATTTGATTACGGCGGAGCTCGCCGGCTTCAAAAGCCTTCGCCAGAGCGATATCAGGCTGGAGATCGGGCAGAGCCGCGAGCTCGATCTGAAGATGGAGGTCGGACGTCTCGAGGAGATCGTTCAGGTGGAGGCCGTCGCTCCGATGCTCGATCGGACGTCGCCGTCGATCGGCACCGTCATCCAGGCGAGCCAGCTGAAAGAGCTGCCGCTTGCCGGGCGCCATTGGGCCGGTCTCATGTTGCTGGCTCCCGGCGCGATCAACACGGGTGACGGCACGCACCTGAGTACGCGGTTTGTCGGCCGGGCGCGTGACGATAACAACTGGACCTTCGACGGTATCGATGCGACCGGGGTCAAGGACCCGCGCCAGGACAGCGATGCACGCCTGATCATCAGCAGCGAATCGATCGCCGAGTTCCGCGTCAGTTCGACGTTGTACTCCGCCGAAGCCGGGACAGCCGCCGGCGGCGTCGTGCAGTTGATCTCGAGAACGGGCACGAACACCTATCGTGGCACGGCATTCGATTTCGTCCGCAACGACGCCTTCGACGCCAAACCATTCGGCACTGCGGGGGATATGCCTCCGTTTAACTTGAACCAGTTCGGCGTCAACATCGGCGGCCCGATCGTGCCGCAACGAACCTTTTTCTTTGCCAATTACGAGGGCATCCGGCAGCGCCAGGAGCGGACATTTACCCGTTCCGTTCCGAGCGCGGCATTTCGGGCCGCGGTGGTCCCGGCTCTTGCATCAGTCGTCGCGCAATACCCGCAGGGAACCAACCGAACCAGCAATGCGGACATCGACGACTGGGTGGGCACTGAGCGAGTGACCAACGACGAGAACGCGATCCTCGCGCGTGTTGATCACCGTTTTTCCAACAAGGCGACGCTGTTTGCGCGCTACAACTTCGATAAAGCTGATCTCGTGAGTCCTGCCGACACCGGCTCGACGACCAACTACATTCGACCAGCAAACTTCACAGTCCAGTTCCAGCGCATCATCGGCCCGTCGATCGTCAGCGAAACGAAATTCGGATACAACCAGTCGAATCGCAACTCGGTGCGAACCGGTCCGGTCACTGAGCAGTTTGCTGTTTCCGGGTTCACGAATCTGACGGGGCCGCAGGAGATCATCGAGAACGGCAAGACCTTCAGCGTCTTGAGCGATCTGGCGGTCGTCCGCGGGCGGCACAATATCAAGGTCGGCGGCGAACTCCGCCGCATCCTCATCGACGTTGGCGAAGGCAACACGACGACGCTGACCTACTCCAGTCGGCCGAACTTCCAGTTGAATCGGCTGGACAACTTCGGCATCGTCGATTTCCCGGTCGTCCAGGGGCAGCGGTGGTGGACGCTCGGCTATATCCAGGACGACATCAAGTGGCGGCCGAACCTGACGCTCAACGCAGGTCTTCGCTATGAGTTCTACACGGTTCCGGTCGAAAAGGACGGGCGCGACAAGGTGTGGCGCATCGCATGCGGCGGCTTCTGTGCCCCCGGAACACAGTGGTACGATCCGGACTACAACAATCTCGCCCCTCGTGTCGGCTTTGCCTGGGCGCCCGCACGATTCAACGACAACACGGTTATTCGCGGCGGCTTCGGCGTGTTCTTTGGCCCGGGACAAAATGACGACGTCTTCGCGCCGATCGACAATGCGGGTGCGCGGACGACGTTGACAAGGGCGGAAGCTCCGCTGCTGTCGTATCCGATCGACCCGTTCCTCGGAACTGCGGCGAGCGTTGGGAATGCGGCCCGCGCGGTCGACGAGTTCCGCGTCGACCAGTACTCGGAGCAATACAGCCTGACGATTCAGCAGGCGTTGCCCTGGCATCTCACCACGCAGATTGGTTACATCGGTAACCAGGCGCACCACCTGCTCGACCGAAACAACGTCAACAACATCGATCCGGCAACCGGTCAGCGGCCACTGCCCCAGTTCGGGCGCGTCGACATCAAATCAAGCGGCTCGAACGCGAACTTTAACGGGTTGCAGTTCTCGCTGTACCGGCGCACGTCGAACGGGCTGCAACTCGGCACGCAATACATGTGGTCGCACGCGTTTGACGAAGGGTCTCTCGGTGGCGGTGAATCGACCGCGCGCCAGAACGCCGCATGCCGCACCTGCGAATATGCCTCGACCAATCAGGATGTTCGCCACACGCTGACGACCAATTGGGTATACGAGCTGCCATTTGGCCGTGGTAGCGCTGACCGGAATTGGGTGAAACATGTCGCGGGCGGCTGGCAGTTCTCCGGGCTGCTCCAGGCGCGCACCGGTCGGCCGTTAATCATCACGGCCAGCCGTGCCACCGGCGATCTCCCGGACGGGAACAACGCCAGCCAGCGTGCCGATCGCGTCGCCAGCGTGCCGATGTACCCGGCGGAACAGACGCCGGAACAGTGGTTCAATCCGGCGGCGTTTGCCGTGCCGGCACGCGGCACATGGGGCAATGCCGGCCGCAATGTCATTCGCGCGCCCGGACTGTTTCAGGCGGACGTCGCGCTGCAGAAACGCTTTGTGCTCAACGGCGCGCGCAACTTCGAGTTCCGTGCCGAAGCATTCAACCTCTTCAATCGCGTGAACCTCGGTGCCCCGGGCACAGCCGTGACTTCGCCGGGAAGCTTTGGCCGCATCACCGGCCCTCTGAATTCTGGTTACGGAACCGGAACTGCGCGGCAGATGCAGTTCATGTTCCGCTTTAATTTCTGAGGCGGATCAGATTTCATCTACCGGCTGTCCGTCGTTCACGGTCCGCCGGTAGATGACCGCACGTTTGGCACCCAAGGCACTGCTTGCACCCACGAGCACGCGCGGCACTCAAGGCACCCGCGGCACCCAAGGCACCCATGACCGTGCGAATTCTGTCTACGCTGTTCATAGTCGTTGTCGTCGTCTGCATGACCAGTTGCAGGCGCGATAACGAGTCCGACTCTGCGCGGTCGGCTCCAGCGGCGAGCCACCGGACGTCCGCGAGCGAAGTGAAAGCGGCGTTTGCAACCGCGTCGTTGCCCGACGACCCCGACGATCCAGCCATCTGGGTCCATCCCTCAGATCCGTCCCGCAGTTCCATTATCGCGACGATGAAGGTGGCGGCTCCCGCCGGTGCCATCGTTGTCTATGGTGTCGACGGTCAGGTGCGGCAAACGATCCCGGGCATCAATCGCCCGAACAACATTGACGTCGAGTACGGGTTTCGATTTCGCGGACGGGTGATTGACATCGCGGTGGCGACCGAACGATTGGCGCGCCAGTTACGCGTGTTCGAAATTGACCCCAAGGATGGGCACCTGATCGATCTTGGCGGTGCCCCTGTTCTTCAAGGCCAGCCAGGAGAGAATGGCGCGCCGATGGGGATCGCGCTGTACCGCCGCGAGAGGGATGGCGAGCTCTTCGCGATCGTTGCACCAAAGACTGGCCCACGCGAAGGCTACCTCTGGCAGTACCGTCTCGCAGACGCTGGCAACGGCGGCATCACCGCGACATTGGTCCGCCGATTCGGCACTTTCAGCGCATCGACGGTTCGCGAAGAGAACGAAATCGAAGCCGTGGCAGTCGACGATGCGCTTGGATACGTGTATTACGCAGACGAGGCCGACGGCATCCACAAGTGGCATGCCGACCCGGATCAGGCGGAAGCCTCACGTGAACTGGCGCATTTCGCTCGCGACGGTTTCCGCGCCGATCGGGAAGGGATCGCGATCTATGCCCTGCCCGACGGTACCGGCTACATCGTCTGCACCGATCAGCTCGAGGGGAACAGTGAGTATCACGTGTATCGACGAGAAGGAGAGCCGGGGAAGCCGCACGATCACTCGCGCGAGATCGTCGTCGTCCGTGGCGGCGCCGATGCGACGGATGGTCTCGATATCTCGTCGCGTTCGCTCGGACCGACATTGCCACACGGCGTGATGATCGCGATGAACAGCAAGCCTCGTAACTTCCTGGTCTTTCCCTGGGAGAGCGTCGCGCGGGCCATCCAGCCGCCGCTTCGGGTCAACGGATCGAACTGACTTTAGGACCGGGTGTAGACTCCCGGCATGACACGCAAAGAATTCCTAAGGGCAGCGATGGCATCGTCTGTTCTTGGCTCAATCGGTGGTGCATCCACCAGCGACGCGAAACAAGCCGGGCCTTCTCCTGCCTCCGCGGCTCAGCCGCCAAAGACCAGGAACTTTCCCGCAGGAACGACGAAGGCGGTTGTTGAATTCATTTCGACCGCGTCATTGGACCGCATGCCGACGAAGGCGGTCGATGAGGCGAAGCGCTGTCTGATTGACGGCTTCGGCGTCGTGCTTGCCGGCGCCACCGTGCACGGCAGCGCGATCGTCCGCGAGCAGATCAAAGCGTCCGGCGCGCAAAACGGCGCGACGGTTCTCGGACCGGAGAAGATCGTCGCGACGGCTGCGCACGCCGCGCTCGCCAACGGCGCGAGCGGCCATGCGATGGACTATGACGACACACAGCTGTCGACCACGCCGGATCGCGTCTTCGGCCTGCTCACGCATCCGACTGTTCCCGTTCTCGCCGCGGCGCTTGCCGTCGCCGAGCGGCTCAACGTGTCGGGCCGCACGTTTCTCGAGGCGTTTCTCATCGGCTTTGAAGTCGAGTGCAAGGTGGCCGAGGCGATCAAACCGGATCACTACCTGCATGGGTTTCACAGCACGGGCACGATCGGGGCGTTCGGCGCAGTCGCGAGCGCTGCACGGTTGCTCAAGTTGCCTCCCGGACAGCTGCCGCACGCGCTCGGCATTGCTGCCAGTATGAGCAGCGGCATACGCGTGAATTTCGGATCCATGACCAAGCCGCTTCATGCCGGGCGCGCCGCCGAGAACGGCGTCACAGCCGCGGAGCTCGCCTCACGCGGGTTCACCGCAGGCGACGAACCACTTGACGGTGAATGGGGGTTCTTCCAGGTGCTCGGAGGCGGCGCCGATGTCCCACGAATCGTGCCGACGCTCGGGAATCCATTCTCGATCGTTGATCCCGGCGTCTCGGTGAAGCCCTATCCGTGCGGCTCGCTCGGGCATCCGACGATGGATGCGATGCTCAAGCTCATGACGGATCATGACGTCAAGCCGGAACAGATCGCTCGTGTCCGCGTCCGTGCCGGGTCGAACATTCTCAATCCGCTGCGCTACAAGACCGCGAAGACTGAGCTCGAAGCGAAGTTCTGCCTGCCGTTCATGATGTCGGCGATCGCGCTGCGGCGGCGCGCCGGCATTCGCGAGTTCACGGACGAATTCGTCGCGTCGGCGCCGGTGCAGGCGATGATGACGAAAGTCGACACGGTCTTCGATCAGCAAATCGAGGCACGTGGTTTCGACAAGATGCGCAGCATCGTCGACGTTGATCTCGCGGATGGGCGGAAGCTGTCGCAGCCGTCGGACGAGCGCTATCGCGGCGGGCCGGAGAAGCCGTTCACACGCGCCGAGCTCCACGAGAAGTTCACCGACTGCGCCAGTCTCGTGCTGTCAGCTGATCGGATCAAGCGCGCGCTCGACGCGATTGAGTCGGTCGAGCGCCTCGCGAATATCCGTGAACTGGTTTCAGCGCTTAAGTGAACAGCTTTCACTGCCACGCTGCGATTCTGTCTTAGAAAAGGACAGGAGAAGAAGAACAAAACGCCGTTCTCCCTTCTCCTTTCTGCTGTCCATCTCTTAAGACGT
>Ga0111539_10005177_pt1 | contig 16897 bp, 11 predicted proteins | sample RhiMethybrSRZTD1_FD_79667 | JGI IMG/M metagenome (GOLD analysis project Ga0111539, IMG submission 79667) | Populus rhizosphere microbial communities from Tennessee, USA - Rhizosphere MetaG P. TD hybrid SRZTD1 (version 2) (version 2) | ecosystem: Host-associated > Plants > Roots > Rhizosphere >... | reverse complement strand
TCGGGCCGGCCTCCTCGCGCTACGCGCTCGGGGCCGGGTGTCTGCGCGGGGCCCCACCCCCGCGCTCGGGCCGGCCACGCTCGGGCTACGCCCTCGCGGCCGGGCTACGCCCTCGCGGCCGGGAGTGCGCGGGGCCCCACCCCGCGCTTTACATCATTCACACACCTCCTGAACTACCATGTCGGCCAGCGAGGCTCACCATGATTCCTGCCTTTCCGCGTCGTCACCCCGTGACTGCTGTCGTGCTGCTCGTCGGCCTGCTGGTGGGATCGATGTTCGCGCCCGAGACGATGCGCGCGGTTTCGTCCACGGTCGTGATCAGCGAGTTCCGCGTGCGCGGTCCGAACGGCGGGAGCGACGAGTTCGTCGAGCTCTACAACCTTTCGTCGGCGCCGGTGAACATTGGCGGCTGGAAGATCCGGGGATCGAACGCCAGCGGCACGATTGGCGACCGCCTGACGATTGCCGCCGGGACGACACTCGGAGCCGGCTGTCACTTCCTGGCGACGAACAGTTCCACGAGCGGCGGCCCGTACAGCGGCGCCGTCCCCGGCGACCAGACGTACGCGACGGGCGTGACCGACGACGGCGGGATCGCGTTGACGCTCGCCGACAACACGATCGTCGATCAAGTCGGGCTCAGCGCGGGCTCGGCGTTCAAGGAAGGGACGCCGCTCGCCTCGCTCGGGTCGTCGAATCTCAACCGCGGCTACGAGCGGAAGCCGGGCGGCGCGGCCGGATCGGCGACCGACACCGACGACAACGCCCTCGATTTTCAACTGCTGACGCCGAGCGATCCGCAGAACCTGACCTCGGCCTGCGTCGCCGGCGACGGACCGACCGGCGTCGGGGCGGCCGATCCGGCCGTGGTGTTCACGGGAGGATCGGTGCGCCTGAGCGTTGCGGTGACGCCGGGGACACCGCCGCAGCCGATCACGAGCGTGGTGGGCAACCTGACGGCGATTGGCGGCGGCGCTGCCGCGAGCTTCTTCGACGACGGGACGCACGGCGACCAGGTGAGCGGCGACCTGACGTTCACGCTCGACACGACGGTGGCGCCGGCGACGAGCCCAGGCGTGAAATCGCTGCCGGTGACGATCACTGACGCCTTGCTCAGAAGCGGCGGCGCGTCGATTTCGCTCACCGTCGTTTTGGCGACCCCGTTCGTGGCGATTCACGACATTCAGGGATCGGGCAGCGCGTCCCCGTACGCGGGGCAGGCGGTCAAGACGCAGGGCATCGTGACGGCGCGTCGCTTCAACAACGGCTTCTTCATGCAGGTCCCAGATGCCGACGTGGACGCGAACTCGAATTCCTCCGAGGCGATTTTCGTGTTCACGAGCGCGGCCCCGCCGGCCGCCGCGGCGGTGGGCAACCTGGTCGAAGTGGTGGGTACGGTGACGGAATTCATTCCCGGCGGCGATCTCAACAGCCCGCCGGTCACCGAGCTCACCGCACCGACAGTGACCCTTCTCACGTCGGCCGTGCCGCTGCCGTCGGCGGTGGTCATCGACAGCACGGTCGTGAACCCGGCCGCCGCGTTCGACGCGCTCGAGCGGTTCGAGGGGATGCGTGTGCACGTGGACTCGCTGCTGGTCGTGGCGCCGACGGACGGTACCGTCACGGAACCGGCCGCGACGGCGACGTCCAACGGCGTGTTCTTCGGCGTGCTGCCCGGCGCCGGACGGCCCTTCCGCGAACCTGGCGTGGTGGTGCCCGACCCGCTGCCGCCCGGCTCGCCGGCGAACGTGCCGCGATTCGACTCGAACCCGGAGCGCCTGCGGATCGACAGCGACGGACAAGTCGGCGCGATCAGGATCGAGGTCACGACCGGCGCCGTGGTTTCGGCGATCGTGGGTGTCCTGGACTACGCGTTCCGGGCGTATTCCATCCTGCCGGACCCCGCTCCCGCACCGGCGGTGAGCGGCGGGATGTTCATCGGCGCCGTCCGTGCGCCGGCGGCCGACGAAATCATGGTGGCGAGCGCCAATCTCGAGCGCTTCTTCGACACGGTGGACGATCCCGGCGTCGGCGACGCGGTGCTGACGCCCGCCGCATTCAACATGCGGCTCGCCAAGCTCTCGCTCATCGTGCGGAAAGTGCTGCGGTCGCCGGACATCATCGGCGTGCAGGAAGTGGAGAATCTCGCGACACTTCAGGCGATCGCCGCCAGGCTCAACGCCGACACCATGGCCTTCGGCTTCCCCAACCCCGGGTACGTGGGCTATCTCGAGGAAGGCAACGATCCGGGCGGGATCGACGTCGGCATCCTGGTGAAGTCGAGCCGCGTCGCCGTCCTGTCAGTCACGCAGGTCGGCAAGGACGCGCGATTCACGGATCCGCGCGACGGCAGCCTGGACCTCCTGAACGATCGCCCGCCGCTCGTGCTGCACGCCGACGTCGGCAGCGGCGGCGCGATGACCGTGATCGTCAACCACCTGCGTTCGCTCAACGGCGTCGACGATGCCTCCGATCCGCCGGGCGCCAACTGGGTCCGGGTGAAGCGGCGCGCGCAGGCCGAGTTCCTCGCGGATGTGATTCAGGCCCGGCAGTCGGCCGATCCGGTGGAGCCGGTCGTGGTGATCGGCGACTTCAACGCCTTCCAGTTCAGCGACGGGTACGTCGACGTCATGGGCACGATCCGCGGTGCGCCGGCGTTGCCGGACGAAGTCGTCCTGCCGTCGCTCGATCTCGTCCTGCCGAACCTCACGGAGCTGGCCGAGCTGGCGCCGCCCGAGCACCGCTATTCGTACGTCTTCGACGGCAACGCGCAGCTGCTCGACCACATCGTCGTCAGCGCGTCGGCGCTCCCGTTCGTCAGTGGCATCGACTGGGGCCGCTGCAACGCGGACTTTCCTGAATCACTGCGGTCGTCCGCCTTTCGACCGGAGCGGTTGTCGGATCACGATCCGATCGTGGCGTATTTCCGGTTCCAGTAACACCCGGCCGCGCGTGCGCGCGGCCGGCCCGAGCGCGGGGGTGGGGCCCCGCGCCTCAAGTTTGATGACGTGTCGGCTTTTCTTAAGGCGCGGGGGCCCACCCCCGCGCTCGGAGCCAGGGCACTCGCGCTACGCGCTCGGCCCTGGGTGTCTTAGTTTCTATCACCGCTAGTGTTAATCTAGGCCCTGCAACGCCAGCGCCGTCCGCGCGTCTCCCCCCTGCGACGGCCAAGCACTCCAGCCGCACCCACCGTGCGGCCGGGCCCCTGAAGAGTGAGGCCAGGAGATCGTCGTATGGCTGCCAAGCTGTCACCCCGGCTCGTCCAACAGTCCCAGGAAGCGCCGTTCGTGTTCACGGGACGCGTGCGCGCCGTCGGCGAGAACAACCTGCAGGGCATTCCGCCGCTGCCGTCTCACGCGCTCGTTGAAGTCGAAGCGGTCATCGTCGCTCCGACCACTCTCGGCGATCTCACCGGCCGGACGTTGACGGTCGTGCTCGCGTCGCCCGCGCGGAAGGGGCTGCGGGCGATGTGGTGGGCCACGAGCTGGGTGTTCGATCGCGAAATCGGTGTGATCGAAACCGCACGCGCCGAGGGCACGGCGCGACTGGCGGCGGCGACCGACGTGATCGGCTCGCGCCTCGCCGCCCTGGACGCGCGCATCCTCGCGCGCGTCAGCGGCGCCGATCTCGTCGTCGCCGGGACCGTGGTCGAGCTCGAAGACCTCGGCGTCGATTCGATCGCCGAGGGCACCACGTGGCTGCGCGCCACCGTCCGGGTCAGTCGCGTCGTCAAGGGCGACGCCGGCGCCACCGTGGTGATCCAGTTCCCCGGCGCCGGCAGTCCGCGCTGGGCGACCGCGCCGCGTTTCGTGCTGGGTCAGGAAGGCGTGTGGATTCTGCGGCGGCCCTCGGCCGAGCCGAAGATGCGCAATATCCGCGCGAGCGGCGCCTGGGTCGCGCTCGATCCCGACGACGTCCACACGTTGTCGAATCTGCCGCGCCTCGAGGCGTTTGCCCGCGTCGTGACGCTGCGGACGCGCCGGACCACCCGCGCGCGCTGATCCCGAGGAGCCGGCCATGCCACTTCGCGTCGTCAATATCGTTCCCAACGTGCTCAGCAACGAGACCGGCGGCGACACCGAGCCGAGCATCGCCGTCGATCCCGTGAACCCGCAGCGGATCGCGATCACGGCGTTCACGCCGGATCCCGCCTCCTCCGGATCGGCGCCGATCTACCTGAGCACCGACGCCGGCGTGAACTGGGCGACGAACGTGTGCCTGCCCGGCGGGAACACGACGTTCGACAGTTCCATCCGCTTCGCCGGCGCGGCCGGCACCTTCTATGCCGGCATTCTGCGCGCGGATACGTCCAATCTCGCGATCCTCAGATCCGCGTTTCCGCCGGCGGGCATCATGACGCAGCTCATCAACCGCGCCGGGCCCGACCAGCCGTGGGTGGTCGCGTCGTGGGCGGGCGTCGGCGGCGGCACGGCCGAGCGCGTGTACGTCCAGAGCAACGACAGCGGCCAGGCGGCCGTGCAGTTCTCGCAGGACGCCGCGACGGCTGCGGCGCCGGCCGGTTTCGGCGCGCCCGTGAACCTGCAACTGCGGACCGGCAGCAGCCGGCCGTCGGTGCGCGGCGCGATTCACCGGTCGGGGCGGATTTACATCACGTTCGTGCGCACCAGCGGCGCCGGGTCGGACATCGTCGTCATGCGCGACGACGCGTGGGGCAACAACTCGTTCGGCGACCTGGTCGATCCGGGCGACAGCATCGCCGGCGTGCGCGTCGTCACGGGCGTGACGACGCCGCCGGTCGGGACGCTGCTCGGCACGCAGCGGGTCAGCTCGCGCATTGCGATCGCCGTCGATCCACGGAATCGCAATCGCGTCTACCTCGCATGGTGCGACGGCGCGGTGACGGCGATGTCGCCGTTCACGCTCCATCTGCGTCGTTCGGACAACGGCGGCGCGACCTGGACCGCCGATCTCCGAACGGTGGCCAACGTGACCAATCCCTGTCTCGCGGTGAACGTGCAGGGGGTGGTGGCGCTGATGTACCAACAGCTCGTCGCGGGGATGGCGGGCAACCGGTGGAGCACCGTGCTCGAGCGTTCCATCAACCGATTTGCCACCGTCGCCACCACGTCGGTGCTCGCCAACACGCCGCCCGGCGTCGGCTTCGGCGCCGCCGGCGATCTCGGCGATTTCTGCAACCTCATCGCCAACGGAAAGGATTTCTACGGCACCTTCTGCGTCGTCAACGCGCCGCTCAATGCGAATTTTCCCTCGGGCGTGACCTATCTCAGGAATGCCGATTTCACGACAGGCAACCTCCGCAACCTGGCGAACACGGCCAACGTCGCGAGCTCGGTGGATCCGTTCTTCGTGCACTGGCAGACCGTCGAGCCGCACGACGACGTGTTCGTTCGGGACTGGACGGACAGCGCGGCGGTGGCCGACGACGGCGTGGAGCCGTCGCTTCGCCCCGCGTTCTACGTCACGCCGGACGTGTGGAACCGGCGCGGCACGGATCCCGGCGCGTTCGTGAGCGATCGCCCGTCCAACGAGGATGCAGGCAACGGCGTCGGCATCATCGGCAACAACTGGCTGTTCGCGCGGATCCGTCGGCGGGCGGCCGCAGCGGCCGGCGCGCCGGACATTGCCGTCACCGCGCACTTTCTCGTGTCGCCGCTCGGAACCGGGAGCAACTACGTGGACGCGTCGTCGATGGATCCGGACGTGACGTTTCCCGATCCCGATCCGGTCGTCCCGTTCGCCGCGGCGGAGGTGGGGCCGAAAACGACCACCGCGTTCCCGTGGCACCTGAATCCGGTCGGATCGACGCATCTATGCGCCGCGGTCGAGATCAGCACCCCGGCCGACCCGTTTGTCGGCGCCAGCCTGCGCGGCCGCGCGCCCGGCTGGCCGGACACCGACCTCGAGATCGTGGACGACAACAACAAGGCGCAACGCAACATGGGCCTGTCGGTGACGCCCGCGCGCGAGTCGGCGGGCGAGTCGGCGCTCTGGGCGATCGTGCACAACGCCGCGACGTTCCGGCGCGATTTCGAGCTGCGCATTCGCTGGCCGATTCCACGGGACCTGCAGGGCCGGCCGGTCGTGTCGATCGTGAGCCCCGGCCGCGAGCCGCAGGTCATCAAGGACGAAGCCCGCCTGGTGTTCCGCAACATGGAACCGCTGGAGAATCGCTGGGTCGGCATTCGCGTCCGCGGTGCCTTCGGCAAGCGCGAGACCGTGGCGGCCGTGTTCTTCGACGAAATGATCGGAGATTCGGCCATCAACGGGTTCGGTCTCGGGCTGCGGTTCGGCGCTGATCGCGATGTGGCGGCGCACGCGCACGAGCGGCTGCGTTCGGTGGCGACGCGCCTGGTCTACGGGTGGAAGCTCGACGTCGCGGAGCTGCTGCACGTCATCCGCGGCACGAAGCTGAAGTTTCCGGAGGGCGGCGCGCTCGTTCGCAGCATGGTGGACGCCGCGCTGCGCCTCGGTCGCGATCAGTTCGGCATCGAAGCGGCGTTCGACGCGTTTCTCCGCGTCGTGAAGAAAGACGGCCTCGCGCGTCTCGTGGCGCTGACCTCGCTGATGGAGGCCATCGACGCGCACCTGACGGCACGCCAGCTCGCGCGCGGCAATCGTGCGGACCTGCTGCAGACCGTGAAGTGCCACCTTGCGGCGCTCGAGACGCTGAAGGCAGACGATCGGGCGGTGCGTGAAGCGTCAGCCCGGGCCCGCCGGTTCATCGAGGCCTGGGAAGCGCGCAAGGCCGGGCCGGGCGACGTGACGACGCTGCTCGGCCAGATGGCCGATCCGCTCGGGGCGATCGGCAACCGCGGGCTGCAGCGGACGATCGCCGGCCACGCGGAGGCTGCGATCGCGGCCGGCGAGGATCTCGATCAGTTCCAGGCCCGCTACGCCGCGCTCGTGCGCGCGCTCGCGCAGGCGCCCGCCCGGCGCCGGCGGTAACGGTCCGCCACCACCGATCGGCGGATCGCCGCGCGCTCCGCCGGTCGCACTGACGACAGGGGGATCATCATGGCGACGTCGATACGCGAATCGGCGCTGGTCACCGTTGCGGCGATCCGCACGGTCAAGAACCAGCCGGCCCGGTACCTCTTCCACGAATACCAGCGGCCATTCACACTGGCGCGGACGCCGGCGGACGCCGAGTCGGTGAGGCGCCTCGAGGCGGCGAGCAAGTCGCGCCGGCCCGTCAAGATCAGCATCGAGGGTACCGCCATCGACGCCGTCGTCGAGCCCAGCGCGCGCGAGCTCGAGGAATACACGCGACTGCACGTGCTGCTGGACAAGCCGTCGCGGATCGCCACGATCGATCTCGCGAAGATCGATCCGACGACGTTCAACCTCGTCGATCTGTATCTGAAGTGGCCGGTCTTCCGACTCTGCAAGAACGAGGTGCCGAGCTACAAGAAGGCGAAGGAGATCTTCGACTTCTGCGCCGGCCTGTCCTGCCATTTGCCCGGCCCGCCGGTGGTCACGCCCTGCATCCCGTTTCAGTACGTCCACGACGGCTGTTATGCGCGCGCGCATCAAATGCGCCGCATCATCACCACGCGCTTCCGCTACTGCTGCGAGAAGGTCTTCAGCTTCGCCACCGAAGGCGACGACAGGCTGGCGGTCAGAGCGGGCAAGTGGGGCGGCTGTTGCGTCGACTGGTGGTACCACGTCGCGCCGCTCATTCGCGTCCGCCTCAAGATCAAAGGGCTGCCGAAGAGGATCAAGATCGTCCTCGCTCTGGTGATCGACCCATCGATGTTCGACAAACCGGTGTTGCTGAGCACGTGGCTGGGCGCACAAGAGAACACGACCTGCCTTCCCAACGCACAGGTGACGAGCTACTCGATCCAGCCCGGATCGGCCTACACGCCGTCGTTCAACAACGGCTTCACGACCGATCCGAACTACACGCTGACGGAGCAGACGCTGATCGATTACAGTGGCTTGACGACGTGTTGACGAAAGAGCGCCAGCTGACCGTCGCGCGGGTCCGGATGCAGCCAGCGCACGCCGACGTGATGTTCTTCGAGACCGCCCGTATCTATCGTTTGCCCCGGACGCTGCCGGACTTCGACGCCGCGCTGCAGATACTGCGCGACGCGGAGGCGGCCCGCTCCAACGTGGTGGTTGAGTTCAAGGAGCCGAACAGCGCAGTGATCTCGGCAGTACGCCCGGCGGCGGGATGATGCGCGCGCGACTCGCGGCGGTGCTGGCGCTGTCGTTCGGCCTGCTCGCGCGCGCCGGTGGTCCGCAGGACCCTGCCAGGCCCGTGTTTCGCGCCGACGTCTCCCGTGTCTCGCTCAACGCCGTCGTCCGCGACGAGCGCGGCCGCCCCGTGACCGGGCTCACGCTCGCCGATTTTCAGGTGCTCGACGAGGGCGAGGCGGTTGCGATCAGCGATTTCCGTGCCGGCCCCGGGCCGGTCAGCGTGGCGCTGCTCGTGGACACGAGCGGGAGCATGCGCCTGGCCGATCGACTGACACTCGCGAAGCAGGCGGTTCAGTTGCTCGCCGACGCGCTGGTGCCGGGCGACGAAGCGGCGCTCTTCACGTTCGATCTCAACCTGCACGACCTCGCGCCGTTCTCGTCCGATCTGGCGGCGCTCCGCGCGGGTGCGGACCGGATCCTGCCGTTCGGATCCACGGCGCTGCACGACGCCGTCGCCGCCACCGCGCGGCGATCGGTCGAACGGCCCACGGGCCGCCGGGCCGTCGTCGTGATCACCGACGGGATCGATACGAGCAGCGAGCTGTCCGCGGCGATGGCCTCGAGCATTGCGAGCTCGATCGACGTGCCGGTCTACATCCTCGGCGTCGACGGTCCGGCGCCGCCGCTCGTCGGCGGCGAGTCAGGGAAAGTCAGCGATCTGGAGATCATGGGCCGGCTGGACTATCTGGCGCGCTGGAGCGGCGGCGCGTTTCTGCCGGCCGCGACGCGGACGACGACGCAGGTGGCCGTCGATCAAATCTTGAGCGATCTCCGGGCCGGGTACCTCGTGGCGTTCGCGCCTCGCGAAACTCCGGGCTGGCACCGGATCACCGTGAAAGTGTCACGCCGCGGGAGCGCGGTGCAGGCCCGCGGCGGCTTCTGGGTCGGACCGCGGCTCACTTCCCGGTGACGGTCCCGCTCAATGCCCCCAGGAACGCGATCAGCGCCTGCTTCTCCTCGGGCGTCATCCGCAGCGGCCGGATCACGGGGAACAGATTCCGGTTCGGACGCCCGCCGCCATCGTAGAACTCGACCACGTCGGCGAGCGTGGCCAGGCTGCCGTCGTGCATGTAGGGCGCCGTTCGCGCGACCTCACGCAGCGTGGGCGTCTTGAACTTGCCGCGATCGCGCTCGAGGTTCGACACGAGGAACCGGCCGTCGTCCTGATACGCCCCGGTGCCCGCGTCGGGATCAGGTCGCCAGGCGACGCCGGTGTTCTGGAACTGTTCGTCCGTGAACGTCGGCTCGGAGTGGCAGATGATGCAGCCCTTGCGGCGGAAGACCTGCAGCCCGAGCTGCTGCTCGGTCGAGAGCGCCGTGATATCACCCGCGACGAACCGGTCGTAGGGGGCGTCGCCGGACCGAATCGTCCGGAGATAGGTCGCGAGCGCCCGCCCGAGATCGTCCTCGGAGATCGGCCGCTCGAAGATGGCCTGAAACGACGTGCGATACGCAGCATCTTCGTTCAAGCGCTTGACGGCTTCCGCGAGCGGCAGATCCATCTCGTTTGGATCCACGATCGGCTGCAGCACCTGCGCTTCGAGCGTCGTCGCGCGTCCGTCCCAGAACTGCGCCCGCCCGAACCCGCGATTGACGAGTGTGGGCGAATGACGGCGGCCGACGCGGCCGAAGACGCCGACGGCCAGTTTGCGCTCGTCCGCAAACGCGCGCTCGGGCTCATGACACGTGGCACAGGACACCGACCGGTCGTTCGAGAGCCGCGCGTCGAAGAAGAGCCGTCGCCCCAGCGCGACTTTGTCGGGCGTCATCGGGTTGTCGGGGGGCACCGCCATCGTCATGTCGGCGAGTTTGCGCGGGGGATTCAGGTTCCCGATGTGGATGACGAATTCGCGCTCGTTCGCCGGGCGTGCGGGATCGCGCAGGATGGGGATCACCGGGACCACGTGCGGCGGCAGAGACGGGGGCGGCGGCGGCGGGGGCGGCGGCGGCGGCGCCTGCTGCGAAAAGAGGAGCGCCGGCGCGGATATCAGAGCCAGACAGGCGATCGCCAACGTACAGCGCGTGCGCCAGAACAGGTGGCGACCCATCGCGACCTCCGTTGCCGAAGGAGGGGCGGGCGTCAGCCCGCCTTGTCGGGCCGGCTGAAGCCGGCCCCTCCACTCCGGTACTAGGACGCACCGGACGGGCCGGCAGTTGGGGACCGGATGCTACAATCCGGCCAACCCGCACAGGAGGCTCACATGAACTGCACGCGCCGTGTCTTTCTCACCGCCGCGTCCGGCGTTGCTTTGAGCCCGCGTCTGGCAGCCTCGTCGGTCCAGGGCGCGAACAATCGCGTGCGCATCGGCGTCATCGGGACCGGCGGTCGCGCGCGCGGGCTGATGACCCAACTGAAGGGGATCGCCGGCGCGGAACTGACGGCCGTCTGCGACGTCTACGAGCCTCGCCTCCTGCAGGCCGCGGAAATCGCCGGTGCCAGCGCGATCAAGGGGCCGGATTACCGGCGCATGCTCGACAACCGCGAGATCGACGCGGTGCTCATCGGCGCGCCCGACCACTGGCACAAGCGCATGACGCTCGACGCGATCGCCGCCGGCAAGGACGTCTACGTCGAAAAACCGGTCTCGCACACCATCGAAGAAGGCGCAGAGATGGTGAAAGCGATCGAGGCATCGAAACAGGTCGTCCAGACCGGCACGCAACAGCGTAGCTGGGATCACTGGATCCTCGGCAAGCAGTTGATCGACGCCGGCCGGCTCGGCCAGATCACGTTCGTCCACACCTACTGGTACCAGCACGCGCGCGCCGACACCTACGCGCCGGTGACGATGGAGAAGCTCGACTGGAAACAGTGGCTGGGGCCGGCGGCCGATCAGCCCTTCCGGCCGGAACGCTTCTATCAGTGGCGCCACTACTGGGACTTCGGGGGCGGCTGCCTCACCGATCTGATGACCCACTGGATCGACGTCGTCCACTGGTACATGAACGTCGAGGCGCCGGTGTCTGCGTACACATCCGCCAAGAACTACAACATCAAGGTCTGGGAGGCGCCCGACACAGTCTCGACGACGCTCGAGTTCCCCAACTTCACTTGCGCCTACCTGGGGACGTACGTCAGTCGCGTGGACGACGGCGGACTCGAGTTCCGCGGCGAGCGGGGAACGCTCAAGATCGATCGCGCGCGGCTCGCCTTCTACCGCGACGATGCCGCCTACGCGCCTGGATCGAACACGCCGGAGCCGGACATCTTCGTCCGATCGAGCGGCGACGGATCGATCGCGCACCTGCAGAACTGGATCGACTGCATCCGGAGCCGCAAAGCGCCGAACGCGAACATCCGCGTCGCCCACGAAGCGGCGCGGACGTCGCACATCGCCAACGCCGCGCTGAGATCGGGCAAGGCGGTGCGGTGGAACAGCTCGACGGGACGCATCGACACGTAGCGTGCCGGCGGCGGGAGCGGCCGACAGAGGAGGGCCTGCCAGCGGGAGCGGCCGACAGCAGGAGGACCTGCCAGTGGGAGGGCCTGCCAGCGGGAGGGGCCGGCAGCGGGGCCGGCTTTAGCCGGCCTCACAGGCGGGCTAAAGCCCGCCCCTCCTTTTGAGTTTTGCAACGCTTTTGAGTTTTGCAACGCGCTCTTTACCGCGTCGATTGGCGTCGGGAAGTGCTATCTTGAAATCTCCCCAGCTGGGCCAGTCTCCTTCCCCGGGTTCGCCGGGCACGCCGTGAGGAGTGTTCAGATGGCTGTCGATATCTTTGCCAAGATTGGCACCATCAAAGGGGAATCGCCCGACGCGAAGCACAAGGACGAGATCGAAGTCCTGTCGTACTCGTGGGGCGTGCAGCAGACGCTGGGCCCGGTCGACGAGGACAGCGGGAAGGCGAACTTCCAGGACTTTACGATCGTGCACCGCATAGACAAGTCGACGCCCGCGCTGATGCTGGCGTGTGCGACGGGATCGCACTTCAAAGACGGAATCATCACCCACCGCAAGGCCGGCAAGGAGCCCCAGGAGTACCTCATCATCAAAATGAACGACATCATCATCACGGGCGTCACGCACGGCGGCGACACCACAGGGCCCGGATCGGAAACCGTGACGATATCGTTTGCGAAGGTCGATCTCGAATACCGGCCGCAGAAGGCCGACGGCTCGCTCGACGCGGGGCTCCATTTCAAATACGACATCAAGGGCAACAAAGAAGGGTAGTGGAGTCGTCTGAAAACGCGCCGCGCGAATTGACGATCGAGGAGGCGATCTCGGTTGCGATCCTCCTCCAGAAGAACGACCAGCTCGCGGCCGCCGGCGAGGTGTACCAGCGCGTCCTCGAGGCCGCGCCCAGTCACCCGCGCGCGCTGCACTATGCCGGCGTACTCGCGCACCAGCAGGGCAAACACGACGAGGCCATCGCGCTCATCGAGCGCAGCCTGGCGTTAACGCCGGAACTGGCGGACGGCTACAGCAATCTCGGGATCGCGTTGCAGTCGGCCGGGCGGCTGGACGCCGCTATCGACGCGTACCGGCGGGCGATCGCGCTCGATCCTGCGCACACCAACGCGCACAGCAATCTCGGCGTGCTGTTGCGGGCGACGGGTCACCCGGCCGACGCCGAGGCGGCGTACCGCACCGCGATTCAACTCAATCCCGATCACCTCGACGCGTACACGAACCTCGGCATTCTGCTGAACGGGCTGGGCCGGACGGAGGAAGCGGCGGCGTGCTTCTGCAAGGTGATCACGCTCCGGCCAAAGCATCGCGAGGCGCGCAAGCTGCTGGCGCTCGCGCACTGCACGCTCGGCGACACTGACGAGGCCGTCCGCATCTTCGAGGAGTGGCTCGGCGAGGAGCCCGACGATCCGATCGCCCGTCACATGCTGGCGGCCTGCACCGGCCGCGATGTCCCGCTCCGTGCGTCGAACGGCTTCGTCGTGCGCACGTTCGACAGCTTCGCGGCGAGCTTCGAGTCGAAACTTCAGAGGCTCTCGTACCGCGCGCCGGCGCTCGTCGCCGCGATGATCGAGGCATCGGGTCTCGAACCGGCCAGGGACCGCGATGTGCTCGACGCCGGCTGCGGCACCGGCCTGTGCGGCCCGCGCATCGCGCCCTACGCGTGCCGGCTGGTCGGCGTCGATCTCTCCAGCGGCATGCTCGCGCAAGCGAAGGAGAAAGGTGTCTACGACGAGCTGGTGACCGCCGAGCTGACCGAATTCCTGCGCGGCCAGCGCACGTCCTTCGATCTGATCGTGTCAGCCGACACGCTCGTGTACTTCGGCGATCTCTCGGAGGTCTTCGCCGCGATTGCGGGCGCGCTTCGCCCGAACGGCATCGCCGTGTTCACGCTCGAGCAGCTGGCCGACGGCGCGACCGGCGTCGGCTACCGGCTGGGCTGGCACGGCCGCTACGCGCACGCGCGGGCGTACGTCGAAGAGCTCCTCGCCGGTCTGGGCCTCCAGCCCACGGTGGCCCTGGCCGAGCTGCGCATGGAGGCCGGCGCCCCGGTGCCGGGCCTCCTGATCCGCGCCGGCGCCGCCCGCTGATATCATCGTCCCCGAGAGCTCGAACTCGCGTCTAATACGAGAAGAAGCTCGCATCGACGCCCGGGCGCTGCTTCCCGCCCGGTCGATGCGCTTCGCGGCACGTGCACGAAGGCCGCCGTCGGCAAGGGGTTCGTCATGGAAGCAGCGGTCGAGAAAGAAGCGCACGCCCGCGCGGCGCGTGTGTTCCTCAGCTACAAGCGAAACATGGAGCCCGACCAGACGCTGGCGGGCGAGGTGGTCCGCGGCCTGGAAGGCGCCGGCCACGCCGTGTTCATCGATCAGCGCCTGACGGTCGGTCAGACGTGGGCGCAGGAGATCGAGACGCAGGTCCGCGAAGCGGATTACCTGGTCGTGTTCCTGACCGCCGAATCGAGCCACAGCGAGATGGTGCGCGGCGAGATCGAGATGGCGCGTCACCATGCGGCGGCCGCGTCGCACCCGCGCATCCTGCCGGTCCGCGTCAACTTCGACGGCCCGCTCCCATATCCGCTGAATGCGTATCTCGACAAGATTCAGTACGCGATCTGGAGCGGTCCGCAGGACACGGCGCGACTGCTGCAGGAGCTGACCGCGGCGATGACCGGCCAGCTGCCGGCCAGGTCGACAGCCATGCCGTCGGCAGCGCCGAGCACCACGCAGCTGCCGCCGCCTTATGCCGCGCCGTTGCCCGTGCCGGGCGGGGCGCTCGACATCGACGACAAGTGGTATCTGCCGCGGCCGGCCGACGCGACGGCGCTCGCGCTCGCGGCGCAGCCGGGCCAGACGCTGACGATCAAAGGGCCGCGCCAGATGGGCAAGAGCTCGCTGCTCATGCGCACGGTCAAGGCCGGGCTCGACGGCGGCAAACGCCTCGCTCTCCTCGACTTTCAGCTCGTGGACGAAGCCACGAAGGCGGACGCCGGCCTCTTCTTCCGTCGTTTCGCGTCGTCCATCGCGGAACAACTTGAGCTGCCCGACAACGCAGAGGAGCACTGGGACACGGGCTACTCCGATCCGCAGAACTGCACGCGCTACGTGGAACGCGACATCCTCCAGGTGCTGAATGCGCCGTGCATGATCGCGATCGACGAAACCGACTCGATTTTCCGGACCTCGTTCGCGGAGGACTTCTTCGCGATGCTGCGGAGCTGGCACGGCCTCCGGGCGCACCCGGTCCGGCGTGCGTGGAAGAGCCTCGACATCATTCTCTCGACGTCAACCGAGCCCCAGCTCTTCATCGATCGGCCGCACGAGTCGCCGTTCAACGTCGGCGTCGTGCTGCCGCTCGACGATTTCACTCCGGAGCAGGTCGCGAAGCTGAACGCGCTGCACCCGAAGCCGCTCGGCGACGCCGACGTCCAGCGGCTGTGCGCGCTCATCGGCGGACATCCCTACCTGACGCGCAAAGCGTTCTATCTGGCGGCGAGCAGCGCGCCGACGTCGAGCGTGGACGATCTCATCGCGCACGCGACCGACGATGCCGGCCCGTTCGGCGATCACCTGCGCTACTACCTCCTGCGGCTACAGGGGAAGCCGGAGCTCATCGCCGCGCTCCGACAAGTGATCGAACGTCGCGGCGGGGCGGGCGGCGACGAGCTCCTGACGCATCGGCTGCAGGCGGCCGGGCTGATTCGTCGCATGGGGAACAAGGTCGTGCCGCGCTGCGAGCTCTACGCGAAGTACTTCAGCGAGCGCCTCCGTGACCAGAGCTGAGGCCTTCAAGCTCGTCGCCGGCGGGACGGTGCAGGCCGGTGGCGGCGTGTACCTGGAGCGGCACGCCGACCGCGAGCTCCTGGAGCACTGCCGCGCCGGCGACTTCAGCTACATCCTGACGTCGCGGCAGATGGGAAAGTCGAGCCTCATGATCCGCACGGCGGAACGGCTCGCCAGCGAGGGCGCGCTGCCGGTGGTCGTCGATCTCACCGAGTTCGGCGCGCAGACCTCGGCGGAGCAGTGGTACAAGGGCTTCCTCACCGTCCTGCAGGAGCAGCTCAAGCTCCGAACCCCGTCGTCGCAATGGTGGGCGGCGCAGGCCGACCACGCCTTCGGTCACCGGTTCACGCGCTACCTGCGGGAAGTCGCGATCGCGGAGCGCAGCGAGCGGCTCGTGGTGTTCGTGGACGAGATCGACACGACCCTGCGGCTCAACTTCACCGACGATTTCTTCACGTCGATCCGTTTTCTCTACCAGCATCGCGCCGCCGAGCCGGACCTCGAACGCCTGTCGTTCGTGCTGATCGGCGTCGCGACGCCAGGCGACTTGATCAAGGATGTCGCCCGCACGCCGTTCAATATCGGTCACCGGATCGAGCTGACGGACTTCACGCTCGACGAAGCGGCCGCCCTGGGGCCGCACCTGCCGGTCCCGGAGCCCGTGGCCAAGGCCGTCATCGGGTGGACGCACCGCTGGACCGGCGGTCACCCGTATCTCACGCTCCGCACGATCCGGTCACTCGCCGAATCACCGCCGCCGGAGTGGACGGCCGCCGCCGTGGACGAGCGCGTGAACGTGCTGTTCTTTCGTGAGGGCGGCGAAACCGACAGCAACTTGCAATTCGTGCGCGACATGCTCACGAAGAAGGCGTTCAACCGCGAGGCCGTGCTCGGGACGTACTGGAAGGTCCGCCGTGGCGATCGCGTGCCCGACCTGGAGCTCGATCAGGTCACGTCGTGGCTGAAACTCTCCGGCATCGTCAAACGGCGCGAGGGCCAGCTCGAGGTGCGCAATCCCGTGTACGCCGAGGTGTTCGACGAGCGTTGGGCGCGCGAACATCAGCGATTGAACGTGAACTGGCGCCGCCGGCTGGCGCGCCTGGCGGCGGTCCTTCTGGTGCTGGTGTCGCTGGTCACCATTCCACTGGCGATTTACGCCTGGGCGCTGAAAACGGAGGCCGAATTTCAAGCGCTGGCGGCCGGGATCGAGCGCGACGAAGCCAACAGGCAGCGTCTGATCGCCGAACGGGCCCAGGCGGAGGCGGAGGCGGCGCTGCAGACGGCGCGGAACACCGTGAACCAGGTGACGAGCCAGGTGACGACGATCGCGGACGAAGTGTCCGGCGTCGGCGATGTCTCAGGGAAGGACCTGGCTGAGCTCACGGCGAGGGTCCGCACCGCACAGGACGAGGCTCTGAAGCAGCTGGACAGCGCCGACCAGCGCCTCGGCACGCGGCCTGCGGCGCCGGGTCCCCGGGGCACGGACTCCGCCGCGCGGAGCGCGCAGCCGAAGGCCGG